>JAESGO010000057.1_pt1 | contig 102329 bp, 81 predicted proteins | sample 9269701 | NCBI WGS metagenome assembly JAESGO01 (sample SAMN15720690, study PRJNA650881) | algae metagenome | isolation source: Hormoscilla sp. CMT-3BRIN-NPC48 and co-occurring heterotrophs from... | place: USA: Clark Mountains Wilderness, California | collected 2010-04-18 | reverse complement strand
TTGATAAAATTCAGGTAACATAATGTCTTTTTCGGTCTTGGTCACTAATCGAGACCGATATTTTTTACCATACAATGCTCTGCGCGAAGCGCAGAGCGAGTTTCGACGGGGTTGTCACCCCGTCAACCTATTTGGGGAATATGCCGTTGCATTTCTTCATAGCCGCTTTCTTTGAGAAACTGTTTTAACCTTGGTTTAGTTTTAGATGAAGCTATTTTTAGCTTGATCCGCCAAGGTGTTCGGTATTCTAAGAGGCTACGAAAAAAATGTGATTCAGGAAATGATAGTATTTCTGGGTGAGCAACTAATAAACTTTGTAGTAAAGTTGTACCAGAACGAGGACAGCCAACTAAAAAAAGTCGTGTTTTGGGTATTATTGGCTTCATTAACAGATCACATTGCACAAAACGAGAGTAAGCAGATAGTTCAACATGATCGGATATTTTTTTTGAATGCAATTTGCTGATTATTATAATTTGTTAATTTTAATTTGGTTATATAAAACATATTTAACACAGCACTTATTGAGTAGGGTTACGAATTTTTTCAGTATAACTTTTGGGGCGAATTTTGCGAAAAACTTGGAAAGTAAGCTGGCGTAAACTCATGGGTAAATAAGAAAATAATAAAGCGAAAGTAGTTCTGCGATCGCTTCCTAATACCTGCTTTGATTCATACAGCAGTTTTCGTCCCGCCGCAGTGTCTCCGCTTTCAATTAATCTTAAACCCAAATCTTGTTTTGTTTGAGCTAGTTTTTCTAAACGCAGGTTTTCTAATTCATTATCAGCAAATCTATAGCTACTAATACAAAAAACTTTAGCTGATAAGAAGTGTAGATTTTGTTTTAAACTGGTTTGACCACCGTGAAAACGATATTCCATGATAAATTCTGGAATAAAATATCCTTGCTTGCCTGCGATCGCTAATCGTACCAGTAAATCAAAATCTTCACATCCATCGGCTTCAGGACGCATATAATCAACCGCTTCTAGACAACTGCGGCGAAATAGTGTTGAGCCAACTTGTAAACTTTGATGTTTAAATGTTTCTGTCAATAAATCTGGAATTACTCCCCGCTTCAGCTTGTCTTTTCCCCAACGAATAGAATTTTCATAAGTAGCTGATTCTATTCGATTTCCTTGCTGATCGATGATCCAATGATTAGTACAAACAAAGTCTACATTTGCTTCTAAATCTAATATTGCTACTGTTTTTTCTAAAAATTCCGGTGTCAGTGCGTCATCATCATCAAATTTTATAAAATAACTGCCTACAGATGCTTGAAAACCAGAACGCATATTTTGACTACGCCCGATATTTTGATGATGCTTGATATAGCGAATACGCGGATCTTTCCATTGGCTCACTACTTCTGATGTATTATCAGTAGAGCCATCATCACAAATGAGCAATTCAAAATCAGAATAGGTTTGATTTAAAACACTACTAACAGCATATTTCAAAAAGTTAGCGCGATTATAAGTAGGAATACAAACACTAATTTTAGGCATAGCTTAAAAAAATATGATGGCGTAAACTCTAAAATTTAAACTCTCTTTTTCTGATATTCGCTTCTAAATCTAGTAAATTGCTCAAGAGCAAGTAATCTTAGCTTATTTTGAGCGCGGTTAACTTTGAAGAGTACATATCTGCGTTGAAAAAAGATTTCTTGCTCAAACTTTGAAGTTAAGCACCAACGATTATATGCAGGAATAGCTACATTTGTAAGAAAATTGTGCCACTTTGCTACTGTTTTATCTGGTTTGATTTTTTCAGCACGCAGATCACCATTTTCTACCATTGCCTGACGCAATTTGTAGTCATCGCGCAAACGTTGAATTGCATCAATTACATCTGTTAGCGAACTTACTTCTAGATAGTCTAATTCGCTTTGACGTTCAGCTTGAAATGCGGACTCATAACCGAGTATGGCTGGTACGCCTGCACACCAAGCATTATAAAGCTTCGTGGCGGGTTTAGATATGTAGTTACGGCTCAAATATCTCGATGTTGGATCAAAGCTGCGGACAGCTAAGATGGTATCAATAGTACTGTAATTATTCCAAAGATCGCGGTTTGTGGCAGCATACCAATTTAATCCTAAATCTTGAAGTTTTGCTTGCCAAGAGGGTTGGGTTAATTCAGGGGCAAGGTTTTCTGGGAAACCAAAAAAGGCAATGTTTTCAAATTTATCATCACGTGTGCGATCGCGTTTGATTAACCCTGGTTGTGTCCAGTGTGGTATATAGTAGCTATCTGCAATATATTTTGTTTCTAAAGGATTTTGCACAACATGAAGCTGTGCATAAGGGTATGGTTCCCACTCGGCTTTTAAACAAATTAAGAGTAATTTTTTCCCTGGTTTAATTTGTTGTTGAAATGCTGTGAAAGAGTTGCGATGTATTAAGACAATTCCTTCATCGGGTAATGTATCGGTTAATTTACAGGGAAAGTTATTTGCTTGTAGGTGGAGGTATGTTTGTAATGTCCAAGCATATATACCAATACCAAATCCTTTCCAATCTTCATTTGCTGATTTGGGAATACTTTTTGGATAATATTCTTTGGGTATGTAAAAATATATTGGGGGATTTTGGTAAAGCATGATAAAAATATTTTTTTTGATATATATTTAAATTGATATTGATTTGCTTGATTAGAACACAGATGTAAACAGATAAACACAGATAATATTAAAATTAATTTATAGCGGCAGCCAGATCGGTTAAGGCATTTTTTCTTAATAAAACCCTTTGTAACAAACCCGCATGATTAAAGCTGACTGCTAATAGCTAACCGCTAACTGCTATATTACTTTTTCTAGCTTTTTCATGGCTTTTTTGAACAAGCGGTTAGTTTTCTTCCAGACACTAGGCGGTTGTAACTGTTTTGGCATCTGTTCTGGATGCTTTAAAAAGCGATAGTAAAGAAATTCATCTTTATAGCAAATATTGGTATCTTCACCTTGGCATAAGCGGCTAAAATCACTAGCTGCATAGTTCATATAATGAATTCGATGGATTGGTTTTAAGCCATCTTGGTTGTAGAGAACGCGATCAATATTCACAAAAAGATCTGCATCGGCACAATTGCCTGTTCTCTCTTGACCATTAGGGCTGAGGGTAAAATTAAATAGGGTGTATTCTCCCCGTAAGGTCATGTAATTAAATAAGAAGGCTTCACTTACGCCATTAATCCACTCAACTTCTCTTTGTGCAATTAATTTATCTTGTATTTGAGCTATTTTTTGAGGAGTAAATAAGCCCCGATGAGAACCAAAAAAACTGGCACAATGTAATTTAGAACGAACATTTTTTGCTGAAAAGTTACCAGATTTTTCAATCAATGATAAGTTTAATGCTGTTACAGGTTCAGGTTTAGCGTGTTCCCAATCATCAAAGACAAAGTTATAATTTTCTAGCTTGGCAAAGAGAGAATCTAGGGGTTTCATTGCCAAACAATCAGCATCATAAATTACAAATTTCTCAAAATTACCATCAAACGCGGCATACCTGCGTTGCATCCGCATTCTAGATTTTACAAGTTGGGCGGATTTATTTTGACTGCCTTGGGGATGTGCTGCCCAAACTTGTTGAGCAAAATCTTCCCAACGTTGGATTGCGTCATAGTTATTAAACAAAGTAACGTTGGCTCTAGAATCAATTTCTTGTTTAATTTTTTCTAGTTTTTCATCAAAAGGAATTACACAAATAGGGAGGTCTGGGCTAACATTTGCCTCAATACTATTGAGTAAAGCCACAAATTGGTCATAAACAACATCATTAGCTAGGGTGTAAATACCATAAGGTTGCATATAGTTACTTAATTGAGAAGTGTGATGTTTACAATTGCAGGAAAACTGATGCGGATAAGGATTTTGGTAAAGTAAAAAGCGGTTAATACAACTAAATTATATGTAGTATCGCTTTGAAAGTGCGATCGCACTCATGGCACATAATATTCTATGCAAATAATCATGCTCTCTTCTACCTTTCCATACCCGCCAACACGGGGAGGAACACAGGTGAGAACGTTTAATTTACTACAATATCTCAGTCAACGCCATGATATTACCTTACTTACTCAGCGTTCAGCAGACGTTACAGATACCGAAATCGAACAACTTCGTCAGTGCGTCAAAGAATTAGTAGTTTTTCAAAAACCCGCCGACTCTCAATCAGGATTACTCGGAAAGGTGCAGCGTTTTACCCAATTTTTGCAACAAGGAACACCTCCTAATGTCTTGCACCTGTATTCTCAAGAGATGCAAGAGTGCTTAGATCAGTATGTGCAGACACATAAATATGATGTAATTACCTGCGAACATAGTGTCAATGAAATTTATCTGCGCCCTGAATGGCGATCGCAACTAAAAACCGTCATAAATATTCATAGCTCTGTTTATGCAACTTGCAAACACCAATTGGAAACTCAAACATCAGAAAATTGGTTCAGAGATCAGCTAAATTTGCCACTATTACGCCAATATGAGCAACGCTATTGTTCCAAGTTTGACCAAATTGTAGTCACAACACTACAGGATCAACAGCAAATACAAGCTTTTAACCCCAATTCTCAAATTAAGATCATTGCCAATGGAGTAGATCTTGCTCGTTTTCCCATGCGTAGTGCTGATCCAGGGGGACATAAGTTAATTTTTGCTGGAGCAATGGATAATGCGCCTAATATAGATGCAGTAAAATTTTTTAGCTTAGAAGTTTTCCCAGAAATTCAAAAACGGTATGCTGATGTCACGCTAGAACTCGTAGGAGCAAGACCTGTATCATCAGTTTTAGAATTAGGCAAACGATCTGGAATTACCGTATTGGGTGGTGTGCCTTCAATGGTGGAGTATTTACACAACAGTACAATTTGTCTAGTGCCAATGCGGACAGGGTTTGGCATTAAAAATAAAACCTTGGAAGCAATGGCGGCAGGCGTACCTGTAGTCGCAAGCGATCGCGGTTTGGAAGGACTGGAAGTAGATGACGTGGGTGTGCCACTGCGGGCATTGCGGGCAAATACAAAATCAGAGTATGTTTACGCTATTAGTAAGTTATTTGAAAATGCTCAACTAAGAGAACAATTATCAAAAAATGCGCGATCGCTCATCGAAACTCAATACACTTGGGAACGGATGGGATCGCTTTATGAACAAGTGTTATCTAATGAGGGGTAAGAGGTGAGCGGTGAGGGTAAAAAAGATTAATGATCAAACTTCAGATACCAGTAATGTCGGGACTCAGGACAACCAGCCAGATGATACTAAACCCAAAGTGCGAGTTTATGTTAGCCCTCAATCAAATCGTGGCATAGTTCGCATTTCGCCTCGAAGTGCCATGACTGCTTTAGTAGTTACCTCTGCTTTAATCTTGGGAGGTGTCAGCCTGAGTATCTGGTTGATTATTAACCAAGATGCCAATCTGAAGTTAAATAGCTATTTAAATAAATTAATTGGTCTTGAATCTCAACAAAAATCTACCCTGACACTTGCTCAAATTGAAGCGGAGATCAATAAAAGCAAATTCATCCCTGGACAACCTGTATTCCTCAATAGTAATAATGATGAGCAAGGTGATGTCTTAATCCCTGTCTTGGCATCAAATTCTAATTGTGATAATTGTCAGCAAATTGTAGAACTAAGAGTTTATCATCCTGTTGAAAAAGAAAAATACCAACTTGTTAGTCAAGTTGCTGTTACTGGTTTAGATGAATCTTTTGTAACTTCTCCTGTAACTCATCCAGAATCAGAACCTGAAAATAGTGGGCGCGTACTTCCTTTGACTACAGTTGTCCGCTTTGACACCAAAGCACCAGGAATTTGGCTGAATCTCACAGGTGAATTACCCAAGAAAGAACAAAATGTTAGCTATGGCAGAATTGTTCACTATAATCCCAGCACCAACCATCTGAGTGCGATGCTATCTTGGACTAACCCTGCGGGACAACTTCCTTATTGGCAGGAAGCGATCGACAATGATAGTGATGCCCCAGAGTTAGTAATTAACCAAACAGTTGATTTAGAACCTCGGTTTGCGGTTTACCAAGTTGTACCCCGCAACTTTTTACCAGATCCAATTGATTTGGAAGAAGTTTCTATACAACAGCCAGCTTTAGATCATCCTAACTATCTCAAAGCGATCATCTTAGCTAAAAATGGTCTGTGGTCTAATGCTTGGAAACAGTTACAATCTGTAATTAAAGATGGAGTACCGCCTGTTGCTCAAGAGCAAGTAGATTTAATTAAATTACACGCAAAAGCAGCCGAATCTGAGGCGAAAAAAGCTTGGGCTAGTCCTAGTCAGCAAGTGCTGGCACAGTTAATTAATGGTAGTTGGAAAGAAGCATTAGAGGTATTCCAAAATTCTACCTCTGAGCAACGCTACGAAATAGCTGATCTGCTCAAAAATGATTCTGGCAGGTTCTGGAAGCGAGTAGAAGCAAATTTGAGGGTGGACTCAAATGAAGATGCTCGAACTTGGGGAGCATTAATTTTAGCCGCCAAGCAAGGACAATCAAAAGCTAATTCTTGGTTGCAGGAAACATCATCAGGAAGCAGCCGTATTCAAGAGGTGTTAGAGCAATTAGTAATTGCGATCGCAGAAACAGAAACTCCTAATAATCCTTTGAGCCAAATTCTAGGTTCTGCCAACGTATTAACTAAAATTAATCCCTCAGAGTGGCTGCAACTAGAAGCACCAGTAGGTGAAAAACCCCCATCTTTAACACTTGAAGAACAACAAGTTTGGTATCAAGTGCAAATTGATACTTTTAATGATGGGACAACCTGGCAGCAAGCTCCTTTTTCTAATCTCAAAGTCCCCTTAGTAAAATCAGCCAAGCAGTTGTGGAAAGTTCTTGGCTTAAACACTGATGGACATATTCTGATTAGTCTTTCCCAACCAGGATCAGATAAGCCAACGGCAATGGCAACAGTCAAAGCAGTTCAACTACAAGATAGGGGAATTAAGCTGTTGGCAGCAGGAGAAGCGCTTGCAGAAGTAACACCAAAAAATAGCCCTAGATTGTTAGCACACACACAGACAGCACTACGTTGGTTAGAACCAAATTTGGCAACATTGGCAGATCTCAGCCAAATACAACCACAATTGATTTCTGCTATGCTACCCAAGCTTTGGCAAGAATTACAAAATGTTGCGATCGTACCATCACAAAGCTCTATTACCCCAGAAATGCTGCAAAAAATTGGGCTATTTGTAGTTCAACAAATTGATGTTAATGGTAACAATCAGCCTGATTTTGTGATGACAATTAATCAAGAAATATTAGCGGATTTAAAAATTCCACTTAAGAATAAGCAGCAATTTAAACCACATACAGTGATGTTTTCTGACACGGGCTCAGTAATTTATAGTGAATTTTCCACAGAGAAACAACAGTCATTAATGGGAATTGCAGGACTGGGAGCTACTGAATCTACAGCTTTAGTAGTCGATCAACTTAGTAACTACACCCTCAAGCGTTGGTCAAGCAAGAAGCAAAAATTTGAGTAATACAGTATTGTAGTGGTTTTAATAGATTAGCAGGACATTCATAAAAATGGTAAGCTAACGCGCAAATAAGCTTGTACATTTGGAATAAAGAAGAAAAGTTATCTCTCATCTCTTCCCCTCCCTCCTCCCTCCTCCCTCCTCTCCCCTAAAATATAAAATGCGCGAAACACAACAGCTTATTAGGCGGCAGTTTGATGAGATAACGACCGATGCTGCCAATGTCTCATTGGCTCAACAAACTCACTCACAGGAGTTTTATGAGGAGTATAGTAAGCATTTAAAAACTCTTCTTGGTTAGCTAAAATTTTGAAAACTTTATTCATCCGAGTTAACTCAAATAACATTTTTACTTGGTCATTGAGTGAACAAATAAAAAGCTTGCCACCTAACGGTTTAATCTTAGCTTGAGCAATTAATAAAGCTGTTAAACCGATACTATCTATAAAGTTTACATTTTTAAAATCTAGGATAACTATCTTAATTTCCATTTTCACACAATTGATAATCTTTCGCCTTAATTTATCAGCATTATTTAAGCTTAAAACCCTCGAAGGGTAAATAACTGTAAATGAGTTTCCAGACTTTATATCTAACTGCCACCAGCCTTGCTCAAGGGAAATATTGAGTTTATTATTAGGCACAGTGTCAGTTATTTGTAGCATTTTACTATTCCTTAAGATTCTTAAAAATAGTTTTTATAGAAAAATTTTTCACAAATGTGTAATATTTGATGTTTGCTATACTTTGACTTAGTTAATAAACACAGTTCATCTATCTGCAAGAGCATACAGAAATCACCCTTTAGGTACAAATACTCGGTATCTAAATACTGTTTCTAAAATCATCCCCCCTGAGAGTTAATTAGCTAGATCATGTCTGTCAAGCAGGGGTTTTATTAATTTTTGTAAATTTAAGCGTTTTGTAAAATTAGATACAGAATTTTCTGTTATAGTGATTAAAGAAGCAAAAAACAGTTATAAATAACTTAAGCAACACCGAGGGTATTAAAATGTCTACTGAACAACAAGCTCGTTCCTTGATGATGCGCCACCATCACCTAGTTAAGAACCGTCAGCAATCCATGTTGAGCCGTGTATCTGCTGAAGTTGGTATGCCCCCGGAAGCTGCTGAATATTGGAATCACATTCAAGGTCAGCCACATCCCAGCTTTATTGCTAGTTACGATCGCAGTGGTGCTTCACTAAGCTAGAGTTGCTGAAAAAATTAAAACCTTGATTAATGAGCATCATAATCCAGGGCATTCTCAAAGATGGAGAATGCCCTGTAATTTTTTGTTAAGGCTTATTCTGATTAAATTCCCAGAGATGCAGAGAAAAGAGATTAATCAGAGATTTTGAAGTTTGCTAGAGATGTATTTTTTATTTTGCGAGTCTAGTCAGCCATGCTTTGAAAGCAATATCAGTAAGCAAATCTATCGAGTTGCTTTTAGTTGTGATTAGTGTTTTATAGTTTTGATAACATTTCAAAAAATTTTCATTGTTTGGCTCTTCATTAAACCAGCGTTCTATCCACTCAATAAATCGAGGATAATTATAAACAGCTTGACCTCTGCCTTTGGAGATTGTAATTCCTTTTTTGCAGTAAATTAATGCGGAAAATGTGTTCCAATAATCATCATTTTCAACAGACATTCTCAAAATAGCTGGTTTGTGAAAGGGATCGGGATCTGGCAACCTTAAGAATAAGTAAGGTGTGCAAGTAGAACCATCTTTAGACTTATCAAAATAAATTTCGGCACAGGGATAGCTTTTTCCTTTGGCATATTCAATACTGTTAGCTTCAACAACTTCTTTGATACGGCTGTCAAAACTAAAGATTTTATTACGAATTTTCAAAATAGCATTTCGATCAATTTCATTACACTTAGCAAGAAAATTGAAAAGTTTTCTAGGCGCGTCCGGTATAGGAGCGTTACTAGGTTTTTCTTGATAAGGGATTTCTAATTGTGAAACTTTTTCCTTATCTAAGTCTTTGACCTGCAAATAACACTTATCATCATCTGTCAAAAGCTTAAACTGTAAAAACTCGATCAACAAGTGGTTATACTTTCTATCTGTGTAGTTATCCCGATGAAAACTTGGCGCAATTGCAATTAACCTGATAGGCTGCTCATAGTTTATTTCCTCAAACAAAGGTTTTTCTTCTAGTAAGGCATGGTAATAACGGGTTAGCTGTTGAACAATATATCTATCTTCAGTATTTTTAAGCTCCAGCACTACTAATTGCTGATTTTTACCCAAGGCTAAAATGTCACAAAATTGATTATTAATAGAATATTGTCGCCTGAGAGGAGTTAAGCCTAAAAGCTGAGGTAAGTTTGCCCAAGCAAAATCCTCTAAAACTGCTTCACTGGGAAAATCCCATCTTTCCCCTGTTTTCTTTAGGTTGATTCCACTGAGCATTATGCCTCTCTTGGAATAAATACAGCTTTGCATCTCAATATAGTACACCCCACCCCAACCCTCCCCTTAATAAGAGGAGGGGGTAAGAATAGCGCGGGTGGATAATTTTGTTACACCGAAAGCCTGAAACTTAGATTGTTTTCAAACCCTTCGATCCCCCCCAGCAGAGCTTAAAAAGGGGGGATAATCCAATCAAAGTCCCCCTTTTTAAGGGGGATTTAGGGGGATCTTTTGTAGTTTAAATTTTGGCTGAAGTGGATGCAAATGTTAATACTTGATTTAACTTCCCACTGCGATAACCTTCTAAATCTAAGGTGACGTAGATAAAGCCAAATTCTTGAAAGGCGGAAACTAAGGTGGGTAAGTCTGTAGTTAATACAAATTCTTTAATTTGTTCTGGTGGTAATTCAATTTTGGCTGTTTCACCTTCGGAACGTACTCGGAGATTTTTTAATCCTAATTTACGCAAATAAATTTCTGCTCTACCTACTCGTTGTAGTTTAGGAATTGTGATTTCTTCGCCGTAAGGAAAACGGGAACTTAGACAAGGTTGTGCTGGTTTATCCCACCAAGGAAGTCCGAGATATTTAGAAAGTTCGCGCACTTCTGCTTTGGTTATGCTTAATTCTGCTAAAGGCGATCGCGCACCTCGTTCTTTTGCTGCTTGAATACCTGGGCGATAATCATGTAAATCATCTGCATTTACCCCATCGACAACGTAGGGATAACCTAATTTCTGTGCTAATGGTTTGAGGGTATCATGCAGTTCACTTTTGCAGAAATAGCAGCGATTAACAGGGTTAGCAGTATAATTGGGGTTTTCTATTTCGTGAGTTTGCACAACTTGATGGCGAATCCCGATTGTAGCTGCTTGGACGCGGGCATCTTCTAATTCTTCTGGTAATAATGAAGGTGACTCGGCAGTTACAGCTAAAGCGCGATCGCCCAATACATCGTAAGCAATTTTTGCAACTAAAGTACTGTCAACACCGCCCGAATAGGCAATTAATGCCATTTCCATCTCTGTAAATAAAGTTTTTAGTTGCTCTAGTTTTTGTAATAGCATTTTAAGTTCAAATTTGATCGGGTTACTGATTCAGTCTCGTAGGCAATTTTTAAAATCAAAACTCCCGCCGAGAAAAAATAAGGATAGCAATTGTCAGCAGCAGGATCGTGTAAACTAAGCCGTAGACGGCATTAGTTAGCAAGCTTTCAGGAGGCGGCAATATTCCATAAACAGCATTATTTTTTAAATCTAGGCGAGATAAATCAGGTACAACTAAGTAAAGTTTTTCTGCAAATTGTTGGAAGCCAGGATTTCTGGTAATTCCCGCAAACTTAATCATGTCTTGGCTGAGATGTCCTACTAAATAAACCGCAAAGGTGAGAAATACAGCTAGTAATGAGCTAGTAAAAACACCAAATAATAGTGCGGCTGCTGTTAATAAGGACAACTCTAAAAACAGGTACGCTTGAGAAATCACTAGGCTACTCATGGGATAAGAAACTTTACCCAAAGTGAGAATGATTAGATAAATTACAGTCATTGCTGCCACTAAGACAGCTAACACACCAGATAAGCCTAAATGTTTGCCAATAATTAATTCTGCACGACTGACAGGCTTGGGGATTAAAAGTAAGATTGTGCGTTTTTCTATTTCTTTGTTAACTAAACCTGTGCCAACAAAAATAGCAACAATTACCCCCAAGACAGTAGCAGATGCTAGACCGAAATCTAAGAGGATTTTATCCTCAGTTCCCGCAGCTACTTCTGGTAGTACTCGCCAAGCAGCAACCATAATTAGGGCAAATAAACCAATTAGATATAAGATGCGATCGCGTATTACTTCCCGAAACCCATTACTGGCGATCGCCCAAATTCTGCCCAAGCTCATTTTTACCTCTCACAGCTAATCAATTATCAATTATCAATTATCAATTATCAATTACCCAAAAACGACATTTTCCAGCTTAAATACGAGAGAATTGATTTAATTCTCTGCTATTTATTAAATATTGATTTATGTTTAGGTTTTAAGTGCGCCAATTTACGGGCTTGGCAGGTTGACACTTTACTTCACCAAGGACTAGCCTAGTATCTGGATCTGACTGGGATGATACCAGATTAATTTTACACAGTTTTTCTATAAAAAACCTTTCTGATTTAGACCTTGGCCCTTGCCAAGTTGCGATTAATTTTAAATTATAACCTAATTCACTAGAAGAGAGTTCAGATGTAAATTGCCACCAGGCATCTTCTTCAACTTTTATCAGTTCTTCTTGAGATTGCTGCACAGCCAATTTTAAATTGTCTTCTCGCTCCTGAAGCCATCGCTCAATCTGTGACCAAGGTCGATTATCTAGTTCTTCTAATAGCTGAGTTTCTACAGAATTTAAAATTAATGTTCCTCTGATTGTTACTGGCTGTACTACTGGAAATCGTAGCACAAAAGCACTTTTTTTCAAATCATCTGCTAATAAACTGGGGTATTGTTCTAGCCAATCTTGCAATATATAATAAAATTGAAACCAGCAACTAATTACAACATGACTTAATAAAAAAACTATGATTTTTTGGCGTTTTCTAGGGTTGGGTAATTGCCACTTAAGCCCTTTACCAAAAAAATTAGGTATAGTGCCAATTACTGCTGAAATAGTTGGCCAGCAAATTACGGATAAATTTGGTTGTGATAAATTACCAAAAATATAAGTAGAAACTAAAGCACCTGTAATCCAAGGACTGAGATAAATATTACTAATTCTTAAACGCTTTTCAGCCGTCCCCCAGCCAACACCAAAAATTAAAAATATCCAACCACAGTTTGAGATCAATCCGCGCACTATTCCGGTGGATATATAAGCCATGAAACAGGAAAATAAACTAAGTAAAACTAAAGTTTCCCAGGAAAATGCTCTCGGTGGCGATAAAAGCTTTTGTAGCCATTTAAATAAACCTATAAAAATTTCCACTTACCAAGTTGCAATATTAAATAAAGTAACGCAATATTAAAATTAATAATATAGCACTATGACTATAAGCATTAGCTAAAAGTATAGCCGTTGCCTTGCTGGGATATTTAGTACTATATAAATGAGATGATTTTTTCTTGTTGTATCGTAGAGATGTTAGTTTTACAAAAATTTGAGAAATAGAATTGCTTTCCATAAGCAAAGAATCTAACGATTTTAATCCTTGAAGTTTGACCATAAAAGAAAAAAATAAATAAATAATAAATAAACTTATGGAAAAAAAATTAGAATAAGGTGAAACAGAGTAAAAAAAACGATTAAAAAAAATGTAACTAATTAGTTGAATTTTTATGTTTATTGGCAGCAGAGGTTGAACAAAAAAGAAAAGTAACCAACCAACAATTGTTGATAATAAATTAAGTGATGCAGCATATTGTATGCTAGTTTTGCGACTAAACTTAAGTTGGCGATGTAGTATGAATCCTTCTATAGCGATCGCCATCAGCAAAAACAGTGATTGATATAGTATTGTCTGCACAGGCAAAAGGGATGCCAGCAAGCAGTTTTCTCCTTAAGCGTTTAACTCTTCTTTTTGCCAATTTCCAATAGTTTCAAATGGATTAAAGCCTCTATAACTTAAGTAATTAACTAATTTTGATTTAGTTTTAGGATCGAGGTCTTGAAAGCTATCAATTTTATATTTTCGCATAATTTTTGATTTAAGATTCGCTAAATCATCGGTTTCATCCTCTGCTGTTTGAGTTTGCCAAATTTCCTCGAATAACTCGATATTTATGCCTTTTTCATAGCATTTACGCTTAATTACAGATTTACCGTATTTCCCTTGAGAAGAGATAATTAAGTTCTCAACTAACCGTTTATCTGATTGGTAATCTTTGCTTTGTAATTCAGTAATTGCATAGTTAATTTCTTCCGGGCTAAAACCTTTTTCTTTTCCTTTTTGGAGGAGTTCGTGGGTACTATAGTCTTTGCGAGATAATAGTTTTAAAAAGTAACTGAAAGAATTCATGATTTTAAGGTGTTTTCTTTTATTATAAATACTTCGACTTGATTAGGGATAAAATGCTTGATTATCAGTTTTACCCCACCCCCAGCCTCTCCCCTTAATAAGGAGAGGGTGGAAATTTCAAGTCCCCCTTATTAAGGGGGATCTCTAGTCAGCTTTTTTGCTAAAACTTATGCTGAATAACTTCTTCACCACGTTTGTAAATTTCACGGGCGTAGTCAGTCCACGCGCCTTGTCCCCAATAACGAAAACAGCTAGTTTGCAACAAAAGATTGTGCATTAATGCTTCACGATATTCAGGTTGTTGGGTGAGAGTTTTTGATGAAACATCTTCAGAATTAGATTGAACCGCAGGAGCTATTTTTTCGTGGAATAATGCACTTAGTTGATTAAGGGGAGTTAAAACATTGTCATAACCCTGTACCCAACTAATATGATTTGTCCAAGATGCGCCATCCATGTGAAAGTTATGATTAGTTTGTTTTAACTCATTAATGGCATTAGTGACAGCTTCGGGGGAAGAATTTTCTGGTGCAACTCGCTGCCAAATTTGGTGTTGGTTGATTGCTTGGCAAGTCGGATAATCATCTGGTGTACAACCTGCTGCTTCAATTAGTTCTAAATATTCTGTACCTGTTACACCAACAACGCCAGAAGTTCCACCGCCTTGATTTAGCATTTCATACCAAGCTTGCTTAAACCCGCTAGGAAATTCATTCATCATTACTCCACCATTTTCACCATCTCCAATTTGGCTAACTATTGGTGGTATTAATACATTACCTATTTGTTGTTTAGATAATGTTTTAGCTTCGTAGTAAGGCTGCATTTGAGCAACTAATTTTGTATCTGAACCTTGAGTTTTAATTAAAGCGGTAATGCTGGCTTCTTCACCATAGGAATTACGGGCAACTAAACGATGAGGTAAATGCTTGTATTGCAGAGGTTGACCTGTTAAAGTTTCAACAGTATGTTCTTGCACTAGCAACCAACGATAGCCACATTCTTTAAGTGCTTTGACAAATTGAAATAAGGTATCAGGATGGTTAGGTAGGTGCATTTCTGGGGGAGAAAATCCTTTAACGCGCGCTAAAGCCTCCCAACCAAAAATAGCTGCAAAATGATGTTGCCATGCCAGGATATGTAGTTTGATATCTGGTATGGGAGTAGAAGGTGCAACGGTATGACTCCACATTGTACCCAGCCATTCTACATAAGGCTGGTAGTTAGAATCTGTGGTGATGCGCTTGAGATTTTCTAAGACATCTCCGCGCCCCATTTGTCGCAATCCCCAGAGTAAATTTCCAGAGTAATCTAGCATAATGCGAGGATTACAACCGTTAGCCACAAGTTCAGGGATAAAATCTGCCATGCGACTATAGCAATATGCAAATGTAGTTGCATTATGGTTGTCTGGTATATGGGGATGCTCAAACATATATTGCAGATTGCTAATTAGTTCGCCATTAGCCCCAGCAGGTATTGTAGGCTGGTGCATATGCAGTGCGATCGCAAAAACAGCAGTTATATCCTCTAACCGAATATTTGTTCTAGGTAAAAATACAGGTTCATTTCGTTGAACCACAGATAGCACTTCCTGTTCCCAACCTGAAATATTCGGTAATCCATCAATAATTTCTGGTAGATGGGGTAGCATTGCAGTTATTAGTTATATGTGGATAGTTATCAGTGAGCAGGTAAGGCAATTACTGTTAAATTTTACACAATCATCTCTAGAGATGATTAATAATTAAAATTATTTTCAATAAATTGAACCATTCATTACTGCTGATATTTAAAATCTTATTACACTTATTTGATTATGAAAATAAAAAACACAAAAAAATTTGTTTTATCTATATCAAAAATTAACAGTAAAGTATATCAGCTGTGTTGGCGTTGGTTGCCTGGTGGAATTTCAGCATTACTGATCGCAAGTTTATTTAAATTGGGTGCTTGGCAACCATTAGAAAATATTAGCTATAACGTCTTGCTGCAATTAAGAGAACAGCTTCTTTGGGATGAACGGGTCGCCGTTATAGGCATTGATGATTTAACTTTAAGAACATTAGGAACGTGGCCGTTACCAAGAAAAAGATATGCTGAGTTATTAAATATACTTTCTCAAGCAAATGCTAAAGTTGTCAGCTTAGATATTCTGTTTTCAGAAGCTAATCCAGAAGACGAAGAGTTAGCAGCAGCAATGATAAATCATGGAGGAGTTGTATTAGCTGAAACTTGGGACGAATTGGGTAAACCGCTACAACCTACTCCTAAGTTACGAGCAGCAGCAGCAGCACTCGGACATATCCAAAAATTTGAACACTCTGACGGCATTATTCGTTATGTTCAAACAGAAAAAGGAGGAGAACCCACTCTCAGCTTGGCAACGCTTGATGCTTATAACTTAGTTCATGAACCTCCCGTTAAACTTCCAACACTAGGCAAAAAGCTATGGCTAAATTGGCCAGGAAATGTCAAAAAATCTCATACTTATTCATTTGTAGATGTTATTCAAAGAAAAGTACCACTAACAGTTTTTAAAGACAAAATTGTGTTAGTGGGAAATACAGCTACAGGTGTTGATCAAATTCTTACGCCTTTTGATATTAGTCCACCTGCTGGCGGTGTTTATATGCACGCTACAGCTATTCAAAATGTACTGCAACAAAACGAATTACATCGAATTTCAGACGGTTGGATAGTGCTAATTATTATTTTGGGGGGGCCACTATTAGGCTGGATGATGAGCAGTTGGCGGGCTGAAACAAGATTAGTATTTCTGCTATTTTTGATATTAAGTTGCGGGGTAAGTGGTTTAGTTGCGTTGAGGTTTAATTATTGGATACCTGTAGCTTTTCCCATCGGTTTAGTTAGTTTAACAGGTGGAGCAGTAGCTTTAAGTGAACGTTTAAGAACAGACTTTTTATTAGAAGAACAAATTAAGCAACTTTGGCAAACTCATCATATTGATATGGTGGCACAAAGTCACTCCTCTGTGCAAAACTCATCGAATGTAGACAATAGCTTACCCCATTCTGTAAGTAAGGTAGCGCAATTAGCGGCTTTAGCAGAACAATTTGGGCGATCGCAATCAGCACAAGCGGCGATCGCCCACAGTCTATCTATAGGCATAGTAGCAGCCGAACTAGATGGCTTAGTTTGGTTTTGTAACTCTGTTGCTTCTCAATCCTTAGATTTACACGTTGGAGAGTTACTATTCCAGCATTTAGTACCTAATTGGTTGAGTGCAGAAGAATGGCAAACTGCTTTACAAACACTTAGTCAAGGTGGTTATGTAGAACCACGAGAAGTGCAGCGCAATCAGCAGTTGTTTACCCTTAAATTAGAACCAATACTTAATTGGCAATCTATTCAAAAAGAGCTTCTTGCTGGTAAAACAATTGACCAGATTACAGTAGTATCAGGTTTACTGTTAGTTTTAGAAGATGTTACTGCTAGTAGACAAATTCAAGCACAACTTTTGCAAGTAGAAACTCGCCGTGCAGCAGAATTAGCAGAGCGAAATATTGTTTTAGAGGAAGCACGTCAAGCGGCAGAATCAGCCGTAAAAATGAAAAGTGCATTTCTAGCTAATATGAGTCATGAAATTCGTACTCCCATGAATGCAGTTATCGGGATGACAGGATTATTATTAGAAACAGAAGTAACGCCCGAACAAAAAGATTTTTTAGAAACTATTAGAATTAGTGCTGATAATTTATTAACTATTATCAATGAAATTTTAGATTTCTCTAAAATAGAAGCCGGGGAAATGCACTTAGAATCAATTGATTTTGACTTAAATCAATGTGTGGAAGAAGTAGCAGAACTCCTCGCCACCCCTGCTCAGAAGAAGGGCATTGAAATCACTACATTTGTCCCAAAAAATATTCCCGTTACTCTCCAAGGAGATCCAACTCGTTTACGGCAAATATTAACTAATTTAATTAGCAACGCGATCAAGTTTACCGAAGTAGGCGGCGTGACAATTTTTGTAAATCTGCAATCAGAAACAGCCGCAGATGCTACTATTTATTTTGGTGTTAAAGATACAGGAATTGGTCTTTCACCTGCTCAACAGAAAAAGTTATTTCAATCTTTCTCACAAGCGGATGCTTCTACTACTAGAAAATATGGTGGAACAGGTTTAGGTTTAGCAATATGTAAAGCATTAGTGGAATTGATGGGTGGTGAAATTGGTATTACCAGCGCCGAGGGGGAAGGCGCTACTTTTTGGTTCACAATTACTTTAAATAAACAATTAATTACTCAACCGCAAATTTTAGAAAATCATGCTGTAGATAGATTAAAAAATGTGCGGTTGTTGGTGGTAGAGAATTTTTTAGATACTCGTAATGCGATCGCACACCACACTACAGCTTGGGGAATGCAAGTAGAATTAGCAGAAAAGGGCGCAACAGCTATCCAAATTTTACAGCAAGCAGTTGATAACGGTAATCCTTATCAAGTCGCTTTGCTTGACTTAAATCTACCAGATATAGATGGCGAAACCCTCAGCAGAACGATTAAAACTGACCCAAAATTAGCTAATACTCAGCTAATTTTAATGATTCCTGTAAATCAACTGGAACGGGCTAAAAAACTACTTAATGTCACGATCGCCAATTATCTAATTAAACCTGTTAAAACCTCGAAAATGCTCAATAGCTTAGTTGCTGTAACTACTTTTAACAACCAAGCAGAGCAATCTGTAAATCAGCATACAGCCACCAGTAAAGTGGGTACTACTATTGATCAAGAAACTCAAACTAGGCGATCGCAAGTGAAAATTCTCTTAGCTGAAGATAACAAAGTTAACCAAAAAGTTGCATTAAATCAACTAAAAAACTTAGGTTACACGGCGGATGTAGCTAATAACGGGCAAGAAGTATTAGAACAATTAGTTAAACAAGACTACGATCTAGTATTAATGGATTGCCAAATGCCGATTTTAGATGGATATGAAGCAACTGAAGAAATTCGACGGCAGGAAGGGAAATCTAAACATACAATCATCATTGCTTTAACCGCCAGCGCAATGAAGGAAGATTTAGATAAGTGTATTGCTTCTGGAATGGATGATTTTTTATCTAAACCTGTGCGTAAGGAAGCATTACTGGAAAAATTAGAACATTGGGCTAATAAAGCTGTTAAACAATTAGCATCCCAGCCAACATCAGAATTAATAGAAATTCCGGTTGATATAAATTTACTCAATGAGTTTAGTCAAGGTGATTGCGAATTTGTCAAGCAATTGTTGCAAGGTTTTATAGAAACTGTTCAAGAAAATATCGCTATACTCCAGAATGCGATCGCGACAAACGATATTTTGACAATTCTACATTTAGCTCATAAAATTAAAGGCTCAAGTGGCAATATTGGTGCCAAAAAAATCAGCCATTTGGCGGAACAGTTAGAACAGCAAGCCCGTCAAAACAACCTAGCAGCAGCCCCCGTTTTATTGATAGATATAGAAAAGGCATTGGGGCAAGTTATTTCTTTTGTTGATACCTATCCTAATACAGCATCAACAGCCTCCAGCCAGACTCGATAAATTAGCTTTGATAATTGATAGATGAAATCAAATACCTGTCAAAATCATTATGTGCTGTCCCTAGCTTTAACGGCTCTGTTGGGAATATCTTTAGTAAATACCACTCCAGTTTTAGCCGCACCAGACTTATCTCTTCCTAGTAGCCGTGCAACACGCTCACTAACATTGCGTGAGATCAGTGGTAAAGTTACTTATCAACCAAAAGGTGGTAGTAGCAGAACTGCTAGAGTAGGCGATCGCTTACAAAATATTGGCGATCAAATTGTTACTGGGAAGCGATCGCAAGCAGTTTTAGCATTCGATGACAACATTGGAAGTGTTCGCATTATCGAAGATACAGTTCTACAAATTAGAAACTTACAAGTAGCCAGAAACGGTGGCAGAATTACCTTACTGTCTGTACCAAGAGGATTAGCTAGACTACAACTACGCCGCTTTACCAACTCAAATTCTCGTTTGGAAATTCAAACCCCTGCTGGTGTTGCAGGTGTGCGCGGTACTGAATTTGGTGTTAGCGTCACCCCTAGCGGTAAAACCGTAGTTGCTACAGAAAGTGGTGCTGTAGCCACCAGCGCTCAAGGTAAAACAGTTTTAGTAAAACCTGGATTTTACTCATTAGTAATTCCAGGTCAAGCACCAACTCCACCGCAAGCTAATACTGGCGACTTACGCCTAAATGTCCAAGTATTACAAGCAGTTAACACCCCAAATAGTTCTAGTAATGCTTCTACTCAAGCTAAAATTGTCGCTCAAATTAATCCTGTTAACTCAATATTTATTGACAACACAATTATTGACACCACTGTAGAAGGTAAAATTGACGCTACTGTTCCCCTTGCACCTAACCGTCATCTCAACGTAGTAGTTCGTAATCCTTTAGGGCAAGAACAAACTTATGATTTAAGTTTGGCAGTTGATCCAGCTAGCCTTGAGCGTCAAGGTAAATTTCAGCAAGCAGAGCAAGAATTTTTAGCACAATTGCAAACAAACCCTAAAAATTTGACTGCTTTAGTAAGTTTAGGAAATATTGCTGAACGTCAGAATAATCTGCCATTAGCGCAACAAAGATTTGAACAAGTTTTAGCTGCTGATCCTAATAATCTTAATGCGCTTACTGGACTAGCACGGGTGGCTGTACGCTCTCCACAACTTGACTCTGTACTAATACAGCGACTGGATCAACAATTACAGCAGCAACTACAAGCAAACCCCAAAAACTCACAGCCTTTAATTTGGTTAGGTTATATTGCTTACCGCCAAAATCAATTATCTTTAGCCCAACAAAGGCTGGAGCAAGTTTTAGCTGAAGATGCTTATAATATTGATGCCTTAATTGGAGCAGGATTAGTGTATTCTGCACAACAGCAACCTCAGCAAGCTTTAGCTGTTTTTGAAAAAGCAGCTAGCAATTTAACTGAACCTTCCCGAACCAATGAAATACAAGAGTATATTCAACGTGCAAGGATACGAATATACGGCACTCCCTAATTGGTCATCGGTCATGCTTTACTACTAACTGATAATTGTTAATTGATAACATATCTGTGTTTATCTGTGTGCATCTGTGTTTTATCTGTGGTTAATTATCCAAAATTTGACTTATGCAACAGGTCTAATCATGATCAGGCAAACAAAACTCACACAACGGTATTCCTATTTAACTTTATTTCTCCTTGTAAATTTATTACAATTTTTGCCCCTAAGTTCAGTAATTCAGCAGTCTGATGCTCAAACTCCCAACACTACACCATCAGCTTGTGCAGCAACTACCACACCATTAACAGCAGAAGAACAAACATACGCCCGTACAGCTTGGCAGTATTTCGTTAAAAATTACCAAAATTCAACAGGATTTGTAAACTCCACCACAGGTTATCCTTCAGGAACTCTTTGGGATCAAGCAAGTTATCTGATGGCGTTAAATTCTGCACGTTGGTTGAATGTAATTAACCAACAAGATTTTGATACCAGACTAAATAAATTTTTGACAACTTTAGGTAATTTGCCCTTATTTGAAAATAGCTTACCCAACAAAGTTTATAACACGGTTACTTTAAAAATGACCGACTATAGCAACAATCCCAAAGAGCGGGGTATTGGTTGGTCAGCTTTAGATATTGGTCGAATGTTGGTAGGGTTGCATATAATTCAAAGTTGCCATCCGCAATATCAGCAGCAAATTGCAAATATTGTATCCCGTTGGCAGTTAGGGCGAGTTGTGAGAAATGGCAGATTGTATGGTGCAATTGTGCAAGCTAACAATCAAACACTATTAGTGCAAGAAGGGCGCTTAGGATATGAAGAATATGCAGCGCGCGGTTATCAACTTTGGGGTTTACAACCGAATAATGCGATCGCACTAGAACCATTTGAATTTATTAAAAGTTACAATCTCAACATCCCAGTTGATTTGCGTAACTATCAAACCACTAACGCCAGCAATTATGTAGTTAGCGAGTCATACATTTTAGATGGTATCGAATTTGGCTTACAAGGATATTTAAAAGAATATGCTGCTTCCGTCTTAGAAGCCCAAAAGCGTCACTACGAAGCAACAAAAGAATTGACAGCAGTATCAGAAGATCACATAGATAAAGCTCCTTACTTTTTATACAACAGTGTTTATGCCAATGGTGTACCTTGGGCAACTATTACCGATGAAAATCAGCCATATCCACAACTGCGTACTTTAAGTACTAAAACAGCATTTGGCTGGCGTTATTTGTACCCCAAAGATAGTTATGCTCAAAAAATCTTTGAGGTAGCCAAGAAACTACGAAGCGCAGATGGTAACGGCTTTTACGCAGGACAATATCTGACAACTAAACAACCAAACAAAATTGCTACGAGCAAAAGTAATGGGTTAATTCTAGAGATTTTATATTATAAAGCGAGAGGCGATCGCGCCTTAATTGCCTCTGATCGTGTTAGTTTTGCCCCAGCACCACCAACAGGAAATAAACTGACAGGTAATGTATCCAGCAAAGTTGATTAAAGATGTTTCTTACTCCCTCCCCTTAATAAGGGCAGGGTTGGGGTGGGGTAAGCCAAAGTTGATTAAATACAAAACAGCAATAAACTTAGCTCCCTGCCCTTGATAAGGGGAGGGTTGGGGTGGGGTAAACACCAAAAAGGGCAGACTTTCTGAGTCTGCCCCTCAAGCAATCAAGTTAAATTAGTATTTAACTAAATTGATTAACGACGTGAAAAGTTACGTGAGTTACCACCGTATCCGCCGCCGCCACCGCTTCTTTCTTCACGGGGTTTAGCTTTATTAACTTTCAAATCGCGCTCCATCCACTCAGCGCCATCAAGAGCTTCAATTGCAGCATCTTCTTCTGCATCTGAACTCATTTCCACAAATCCAAAGCCGCGAGGACGACCTGTTTCACGATCTGTAGGTAGTTGAACACGCTTAACGGTTCCATACTCTGCAAAGATATGGCTCAGGTCGCCTTCTTTAACATCGTAAGATAAGTTGCCTACGTAAATTGACATAGAGTTTCTCCAAAATTAGAGGTTTGTAGAGATCTAGATTTCGGAGAGGAGCCTGCCAATACCAAAAGGAAAAAACCAGTCAATAAAAACAACAAACACTGCAGCCGAATTAATTCTCATCTACTAGATTAGCACATAAACAGGACTGACGCATTTTATAGGGAAAATTTATGGTTGGGGCTGGTGATTTGGGACTGGTGACTAGGAAAACGCCTGAAGTTATCGGCGTTGTCGGACTGTTTAAGTTTTATGGAAAATCTCAGGTGGCGATCGCTATTCTACAATTCCTGCTGGGAATACTAAAAGTAAGTATAATACGCTACTTTTTTCTTCACTTATGAAAAATTTGTTTTAGCCGCAGGGATATTTTTACAGCCAGATTTGAAGCAAAATTAACTTCCCCAAGTTGGAACAGGGACAGCAACATGGTTCAAAGTATAGACACAGCTAAGTTTACAACCACTGACCTAGATAAATTAGCCCAAGAACTAAATCGTGATGGGATTTGTGTCATTCGAGGTTTATTTGACAGGCAGTTAATAGCAGAGTGGGCAGAGGCTTTTGATGAATTATTCCACAAGCGCCAAAACAGTCCAGGGGGTTTAGCACCCCGCGATCAAGCGCGGTATTACTTAACGTTGCCTTGGGTTGCCCCATTTGCAAATATAGATGTATTTGCAAATCCAGTAATCTTGAGTATACTTGAGCGCGTATTTTACCAAGAATATAAGTTAGTTCAGTTCGGCTCTGATACTCCGTTCCAAGGTTCGGATTACCAAGAAATTCACCGCGACTTTCGCCCACTTTTCTCGGATCAGATTGTAACCCCACTCTACGCACTGGCGGTAAACTTTCCCCTGGTAGAAGTAACGGCAGATAATGGCCCATTTCAAATGGCGCGTGGGACTCATTTGTTACCCCGTGAAGAAGGTTTAGTAAAAATTGCTGCTGGGGAAATTCCGATGGAATCTTTCTATATGCAGCCTGGTGATGTAATGATTCGTACTCCTCTAGCGCTGCATCGGGGTTCACCAAACCGCACTGACAAAGCTAGACCAATGATTGTCATGGGTTATGTGATGCACTGGTTGCACACATTTAAAGTCGATTTGACAGTGCAACAAGACTATTATGATAGTCTGCCAGAGCAAGTTCGAGAAATGTTGCGGTGTCAGGTGGTAGAAAAATTGCCAGAAAATCGCGCTGAAACTTATGTGGATTTCAAATATTAGGGCGATTATGTCTCAAAGTGAACTGGCGACGGAAGTATTATCTGGCGATCGCACTTACACAAATCCTGTATACGATGGTTATTTTGCCGATCCGTTTGTATGGGAACACCAAGGGGTATATTATGCGATCGGTACTGGTGCAGCAGAAGCAGAGGGAGAAGTAGAGGAAATCGCACAACGGCGCGTTTTTCCTTTGTTGCAGTCCAACGACTTTGTAAACTGGCATTTTGCAGGTAATGCTTTACTACGTCCAGATGCCAGCCTCGGCGATAACTTTTGGGCTCCTGAAGTTGCGTATTTTGATGGTAAGTTTTATCTTTACTACTCAGTAGGACACGGAGATAAAAACCATCAGTTACGGGTTGCAACTAGCAACAGTCCTTTGGGGCCTTATCAAGATATTGGCGAACCTCTAACAGATCTTAATTCCTGCCCTTTCGCCATTGATCCCCATCCATTTCAAGATGACGACGGACAATGGTATTTATTCTACGCCCGTGATTTTCTCGATACAGCAGAAAATGTTCGGGCTGGAACTGCCTTGATGGTAGACCGACTAATCAACATGACGAAACTAGCTGGAGAGGCAAAAGTCGTTCTCCGCGCCCGTAGTGATTGGCAACTGTTTTTGGCTAACCGTTTAATGTACGGATCTCACTATGATTGGCATACATTAGAAGGCCCCTGCGTCCGTAAACATGATGGACGTTACTACTGCTTTTATAGTGGTGGGTGTTGGGAAACTGAAAGCTACGGCGTTGATTATGGCGTTGCTGATAGTGTGATGGGTTCCTACTCCGATGCTGGAAATGAAGCTGGGGCAAGGGTATTGAAAACCGTTCCTGGTTATGTTATAGGTCCTGGTCATAACTCAATTGCGATCGCGCCTGATGGTAAAACCGAGTATATTGTTTACCACGCCTGGGATACAGATAAATCAGGGCGACGAATGTGCTTGGACAAACTGATCTGGACATCAAACGGCCCACGCTGCGATGGCCCAACTTGGACATCACAGACTGTTAACAGCTAATCAAATATTAAATGAGTAATTATGCAGGGGCGATCGCTCCTGTGTAATTATGATACTTTTGACCTCTCCCATTGATGGTTTCGGGGACTAGGGACGGGTGTTTGGTGATTGGGGAGAAGCCTTAAATAATCAGCATTTGGGTACGATTTAACTCTTTAAACCTGCGTAAGTCCTGTTCATCTAATTGAACTTAAGACAGAAAGTTTGGTTTTGATCTAATTTAATTGGCACGAGTTTAAGTTAAATACGTTATTATTAATGTAGTAGTTATTTTTCGCTCATCCAAAAGCAAGCCTAAAATCGAATCAAATCGCTTTTGATGTCATATAATAGCGCAGTTATCAAAAAAACTGCAAACAGACTCTCGCCAAAGATACGGTTATTAGACACTCATATTACGGTTAACACCACTGCGGCAAATAGAGGTTTAAAACTAAACTAATCTTAGTTACTTCAATAAAAGTTTATAAAGGGATAACGGGTATTAATCACCTCATGAAAACATTGTTAGATCCCACGTAATTTTTTTAAGATTTGACCTTCAATTTATCAAATTAGGACTTACGCAAATTAACAAGCGGGCAAGCTCTCTGTACTACATATAAACTTAGAAAAAACAATTGGCGATATATGTAGTACAAGCGTCCCGCTTATTTAAATGGGTAAGGCAAGTAAGTGATTCAAATACAGGCGGGAGTTGTTTACAACTCTTTTTTTTACATCCCATTAGATATTTTTTGACTATTTAAGGATTACAAGAATGTTTGAAAGATTAACAGATAAAGCCGTTAAAGTAATCATTGTAGCTCAAGAAGAAACACGGCGTTTAGGGCATACTTTGGTTGGGACTGAACAGATTTTGCTGGGGTTAATTGGAGAAGGAACCAGCGTTGCTGCTAAAATGTTAGTTGAGCGAGGTGCAAATCTCCAAAAAGCACGTAAAGAAGTAGAAAAAATTATCGGTCGTGGTTCTCGATTTGTTCCAGAACAAATTCCTGTCACTCCTAAAGTTAAGCGCATTTTTGACCAAGCTTTAATTGAATCGCAACAATTGGGGCATAATTATATTTCCCCGGAACATTTACTGTTAGGACTACTTAACGAAGGCGAAGGTGTTGCAACTAGAGTGTTGCAAAATCTCCACGTTGACCTCAAAGAAGTCCAATTAGCAGTTCTTAAACAACTGACAGTAGAAGCACCAGCAGAGGTTGGTACTACACGGCAGCGTTCACAAAATAAGACCCCAATTTTAGATGAGTTTGGGACTGATTTGACAGAGTTAGCCGCAAAAGGCAAACTTGATCCTGTTGTGGGTAGAGAGCGAGAAATTGAACGTGCTATCCAGATTTTAGGTCGGCGGACTAAGAATAACCCTGTATTAATTGGTGAACCAGGGGTGGGTAAAACTGCGATCGCAGAAGGTCTAGCTCAACGTATCATTAACAAGAATGTCCCTGGTACTTTAGAAGACAAGCAAGTTATCAGCTTGGATATGGGTTCCTTAGTTGCAGGAACTAAATTTAGAGGTGAATTTGAAGAACGCCTCAAGGGAATTGTTGAGGAAGTTCGCTCATCTCAGAATATTATTTTGGTAATTGATGAGCTTCACAACATTATCGGCACTGGGTCTGTGCAAGGTGGTTTAGATGCTGCCAATATGCTCAAACCAGCTTTGGCGCGGGGTGAGTTGCAGTGCATCGGGATGACTACCTTGGATGAATACCGCAAGCATATTGAGAAGGATGCAGCTTTAGAACGTCGTTTCCAACCAATTAAGGTGGGTGAACCGAGTGTTGTAGAAACGATAGAGATTTTGTTTGGTTTGCGCGAAGCTTATGAGCAATTTCACAAAGTCAAAATTGCTGACGAGGCGATTGATGCAGCAGCTAAGTTATCAGATCAGTATATAAGCGATCGCTTCTTACCAGATAAAGCTATAGACTTAATTGATGAAGCTGGTTCTCGCCTGCGCGTCCAAAATACCATGTCTCCTGCACATCGAGAATTAAAGCGGGAACTGCGCCAAGTTAGCAAAGCCAAACAGGAAGCAGTTCAAGTTCAAGATTTTGATCAAGCAGGGAAGTTGCGCGACAAGGAATTAGAACTTGAAGGGCAACTCAAGAAAATGGCTACATCTCAAGACTCAGCCGATATCCCAGTGGTTGATGCTGAAAAAATCGCTGAAATTGTTGCTGTTTGGACAGGTGTTCCTGTCAGCAAACTCACGGAATCTGAATCAGCAAAGTTGCTCGATTTAGAAGATACCTTACATCAGCGCCTTATTGGTCAAGACCAAGCCGTTACCGCAGTATCTAAAGCTATTCGTCGCGCACGAGTTGGATTAAAAAGTCCTAACCGACCAATCGCTAGTTTTATCTTCTCAGGTCCTACTGGAGTTGGCAAGACAGAATTAGCCAAAGCTTTAGCTGCTCATTTCTTCGGTTCAGAAGAAGCGATGATTCGGGTAGATATGTCGGAATATATGGAAAGCCATACAGTTTCTAAACTGATTGGTTCTCCTCCTGGGTTTGTCGGTTATGACGAAGGCGGACAATTAACAGAAGCAGTGCGTCGCCGTCCTTATTCGGTTATCCTATTCGACGAAATCGAAAAAGCGCATCCCGACATCTTTAATATGATGCTGCAAATGTTAGATGATGGTCGCCTAACTGATGCTAAAGGTCGCACAGTAGACTTTAAGAATACCTTAATCATTCTGACATCTAATTTGGGTTCAAAAGTCATTGAAAAAGGCGGCAGTGGTTTAGGTTTTGAATTTAGCGAAGACCAAGCTGAAGCTACTTATAACCGGATGCAGCAGCGAGTACAAGAAGAACTCAAAGCTTATTTCCGTCCTGAATTTCTCAACCGTCTGGATGACATTATTGTTTTCCGTCAATTAATATTTGAGGAAGTAAGAAGTATCGCAGGTATCATGTTACGTGAAGTTGCTAGTCGTTTAACCGAACAGGAAATTACTCTAGAAGTTACTGACAAATTTAAAGACCGAGTAGTAAAAGAAGGGTTTAATCCTAAGTTTGGTGCAAGAGAATTGCGACGGGCAATTATGCGGTTGTTAGAAGATAGTTTGGCGGAAGCAATGCTGAGTGGCGCTGTTAATAGTGGTGATACTGCTGTTATTGATGTAGGTGAGGATGGCGAGGTGAGAATTACAAGGATGCAGAAGCAAGAATTAGTGGTTGCTTAAATTGATGCGCCGTCACCCTGGAGGGTGCGGCTATACTAGCAAAGCCTGCCTATGCAGGCTTTTTTTATGGTTAATTTTGTTAACGAACTATAGAGATGCAGAGAACACAGAGGAAGATCCAGATATTTATGTTAAATAGGCTTTAGTATTAAAATTAGTATATTTAAATAATGAAGAAGTATCCTTTTTAGCATATCTACACAAAAAGTTTATGCTTTAGCTTAAAATTTTAGGAGTTTGTATGTATTTACTTAGAGTCCAAGTTCCTGATTTTCGTGTTCTCAAAGGAGTTGATATCACCTTTGAAAAAGAATTTAACCCAAGGATATTTCCAATAGGTAGCCAAAATGGCGGTGGCAAAAGTACTTTATTGCAGTTAATTTTTATATTATTATATTGCTCTGGACATCCAGAAAGGATTCCTTACTTGAAAAATATGATTTATGGGTTTCAAGTACATGAAAAAACTGAAAAAAAAGTATTATCAATAATTGACATTATTGATAATGATAAAATTGTTCAGCTTCATTTTTTTTCATGCACAAGCTATTATATCGAACAGTTACTAAGTCTGGAAAATGAAAGTAATGAACCAAAAGATGATTTATTTACAACTTTAGAAACAATAAAACAAATGAGAAAACAATTGTTTGCTTCAGAAAAACAATTGGAAATAGTAAATGATAATATTCAGTTAGTAGATATAGAAAGCAGAAAAAATCTTGAAGAAAAGCTAAAGCAGTTAAAAGGAAAAATTTTTATTCTTAATCATCGGCTATCTTCATTACTGAATAGTAGTAAAAAAATACTAGATCGGTTAAAATTAAAAAATATTATACACATTAGCAACTACTCATCTAATGGCACTGAAAATGAAAAAGAAGCATTATTTTGCTTGATAAATAATTTAGATTCAACAATAGAACCAGAAGCATTTTTAACTGAATTATCTAACAAGATTTTTTTAGCCGCTCCTTCTACGCAAGTTTTACTTTTTCTACCTCATGACATCAGAAAAATGTTATTCCAAGAAGAAGATAAACACTCCCTCAACATGGCTTATTATTCATATATAAGAGAAGCGAAAAACAAATTACGTGGGCTTTTTTTATATGATTTTTTAGCTGTAGATCTTATAGTTAGCTCTTTCAAGTCTGCTAGAGACAAAGATTTTAAAGAAGCTATTGAAACAGGAGAATACGGTAATAACTATAAGTTACTATTAAACGATTTAAACTCCCTACTTGGAAATAAACAGATCAATTTAACCACGGATCTTTCTGGAGTAACTTTCAAAATCAATAAAGACAATGAACTTGTAGAACTTGCACCAGAAGATTTAAGTCATGGTGAATTAAAGAGACTAAGTATTTATATGTGGCTCAAATATCGCAATATAGAAAATGCGATCGTACTCATGGATGAAATTGAAATTGCCTTTCATCCAGATTGGCAATACCAAATTGTATCTGATTTAAACCAGTGGGAACCAAGTAATCAATATATCCTTGCAACTCACTCTTATGAACTATGCCAAGCTCTCACACCTGCTCATGTTAAAGAGCTAGAACCAAGGCTTATGAAACAATCGCCAGGACAAGTATGAGCTTGAATCCAGAACAACTTTATCAGCATTGTAAAACAATTTTAAATTCGCGGAAGATTTTAAATAAAATTGTTCTACTTTGTGAAGGGAAAATTGAAATAGTTCAAGGTAGGCTTTCACCTCAAAGCTATGCCAAAATGGAGAAAATGCCTGACGCAAGATTTTATCAAGCTTGCGTTCCCAGGTGGTGGAGTCAAAATAAGCCGCAATTCTTTAATTGTGGAGATCGAAAAGATGTCATAGATACTTATTTTACTTTGTTAGATTTACATAACAAGGATACTAATAATTCATATCTGAATCCATCCCAGCTTTTTGCAATTGTAGATCTAGATATTCAAATACAAGAAATTAATGATGATTTGTACTCGGATACAGAAGTCATCTTTCAAAATCTATATAGTAAAATGAAGGTGATTGAAAGCAATGCCTCTCAGCATCGCCTTTGGGTAACAGGATTGATTCATAAAGAAGCATATTTTTTACTGCCTGATTTACAAGAAATATTTAATGATCTATATGTTAATCCTACTTATGATAATAAACCTTTGATACTTGAAGATGTTTATCTTGATATGTGCAGAGATATTAGCAATGATATTGATTTACAGAATAATATACAAAGAGCCTGTAATCGTATAGATTACTGTACAGGGTTAGATTTTACTGGAAGTGAAGAATTACAAAATAGTTGGGAAATAGAATATAGTAACGCAGCCGATAAAGTCCGCAAAGAAGAATTAACCATAGCTTTGTTGACAATCAAAAAAGCTAAATATTTTTGGAATAAAATTCTACCAAGTGAGGATTGGACTCGTCCTATATATATATATAAGGATCAGCTTACCTTAGAAATAGGACGGTTTTATTCACAGCAAGATAATGATCCGAAAAATCATATTCCTTTCTTTTTCAAGATCTTATATGAGTTTGTTTACAAATGAAATGTAAATAAAAGTGATTACTACTTATATAAATAGCGATCGCATTAAAATATAGGTAAATCTAAAACAAATCCAGGTAAGGCATTTTCTCCTGATAGACTAGCCGGAAGCTGCACAATTTCTACACTTTGACCTAAACGATAAATTTCTACCTGTTGATTTTGGGGATTAATCAACCAACCTAAGCGCAAACCGCTATCAAGATATTCCTGCATCTTTTCTTGAAGTAGTTTAAGCGGCTCTGTACGCGATTCTCCTACGGAGACGCTTTGCGAACGCAACTCAATCACAAAATCAGGACAAATTGGCGGAAACCGTTCTAGTTGTTCTATTGTCAAAGCTTCCCATCGGTCTAATCTCACCCAAGCAACATCAGGAGATCTATCTCCGCCATTGGGGAGACGAAAAATGGTTGAAGAACTAAAAACTTTACCGAGTTTCGTTTGACGGTTCCATAAACTTAAATCTGTAATTAAATCCGCTTCTCGGCTACCACTGATTCCGCCTACAGGAGGCATAATTATAAGTTCTCCTTTGGCTGTGCGTTCTAGTTGCCAATCTCGATTTGCTTGGCAAAGGTGGTCAAACTGTTTTTCAGTTAAACCAACATCATCTAAACTTAAAACTACAGGTTGCATAGTTATTTATATTGATTATTTCATAATAGGCGATCGCTTTATCCCATGTGAGTCTTAAACATAAGTTCTCAACAACACCGATCTTCCTACCATAGTAGTTGAGGAGGTTTAGTTAAGTATGCAGGTAGCGATCGCTCTCACAGAAAGTGTACTTATATAAATATAACTAGCTAGTAGCACGTATTACGCTAGTTTTTGTATAGCTAAGGACAGTTTATATTTTGCCACATAGCTTTATAGCTTCGATCCGAAATTAGTTATATTACATTCGTATCTATATATTAGAGTGTTATAAAATTTATTTTCCAACTATGATAGCAAAATTATTGACATATAAATATGAAAGGTAGTCTGATTCGCACTGAAGATTTACTCCCTAATCAACGGGAGAATATGTACTTACTCCTTAATACTCATTTTAATGGTGTTAAGCGGGAAGTTTTTGATGCAGATTTACTAGAAAAAAACTGGGTGATTTTACTAGAAGATGAAAAAAAAGCGTTACAAGGCTTTTCAACTCTCAAGATATATGAAACTGAGTTTGCAGGTGAAGTAATCAGTGTTGTCTACTCAGGAGACACTATTGTTGATCCTAATGCGTGGTCTAGTTCCGTACTATCAAAAACTTGGATTAACTCAGTAAATCAGTTGCGCCAACAGTATTCCAGAGGCAAGCTATACTGGCTATTGATTTGCTCAGGTTATCGTACATACCGTTTTCTGCCTACATTTTGGAAGGAGTTTTACCCCAGATACGATACTCCTACACCTGCAAAAACTGAAGTTTTGCTTAGATTTCTAGCTCGGAATCAGTTTGGCAAATACTATGATGAAGAAAGGGGAATTGTACGCTTTCCCTATCCACAAATTTTAAAAAATGAACTGCGAGAGATACCTACAGAAAGATTAAAAAATTCTCACATTAGTTTTTTTCTGAAAAAAAATCCTGGTTATATTCAAGGAGATGAGTTAGTTTGTCTTACTGAAATCTCTGAAAGCAACCTCACCCATGCAGGTAGAAAAATGTGGTTTGCGGAATCCTCTGAAGGTAGGGATGAGGGAGGAGTGAGGAGAGAAGAGTTAATTTATAGTTGATAGGATGATTATTGTTGTAATCAGACTAATTGTTAATATTAATTTATAAAATATGAAGTCAAGTTTAACGCATATTAATTCAAGTTCCGCTAAAGTTTTTAACAATCCTGAGTTATTTATTGAGGGGTGGTATTGGGCAATTCGTTCACAGGATTTAAAGATGGGCGAGGCGAAACCTGTAACGCTGCAAGGAAGAGATTTAGCATTATATCGGGGTAAGGATGGAAATGCGATCGCGCTTGATGCTTATTGTCCTCACATGGGCGCACATTTAGCCGAAGGTAAAGTAGAAGGTAATAATATTCGCTGTTTTTTCCATCATTGGGAATTTGATAAAACCGGAAATTGTGTTGATATTCCCTGTCTAGGAAAAGCATTACCTGTAAACTTAAAAACTTGGCATACTGCTGAAAAATATGGCATGGTTTGGGTTTGGACTGGTGATACTCCTAAACAACCATTACCTTTTGTCCCAGAATTAGAAAATGAAGAATGTGATTTTGCCTTTGGTTCACACTTCTTTAAAAATTGCCATCCCAATGTGGTGATGATTAATGCTATTGATGCCCATCATTTTAATACAGTTCACAACTTTCCTATAAAAATTGTCTTTAGGAAAGAAGAGTTAAACGAGAATGCGATTACTTTCAGTAATACTACTCGCGGCGGTGATGAGTCTTTATTGATGAAGCTAATCCTTCCTTTCTACAAAAATGAAGGTACTTATAGTATGTGTTATTGGTATGGCAGTACGGGGACAGTAACACTAGGTCCCGACTTTCTCCATTTTTATATTATGTTTGCTTTGCGTTTGGTTGAAGGAGGTAAAACTGAAGGTCAAACTATTTTAATTACTAAAAAGCGCCCAGGTTTATTTGGGTGGATTTTTAATAGATTTGTTTTGTGGCTTACTTTAATGGTCGGTAATTATTTTGCTAAAGGAGATACTAAAATTTTTCAAACTATTAAATTTAATTTAAAGACTCCGACTAAGGCGGATAAATCAATTATTCAGTTTATACAGCATTATGAGCAGCAAAAACCTTTAGTTTGGGGAACTTGGGAGAACCCGTCAACAGGGAGGGGAGAGGAAGCGGGAGAGGTTGTATATTCAGGTTCTCGTTCATGTTAGCCAGAAAAAAGACGGTAGCAGGCTTAAAATTATCTCATATTTCATCGGATGATAAGCTTACGCGGGTATTATCTTCTGCTTTGAAAAGTCGTTTGGGGTCTGATTTAAGTTGTTTAGGATTTGATAGTTATTTATACTGGCATCCTGAGTATTTTAATCTTCATAAGGTAGCAATTTTTCAAGATGCTAGTGAAGAAGAACAAGCAGCAATTTTACATATAGCTAACTACGATTTACTTGAGGAAGCTTATTTTATTGAGAAAGCTGGTGTGGGTTATATGGCTAAAATGGTGCTACTGGCGGAAACTCTAGAGGAGCGTATGCTTTATGCACTTTTTAGTTCTGATGAAGTTACTCATTTTGCTCAAATTAGCAACTTTTTACCGCAGCAAGAGATTCTAGGAAAGGATAATGCTTTTTTAAGTTTGTTAGAGGAGGTAGCGGAAATTGCAGATAAAACTGTGTTGTTATTTGTGTTGCAAGTTGTACTGGAAGGATGGGGTTTAAGTCATTACAGAAGTCTGGCAAAAAGTTGTCAAAATCCAGAATTAAGTGCGGTGTTTCAGGGGTTTTTGCAAGATGAATCTCGTCATCATGCTGCTGGAGTTACTTTATTTGAACAGATAGCGGTTGATGATGCAAGTCGGAATGCAATTTTACACATTTTAACTCTATTTTTACGCATGGTGCAAGCTGGACCGCAAGGTGTTGTTGCAGCTATAGAAAAAGTTAAAGGTGATTTATCCCGTCAGCAGAAGATCAGAATTTTTGAGCAATTAGATACAGAAAATCATAGTGGTACTCGTCTTAATATTCTCCGTTCTTTAATGCAAACTGAGGGAGGTCAAATAGTTCAAGAATTAGAACAAAGAGAAACATTTCAACCTTTTTCTCCAGAAAAATGTGTATAAGGAGGGGACTGGTGACTAGGAAAGTATTTATAAATTAGCTTGAGGGTTATAGCGGAGAGATTTTATTAAAAAATTACATAAATATTATGATTAACGAACCAAAAACCAACACACTTTTAGAAAACCAAAAAATTTACCGCAAGCTGCAAATTAACTACACGCGTAACCAGCAGCAGGATCATACTCAATTATTAGATCAAGCAGCAACTTCATTTAAATATGAAGATTGCAAAAATGAATATTGGAACCCAGAGGAGTTTTCTCTACTATACGGAACGCCCTTATGGGAACAATCTAGCTCTAGCCAGAGGCTAATTCTCAATCAACTTTATTGGGTGGCTTACTACTCACAAATCATTTCTGCGGAAATCGCTACAATTTTTTTTAATCAAACTAGCGCGGCAGGACTTTACGCGCAAGAAGATTTTCGCTTAGTTTGCGATATGCTCGATTTGGAATCTGTTCAAGAAAGGGCGCATATTAGCGCGTTCAAAAATATTTCTACTCAGGTAGAAACGGCATTGTTTGGTAAACGTATTTTTACTTACCCAATGCGATCGCCTTTTACTGAGACTATGGTATTTGCTGATACAAATACTTTAAAAAGATGGTGGAAGAAGATTCAGCTTCAGTTTTTCGGTTTAATTTCTTCAGATAATGCTTTTTTGGCTTGTCAATATTTTACTGTTCGAGGTGTGCGGACACTCAACGGTAAGTTAGTACAACACAAACTAAGTAATTATTACCAGAAGCACCCGGATCAAGATAACGCGCCTATTCCTGCAAAAATTTCTTACTATCATTTTATGGATGAGAGCTTTCATTTTAATAGCTCTATAATTATTTCCCATGAAGTAGTTAAGTGTTTAAAACAGCCAACAGCTTTTGAAACATTGGTGGCAAATTTAGGCATAAAAGGTTGTCAGAAAGATCATTACAATTTTTCAGTGGCGATTAACGGGATTTTTTGGTATGATCCGGCACTTTATTCAGCAATATATCAGGTTTTGCGATCGCCTATTTTCTCGATGACTGACTCAGAAGCAAAAGACATGATGCGTAAATGCTTCACCGAGGAATCAGAAGGGCTACATCGTAGTTATGCAACTCATAGGGAAGCGATCGAGTCATACAAAGTATATCTCGAAAAAGTTGATTACGCTTGGAAAAGTAATAAGGAAATGTCTTTGATGTCTGCTAATTCAATTGCTAAATATTTAGAGGCTCAAAATAAGGCGTTTGCTTTGTTTAATAAACAAGATTTAGAACACAGATGAACACAGATGAGTTATAAGATTTTCTCGTTTGGGTAGTATGATAATTCATTTTACAGAGATAAATTATCCACCTATTGTTTTAGAAAAACACTCTCCGCTTGCGGAACATTTGACGGTGCAAAATTCGCCTGTATTCTTTGGATGTCGCACCGGAATTTGTGGGACTTGTCTTGTAGTTATTAAGGGTGATATTCCGCCTCCTAGTGAAGAAGAAAAGGAGTTATTAGAAGTTATTGCACCTAATAATGAATCAGCGCGTCTTGCTTGTCAAATTGATTTAACAAACGATATTGAAATTACCTCTTATATGGAGGAAGAGTGAAATTTGAGGATTTTTGGTATGTAGTTGCACTCAGCAGAGAATTAAAACCTAATCAAGTGTTGAGTCGCACTGTTTTAGGGGAATGGTTAGCGATATTTCGGGGAGATGACGGTAAAAGTGTAGCATTGCGCGATCGCTGTATGCACAGAAACAGCCGTCTCTCACGCGGTAAAGTTTGTCAAGGAAATTTGCAATGTCCTTATCACGGTTGGGTTTATGACAAAAACGGCAAAGTTGTCGCCGTACCCGCAGAAGGAAATAATTTTAAAATGCTTGATTCTCGTCAAGCAAAATTATATCAAACTAAAGAACAAGATGGTTATGTTTATGTGAGATTAACCGACCAACCTAGCGAGGAATTTGATCCTTTTATCATGCCTTATTATGGCGAACCTGGATGGGAAACAGTAAGAGTAATTAACCGTTTTCATAATAACGTTACCAACTGTGCAGAAAACTTTATAGATATCCCACATACAGCTTCCGTACATCCAGGCGTATTTCGCACACCTCGCAAGCAAAAGCTAGAAATGACAGTGGAGAGGCGCAATGGTTCAGTATTAGTAGATTATCGCAATGAAACTACTAACTTAGGCTGGTATACGCGCTTTCTTAATCCTAAAGGTGACGAAATTAAACACACCGATAGCTTTTATATGCCAAACATTACCAGTGTTGAATATAACATGGGAGCGCATAGAAGATTTTTTATCACCAGTCAATCTATCCCAGAAACAGAAAACTCGACGCTTGTTTACACAGATGTCACATTCAATTATGGAATTTTAAATAAAATTGCCCGTCCCTTTGTACGCTGGACTGCTCAACATATTATTAACCAAGATGTTGAAATCATGGGTATTCAACAAGAAGTTATAGAAAAATATGGTACTCACTTCTCTAACACGTCCGCCGATACAATCCATGTTTTTGTTGAATCAATTAGAAACAAAATTGAGGCGGGAGAAGATCCACGACAACTTGTAGATAAGTCGGTAAAAGTAAACTTCTGGGTTTAACGAATATCCAATCATCCCAACAAGCCAATTAAATATCATATCTGTGTCCATCTGTGTTTATCTGCGTACATCTGTGTCCTAATAAAAACCATTATTCCTAACCCAAAAACTTATCATTAAAAATAACTATGGGAGTATTTTTAGCTTTTGTATTTTTATTAACGCTAACATTCACCAATAAACATCAACTTACAAAGCTCATCCACAAAAGCCGAGAAGATTGGATACTGGATACTGTTGGCTTAGGCTTTCAAGGAATAATCATTCCCCTACTACAAATTACCGTTGTTTATCAAATTTACAACTATTTATTACCTAATTATCATCAAAGCTGGAATTTACCCCCCGTAATCGCATTTTTACTCAGCTTTGTATTAGTAGATTACCTGTATTACTGGAATCATCGACTGCTGCATAGTCGCTGGTTGTGGCGACTACATTTAGTACATCACACTGTAACAGAAATGCAAGTATTGGGAACTTCTCGCAATACTTTATGGACAAGCTTCTTTATTATTTATCTCTGGGTTCACGCGCTGTTTATTTATCTATTACAAGATCCCAGTTGGTACATTGCGGGTGTAACTGTTACTTGTGCTTTGGATTTGTGGCGACATAGCGCGATCGCACCTACACCAAATTCGTTACTATACCGTTTAATATCCAACTGGCTGATTTTACCCCAAGACCACGCATGGCATCATGCTAGGGGTGTAATTGCTTGCAATTATGGCGCAAATTTTAAGTTCTGGGATCAGCTACATGGTACTTATTATGAGTGCGATCGCATACCTGATTTACTAGGTATTAAAACTCATCTTACTCTGGCTCAAAAGCTATTTTTTCCCTTCTAATGCCCAGCGTAAAATTAAGTTACTTTTTAATACCTAATTAATGACCCTTCTCAGTATCATCCTTTCTTTATTTCCCACATTAGTAATGCTGATGGCGGGGGCATCTTTTACATGGATGTGTTTCTATCCAAATATCTTTAGTATTTTAGCTTTAATTTTTTCTTTATATTGCTTGCCGCTATTAGCATATTGGATTCATCAACATTTTTATCCTGTTAAGGAGGGGATTAGTTATTTAGTTGGTCAACAGTATTCGCCTTGGTGGGGGAGTCATCAAATCCAAGTAATTTATATTGCATTTCCAGCTTTAGAAACACTATTACGTTTAATTCCTGGCGCTTTTTCTTTATGGTTGAGGTTATGGGGTTCTCAGGTTGGTAAGGGTGTTTATTGGACTCCTGCACTAGAAATAGCCGATCGCGGATTAATTGAAATAGGCGATCGCGTAGTTTTTGGACATCGTATTACTATACTTTCCCATGCCATTAAACCAAAGAAACAAAATTTGATGTTGTATGTAAAAAAGGTAAAAATTGGTAATAATGTCTTTTTAGGTGCTGGTTCTCATTTAGCGCCTGGTGTTGTAATTGAAGATGGATCATATATACCTGTTGCTACTAATATTTATCTCAATAAAAAAACAAAACAGCCATAAACTAAAATTCTATGCTGCGTTTAATAATTAAGCTTTTCGCTCATATTATCGCGCCTGTGAGTGATAAATTTTATCAAGCTTTAGCAAACCCTCAAGCTGTCCAAAAAATAGTCCAGAAAGAAATTATTCAGCGTCTTGTTAAAAGTGAATATGGTAATTATCTCGGTATTCAATCAATTAATGATTGGGAACACATACCCATAGTTGAATATGAAGATATCCAGAAATGGATTAACTCAGGAGTTTCTCATAAAAGTTTGCTAACTCCTGAACCTATAATATTTTATGAAAAAACTTCTGGAAGTCGTAGCGCCGCTAAGTTAATTCCTTATACAAAATCTTTGCGGAAATCTTTTAGCCAGATGTTTTGTGTTTGGGCGTACGATTTAATAATTAATGGCACAGACTTTTCTACTGGTAAAATATATTTTTGTATTTCTCCTAAATTAGGGGATTCTGCTACTACTCATCAAGGTGTTAACGTCGGTTTAGAAGATGATTCAGAATATTTGGATGGTTGGTTAAGGTGGTTGATAAATTTATTTATAGTTTCTCCACCTGGAATTAATCGCATCTGTGCTCCTCTAATTTTTAAAGATAAACTAGCTCAAACTCTATTATTAGAAGAAGATTTAGAAATTATCTCGATTTGGAATCCCAGTTTTTTAAAGGTTCATTTAGATTATATCCAAGCTAATCAACAAAGACTTGCTGAACAACTACAAAATAAAATTTCAACGGAACGCTATCAACTACTATTAGAAGATAAAATTAATTGGTCAAAACTTTGGTCTGAACTAAAACTTATTTCCTGCTGGGATAGCGTCCATGCTAAGGAACAAGCAAATTATTTACGATCGCTCTTTCCTAATGTCATGGTACAAGGTAAAGGACTACTGGCGACAGAAGCACCGATGACGATTCCTTTAATTAAGGCGCAAGGATGTGTCCCTATACTAAATGAGGTGTTTTTTGAATTTGAACATCAAGGAAATATTTATCACCTTCACCAACTCGAAAAGGGAAAAGCTTACTCGATCATTATTTCTCAGAAGGGAGGATTATATCGTTATCGAATAGGCGATCGCATTCGCGTTACCCATTATTATTTAGAAACACCATGCCTAGAATTTTTGGGACGGACTGAAACTACAAGTGATTTAGTAGGGGAAAAACTACACGAGGATTTTGTGCGAGATATCCTTAACCAGTTACCCCTAGAGAAAACCTTTTTTCAAAGCTTAGTACCTGTCAGGATACCAACAGATAATTATTTACTCTTGCTAGATCAAGCAAATCTACCTGCTGAGATCATAGCTCAACTATTGGATCGGGAATTGATGCGATCGCACCACTACCAACAAGCGCGTCTTCTCGGTCAACTTTCCCCACCCCAGGTGTTAATCTCAGAACAAATACCTGAAATTATCACTAATTACAAAATACGTCAGGGTATGAAGTGGGGAGACATAAAACACCAACTTTTAGTTACCACACCAATTGATCAAGAACTTTTAAATCTGCTAAATTATGCTTAGTCTCGGCTAGTTTATGGTTCAATGGCAATGAACTATTAAGCGTGAATCATGACCACTGAATTAATTGTACGTTCAGCTACACCTGCTGATGTCCCTGCAATATTTAACTTAATTCAAGCTTTAGCAGAATACGAAAAGCTTTCCGATGCTGTCACAGGAAATCCTGAAAACCTAGAACAACATTTGTTTGGCAGTAAACCTTATGCAGAAGCTATTATAGCAGAATATGAAGAAAAATCAGTAGGTTTTGCTTTATTTTTCCATAATTATTCGACATTTTTAACTCAACCAGGAATCTATTTAGAAGACTTATTTGTATTACCAGAATATCGCCGTCAGGGTATTGGTAAAGCTTTGCTGACCTACTTAGCTAAATTAGCTGTATCCCGTGATTGTGGACGTTTAGAGTGGAGTGTTTTAGACTGGAATGAATCTGCGATCGCATTCTATAAAAGTATGGGAGCATCAATATTAGATGAGTGGCGCATTTGTCGAGTTAATGGTGAATCACTCACTATCATGGCAAATCAAGCACTCGCTATATCTCAGAGCATTTAATCTCGTTAATCTTGATTAAATCTACTAATCTAACGTTAGAAGGAAAGCAATTATGACAACAATTTGGGTAAACGAACAACTCGATCCATCTGGTCTATTATATTCTTGTATTGCTTGTTGTAATGAAGACATGGCAAAAGATTGTCATGAATCTTTTCAACAAAATTTAACAGATTCCCAAAAACAATCCGGTTGGGTAGCGCGTTTAAGAACTGTCACTTCTTGGGATGAAGTTCCTGTAAATGCTTTGAAACTCGACTAATTAAAATATCATCCTTCTCACTCTGTAGTCACAGCCACCGTAGTAGTAGAGTACTGATTTTGCTGCTGTAGAGGAATTTCAATAATGAACTCTGTACCCTTCCCTGGGGCTGAAATACACTCTAATTTACCCTTGTGCTTGTCCACCACAATTTGATAGCTAATTGACAAGCCCAACCCTGTACCATCACCGATTTTTTTAGTGGTAAAAAATGGATCAAATATGCGTTTTTTAACTTCTTCAGTCATTCCCTGTCCATTATCACTAATCCGTATTAAAGCAGTTGGCGAATTAGAATTTTTTATTTGTTGATGCAACTGGTAATGTACAGATGAATTTTCTAAGCTTAATTCTGTACTAATAGTAATAATTCTTGGAGACTCTTGGTTATCTAGTGCATCAATTGCATTAGCCAAAATATTCATTAATACTTGATTGAGTTGTCCAGCATAGCATTCTACCATTGGTAGATTACCATATTTTTTTACGATTTGAATACCAATATTACCTGCTTTTGCTTGCCATCTATGTTTCAAAATTAGCAGGGTACTATCAATACCTTCGTGAAGATCAACAAGCTTCATCTCTGCTTCATCCAAGCGCGAGAAATTACGCAAAGATAAAACAATTTCTCTGATCCGAGAAGTACCCACTTTCATAGAGGAAAGACATTTTGGTAAATCATCTTTTAAAAATTCCCAATCTATTTCCTCAAACTTCTCTAAAATTTCCGTACCAGGATCGGGAAAGCGCTGTTGGTATAGTTCAGAAAGCTCTAACAAATCTTGTGCGTAGTTATTAATGTGTTGTAAATTACCTTGAATAAAGTTGACAGGATTATTGATTTCGTGAGCTACGCCAGCTACCATTTGACCCAAGCTAGACATTTTTTCTGTCTGAATTAATTGGGCTTGAGTTTGCTGGAGATCAGCTAAAGCTTTTTGGAGTTGTGCAGCTTGCACTTGGGCGGTAGTCGCAGCAAAACGACTTGTGGTGTAAATTTCTGCTTGGTCAATTGCGATCGCTAATTGGTCTGTAACTGCTTTTAAAAGTTCTATCTCATAATCATTCCAAGGGCGAGGCTGATTGTAATGCTCGCAAATTATGACACCAGTTTTACCAGTTTTAGTTGGAACTACCAGCGCCAGGAGAGCAGTTAAACCTAAGTAAGCTATTCTCTCTCTACTATTAGCATCTAAATTACTATCTGTAGAAAGACTATCGGAACGAAAGAAATTAAGTTTAACAATTTGTTCACCCAGTGCTGGGACTTGTTTAAGCAAGTCGTAGTGACAAACATCAGCAATGGTTGTCTCACAAGCTTGTTGAATTAATTCAAAATAATTTGGCTCAACATCTGTGCGATACCACTGAAAATTACACCGATGAATCTGTAATAAATTCCGGATTTCATTAACTGCGGTTTCAAGAATTTTAGGCAGATCTAAAGTGGTGCGAATTTGGTTAGCTAAACTATTAAGTAATGCTTCCCGTTGAGCTAAGTGACGATATTGAGCTTCTGATTGTCGGACTTTTTCTTCTGCTTGCTTACGTTCGGTAATATCTGCGGCAATTCCTGTAATCCTGTATACTTCTCCTGACTCGTTGTAAACTGGAAAAGCGCGATCGTTGATCCAACGAATTGAACCATCAGGCTGAATAATTCTATATTCTTCATTATACTCTCCGCTAACTTGTTTGGAAAAAGCAGCAAGTATTCGCCCTTGATCTTCTGGATGGATCGCATCTAAGAAAGACTTTTGTTCCTGATACAAACTTTCGCAGCTACGCCCCCAAACTTGCTGATATGCAGGACTGACATAAACCATTCGCTGCTGTTGTAAATCAGTCATCCAGAAAACTTCACCGATATTTTCTGCTATTTGACGGAAGCGTTGTTCACTTTCTCGTTTAGCAGCTTCGTCTTGTTTACTTTTAGTAATATCACTAAAAGTGCAGATCACTCGGTTAATACTGCCATCAACCGCGAATTGGGGATCTGCATTAACTAGCAACCAAATTAAATTTAGTGTTACCGGATGATAAACACCCATTACTACGTGATGTACTGGCTGACGGGTAACGATCGCTTGTGCTATTGGTTGAAGTTGTTGCGGAAATTCTGTGCCATCTTCTTGAATGACGTTATTACTTAAATTCAGACAAACTTTGCCTGAGAGATCATGTTCAGTTAAGCCTAGCAAGTTAATCGCAGCTTGATTGCTAATAATTATTTCTAATTCCGCACTCACCAGTATTACAGCTACTTGCAAATTTTGAATCATCGCGCGGAAGCGTTTTTCGCTACTTTCAAATATTTCTGACCTCAAAACTTCCGCAGAGATGCGACGATCAAAAAACGCTGTTAGTAAAGCTAAACCAAGGATGATTAAAGTAGCAATTCCAATAGAAATCGCCAGGATTAAACTGTTAACTGTGGCATGGAATGTCTCATTGGTATTAATAGGTATAAAACTAGCTGCTGCCATACCTGTATAGTGCATCGAAGGTACAGCCGCACCCATGACGATCGCACTACCGATTTTACGCCACCTACCGACATCTGTATTAGCGTTGCGTAGCTGAAATGCCAACCACAAAGCAACCATAGAAACGACGATCGCGATCGCTACCGACACTGCTACTAACAACGGGTTATACACAGTGATTGCATCTATCTGCATAGCCACCATGCCTGTGTAGTGCATAGTAGCAATACCTACTCCCATAAACAGGCTGCCGCCTAGCAACCGAGAAATTCCTAAAGCAGCCCCACTTACCAAAAACAACGCCAAGCCAGATGCAGCGATCGCAGCCAGCATGGAAATTACTACTATTAAAAGGTCATAGCTTACTTGAAGCGGCACTTCAAAAGCTAACATTCCCACAAAGTGCATCGCCCAAATGCCAGTTCCCATTGCGATCGCACCGCCAGTTAGCCAACCGATTCGGGCTTTCCCTTGGGCTGCTGTCACTCTGCCAGCGAGATCTAAAGCCGTATAAGAGGCGATCACCGCAATTAATACTGACAGTGCAACTAAGCGCCAGTCATAAGTGCTAGCCATTGCTACACCTGCATGGAGCATTTAGATCAGCCTCCGCGAGTTATCAGACAAATTTTTAATCACTATTTATATTTAAGAAAATTTCAGCTTTTATAAATTACTATTTCAATTATCTAGTTTTTGTTACATCTAACTTAATTTTCACCTTACCCACCACAGTATATTCACGGAATATTTTCTATCTATAGCAATAAAACTGAACAATGAGCAATTATGCCTAACGTATATATACGGGGCAAGTACGCTCTTAATTGATAATTGATAATTGTTAATTGTTAATTGATTTAGGTGGTCGTGGCAAATTTGGGCGCATGGGTTCTAAAATCTGATTAAGTTGCCGCAATTGCTCGGCAGTACCCATGCAAATTAATAGATCTCCGTGTAATAATTCCGTTTCACCCGTTGGCCCTCCAATCAGCGTACCATCAGCACGACGAATCGCTAAAACCAGTGCGCCAGATTGCGATCGCAGTCGTGCTTCTCTTAGTGTTCTCCCCACTACTGGACAGGTTTGTGAGTTAATCAAATATTCTTCCATATAGAAAGCGCGGTCTGTCCCAGTCAGGATACCATCCACAAAATCCATTACTTGGGGTCTAAGTGCCGCAGCAGCCATGCGTCTGCCACCAGTAATATAGGGGGAGACAACTGCATCTGCTCCAGCGCGTTGTAGCTTTTTCAAGGCTTCTTCAGTACTCGCCCGTGCGATCGCCCGAATCTCAGGATTAAGCGTTTTTGCCGACAGCAAAGTGTAGAGGTTTTCCGCATCAGAAGGTAACGCAGCAACTAAACACAGCGCCCGTTCAATTCCCACTTTAATTAAAGTTTCATCTAAAGTAGCATCGCCTTGAACAGCAATATAACCAAGTTCTTGCGCTTCCTGAATCTGGTGACTTTCAAAATCTATCGCCACAAACGGAATACTTTCCGCCTGAAATTCCAGGGCAATCTGTCGCCCTGTACGTCCAAATCCGCAAATAATGTAGTGTTTATCTAAAGAGTCCACTATGCGTCGATGTTGTCGAAGTCGTCTACCTTCTTGAAAATAGCCTTGAATCAAGGCTTCTGTAAATCTGTTAACAATGTAACCGATACTGATCACTCCCATCATAATTAGAGTGATCGTAAAAATGCGTCCGCGATCGCCTAAAGGATTAATTTCGCCATAACCCACCGTCGCGAGGGTAATCACCGTCATATAAACGGCATCTGACCAATGCCAGCCTTCGACTAACCTGTACCACAGCGTGCCAATGATGAAAACAAAACCTAGAGCGATCGCACCTGCAATTAGCTCTTTTTGAATGCGTCGATATTTTTGTTCTAGCGTTGAATACATCTGCAATTAACTTATATAAAGATGAATTTATTAATTTTTCACTGTTTAAATTAATCAGGACTTACGCAAATAAACCCGCGCTCATGATCTCCGTACTACATTTGTCGTCACTTGTGTTATACATATACCAAATGTAGTGTCACCATCTTGGTCACAGGGGGCAACGCCGCGTAAGTTTTGTTAATGCAGAACTTTCAATCAATTGTCATTAAAATGCTAAAAAATATCATAGGAGTTAAATAGTGAGCATAGAAACCTTAGTCGATCATCCCTCCATCCCAGCCGAATCAGCACCAGTCATCTCTAGCTTATTTAGTCCAGAAGGCTTTGATGAGTCTGTGATGCCTACATACGGGCGTTTTTCCTTAGCTTTAGAACGGGGACAAGGAAGCAAAGTTTGGGATACTAACGGGAAAGAATACCTAGATTTTGTTGCTGGAATTGCTACTTGTACATTAGGACACGCCCATCCTGTAATGGTAGAAACAGTAACCCAGCAAATGCAAAAGCTGCATCATGTTTCTAACTTGTATTACATCCCAGTACAAGGAGAGTTGGCAAAATGGCTAATTGAGCATTCCTGTGCTGATCGGGTATTTTTCTGCAACTCTGGTGCCGAAGCCAATGAAGGAGCGATTAAATTAGCTCGCAAATATGCCCACACAGTCTTAGGAATTAAGCAACCAGTAATTTTAACTGCTCATGCTAGTTTTCACGGACGGACACTAGCAACGATTACCGCTACTGGTCAACCGAAGTATCAGCAAAACTTCGATCCCTTAATGCCTGGTTTCCACTATGTACCTTACAACGATATTGCCGCAATAGAAACAGCGATCGCACAACTCGATGCTCAAGAGCGTCAAGTAGCTGCAATTCTCCTAGAACCTCTACAGGGAGAAGGTGGTGTGCGTCCTGGAGATGCTGCTTACTTCCAACAGATTCGGAAGATTTGCGACGAAAAAGGGATTTTATTAATCTTAGATGAAGTGCAAGTCGGCATGGGTCGGACTGGTAAGTTCTGGGGATATGAAAACCTGGGCATAGAGCCAGATATCTTCACCAGCGCCAAAGGACTAGGCGGTGGCATTCCCATCGGTGCAACTTTATGTAAGCAATTCTGTAACGTCTTCCAACCAGGAGATCACGCCAGCACATTTGGTGGAAATCCCTTTGCTTGCGCTGTCGCACTTTCTGTTTGCCAAACCTTAGAAAAAGAACACCTGCTGCAAAATGTTGAGCAACGAGGTGAACAATTAAGACAAGGGTTAAAAGCGATCGCAACTAACTACCCCGATCATATTACCGAAGTGCGGGGCTGGGGCTTAATCAACGGTATGGAACTCCATGCCGATACAAAGCTAACTGCTGCTGATATAGTTAAAGCGTGCATGGCAGAAGGTTTGTTATTAGTCCCTGCTGGTGCAAAAGTAGTTCGTTTTGTGCCACCACTAATTGTCACCGCTACAGAAGTAGATCGAGCCTTGCAAGCAATCAACAGAGCAATGGCTGCTGTTATTGGTTAGTGCTATTATGCACCAACTCAGACTACTTTTTATCTTCCTAAAATCTCCCTCTCCCTGTTAACGGGGAGGGGGCTGGGGGGTGGGGTAATATGTTTAATCATGTTGACTTACTTATCTATAGCTAGTAACAACCAACAAGTAAAAATTAATCATCAGGAAAAATTTATAAATGGGACGGATATTTATTTCTGCTGCTCACGGTGGCATTGAATCAGGTCGTCGCGACGCTGGGGCAGTTGCAGGAGGTACAACAGAAGCGCAAGAAATGATATTGCTGCGCGATTTAATTCTGCCAGAAATGCGATCGCGTGGTTTTGAAGTCTTTTCAGTTCCCGACGACTTGAGTTTGAAGGGAACAATTAGCTGGATTAATTCCCGCGCTCGTCAAGGTGATATCAGCATAGAAATTCATGCTGATGCTTATGGCAACCCAGATGTCCGAGGTTCTGCTGTGTTTTATATTGCCAATAATGCAGAACGCAAAAAGCAGGCAGAAATGCTGTTGTTAGCATTGCTGCGTCGGGTTCCTCAGCTACCTAACCGAGGTGCAAAACCAGACACCGCTACTGGGATTGGGCGTGTCGCATTTTGTCGCGATGTCTCGCTGCCCTCAATGTTGATGCAGGTTGGGTTTTTAACCAATCCAGATGATAGGTTTATCATTCAAAATCGTCGCCGTGATCTTGCACTGGGAATCGCCGACGGGTTGGAATCTTGGAGTCGAGGTAGCATTAGTCAGCCTGTAGAAAACCCTACTTATACACCGATTAATATCAAGATTAATAATCAAGTTTATGGAGAAAAGGGCATCCTAGTTAATGATAACGCCTACATTCCTATTGACTTAGTAGATCGCCTTAGAGTTGACCTAAGCAATGCCCCAAATGTTCGTCGTTTCCCATACAAAGGTGTGGTTTATGTCAAAGCAATTGAATTACGGGATTTTAATGTTTCAATAGCTTGGGATAGTGCTAATCGTACAGTTATTTTACGCTCAATTTTAGAGATTTGTCCTGGTCAGATTGATCGAATTATGGGTCATGGCAATTCCTCTGAAGTACAACTAATGATGTTCCTCAAAGCTAATAACGAGACTGGATTTACCCAGTTTTCTGATTTACCCAAACTTTACCGTGAAGAAGCTTCTGTTGAGGGAGTTAATTATGATATTGCTTTCTGCCAAATGTGTGTAGAAACAGGATTTTTGCGGTTTGGAGGTGATATTAGACCTGAGCAAAATAACTTTGCAGGTTTAGGTTCAATTGGTGGTGAAGCAGAGGGTGCAACTTTTCCCAGTGCCAGACTTGGAGTGCGGGCGCATATCCAACATTTAAAAGCTTACGCCAGTCTAGAGCCTTTAGTTCAGGAATTGGTAGATCCCCGTTTTCGTTTTGTTACACGTGGGATTGCTCCTTTACTTCAACAACTTAGTGGTCGTTGGGCTGCGGATTTAGATTATGGCGATAAAATTCTGGCTACCCTAAGACGACTTTATGAATCAGCAGGCTTAATTTAATCAATTAACAATTATCAATTAACAACGACCGATGGCCTAGTTATCTATCACATTTAAAATTGTGCGATCGCGCCCTGCTGTTTTAGCCTGATACAAGGCTTTATCTGCACTAGCTAACAGCAGTGCTTTTGATTGCTCCCTGTGGGGATAAGTGCTAGATACACCCAAGCTTAAGGTGACAGATTTACTAACTAAGGAACCTGCATGAGGTATCTGCAATTCTTTCAAGTTTTCTTGAATTCTTTCGGCTACCTCAAAGGCATTTTTACCTAAAGTATTTGGTAAAAGCACAACAAATTCTTCTCCCCCATAACGAGCAACTAAGTCCCCTGCTCGTTTGACGTTACTACTGATCGTATTAGCAACTAATTTTAAACATTCGTCACCAGCTTGGTGACCGTAAGTATCGTTATATATCTTAAAAAAGTCAATATCACACAAAATTAGAGATAAAGGTAGAAATGTTCTTGAATGCCGCCGCCATTCCTCGTCAAAATATTCATCAAATCGTCGTCTGTTTGCCACCTGAGTTAAACCATCGCTGTTAGCTAGGCGTTGCAATTCCAGATTCGCCGCTTCAAGCTGTTCAACTAATAAAAATTGATTGATTAAACGTCGTACTCTTTGTAATAATACAGGCCAGTGAATTGGCTTAGTGACGTACTCAGTAGCTCCAACTGCAAATGCTCGGTCAACTGACTCTTTATCATCTAGTGATGTAATCATCAAAATTGGTGTGCGATCGCCCCCTGGTAGCTTTTGTAAGTAGGTACAGCAGGTAAAGCCATCCATTACAGGCATCAGTGCATCAATTAAAATAATATGCGGTTGATAATTTTCATAAGCCTGGAGACACTCCTCTCCATTACTAGCCTCTACTACCTGATAACCTTGTTGCTCCATTGCTCGACGTAGCAGTTGCCTAGTCATCTTATCATCATCTACAACCAAAACTATTGGGGGATGTTGAAGTAGAGAAGCCGTGTTCATTCTTGATCCCGCCGTTCTTCTGTTTACCACGTAGCTATTAATTGCTTCTTTTCAACAACTCAGGAGCCAATTTCACCAGCGATATTCCTTAAGAACTATATTATCTGGGGATCATTTATTGGTTCTATAGGCGGCGGCTCATTTGCTGTCGCAGATGTTTGAGTTAATGCAGGACACTTGCTCAACGCTTCCATCAAGATATCTTTTTTGAGCGGTTTGCTAATGAAGTCATTCATTCCTGCACTTAAACATTCCTCCCGCACCCCACCAATGGTATTTGCCGTCACAGCAATAATCCAAGGGTTGTTTTCTTGGTTCCACTCCTGGCGGATTTGGCGTGTAGCTTCAATGCCGTCCATTTCTGGCATTTGCACATCCATTAACACTACATCATATTGCTGATGCCGTAGGGCATCGAGTACTTCCAAACCATTAGTAGCTAAATCTGCTTTCAACCCTAGCTGTTTCAACATCTGCGATGCCACCTTTTGGTTAATCACATTGTCCTCAGCTAAGAGAATCTTTAAGGATAGATTGACAACTATATCCACATTTATTTACTCCTAGCAACAGAATAGATGTAAAATCACAGGTTTTTATACCAAATCCCTAAATAAATTTTAAGATTAATTAACTCATGTTTCAATAGTTATATTTATGACAACCAGATGGTATATAATAATATGCTAAAATTACTTTTTATTGATATTTTTTGATAAAAACAAGTTTGTGCAAAATTTTGATCGGCGTAAACAACTGCTTTCATCTTGTAATTTCAGCAAGCAGCCTGAATCTGCCAGATAGCTGAATAAACCTCAGCCAAATAGCTGAAGTTTATTTTAAATTACCTTTATTCAAAACCCTCAGTTAATTTAGGTTCAACAGTTAAGTTTGGTAGCCCTTCAAGTTTTTCAGCTACAACAGGTTCTTGTTCTACCTTGGGAACCAACAAAGTTAATCCACCAGGTACACACTCAATATCAACTGGTGTTGTACCGATAATTTCGCCATCAAGCACAACTTTTTGAGGCGGATTAGTTCTAACTTTAAGTCTGCTAGCGCGTAAATAACCAATATCATCACGTTCAACAGCACTTCCTGCTAAAGCAGTTTTGAGTAAATGATAAGAAGCTGCGATCGCCCCTGTAATATTTAGTGGTGCTACTACAGTTACATCCAATAACCCATCATCAACAATAATCCCTGCTGGCCCTTGAGCAAGTATGGAAGTAGGCGGCGCAGCATTAGCAATAGTTACCGCCGCAGCCGTTACCTTCACCACTTTATCTTCAGTTTCAATTTCAACTTCAAATTTGGGCATTTCTCCTAATAGCTGTATTCCTCCCAGAATATATGCCAACATTCCCAAACGGCTTTTACTTTCTCGGTCAGCTTTTTCGACTGTTTCTGCCTCAAAACCAATTCCTGCAAGTAACACCATTGGCAAGCCGTTGCAATAAGCCGCGTCTACTACCCGCGTTGTACCACCCAAGATTGTTTGGCAAGCTGCTTCAATCGTATCTGGTAGTTCTAAGGCTGTTGCAAAAGCATTGGCTGTCCCCCGTGAGATAATCCCCAAAGGAATATTTTTACCGATTAAAGCACCCGCAGTAGCAGAAAGAGTGCCGTCGCCTCCAGAAGCAATAATTGTACTAGCTCCCTGTGCTATAGCTTGAGCAGCTAGTTCAGAAGCATCAATTTCTGCTGTTGTCAATCTAATATCTAGGTCAATTTCTGGCTCTAAAATTGAGCGGATTTGTTCTAAATCTTGGTCGGGATCAGTTTGACCTGCAACAGGATTAAAAATTAGACAGGCAGAGCGCTTCATTATCAATTAACAATTATCAATTAACAATTATCAATGACCAGCGACACTTCACCAATCACCAATCACCAATCTAACAGTTAGTTAAGAAGATCGCGCATATAAGCTTGTACATTTGGAATAAAGAAGAAAAGTTATCAAAATCTCTTGCCCTCTCTCCTCCTTCCTCCCTCCTAAAACACAACAGCTTAAGAACTAAGCACCCGCTTCATATTCAAAACATCGCTCATTTGCTTGATTTGGGTGAAACAACGCTCAAGTTGTTGGCGATCGCGGATATCAATACACAAATCAATCACTGCTGGTCTATTTTGATGAGTTCTGACTTGAGCATTACGCACATTGATATTATGGTCGGTCAAGCGAGACAAAATATCTTTTAGTACACCCACCCGATCGAGAACTTCAATTTGAATGTTTACCGGATAAGTTTGGGCGCGTCTAGCATCAGAATCAACAGGATTCCAACTCACAGGTACTAAGCGATCGCCTTCAATATTTTCGACATTTGTGCAGCCTTGTCGATGAATAGAAATTCCACGAGCGCCACGAGTTACCACGCCAATTATGCCTTCTCCTGGGATCGGGTTACAACAACCAGCTAGGTAATAAAGCAACCCTTCAATACCAGCAATTGGGGATTTACTAGAAGTGTTAGCACCTGAGCGTCCGTTTGTATGAGAACTAGAGGACGAAGGTAGAACATCTAATAAAGGAGCGATCGGTTGAGATGCCTTAATATTATCTCTTAAGCGATTTACTACCTGGTTAAGAGTTACTTCCCCATAACCTAAACCCGCCAATAAATCTTCAACAGTATGATAATTGCAGCGATGCGCTACTGCCTGCATCGGTTCAGATTTCAGCAAAGATTCAAAACCATTTCTACCTAATTCTTTCTCCAGTAATTCTCGTCCACGGGCAACATTTTCTTCGCGGTGCGATTTCTTATACCACTGCCGAATCCGATTTTTTGCCCCAGTCGTTGCGACAAAATTCAGCCAGTCTAAGCTAGGACGGCTATTTTCTCTAGTGATAATTTCTACAATATCCCCATTACTAAGGTGCGTATCCAAAGTAACAATTCGTCCATTTACCTTAGCACCAGCACAATGATTACCTACCTCTGTATGAATCCGGTAGGCAAAATCAACTGTTGTTGCACCATGACTTAGGGGTACTACATCACCTTGTGGCGTAAATACATAAACGTCATCATCAAATAAATTATCTTTAACGTTTTCTAAATATTCTTGAGCATCTTTGAGATCATTTTGCCAATCTAATAATTGACGCAACCAAGTAAACTTTTCATCTGTTCCTGTCAACTTGGTACGATTAGAATTTCCGGTTTCCTTATATTTCCAATGAGCCGCAATCCCATACTCTGCAATATGGTGCATTTGCTGAGTACGGATTTGGATTTCTAAAGGACGACCATTGAGACTAACTACAGTTGTATGCAAAGATTGATAGCGGTTAGGCTTTGGTAAACCAATATAGTCTTTAAACCTACCAGGGATCGGACGAAAAGCATCGTGAACAACTGCTAAAGCACGGTAACATTCTTCATTTGTCTTAACAAGGATTCGCATAGCAGCTAGATCGAATATTTCATTAAATTCTTTCTGCTGCCGTTGCATCTTTTGATATATTCCATAAAGATGCTTAGGACGACCACTCAAGTCTAGACACTCAATTCCAGATGCCGTCAAACCTTGCTTCAAAATTTCTGTGACATTAGTTAGTCTGGCTTCACGGTCTGTACGTTTCTCTGCTACTAAAGTTTGAATTTTTCGATAAGCTTCGGGTTCTAAATATTTAAACGCTAAATCTTCTAATTCCCACTTAAAACGTCCGATCCCCAAGCGGTTTGCTAGTGGAGCAAAAATTTCTCGTGTTTCTAAGGCAATGCGTCGGCGTTTTTCATCTGGCAGATGCTCTAATGTCCGCATATTATGCAGTCTATCTGCTAGTTTTACCACAATTACCCGAATGTCATGAGCCATCGCTATGAACATCCGGCGAAAATTCTCAGCTTGGCGTTCTTTTTTACTAGAAAAATTAAATTGAGAAAGCTTGGTAACTCCTTCTACCAGTCGCCGGACTTCGTTACCAAACATTTTTTCGAGATCATCTAGAGTGACATCGGTATCTTCAACGATGTCATGCAAAAATCCCGCAGCGATCATCGCACTGCTACCACCAAGATCCCGCAACAATCCAGCAACAGCAACAGGATGGCAAATGTATGGTTCTCCAGATGCGCGACGTTGACCGTCGTGGAGATTGTAACCAAATTCAAATGCTCGGCAAATCAAATCTGCATCCTGCACATTGACATCAGCAGACACATCTTGATCGGGCTGGGGGCGAGTAATTAAGCATTGCTGTAGCCAGTCAGGAATTACACAATCAATTTTGGAATTGATTGTGGGATTAGAAGTAGGAGCGGGAGTAGAAGTTGAAGGGGAGGTAGATGGGGCGTTCACACTATTTAGCATTTTTATTAATAATTTAGGTAGTTGAGATTTTAGAGGTGGGATTAACCACCCAAGTAGTAATGTCTAATAGCCCGATCTACCTGCCCTGTCAGAAACCCGTCAATATTGCCATCCTGAAATCTGACGGACGGATTCTGACTATCTCAGGATCGGTATATACGACTATTTTGTGTAGAAACGCGGTAGGCGTAGCCCGTCGAAGACATCGCACTTTTTGAAGGAAATCTTGCTTTCATCTCATTAGACGCAGGCAAACATTCTTAGGAGCGATCTTCTTTATCAATTAGACAAAATTCTTTACATTAATCTTAGTCTAACTATCTCTGAATGTTACCACCGTCACATCGCGATCGCTACCAGGAATTTTTACAAGCCCTCTTGCAACTCCAAAAAGCTGCTGATCGCCCGAATCAGGAGGGCGCATCCGTAAATGCTGCCTTGCAGAAAGCGCAGCAAATTTTTACTAGCCAAATCTTGAATTTAAGCAACGATCAGCTAGATTTGCCTGCGGGATCACGTATGCAATCTTATTTAACCGAAATCCATCGGCTGATGCGGATGTTACAGATGGATATGATGTTTTTGCAGGCATCGCAGCATCGGGAGACTAAAGAGCAAAGGCGAGAAGCTTTTGATCATCGGATCAAAAGTTTGATTGGTTGGTGCGAATCCATCCTCCAAACGGAATAAAATCATCATATTAGGAGGTAAATTTCTGTGAACTGTCCCAAATGCAAGCATTCACCATTAATGGATAGCACCTTGAGCGGCAATTTAGCTGTTAATTCTTGCCAGGATTGCCAAGGTAGCTGGATTCGCGCTAACGATTATGAAACTTGGCATCAAGGCAGCGCATCTGGGGAACCGGAATTATTTTCGCAAATACATCATCTGGATTATGTACCATCCCCTTTTGATAACAAAGCAGCGTTGTGTCCAGATTGCCAGCGCATTTTGTCTCGCGCCAAGGTTAGCTTAAAAACCTCATTTTATATAGAACGCTGTTCTAGCTGTAATGGTATTTGGTGTGATGGCGGCGAGTGGGAAGTTTTGGGAAAATTAGGATGGCATACTCATATAGAACAATTATTTACGGCTGGATGGCAAGCGCGGATGCGCGAGTATCAACACGCAGAACAAGAGCGACAAGCAATTGTAGATAAAGTAGGATCAGAAATTGCGGAGAAAGTATTTGAGTTAGCAGCTATTTTGGAAAAGCACCCTAATGGAGATTTTGCGGCCGCTTATTTGATGAGGCGTTGTGAAAAAGATAAAACGTCTTTCCTCAATCAGCTAAATCTGTAAATAAAGTTAAGTGGGAAAGCTATGAACGATAATTTCTACTTAATTAACCACTAAAAGAAATTATTCTTCAATAAACCAATGAGCCAAAATCCTGAAATTTTTGTTGCCATCTGCGTTTATCTGCGTCCATCGGCGTTCTAAAAAACAAAATTAGGCTTTTTGCAACAAGCCTAATAATTAGCTAATCTTGAGCAAGTATTTCCCTCTAAGCTGATAGCTGAACGCTGATAGCTGAACGCTAACATGACCCAAGTTTTGTTTAATGTCGAAAATTTGCGGGTATCCTATCCCAGCACCCACACTACCGCCCAGCCACAATGGGCAGTAGATGACGTTTCTTTTACTCTCCAACCAGGAGAAAAATTGGGATTGGTTGGGGAGTCTGGTTGTGGTAAGTCCACGCTGGGAAGGGCAGCAATGCGTCTCTTACCAGCTTCCACCCAAGTTGAGGGTAAGGTAAGTTTTAATGGTCAGTCGGTTTTTGATTTGACCCCTGCTGAGTTACAACATTTTCGTGGTGAAGCGGTGGCGCTGATATTTCAAGATCCGATGACACGCCTTGATCCCTTAATGACTATTGGTGAGCATTGTTTAGAAACGCTGCAAGCTCATCAACCACAATTATCAAGGCGACGAGCGAAGGAAAAAGCAATTGAAACCTTAGAAGCTGTCAAAATACAAGCGAGTAGATGGTCGCAGTATCCCCATGAGTTTAGTGGTGGGATGCGACAACGGGTGGCGATCGCACTGGCTTTACTTCTCAACCCTAAGTTAATTGTCGCCGATGAACCAACTACTAGCTTAGATGTAACTGTATCGGCGCAGATATTACAGGAGTTAACTCGCTTATGTCGTGAGCGCGATATGGCGCTGATCTTAATTTCTCACGACTTGGCAATGGTGGGGGAATACTGCGATCGCATTGCTGTGATGTACCAGGGAAAAATGGTGGAAGCTGGTGCTACTCAAAAGATTTTTCAAAATCCACAGCATGAATATACCAAATCGCTACTAGAAGCAGCCTTGCATATTCAAGCGGTAAGTGAAAAGGAGGCAACGGATTTAACTGATGGGGGGGAGGCGCAAACAGCTATTTTGCGTGTGACTGATTTGAAGCAATACTATACTTTAGAGCGTAATTTTATTGAGAAACTGTTTAAGCAACAAGACACAGTTATCAAGGCTGTGGATAATATTAATTTGGATTTGTATCAAGGGGAAATTTTAGGATTAGTGGGAGAGTCGGGTTGTGGTAAAAGTACTTTATCTCGCACTATTTTGCAGTTAGTCCGCGCAACAAGTGGGACAGTTGAATTTTTGGGAAAAGATTTAACTAAGCTGTCTACTCAGTCAGTAAGAGCATCGCGGCGTGATATTCAAATGGTGTTTCAAGATCCTCATGCTTGTCTTAACCCCTTAATGACGGTGGGAGAAAGTATTGCTGATCCGTTATTTATTCACAACCTTGCTACTGAAGATACAGCAAAAGAACAGGTAATAAAAATGCTGGAGCGAGTTGGGTTAACTCCAGCAGAAGAATATTATCAAAGATATCCCTCTGATTTATCTGGGGGACAACAACAACGAGTTGCGATCGCGCGGGCTTTAATTACGCGTCCGAAGTTGTTAATCTGTGATGAACCTGTGAGTATGTTGGATGCTAGTGTGCAATCGCAGGTATTAGATTTAATGTTGGAGTTAAAAGAGGAATTTAACTTAACATATTTGTTTATTACTCACGATTTATGGTTAGCTAGGTTTTTGTGCGATCGCATTGCTGTAATGAATAGTGGTCAAATTGTAGAACTGGGAAAGACTCACGATATCTTTACTAATCCTCAGCATCCTTATACGCAGACGTTGTTAAAAGCTGCTCCACTATTAGCAAGACAGTAAACCCCACCCCATAACAGGGTTCCCGTTTACAGGCAGGAGGAAACTGTCATTGGTTCCCAGGTAGAACCTGGGAACACAAAAAAGAGATGCTTTGCATCCAGATCAAGCAATAAATTTTGCCAAAAAGAGTTGCAGTTTTTTGTAATTTGACAGATAATATGAAGAATGGAGAAGGTGCGCCCATATATGCCCACTTCAAGAATAAATTTATGGGCAAACAGCAGTAAGTGCTTGTCCCTTAATCAAATCAGATAATAAGATAACTTTAAGATGATAGAGCGATCGCCACCGCTTATCATGAGTTAAAAACGTTTCACACCTGCTTAAAATAGCTGTTGTTAAGTTGATGTGTAAGGATTTGCAAAAATAATTTAATTTAACCTATAATTTTCTTTCCCATGATTTAAGTCTTGGCAGATCTATGAGTGATCGAATCATGGTGATGAACTAAGGATAAAAAGTAGAATTAGATATTATTGGAGAGGCGTTTGCCATGAAAGACATTGCAAGTTTGGTAGGCGAAATTATTGAAGGAAATGGTTATGTTCTGATTCCTGAAGTGTTAAGTCCGGCGCAAGCTGAAGAAGCCCGATCGCTTGTTCTAAAAATCGCCGAGCAAGAGAAGCCACAAGGAAAATTATTAATAGATGAACAAAGAGAACGAGTATACGGCTTAGTATATAAGGGCGAAATCTTCGAGTTGATGGTGCAACATCCCACTGTAATTGAAGTCATTGAAGCCATTTTAGGTAAAGATATGACTCTCGGTGGTTTCTCTGCTCACATCCTCAACCCTGGTGCAACAAGCATGGGGGTACACGTAGACTATCCTTATTGGACGATGAAACCGCCCTTTCCAGCTTCTCCGGTGATGGAGATTCAAGTAATTTGGATGGTTGAGGACTTTACAAGCAACAATGGCGCACCAGTTTTTGCTAAAGGTAGCCAGAAACATTGCAGTCCACCTGATTTAGTTGAGTTTCCAAAAATATCTCAAAAAGTAACAGGAAAAGCTGGCTCAGTTATTATCTCACACGGTCTTTGCTGGCATGATACATCCGTTAATTCTGCGGAAAAGCCAAGAGTATCAATTCTTGGCAACTATGCTCCTAAATTTGTGCGTCCCCTTGAAGACCTGTTGCGGGATATGCAGCAAACAGTTCTAGACCGTGCCACTCCCAAGCTTAAACAATTACTAGGATATGAATTTAAGTCTGCTCTTTATAACGATATCAAAAGAATCCGTTCAGGAAATTGGAATTGATAGTCATAATACCAATTCACTAGCAGCCCTTGCACGCTGTTAGTGAGCAATTAAATTATTTGCTTAGAATTACTAGCTAGAACGATTACTCAGTGATAGAGGGAAAAAAATATCTTAGTTACTGTATTACTGGTTTGCTTGTTGCTACAACCTGTTCAATAATATCAGCCGCTTTCGCGACTCCCCCAGCTTGTTTAATCGCCTCTTGTAACCTGACTGCATTCTTTTTGTAAGAATCTTCTGTTAACACCTTTCGGATCGCAGTTCGTAGTTTGGAAACATTTACACTCTTAATAGGTATAGCTTCACCACATCCTGCCCAAGCTATACGCGCTGCTACCCCTGGTTGATCGTTAGTAATCGGAATTGCCACCATCGGCACCCCATTATTAAGGCATTCTAGAGTGGTATTCATGCCCGCGTGGGTAATAGTAAGGGTAGCTTTTTTAAGTAATTCTAGTTGTGGCGCATATTTTATAACCAAAGGCGAACCAGCAAGTTCTGGCAGAGATTCTGGCGTAGCAGAACCACCCAAAGAAATTACTAATTGGGCATCCAATCCTACACAAGCTTCAGCAATCTGCTGAAAAACTTTAATCAGGCGATTTTGTATAGTTCCCATTGAGGCATAAATTAACGGTTGCCCAGTTAACTTTTCATAAGGAAAATCAGGAACTTCTCGACCAACTAAGCTATGATAAGAGCCTGTGAAATGGAAGCAGCTAGGCAAGTTTTTTCTGGGGAATTCCAATTCAAAAGGCTGTTGACTGATTTGAGCTAGTTGGGAATAACGATCATTAGGGCTAGAGTGAGGCGGTAGTTTCCATTCTCTACGATACTCATTTATAACCTCTGTGATTGGCTGTGCAATCCGCTTCAATACCTGATAACCTAATTTGTTACGCATCCGCGCCCACGACGCTGGGTTGTATTTCCAGTTTGTGAAATAAGGTGGGACACTTTCGTCGCGATTCAGTACGACTGCGCTGCAAATGGTAATAAAGGGAATGCCCAGAAAATCCGCAATAGTTCCTCCCTCTGGTGAAACTTGGTCTACTAAGAGTGCTTCTACACCTGCTTGTTTCATCACTGACGGTGCATCTCGAAGCATAACAGCCGTCCTATCCTTTAACAGACTGACAGTATATCGAAATGCTTCACGACCGCTTAGTTTCCCTAACTGAGCCAAGGATTCTACCATTGTCCCTTTTGGAAACTCGGTTTCTCCAACCACTTGAAATTCTAATCCTGCTGCCAATGTTTGAGATTGAGCATCAAATATCCCAAATAAGGTGACGCGATGACCGCGCCGTTGCAGTTCTTTTCCCAACGGAAGCATGGTGTTGAGGTGTCCAGTTGAAGCGGGACAAATTAGACCAAAATGAGTCATAACTAAAGTGAAGGAATAGAGAAAAAATTTATATTTATTTCGGAAATACTCAGAAATAGAAATATCCGCAGGCTTAATCTTTATACCATATCAAATGCGGCTGTTGGTGTTCTTGAGCTATGCCATGTTGTATCCTAGCCTGATTTAAACTTTTTTCTCCCTGCAACTTCTGATCAAGGGTTCTTTACTGTACAACCAGAAGCTTGAGCGATCGCACTTATTATGATGGTGCGATCGCTCTCAATATACACAGTAAAATTCCTCAACTTTAGATCCATAACTAATCTAAGCAATCAAACCATTTTTATCCCTGCAATTTCCGATCAAATGTCACTGTTACCCTACAATCAAATTGTTGAGAGATTGCACCAATTAAATAATCTGAAAAATCGGCTTTTCCCTATTTAAAGCGCTGCAAAGCTTGATAAACTACAGAACGATTTTCAAATTCAACAAATGAACATTGCAGCATCAAGTCAAACGTGTTGCTAATTTCTTCTCTACTAAATTGGTAAGGTTTACAAGGTAAAGATGTCTCCACCCCAGGCATACCCGAAGGCGTATTATGATAAGTTTGTGCTTTTTCTTCTAAAGTATGCGGTGCGTGGTCAGTAGCGATAAAATCAATAACACCATCGAGTAATGCTTGCCAGAGGATTTCGTTATCACGTTGCGATCGCAACGGTGGATTTATCTGTGCAAATGTGCCTATCTTTTCATAAGCACTGGTATTTAATAACAAGTGCTGTGGCGTAACTTCTGCTGTTACCCAACTCGGTTTATCCTGACGTAACAACTCTGCTTCTTCTCCAGTAGACATATGCAGAATATGTAACCGTCGTTGATACTTTTTCGATAAACTTAAAGCTAACTGGGTAGCTAATAAAGCAGCTTGATTATCTTGAATAGTAGAGTGAATAGCAGGGTCAGTAATATCAGCAAATTTTTCACGTCTTTGCTTAATGCGGTTTTGGTCTTCCGCGTGAACCGCAATTAATCTATCTCCATGAGCAAAAATATTTTCCAGCACATCTTATTGATCCACCAATAATGCGCCGTGCATCGAACCCATAAATATTTTAATCCCACATACGGGATTCGCCTCTAACAAATCTGGTAAATTTTCCCCTGTCGCCCCAATAAAAAAACCATAATTAACCAAACACTTTGCTGCCGCGCGTTGTAGTTTATCATCTAAAGCTGCTTGGGTAGTCGTCAACGGGCGAGTATTCGGCATCTCCAAAAATGAAGTCACGCCACCTTTGGCACAGGCGCAACTGGCTGTAAACAAGTCTTCCTTGTGTTCCAAGCCTGCTTCTCTAAAGTGTACCTGGGGATCAATTACTCCTGGCAACAAAGTTAAATTTTCTGCGTCTATTACTTTAATCGGTGTCAGATACCGGAATTTCAGGAGCAACCTGAATGATCTTGCGATCGCGAATTTGCACATCTCCCACCAAAAATTCACCTGTGGGTAAGAGAATGCGAGAACGGCGGATAATCAACGAGCTAGGTAGGGGCATAGGAGTTTATGGACGAATATCTGCGTCAAAAGTAAGAAAAATTTGTTTTTACTACGAAACCTGAGTTTAAAGTGGCAAGGTTCGATTAAAATTAAAAAATGATGATATTTATATGCTCAAGCAAATTTATTTAAGGATGAAACTGCTCATCCAGCAAAATTTATAACCTCAGATTAGCAAACAATCCGTTTTAATTGAAAAAAATTTGTAAATTAGAAATCAGTTACCTCCTTATTGGTCAGTGTAATTAACCATCTATGACTCGCGTGCAAAATCAACAATCTGAAAATATACCCCAGCAAAAATCTGAAAACCCCTGGGTTGAAGCAATAAAAACAATTGGGTTAAGTGCAATTTTGGCATTTGGGATTCGTTCTTTCGTAGCGGAAGCACGGTATATTCCATCTGGCTCAATGTTGCCAACGCTGCAAATTAATGACCGCTTAATTATAGATAAAATAAGCTACAAGTTTAAGAATCCCCAGCGCGGAGATATTGTAGTGTTTTCGCCTACTGAAACCCTAGAAAAGCAGAATTTTCATGATGCTTTCATTAAACGGGTGATTGGTACACCTGGTGATAAAGTTGAGGTGAAAGGCGGACGGGTTTATATTAACGATCAAGCTCTGCGAGAAAAGTATATTGAAGAGGAACCTCACTATAACTGGGGGCCAGTAAAAGTACCATCTAGTTCTTATTTAGTACTAGGGGATAATCGTAACAACAGTTACGATAGCCATTATTGGGGATTCGTTCCTACTGAAAAAATTATTGGTAGGGCGGCTGTACGCTTCTGGCCAATTAATCGTGTAGGGGAAGTAAATCCAGAACCTCTATATCCATCCCGCTAATTAAAAGTTTTCGAGTGTTGAGAACGTAGAGAAGCGCGATGGCGCGTCTCTACATTGGTTTTATGTAATTATTCCAAGTTTGCACAACTTGACCTGTGATTTGTTGCCCTAACCAATGAGTGTTAGATGAGCGAGATTTAAGTGTCTGGCTTGTAACGTTCCAAGTTTGATTTGGGGCAAACAAAATTAGTTCAGCAGGAAGACCTGGAGCAATAGCTTTAAGAGATTGACCTAAACATTTTGCTGGTTGGGTACTTAAGACACGCCAAAGTTCCAGCGCAGACCATTTTCCAGTTTCTACAAAAGTCTGCCAGAGTAAGGGAAGCGCCAGTTCTAAGCCAATAGTGCCAGAGGGAGCCTCACCAAAGGAAACAGTTTTTTCTTCGTATGTGTAGGGTGTATGATCAATTGCGATCGCATCTATTACACCATTACGAACCCCCCAAATCAATGCCTCTTGGTCATCTGGGTTACCCAAAGGCGGTTCTAGGTGCAAGTTAGGGTTATAACTACTTACTGCATTTGTATTTAGTAATAAATGTATCCAAGTAGTACTTGCTGTTATCGGCAAACCGCGCTGCTTGGCATTTTGGATTAATTCCACACTGCGCTGAGTGGAAACCCGCATAATATGGCTAGGCGTACCAGTAGACTCCACAATTTCTAGAATAGCAGCAAGGGCAGATGATTCTGCGATCGCAGGATTTCCAGGCAACCCAAAACAAACAGATTGGAAACCTTCTCGCATCACCCCATTACCAGCCAATTGCTGATTACAAGGAAACAAAGCCACAGGCTTACCTAACGATTTTAGGTATTCCAGCATCCGCCGTAATAACCCCAAGTTTTGGATTGGTTTACCATCAGCAAAGCCGACAACTCCAGCATCAGCCAACTCTGCTAACTCTGTCATTTGCTCACCCTTTACCCCCATAGTGAGAGCGCCCCAAAAGTAAAGATGGGGGGATGGGGATAAATATTCTTTACCCTGTATCTTTTGTTGTAACTGTGCTAACCCACCTAAGTTATCTACAGGCGGTAGCGTATTTGGGAGAATTACTAATCTAGTAAAACCGCCAGCCGTAGCAGCTTTCATTAGCGATTCTACAGTTTCTCGTTCTTCAAAACCTGGTTCCCCAGAGTGGCTGTATAAATCAACCAACCCTGGAGCTAATACCATACCTTGACAATTTTGCACTAATGTATCGTCTGGAAAATCCAAAATTTGATTTTCCACCAACTTAATCATGCCGTCGGCAATTAACACATCAGCAATTTTGTCAGTTCCGGAAACAGGGTCTAATACTCTTACTTGTTGAAGCAGTGTATTCATATATAGCGGTTAGCAGTTAGCAGTTAGCTATTAGCTTTTCTACCGCCGACAGCCTAAAGGCTGCGGCTATACAAACGCGCGTCCGGATGGTGCGCGTACTACGGAAAATCAGGGGTTTTAGAGCCTGCATCCGCAGGCTTTTTTCCTATGTTGCCCAGGCTTGCAACCTGCGGACAAGTAGGTGCAAGATTTGAGTTTAATGGAGATTTAGGGGGAAATGTGCGTAAGCTCTAAGCAAACAACTCCTCACTCCTCACCCCTCACTTTACAAAGCGCCTGCGGCAGTTTTATCCAAAATGCTACCAGAAAGGTGACTGGTAATATTCAAAGACTGCAATACAGGCATTCCTTCTACACCTTGCGGGTAGTCAATTACTGTTACTGCGCCGTTGCCTTGCTTAATTTTCCAGAAATCTTCTAGCCCTAAACCCATTACATGACAAAGAATAACTTTGTTGGTAGCATCGTGAGCCACAACCATACAAGTTTGCGATTTATTAGCCGCAGCAGTAACAATATCATTCCATGCTTCAGTAGCTCTATCCCATACCTGTTGTAAATTTTCCCCTTCAGGCATTTGCACTTCTGCGGGCGTATTTCGCCAACGTTCTAACTCACCAGGGTATTCTTGCTCAATTTCTGCTTCTAACTTACCTTCCCACAACCCGTGACCTATTTCACTTAATTCAACGTTAAGTTCTAACTGCACATCAGGATGATATTGAAGAATAATCTCTGCCGTTTCCTTGGGGCGTACCATTGGGCTAGTAACCGCTAAGTGAATTGGTACTTCTTTAAGAAACTCAGCCGCTTTTTGTGCTTGTTGCCGACCGTTATCATTGAGGGGAATATCAATTTGTCCTTGGAAGCGTGTCTGACGGTTCCATTCTGTTTCGCCGTGACGAACAAGTAATAAACGCGGTACTGGATGACCTTCCCGTGGTTCTGGTAAAGCAACTCCCATGTGTCCAATTTGATTCATCGACTCTAATTGGACGGGTTCACCCCAATTACCAGCGAAATTTAGCACACTAACGCCACAGTTAGATTGTTGTATCGAGTGGTAGCGGGCGGCGGGTATTCCCAAAGCTGTGCTGATTAACGCACGGTTAATGCCATTGTGCGCCACAATCAGGATGGTTTCGCCTTGGTGGCGAGATAATAATTCCTGCCAGAATTGCTGCGCTTGCTCATACAAAGCTAAAACGGGGAAGTGATCTTTTGAGCCATTTTCCCCAAGGATACTCATAGAAAATTCGTGCGGGCGTTGTTTCCAGCACTTATATTCATCTGGAAATTTATCTTTAACATCCTGCTTGACCATTTTCTCCCACAAAGGCAAATCAATCTCCATGAGATTAGGAGATGTCTGCAATTGGGTAGGATAATCTAAGCAAGATAAAATTAGTTCTGCTGTTGTTTTTGCCCGTTGTAAGGGACTGGTATAAATAGCATCAAATTTTAGGCTATGAAGTGTCTCACCAACTTTCAGAGCATCGGCGCGACCTTTTTCTGTCAAGACTGACTCATCACAACGACCTTGGATGCGGCGTTGGCTGTTATAGCTGCTTTGACCGTGACGCACGATAATAACGCGAGTAGTCAATCTTTTCTCCATAAAAATTTAGGGTATATTACCTAAAAAATAACGCTGTTGGTTTTAGCTAAATCCTTGTTTTCCAGCACCAAGACTTGAGAAGACAAACCATACACAAAAGTATCAAGTTTTGTGTCTTTGTGGCTGACTAATTTAGGTCGAATATTTTAACAGTAAGCGGTAAGTCAAGGGTACTAATCAGGGCTAAATCCCAGGAAGGCTGTAATTTTTTAAGGTTATTCAGCGTCATTGTAACTTGTCGTGATGCTCAATATTTCACCGAACTCAAGATCAAGATTTCATCTGAAGATGCGATAATTCGACTCAGGCGAAGCTGATCTTAGAGGGATTTCATGACCATTAAGCGATTGATTTTGATTGTGCTGACAATTGTGGCAATTGTCAAGATAAGCCTTTCATTAATAGAAAGCTGGGGTCAGCCTCAGATTCAAAGCCGTCTGGAATTATATCAAACTAATTTACTACTCCATGCAGCAGAATGGCAGGGTGTAAATAATAGCGGTGATTTTATCCCAGCAGATGCAGAAGGTAGTACAAATTTAAAAACTCTTCAAAAAAATTTAGTCGGTAATGAACCCTTAAAAGTTGCTCAGAAGCAGTATACAGAAGCTATTGATTTAGCTAGTAGTAGCTTAAATAAGGCACAAAAGCAACTGCAACAAGCGCAGTCTCAACCAGTGATAGTTTCAGATGCACCCAAAGAAAAGTTGCCCTACCCTCCGGTGGAGGAAGCTTCATCTACCAAGCAACAATTGCAAGGTTCAATTAACCAGTTAGAAAGCTTGAGAGATGAGCTAGATTTGCGATTAGGGATAATCCAAACTGAACAAAAAGAAACTGAGGCGGCGCTAAAAACTTGGAATGATTTAATTGCGCGTGACGCAGAAAAGTCGGTAAATTTGTCTTCAGTTAAGACAGCGCAGATTTTAGTTGGTTTGTGGAGTGAGCCACCGCGTATAATACCAAATTCTGAAGAACAAATCCAGAAAGATTTAGAAAGTTGGTTCCGCTATGAGGGTTTAACTAAACTCTACCAAATGCAGCAGCGTCAAGATGATTTGGTGAAGCTACAAGCACAAGAACAACAGGTTGCACAGCAAGCCATTGTCAAGTTAGCAATTATTGGAGGAATTCCGGTAATTAGCTGTGTAATTGGGACAGGATTGGTGATATTTTTGGTTGTACAACTGTTAATTCAAGGAAAGCGATCGCTTATTGCTCAAAACGATAATCTTACTTGGGAAACGCCTTGGAATGGTGAAACTATTTGGCAAGTTTTTATATTAGGGTTTTTCTTTATTGGGCAAATTCTGCTTCCTCTAGGATTTGGTTTATTTTTTAGTTTTTCTAAAATCAATCCTGCTGGCTTTGATGTTCGCGCTAAAGCTTTATATGTGCTATTAAGTTATCTATTAATGGCAGCAGGAGGAGTTACTGTTTTATATTTATCTCTCAAAGATTTTTTCCCGCTACCAAAAGATTGGTTTCGTTTTGATTGGCGGGGTAGCTGGATATTGTGGGGTTTTGGTGGCTATTTTGTAGCACTACCGCTAGTAATTTTAGTATCCTTAGTTAATCAAAAGCTTTGGCAAGGGCAAGGCGGTAGTAATCCGATTCTGCCAATTGCTTTAGAAAATCGGGATGGAATAGCATTAACAATATTTTTTACCACAGCAGCGATCGCAGCACCACTATTTGAGGAGTTCTTATTCCGAGGTTTCCTGCTACCTTCACTCACTCGTTATTTCCCTGCTTGGGGAGCAATTATTCTCAGTAGCTTTTTGTTTGCCATTGCACATCTGAGCTTATCAGAAGTATTACCACTAATGACACTAGGGATAATCTTAGGGGTAGTATATACGCGATCGCGCAATTTATTGTCCTCTATTCTGCTACATAGTCTATGGAATAGTGGCACACTTCTAAGTTTATTTATTTTAGGTAGTGGTGGTAGCTAGTTTTTTGTTAATTGCTGTTTGATATCAGTTTGAGACGGATATAGCAGATTTCAATCTTAACGTTTACTGATGAGAATGTGTTTTCTAAAAGCGATTTTGGGAAAATTTAATTAATTTATGTATAAAATTTCCTGTTTATCTCTGCAAACTAAGAATATTCTTGATGCAAGGTCTATATTGAAAAGATATTAACAAATATTAAAAAAGGTTGATTAATATTTAATCAACTCATATTTATGGATATACAAACTAAGTTGCTACTTTCATAATAAAGAAAGCTGTAAAAATAGAAAGTTATAACAATTATGTAAAAACATCAAAATGACATAAATCAGCAATAATTCTCAATTAAAAAATTGTCCCGTAAAAATTACCGTTAGCTTTGCGATCGCTTAAACTGGGGATCGGGGTGGGTAAATTTAAAAAAATTTAATTAAGTTAGTGGATTAAAGAATGACTATCAGTAATTATACTCAGGTACAACAACACGAATTAGCTCAGTCTGCTTTACTGCACCGGATAGGCAACCATATTCGTCAATCCTTAGAATTGCAGGAAATTTTGACAGCTACGGTTGCAGAGGTTAGTTCGGTACTGCAAGCTGACCGAGTGCTAGTCTATCGGTTTTATGCTGATGAAAGTGGAGAAGTTATTGCTGAGTGTATTAAAGAAAATTGCCTACCCTCTTTAAATGGATTAAAATTTCCTGCTGATGATATTCCACCTCAAGCGCGTCAACAGTATCGGAAGGAGCGTTTGCGTTCAGTTGTTAATGTAACTAATGGATTAATTGGTCTGTCGTTACTTGATGGAGAAACGGAAGATGCTGGCAAAATTAACTATCGACCAGTAGATCCTTGCCATATTGACTATCTCACAGCAATGGGAATACAAACTTCTTTAGTAGTACCAATTTTACATGGCGATCGCTTGTGGGGATTATTAGTCGGTCACTATGTGCAAGGACGAAACATTTCTGAAGTAGAATTGGAAATTGTGCAAGCAGTAGCGGATCAGGTATCAATTGCGATCGCACAATCTACTTTACTCACATCTACTCGCGAACAAGCACAAAGAGAAGCTACAGTTAACCGTGTAGCTACTTTGCTGCATTCCCTACCAACTATTGAACTAAAAGAAGCACTATCAGAAACAGTTGCTGCTGTTTCTGGCTCAGGCGGCAGAATATATATTAAAGCAGAAAATAATCCCTCAAATTATCAAATATATACTTGTGGCGCTCAACCCAACCTCACAAATCAAGAATTAGAAGCAGTTTTACAACCTGTAGTTGATCGCAATGGTATTTTAGTCAGCACTGACTGTTTGCACGAACCAGATTTGCAAACTGTTGTTACAGCATTTGAATCAACTCAGATTCGGGGAGTTTTAATCATACCTCTCCATTCGCGTCAAAAGTTAGTTGGTTATTTAACTATATTTCGCGATGAAATAGAAACAGAAACATTATGGGCGGGACAAATTGACCCAGATCAAAGACAACAGCATCCTCGTAAATCTTTTGAAACGTGGAGACAACTAAGAAAAGGTCAATCTCTAGCATGGACAACTGAAGATATTGAATTAGCTCAATCTCTGAGTAAACACTTTTCGATGGCGGTTGAGCAATATCGACTCTATCAACAAGTACACACTCTTAATGATAACTTGGATCATCAAGTCGCTGAACGTACAACGCAATTACAACAGTCATTAGAATGGGCTAAACTTCTCCAGCAAGTTACAGATCAAATTCGCAGCACCCTAAAATTAGACAAAATTCTTTTAACTATTGTGGAAGAAGTTCGCAAGCTACTGTCCACAGATCGAGTAGTAATTTACCAGTTTACTAGAGTTTGGCAAGGTGAAGTAGTTGTAGAGTCTATAAATAGCAAAACAACCTCTATCTTAGGTTTGACAAATGAGGATAACTGCTTTCCCCTAGAACACGCACTTTTGTACCAGGGGGGACGAATTAGGGTTGTTAATAATGTATCTGAATCCAATTTGCAGCAGTGTCATAAAGACTTTTTAGCGAATATTCAAGTGCAGGCTAATTTAGTTGTTCCGATTCGTAGAAGCGATCATCTTTGGGGGCTGTTGGTTGCTCATGAATGTCACCAGCCTAGAGAATGGAGACAAGAAGAAGTTGAGCTACTGCAAGGGTTAGCGGATCAAGCTGCGATCGCAATTCATCAAGCAGAATTTTATCAAAATCAAGCAGACTTACTAGCTAAAACTCAACAACAAGCAGAACAACTCTCTCTTACGCTGCGCGAGTTGCGTCAAACCCAAACACAATTAATTCAAACTGAAAAAATGTCTAGTTTGGGACAACTCGTTGCTGGTGTGGCTCACGAAATTAATAACCCTGTCAATTTTATATATGGCAACCTCAAGCACGTTAATCAGTACGCTGAGGATTTGCTGGAATTATTAGAACTATACCAGCATCATTATCCTAATAGCCACGATCAAATTGTGGATCATGCTGAAGCAATTGATTTAGAGTTTCTCGCTGAAGATTTACCCAAGACGCTAACATCTATGAAAGTTGGTGCTGAACGCATCCGCGAGATGGTATTATCTTTACGCAATTTCTCTCGCTTGGATGAAGCTGAAAGAAAACCTGTAAATATTCACGAAGGTATCGACAGTACACTGTTAATTTTGCAACATCGCTTGAAACCAACATCAGATTATGCTGGTATTCAGATTGTTAAAGAATATGGCGATTTACCCTCAGTAGAGTGCTATGCAGGTCAGCTAAATCAGGTGTTTATGAACATCATCAGTAACGCTGCTGACGCTTTAGAAGAGCGAGATGAATCAAGAACAAAAGAGGAAATAAAAAACTCACCTAGTCAAATTACAATTCGCACTTCTGTATTGCAGGAACAGGATGATATTGCCCGCGCTTTGATCCAAATTGCAGATAATGGTACTGGAATAAGTGAGGATGTAGTAGCTAAGATATTTGACCCATTTTTTACTACCAAACCAGTTGGTAAAGGCACAGGTTTAGGATTGTCTATTTGCTATCAAATTGTGGTAGACAAACACTCAGGTATGTTGAAATGTAAGTCGGAATTAGGTAAAGGAACTGAGTTTTGGATTGAAATTCCATTAAGTAAGTAGCTTAAGGTAAAACCCCACCCCCCAGCCCCCTCCCTGCTCTTCAGGGAGGGGAGATTTTAGGGTTTATATTTTCAGGACTTACGCAAAACCTCACGCGGGCATTTTGCCCACACTACATTTATAGTTGCCTAAATTTATCGCAATGACTGGAAGCGATTAACAACGATCGCATCTTGGTTAATATCTGCGTAATCTGGGATAAAAAAATTGTAATTGAGGGCGAAGATCAGCGATAACATGCGATCGCGTATTTCTGCTTCCATTCATCCTCAATTCAATTCATTTGTTGTGACTGTTGCAAATAGGCAATAGTTGAGTTTAGGAGCGGTTGTTGAAATTTTGATTTCTGCCATTAAAAGAGCGCACTTGAGGTGCGGCAGCAGCACCGTAATTCACACGACAGCCAATATTAAATATGCTAGCCCCGCATTCAAGCGGCACAACTTCGCCTTGAAGCATGGCACTACAACTAACATAACCATCATTATTGGTATCTTTAATCATGCACTCAATTGGGGTAGCACTAGCATGGGAAGACCAAGACCTCATTCCCATGCCTGCAATTATGTGATGCCAGAAGAAAATTAGCAAGAATAAGCCAAGAGTAATAGAAACAACCGCCGTAGTAATCAATCCCACCCTGACTCTCCAACTGCTGAAAATACTGCCACTTTTTACTGTTGGAGAAATTTGCACCTCAGAAGAGGTATTAGTTTGTTCCGTTTGCGCTTCAGACATAGCAACTCTTGATAATTCAGTAACAAAACTTAAGTAACAAATAAATCAGATGAAATTTCCCAGCAATTTCGTCCTGATTTAATTATATTGGGCTAATTATGTGACTAGAATGAAACGTTACTCGCGATGTCTAAGACTGGTGATTGGGGACTAGGAAAACTATCACACTTTTACTTATGCCCATCTACTTACTTAATCAATAATGACAAAAATAACTATTAAAGAGCGATTGCGCTACAAATTTGACAATTTCATGTCTAGAGGCACACCAACACTAATCGGTGGGTTAGCGTTGGTGTGCCTGATATTTATCTTATTAATGGGAGTGTTAATTAATGTTGGCAATCTTGCGCCTGAAGGTAGCGATCGCCTAAATCTCCCGGAAGCTGTTTGGAGTGTGCTAATGCACACTATAGATGCAGGTGCTGTAACTGGCGCTACAGGGGCGTGGAGGTTTCGTTTGTTTATGCTCCTCGTCACTTTTGGGGGCATTTTTGGTGTCAGTATCTTAATTGGTATTCTCTCTAGCGGCATTGACACAAAGCTAGAAAATCTCCGTCAAGGACGCTCACGGCTGATTGAAAAAAATCATATTATTATTCTCGGTTGGTCACCTCAAGTTTTTACACTTATCCCTGAACTTGCCTTAGCAAATGCTAATCAAGCCGATACTTGTATTGTGATTCTCAGCGAAGAGGACAAAGTGTATATGGATGAGACACTGCAAAAAGTCCTTGGTAAACTTCGCCGCATTCGCCTTGTTTGCCGTAATGGCAGCCCTAGTAACATGGCTGATTTGGGTATTGTAAGTGTTCAAACTGCACGCTCAATAGTCATTTTGAATTCACAAAATGACCAGGATGATACTCAATTAGTGAAGACTTTACTAGCAATTACTAATATTCCTAGATCCGTTTCCGAACCTTATCATATTGTGGTTCAAGTCCAAAACTTCAAGAGCCTTGATGTCATTCAACTGATTGGACGTAATCAAGTAGAAGTGGTGCTGACACAGGACTTGATTTCACGCATTATTGTACAAACTTCTAGACAGTCGGGTTTGTCTGTTGTCTATATGGATTTGCTAGATTTTAATGGTAATGAAATTTACTTTAAAGAAGAACCATTATTACAAGGCAAAACCTACGGTAATGCTCTCCTTGCCTATAATAATTTAGCTGTAATAGGCATCAAGCACTCAGACGGTAAAATTAAACTTAACCCACCTAGAGATACACAGTTACAACCAGGCGAACAATTGGTGGTAATTAGTGAAGACGATCGCACGATTAAAGGCGCAGAAATTACTCACCCGATTATTGATGAGCCAACTATTCATATTACTCCCCGAACCCCTCTAACAGCCGAAAATACCTTAATTCTGGGCTGGAGCAATCAGATATATCACATCATTCAGTTAATGGATCAATATGTTGCGCTTGGCTCAACTATAACTGTTGTCGCCGAGTTAAAAGAAGCAGAAGTCAATCTTTCTCCAGAATTTTTGGGTACAAAACAGCTAACTGTACAATATTTGCAGGGAGATCCTACTGAACGTCGAGTATTAGAAGAACTTAAAATAACTGAGTATAACCATGTTATTGTTCTGTGCAATTCTGAGCTAGAACCAGATCAGGCAGATGCAAAAACTTTAGTAACATTAATCTATTTACGAGACATTGCGACTCGCGGCAATCATAAAATACAGATCGTTACTGAAATTTTAGACCCACAAAACCAAACGCTCGCTCAAGTTGCACGTCCTGACGATTTTGTACTGAGTGAACAAATAATCAGTCTAATCCTTGCTCAAATTGTTCAACATAAAGACCTCAATGCTGTCTTTGCTGATATTTTCGATCCAGAAGGATCAGAGATTTATCTCAAGCCTGTAACTGACTATATGACAGTGACTCGTCCTGTTAATTTTTACACTGTTGTTGAAGCGGCTAAACAACGGGGCGAATCAGCTATTGGATATCGTAGTCAAGCTGATGCCAATAATATAGCCAAATCCTATGGTGTTGTCATCAATCCTAAAAAAGATCAGCCCATCACTTTGACAAATCAAGATAGCATTATCGTATTAGCGGAAAACTAACCTGATGAACTACCCCGCCCAAACTAAAAGTTTGGACGAGGTTTTTGGCACTTCTTCTGTCTAACTTGTTTTAAACATCCGCAGTTTTTGACCACATTGGGGTTAGGAATAGAGGTTAAACATCCATGCTTATCGACGCACGTTCCATACGCCGTTGAACCAGTTGCCCAATTAAGCATTACTTTCGCAGCCGCTACATCACGATCACAAGTTAGTCCACACGGGCAAATATGGACACGCTCTTTTAGGCTTTTCTCCCGTTGATGACTTTTGCTGATTGGTTCAGTGTGCGGATGATGTGGCGCTTTAGGTAATTTCGCTTACCCTCAAAGAAGAGACACTTGATATACAGGTGTTGTTAATCTGTAACGGTAAGTTTAAAAAGCCTATATATATGCAAGTTTTGAGCGAAACCCCAGTTTCTACCCCAAACCTAGACCGTGAAACTATTATTCTTGATGTCACGGGCATGAAATGTGCTGGTTGTGTGAAGGCAGTAGAAAGGCAATTAAGTTCTCAATCAGGTGTTCTCAATGCCTGTGTGAATCTGCTGACAGAGGTAGCAGTTGTAGATTGTGAAGTTGGTGCTGTTAATCCAGATACTCTGGCGGATAAGTTAACGTCTACAGGTTTTCCTACTCAACCGCGTTATCCTCAAGGACAGCTTGCTGGTACTAATACTTCAATTACACCATCTCAACGGCATCAGCAAGAAAGCCGCCAGTTATTAGGGCGCTTAATCGTCGCAGGTATCTTGCTAGTGCTATCTGGGATAGGTCATTTTAGCTACCATGCTTCTCACCTTGCCTCTCACCCTTCACCCCTTAGTCCTTACACCTCATTCCTTACCTCAATTGGGTTCCATTGGGGACTAGCAACTTTAGCGCTACTTGCGCCTGGGCGTTCGATGCTGGTAGATGGTTGGCGTGGTTTGCGGCATGGTATGCCGAATATGAATACGCTTGTAGGTTTGGGAACATTAACGGCGTATACGGCGAGTGTGGTGGCGCTGCTATTTCCGCAACTAGGTTGGGAGTGCTTTTTTGATGAGCCAGTAATGCTTGTAGGTTTTATTTTATTGGGGCGCACTTTAGAGCAACAAGCAAGGCATCGTGCTTCGGCGGCGTTTGAGGCGTTGTTGGCACTTCAACCAAAGGTGGCTCGGTTGATTGGTAAATCAGCGCCAGTAAATTTTGAACAACCTGGAATTGAAATTCCTGTAGAGCAAGTACGGGTGGGGGAATGGTTACGAGTTTTGCCTGGTGAAAAAATCCCTGTAGATGGAGAAGTTTGTAGTGGTAAAACTGCTGTTGATGAATCTATGTTGACAGGAGAACCAATGCCTGTGATGAAGCAAGCTGGGGACTTAGTAGCAGCAGGTACGATAAATCAATCAGGAGTAATTACTCTTCAGGCGACACGCACGGGGAAAGACACAACTCTAGCTCAAATTGTGGCAATGGTTGAGGAGGCGCAAACTCGTAAAGCGCCTGTACAGCGATTGGTGGATACGGTTGCGGGATATTTCACTTATGGTGTAATGGCGATCGCTTCAGTAACTTTTCTATTTTGGTACTTTATTGGCACAAATTTTGATCACTCCTCACTGGTCAGCAATCAATCTTCACTCCTTTTAAGTTTAAAGTTAGCGATCGCAGTTTTAGTTGTCGCTTGTCCTTGCGCTCTTGGTTTAGCTACTCCTACTGCCATTTTGGTAGGTACTAGCATTGGTGCAGAAAGAGGACTATTAATTAAAGGTGGTGATATTCTCGAAAAAGTTCACAACCTAAACACCATAGTTTTTGATAAAACTGGTACTCTCACCAGTGGCAAACCTCAAGTAACTGATTGTTTGGTGCTTGCAGAAGAATCAGACAGAGGAGAAATTTCTTCTATCTCCTGCTCCGCTTACATAATGCAACTAGCCGCAGCAGCAGAAAGTGGCACAAGTCATCCTTTAGCTTTGGCAATTGGGCAAGAAGCTCAACGCCTTGAGTTAACAATTCCACCCGCACAAGATTGTTATACAGAAGCAGGGTTAGGTGTGTCTGCTTTAATCACAGGGAAGCGAGTATTACTAGGTAACGGTGATTGGTTGAATTTACAAGGAATTACTGTTAGTGATGATTGGGAAGCTAAGGCGCAAGCACTTTCCGATGCAGGTAAAACGGTAGTTTATATTGCCGTTGATGGGGTAATTGCTGGATTAATTGCTGTCACAGATACCCTGAGAGCGGATGCTAAAGAAACCGTGGAACGCCTGCAAAAAATGGGTTTGCGGGTGATGATATTAACTGGAGATCGCCTTGAAGCAGCTAATGCGATCGCGACTCAGTTGGAAATTAGCTTTGATCAAATAGTGGCAGGTATCCGTCCGGAAGGCAAAGCGTCAGCAATTGCTAATTTACAAGCTCAAGGATACCGAGTAGCAATGGTAGGGGATGGTATAAATGATGCACCTGCTTTAGCGCAAGCAGATGTCGGCATTTCCCTGCACGGCAGTACAGATGTAGCAATGGAAACTGCTGGAATCGTCTTGATGCGAGAGCGTTTGTTTGATACTGTAGCTGCTATTCAACTTTCCCGCGCTACCTTTAACAAAATCCGCCAAAATCTATTTTGGGCATTAGCATATAACGTACTAGCTATCCCAGTTGCGGCTGGTTTATTTCTACCTAGTTTGGGAATCTTACTTAGTCCAGCATCGGCTGGAGCTTTAATGGCATTTAGTTCTGTTAGTGTTGTGACTAACTCACTTTTACTACGTCGCAGCTTTAAATAAGCTGATAGCTGTAGGCGCTCTGCGCCTTGGCGTAGCCTAAGCTAACTGCTGAGTGCTATAAAATAACCGATATTGACACGCCTGGGAATTAATATTCCCTGGTAATCGACAACATCAGTGGTAATTCAAATGAACTTAAGTTATAGCTTGGTCAAGCTGAGAAACTGATTGTCAACAGGCTAAAACTACCCAACAACGCTTTCTACAAGTTGCCAATTACGATATTCTAAAATTCCTTGATGCACCCGATCAAACATTTTGCGACAATGATTTTCAACTTGTAGGGGCAACTCTTCGTTTTTAACAACAACATTAATCCGCACTTCTTTTTCAGTAGCAGTAGCTCTTTCTATGAGTACTTCTGCTCTGGCAAGCTTGGCGTAAGAAACTTTTCCTGGGATTTCCCGCGCCATCATATTGTCTGGAGTATTGTAGACAATATCAAAATTACAAGATTCAAGAACTTCAATTATCCCTTGTTGCAGGCTTTCAATGGGAACTGCAAGTATAAAAGAACAAGTGTAGCGAGCCATAAATAAACCTAGAAATCACATATCTTAGACTTTCCTATCATATCTAACCAGTCAGGAAACAATAAATTGCATTTTTACTGATCGTGACAGGATAGTGATAAGGCTAAATTTACTGAGTGAAGTTTGATCAATTTTTTATTGTACCAATCTTTGATCGGCATAAAGACTCAGGAATTATATTAATTAACAATTAAGTGTGGTGAAACAGGTAAATCTATGGATGGGAAGCTAATTGTATTTGAGGGAGTTGAAGGCTCTGGAAAAACCACACAAATACAGAAATGTCAAGAGTGGCTGCAAAATAGCGATTGGTTGAGTGGGACATCAGTGGTAGTGACGCGAGAGCCTGGGGGTACAGAATTGGGCGTGGGGTTGCGTCGCTTGTTGCTGGAGGGGCATAGAGATTTAATTTACGATCGCGCAGAATTATTTTTGTATGCTTCTGATCGTTCTCAGCACGTTGAGGAGGTGCTGAAGCCAAAGTTAGCGAAGGGTGCGATGATTTTGTGCGATCGCTATACTGATTCAACCGTGGCTTATCAAGCCTATGGTCGCGGTCTTAGCCTCACTTTAATTAATCAACTGAACCAATTAGCGACTGATGGTTTAGAAAGTGATTTAACTTTGTGGCTAGATATTGAAGTGGAAATTGGTTTAGAAAGGGCGCGACAGCGAGGCGCAGTTGACCGCATGGAACAAGCAGATTTAGCTTTCCATCGACGAGTACAGCAAGGTTATCAGGAATTAGCCGCAGCTTATCCGCAAAGGATTGTGCGGGTAGATGCTAGTAAAAGTCAAGAAGAGGTAGAAGCTCAAATTCAGGAGATTTTGCTGGAACGATTGCAGGTAGGGAAGGAGTAGTAAATACTGATTGATGATTGAAGACAAGTTTCAAGTGGCAAATTAAACATAATAATTGATGAGGTTGCTCTCAAGAGTGAAAATTATCCAAGTTACCCCATCTGATTTCAACGAGTGGCTTGACCTGGCGCTAAAGCTGTGGCCAGACCAGTCATCCCAAGAGATGCAGGAGAGTTTAGCAAATATTCTTAATTCAGAACGAGAGGCGGGCTTTCTAGTCAGAAATGATGATGGAAAAGCGGTGGGATTTATAAATCTTTCTCTTCGCTCTGAATATGTTTCAGGCGCTACGAGTAGTCCTGTTGCATATGTAGAAGGAATTTATGTCAAAGATGAGTATCGAAATCAGGGTGTAGGTAAATACTTAATCGAGTTTGCTTCTGGGTGGGCGCTTGAGCATGGATGTACTGAATTGGCATCAGATGCCTTAGTTGAAAACACAGTTAGTTATGAGTTTCATACAAGGGTAGGCTTTCAGGAAGTGGAGCGAGTTGTAACCTTCATTAAACAAATAGCTGCTTTCTCCTAATGTTGCTATATTTTAACTCAACATCTTGACTCATGAGTATAGAGCGTGAACTGACAAGTCAGCGTTCACGCCTATCCTGAAATGCTGTTCTTTGCGGGTGGAGAGGCATCCCAGTATATGCTCTTGCCCTTCAGACCAAAAGCATCAAGTTTTGGTAGTTTCAGGATGGTAGATGTAAAAATCCATCCCTGTTGAGATGATAGTCTTAACAGGGGTTTTTGTGCTAGTTTCCAATATTCGCTTTTCTGCCCCACCTTTTAAATATGCAAAGCAATGAGCAATTTTTTTGAGCGCCTGGTTGGGCAAAAACAAGCAGTAGAATTACTTACTCAAGCAGTTGCACAAAACCGCATTGCTCCAGCTTATCTGTTTACGGGACTTGAAGGTGTAGGACGGAGTTTGGCTGCTCGTTGCTTTGTGGAATTATTATTTTCTGTGGGTGTTTCAGAGTCACAACAAGCAGGAGTAAAGAAACGCTTACAACAAGGTAATCACCCAGATTTATTATGGGTGGAGCCTACTTATTTACATCAAGGTCAACGTTTATCGGCGACGGAAGCGGCGGCGGCGGGTGTTAAGCGCAAAGCGCCGCCACAGATTCGGATTGAGCAAATTCGAGAAATTAGCCAATTTTTGGGGCGTTCTGCTTTAGAATCAAAGCGATCGCTTGTTGTGCTAGAACACGCTGAGACAATGGCGGAAGGTGCTGCGAATAGCTTGCTAAAAACTTTGGAAGAACCAGGACAAGCAAGTTTGATTTTAATTGCGCCAGCAGTTGAGTCTTTATTGCCGACTTTGGTATCACGTTGTCAGCGCATTCCGTTTTATGGGTTAGATAGAACGGGGATGGAACAAGTGTTAACGCAGATAGGATATGCAGAGATTTTACAACACGAGGCATTATTGGCGATCGCACAAGGTAGCCCTGGAATTGCTCTAGCAGCTTGGCAACAACTCCAAATTATTCCTCAAGAATTACTGTCTCAGCTTACTTCTTTTCCTAAAACGCCCCGCCACGCCCTTGAATTGGCGCGTACAATTGATCGCGATTTAGATAGTGAAACTCAATTATGGTTAGTTGATTACTTACAGTACAGTTATTGGCAAAAATACCGTCAATCTCATTTTTTAGAATATCTCGAAAAAACTCGTCGAAACCTCTTAAATTATGCTCAACCGCGTTTAGTTTGGGAATGCACTCTATTAGCGATTTCAGCACAATAGACATTTCCCAAAACAAAATAGATAAATTAAAATTAACCGCAGATAAACGAGCAAAAATTGGTTGAAAAACTTTACTTAGTGTTAGGACAATAATATTTTTTAATTAACTTAAAATATTGAGATATAAATTTTTTCTCTTCACTAGAAAGGCTTGAGCCTGGTTCTCTTTCTTTCCTGTCAGCTTCTAAAAATTGGATATATTTTTTCCAAGAACCTGCCTCTTTAGCACCCCAACAATTTAAATCTATTGCTATAGGAAAAGAAGGGTCGTTGATTGAACTTAAAAACTCTTTCTTTTCTTGACCAGGTAATTTGCTGGCGGCAATAAGACGAACTAATTCTTTTTTGAATGCTTGACCGCGACGAGACTTTGTTGTTGTAATTTTATTTGAATCTTTAATTTCTATAGCATTAGCTGTATAACTTTGGTGATTAGTTAAGTTTAAAAATAAAGGATTACTTATTACCAAAAGTGTTGTTAGCAACGCAATAGTTTGATTCATGTCTTTTATAAATACAAGTATTTTTTACCTTAGCATAATTTAATAAAAAAAATATTAAGTTTTGTTTTTGAGAAGATTTTAATATTACTAATTAATATCTCACACCGAAAGCGAACTGACAAGTCAGCGCTTCGCTATCGCACTCAGGAAGTAAAAAAATAAACGGCTAATCAAGCAAGAATGGTAGGTGGCGGAACCAAATAAAAGTAAGGTGGGTCAAAGACTTTAAGAGTTATATAAATTGAATCATGGTCTCTATTGACAATGTGAAATTGGTTAAAGTTCGATAGCGAAGCGCTGACTTGTCAGTTCGCTCAATTTGCTTGCGCCATATTTATACCTTTATCCAAAATCTTGAATCTTAAATCAAAGTAACCAGTTGTCTAACTGACCACCATTAAATTACTACTTTTAACCAAAAACTCAGGTTTAAAAGAACTGCATGGTAGACGCATAGAGAAAGTGGTAACTACTCACCTCACGAGTTGAGGTAGTCAGGAAATACTCAAATCAATAGAGTTTAGTGATTATATAAAGAAAAATGAAACTTACAGGCGCTACCAATAATACTTTTTCTTCTATTGTTAATTCTGTTAAAACCATTGCTGCTAAACTACCTCTTAAAGTTGTTGTCGCTTCAGCATTATTAATCGGCGTAACTGGGAGTATGGCGATGGATTCCTTCGTACTTACTGCACCAAGCTATGCCAAAACTGCTTCTAAAACCAAAGTTCGTAAAGCTAAAAAGCGAGTTATAGCCAAGAAACCAGTTATAGCTAAAAAGCGAGTTATAGCTAAGAAACCAGTTATAGCCAAGAAACCAGTTATAGCTATAGATACACCGAAGGCTCAGAGCGAAGTTAAATTTAAGGATACTAAGTTGGAAACTGCGATTAAGCAGCAGGTAAATATTCCCCAGAGCAGGCGGTTAACGTTAGAAACCCTGCAAGGTATAGAAAGTTTAAATGCCAGTGATGCAGGAATAACGTCATTAGAGGGAATTCAAGCACTTCGTAATCTAACTGCTCTGTACTTAAATAACAACAAAATCAGTGATGTGAAACCACTGGCGGCTTTGACTAATCTCAATAGGCTGGACTTGGTTAACAACCCAATTAGCGATGTGAAACCGCTAGCGCGTTTAACTAATCTGACTGTGCTGGACTTGAGGCTCAACCCAATTAGTGATGTGAAACCACTAGCAGGTTTGACTAATCTGACTGATCTGACGTTGGTTAACAACAAAATTAGTGATGTGAAACCACTAGCGGGTTTGACTAATCTGACTAATCTGAACTTGCAGTACAACCCAATTAGTGATGTGAAACCACTAGCAGGTTTGACTAATATAACTGTGCTGTACTTGAATAACAACCAAATCAGTGATGTGAAACCACTGGTGGGTTTGACTAATCTAAATATGCTGTCCTTGGATAATAACCAAATCAGTGATGTGAAACCACTGGCGAGTTTGACTAATCTCAATAATCTGAACTTGCAGTACAACCAAATCAGTGATGTGAAACCACTGGCGGGTTTGACTAATCTCAATGGGCTGAACTTGGAAAGCAACCAAATCCGCGATGTGAAACCACTGGCGGGTTTGACTAATCTTACTGGGCTATCGTTGAGTGGTAACCCAATTTCTAACTGCCAAGCATTACCCCAAAAACTTCGTGGCGGCTGTCTTTGAAACCTTGGAACCTGGAATTATCGGCTTAGGTAATAGGTCTATAATACAAAACCTATAATCCCCCCTCCCTGTTGACGGGGAGGGGGCTAGGGGGTGGGGTTCTAAACTAACCTTTTTAAAGTATCTAGCAACAACTGTTGATTAAAATTACCTTTGGTAATATAAGCATTTGCTCCTGCTTCTGCACCTCTCTTTTTATCTTCATCTTTAGCTAAAGATGTCACTAAAATTACAGGGATTTCACTAAACTCTTTGTGCTGGCGAATCTTTTCTGTTAAGGATAAGCCATCTAAACGAGGCATTTCTACATCAGAAATTACAGCATCAAAATAATTGACTCGTAATTTATCATAACCATCTAATCCATCTACTGCTGTTACAACTTCATAACCAGCACTTTCCAAAATGCGCTTTTCTTGCGTGCGGATGGTAATAGAATCTTCTACCAACAAAATTTTCTGTTTGCCTGTTACCTGTCCAACTGATATTTGAGGGCTAACTGACACAGTTTTTCCGCGTACAGACTTTAGCAAATCCTGGGGATTTAAAACCATACATACTTCCCCTGTTCCCAAAATTGTAGCGCCAGAAATATTACGGATGCGCTTGAGTAACTTACTTTGTGGTTTAAGAACTACATCTTGTTCATCTAATAAAGCATTGACAATTACTCCTAAACGTTCTTGACCAACTTTGAGGATAATACAGGGTAGCTGTTGCGAGTCAGTTAGCTTTTTATTGACAACTGTAGATGATACTTCTAAAAGATCTGATAACCAGACCATTGAAACTGGTTGATTATCTAAGATAATCGTATCGCGACCTTCAATTGAAAAAATATCGTGCTGTTTTACCAATGAAGTAGTTTGAACAAATTCAACTGGAATAGCATAAGATATATTGTCTACCTCTATAATTAACACATGGGCTGTTGCCAGAGTTGAGGCTAATTGAAGCCGGAAAGTAGTTCCTTTTCCTGGCGTAGATTCTACATGAATAGTACCTTTAAGACGCTCTACATTTGTACGGACTACATCTAGTCCTACGCCTCTCCCAGAAACTTCAGTAACAAATGCACGGGTAGAAAACCCAGGAGCAAAGATTAGTGCTTGGATTTGAGCCGGGGTCATGGTTGCAAGTTCTTCTGGTCGATTAATACCCCGTTTAACCGCAGTTTGTTTTATACTTTCGATATCTAAACCGCGTCCATCATCTATTAATTCAATTCCGATACTGCTAGCAGTTTGATAACCCTTTAAACGTAGTGTTGCTGTGCGTGGCTTTCCTAAACTTTCTCGTTCTGCTGATGTTTCAATACCATGATCGATCGCATTGCGAATCATGTGCATAAGTGGATCTTTCATTTCTTCTAAAATCCGTTTATCGGCGCGGGTATCTCCTCCTTCAATGATTAAATTCACTTCTTTATCTTGCTGTTTAGCAAGATCGCGTACCATCCTGGGAAACAAATTAAAGATATTAGATAAAGGTAATAATCGTAGTGTCCTAATTCCTTCCTCTAATTCCGTAGCAACTGTTTCTAATCTAGCATTATCTTCAGAGGTAGCACCTTTTAAGGTGTTGAGTAAAGTTCCTAGTCGCTCTAATCTCTCTTCAGCACGACGATGATAATTTTGAATGTTAATGCGTGAATTATTATTTAAGTAACTCTTAGATTGATTTTGCTCAGTTTGTTGGAAGGCAAAGCGATTAACAAAAGCGTCTCTGCTCCAGTCTTCCCATAGTGCTACTATTTCTTCAATTTCGTTGAGGCGATGAGCAATTCTGATTTTGCTAACAGTTAGCTCACCCGCTTGCGTCATTAGTGTGTCTAATTTTTTGGTTTCAACTCGAATAGTTTCAATTTTATACGTTCCCGTAGAAGCTACTTCTTGTTTTTCTTGTTCATGAATAATGTTAGGTACTATAACAGAATTTGTATCTGCTATATGGTTTGTGATGACATTAGTACTGAGAGGAATTGGTTCAATTTTAGGTAAGTTTTGAATATGTTTTAATACAGGTTCAGATGAAAAATGATTATCTACTTGAAGATTTGGGACTTCTCTAATTTCAACAGGTAAATTTGCTGCTACTGCTTCAACAACTACTGGTGTTTCTATTTGTTTTGAAGCTTTGCTAGCAGTATCTTGAACAGTAGCACCCGTTAAATAAGCTAATGTTTGAGATAGGTCAATACCAGATGCTTCTCCTGTAACAGCTTCGTGGACTAATTTGCGGATAGCATCTAATCCTTGATAAAGGCGATCGCTAATTTCTGGGGTAAGCTTAGTATTACCTCGCCTAATACCAGCTAAAATATCTTCCATCTTATGAGCTAGAGTGCCAACATCTGTGACACCCAACATATTGGCATCACCTTTTAAGCTGTGTGCTTCCCGTAGCAAATCATTGAATTTGCCTTCATCTGATGTATTCTTTTCTAAATGCAGCAATCCTTCATCCAATTTTTGTAAGCGTTCTTCGCTAACATCTTTGAATATTTGCCGCATTTCATCATCATCAATAAACATAATTATATTCTCCTATTCCTCTGTACGATGTGGGCAGAATTTATAACTTCTACTTAGTTTACTCTAGCTATCATAGTTAGTCTAATTTAGTCCACAATTTCAAAATAAACTGTTGACAATTGATAACTAAATGCTGACAGTTAAACAACTGTTTGAATATCTTGCGCTGCTTGATTTAATCTTTGAATTCCTACTTTGGTTTGACTAATTCCACTAGCCGTCTGTACCGCGCCTTCGCTGAGATAGTTCATTGCTGCAACGACTTGCTGAACTGCAACTGCTTGTTGTTTTGCAGTTAGTGAGATGCGTTGAGAGTTCGTAACAATATTATTGACAGCAGTGACAATACTTTCAACTCTTTGACCGTCACCAACATCTACTATGCTGGCATCGGTAAGGCTTTGAATATCTGCTACCAAATTATTAATTTTTTCGGTTGACTTTTTACTTTGATCCGCAAGTTTACGAATTTCAGCAGCTACAACGGCAAAACCTTTACCATGTTCGCCAGCACGAGCAGCTTCTACGGCTGCATTTAGAGCTAGCATATTAGTTTGATTGGCAATTTCTCCCACCAAGTTAGTAATTAAGCTGATTTGTTTTGTTTGTTCGCTCAAACGTACTACTTGATCTGCGATCGCTCTTGCACCTAATGTAGAAGATTCAGCTTGCTCTGCTGCTTGTTGCGATGAAGCATTTAATTCATCCATTGTCGTGCTAGTTTGATTAACCGCAGCCGCTTGTTGATTAGCACTGCGCTCATGCTGTTCTGTAGTTGCGGCAATTTCCGAGGAAGAACTAACAACCACAGCAATGCTTTGATTAATTTTCTCAGTAATTTTATTAGCAATCCATAAACCAATCAAGATTGCCAATATAGTTGTAGCTAATACACCCCCTATCGCTGCAATATTTAATGATTGCATCGCAACAACAGCTTCTTTTTCGCGTTGAGCCTGAAGCTGATCTTCTGTCTCATTTAAAGCTTTAAAAACTGTTAGTGCTTCATCAATTAGAGGAAGTAGGTTGCTTTGAGAAAATTGCTTAATTGCTTCATCTCTCTTACCTGCTTTAACTAAAGCAATTAATCCAAAATTAATTTTAGAAATTTGTTGTCCGAGTATTTTGAGCTTTTCCAAACGTACAGCTTGTTCCGGCGTAGAAAAGGTAACAGCCTTTTCTAAAGACTTGACCATTGCGTTATAATCTTTAACACTTTCCGTATACCGTGTAGAATATTCTGGATTTTGACTAAGCAAATAAGCTCTCACATTTGCTTGTCTGGCGTGCAACAATAGTTCTAAGCGATCTGTATCTCTAACTAAATACCATCCTTTGTCAGTTGCCTGAGATTGTCTTTCTACTTTATTCGCGTTGAAAATTACTACAGAAGTCGCTGCTATTGTCAAAAATAAAGGAACTGAATAACCCCACAAAATGCGTTGCTTGAGCTTCAAATTATTGAAATTAAACATGACTTTTTACCTTTAAACCACTGTTTGTAAATTTCATGCAGCTTCGTTTAACTGCTGAGTTCCAACTTTAGAGCTTTGAATTATCTAAAATGTTGGTTTTATAGTAGTATTTCTACTTATTGTGCTATCAATATCCAAAATAGCAGGAAGATCAACTTCAATATAAATTCTATTCAAATAGTTGCTTATGTTGTATACGCAAATTCACTGATATTTTCGTAAATTATTTATGTCCTTGTAAGATTTAATTTACTATGAAAAAATAAATTATTTAACTAATCCAATAAATAGACTTAACTTAACAATATGTAACTGATGCGACTACTATGATACTTAGAATCAAATCTAGCCTAATTTATCCTAAATTGCTCAAAGCTTAACTATAATAATACAAAAATTAGTATATAAAAGCCAGATTGATGCCGATTATTTTGAGTCGGGGTTGCATTTTTTAAAATACATAAGAGTAATCATATTTATATATTTAAGAATTGTAAAATTAGACTACGGATGCTTTTATTCAACAAAAATATTCTGCATCAGGATTTTGTAATTTATCTTAATTACATTTAATTTCAATTTGTATGTATGAGGTTATGGATAACTAGCAAGTTGCTAAATAACCTTTGAGGAGCAAAAAAGCTATCAGAACACGCCCATAAAAATATACCTGCTGACAAGCATTTTTTAGTAAAGCTGGGTTTTCCAACGGGGAAATTAAAGGATCAAGTATCATTCATCTATCGCTCACTATAGGCTATGAGCGATCGCGCAGACTACACTAACGCCTAACACCCCTCACTATATTTACGATGAAGATCTTCAACAATTGGGATATTGTCGCTAAAGGCTGGTACATCGCTTGCCCTAGCCGCGACATTCCTAAAGGCAAGGCAAAATCTCTAGAAATTTGTGGACAGAGAATAGTTTTATTTCGTGGCGAGGATGGCAAAGTAAGGGCTTTAGATGCCTATTGTCCCCACATGGGAACCGATTTAGGCATCGGTAAAGTTGATGGCAATATGATTAGATGTTTTTTTCATCATTGGGCATTTGATGAGCAGGGTAAATGCCAAGATATACCTTGTCAAACAGCTATTCCTAGAGAAGCTCACACTCAATCTTATGCTACCGAAGAAAAATATGATTTTATTTGGGTTTATCCAGAAGCAAACGCTTTAAATCCTGTGGCGGAATTTGACGAACTTAAAGGTAAGCAAATTGTCACAATTCCTGACAAACCCCTAGAACGGAGTTGCCATCATCATATTTGTATGATGAATGGCATTGATGCTCAACACTTGCGAACAGTCCACAATATAGATATCAATATGGATTTGTTCTTAAATCACAATCAATTAGGTAATATTATTGATTTTACACTCAAAGGAGAACTACCTAAAACTACATTTAAAGAGCGCATAGGTAGGAAAATACTCGGTGCTAATTATGAATACTCAATGAGATATGCAGACGGTTGTATAGGGCTGTTAACAATTATGAAAAATGTGCGAATTCTGCCTTCGTTACACATGATTTTTGCCTATACTCCTATAGTTGAAGGTAAAACTCGCATTCAACCTATTTATGTAGCAGAAAAGAGAAAAGGTATTTTAGGCTGGTTATTAACTAGGCTATTTTTACTACTAACTAAGATGGCATACTATATGTTAAGAGATGAAGATGGGCAAATTTACGACAATATTCGCTTTAACACAAACTTGCTTTTAAGTATTGATGCGCCGATTATTAAATATATGAATTATGCCAATCAACTTGAGCCATCAAAATGGTCGCGAGAAGTGAAGACTGGCGAGTAAAGACTGAGATAAGCTAACGCGCAAATAAACTTGTACATTTCTATAATTGAGAGAAAAGTTATTAAACACTCTTCCTCTCTCCCTAAAACATAAAATACGCGAAACACAACAGCTTATTTTAATTATGATGAGGCAGAGTCCCAAATCTTCTTTTCCAGGTTGAACGAGTAAAGGTAGGGAGCAAAAGCAAATATCGAAGTTATCTAAAAAACCCCTGTTAAGATTATTATCTCAACAGGGATGAATTTACATCTACCATTCAAAACTTAGCAAAACTTGATGCTTTTGCTCTGAGGGGCAAGAGCATTCATTCAATATATGCGATCGCACATTCATTTAATTCGTTCAAGAAAAAATGCTCAAATACTTTAATTTAGATGGAAACGCATAGATTAAGGCTAATACCTTAGAACCTCCACCATACAACCTGACACCAGAGAAGGTCTCGCAAAGCTCAAAGCAGAGTGCCACAGTTAAGATTTTAAAGATAAAACTATAGAGACGTTGTATACAACGTTTTTACATTCTTTTTTGGAGAAATCTCATCTAAGTATGCTGATATAGTAATTTTCAGTCAAGTGAAGTACAAAGATTGAAAAAATATTGGAGTAGCGAAGCGCGAAGCTGTGCGTTAGCACTGCATCTTGCTCGCACTCCTGTACCTCATAAATATGAAAACTGCTATATTAACTTAACCAACCTTTTAAGCGTCGTGCTACTTGAGGACGGCGCAATTTTCGCATAGCTTTACTTTGAATTTGCCGCACACGCTCGCGGGAAAGATTAAACAAACTACCGACTTCTTCTAAAGTGTAAGGTTCGTTACTAGCCAAGCCGTAACGCAAACATATTACATCTCTTTCTCTTTCATTTAATACTTCATCCAGCACTTCCCAAATATCTTGACGCATCATTGAGTCATTCATTTGCTGTTCGGGAGATTGGTTTTCACTATCTTCTAATAGTTCTACCAATTCTGTTTCTTCTCCCTTACCAACTCGATGATTGAGAGAAAGCGATCGCCTTCTTAACTGCAAAAGCTGGCGTAAATGTTCTGGTGGTATTTCTAAAGCTTCCGCTAGTTCTACTTCTGTAGGATTTCGGTGTAATTCTTGCTTGAGATTGCGTTGAGCTTTTTTAAGTTTATTTAGCTTTTCAACAATATGAATCGGTAAGCGAATAGTACGCGAGTCGTTAGCAATAGTGCGTGTTATCGCTTGACGAATCCACCAATAAGCATAGGTAGAAAATTTATAACCTTTATCTGGATCAAACTTTTCAGCAGCCCGATTTAAACCCAGTGCGCCTTCTTGAATTAAATCAAGAAAAGCTACGCCTCGATTTAAATAACGTTTAGCAATAGAGACAACTAAGCGCAAGTTTGAGCGAATCATCTTGCGTTTAGCAACACGACTTTGATATAAACGATGATCGAGTTGTTTCTCATTCATTCCCAGCGTAGCAGCTATTTCTGCTTTACTAGGTTTGCGGTCAAGTTGAGCTTGTAGGCGTTCCTCAATTTCCTCTATTTCTAAGATAAATTGGACTTGATTTGCTAAATCAACTTCTTCTTCAGCTTTTAAAAGAGGGTAACGCGCCATTTCTTTGAAGAAAGCACCTACTGTATCTTCAGAAAGATTTTTTTGATACTTAGAACCACCATTAGTTAGTTGATCGGATCTATCTGAAAATTCGATTTCAACCAGTTCTAATTCGGCTAGTTCTATATCAGGAACATCTAAGCTTAAAACATCTTCGCCTGCGCCGGATAGCAAAGAATCAGTTTGATCTAATTCGGTAATATTCATAACGTTTTTGTAACTATGGGTTTGCTAAATTGACAACGTACAAAGTCTGAAAAAATTTGATTTTAATGTTCTAAGATTATGATTGATAGATGTTTTTTTAACTAATTCCTCCAAAAAAAAGAGCGGTTTTTTAATTTTGGTGAGTCAGACACAACGGCAATTATTGAAACTTTTCAAAAAAAAAGCTAAAATTATTAGTTGGTTGAGTTAACTAACAAGTATGGACAAAACAAAAAAACAATAGGTTAATCTTATTTTGTTATTGCTTTAAGTTTTGCTTTGGATAAAAATAACCGAAAAACCAGTAATACATTTTTCAAAAGAATTCCTTATTCAAGGTTTTACAAAAATTTGGGTGTTGCAGTTGACCACAACAAATACTAGCGCCGATAGAAGCCAAGTACTGATCGTGGCTAATTAGCACTGATACATTAAGCTTTTTAAAATTTTATTGGTTACGACATCAGGATCTCATATACTTATATGCTTATCTATCTATCAATGGGGATAAAATCAACTTTCTTAATCGCCAAATAATGTCGCTAATATGGTTGAGGGATCACAAGAAAAACTTACTCCAATTGGTTGATGGCGATTCAGCAAGTAAGCTAATTTCTAAATAGCTTTGCTGTAAGTAGCTAAAGTTGTCAGATTTATTGATTTTCATATTAAAGATTGGTTGGCACTTCGATAGGTTAGTTGTATGTCAAATTCCAATTTTGGTTTATCTGCTACTGTGGCTGAACCTGGGTCATCTTATGATGTTAGTTCTACTCAAGATCGGTTAATAGAGGTATTAGTAGATTGTCCAGGGGTGCAGGGATTATATACTTATCGCATTCCGCCTGATTTGCAGTTACAGCCTGGAGATATTTTAAATGTGCCGTTTGGATCGCAACAGTTAGGAGCGATCGCAATTCGTGAAATTAACCAACTACCAGCCGATCTCAATCTCTCTCAAATTAGGGATGTCGAAGAAGTAGTTTGCAGTGGGTTTTTTCCAACTAATTATTGGACGTTATTAGAGCGAGTAGCCGAATATTACTATACGCAACTAATTCAAGTAGTTAAGGTAGCATTGCCACCTGGATTACTCGCGCGATCGCAGCGTCGGATTCGCCTTAAGCTAGATCTAGAAAACCCCACCCCGCTTGCAGGCAGGGGAGCAAGAGAAGTTGATACCTTGAGTTCAACTTCCTCATATATTGTGGAACTGCTGCAAGCCGGAAAAACTAGAGACTACACTTGGCAATATATTCAGCAGCAGTTATGGGCAAAACACCGTATAACTCGTGCAGCAGCTATTCGTGGGTTACGGGAATTATTAAAACGAGGGTGGGTAGAAAGTTATTTAGAAACCCTTAGAAGTACTAAACCAAAACTCAGACAAGCAGTAACCATAGTTGGGGATATGTCTCCAATTGATCTGACTCCTCGCCAACGGGAAGTATGGGAAGTATTGCGGCAGCGTGGGGGAGATTTGTGGCTAAATGAGTTAGTGCAAATTTGTAATACCAGTGCATCAATAGTGAAAGCATTGGAACAAAAAGGCTGTGTTGTGATTGAGCAACGGGAGGTATTGAGAGCAGAATCTTTTCCTGTGGTAGAAAGCGATCGCCCCAAGTCTTTAACAGAATCTCAAACGCAAGCATTAGCAACTATTACTCAGTTATCTAACTTTGCACAAGTGCTGCTGCATGGGGTGACAGGTTCTGGGAAAACAGAAGTTTATTTGCAAGCGATCGCACCCTTATTAGAACAAGGGAAATCCGCCTTAGTTTTAGTCCCAGAAATCGGTCTAACTCCCCAATTAACCGACCGTTTTCGCGCCCGTTTTGGCAATAAAGTTTGTGTTTATCATAGCGCCCTTTCCGATGGCGAACGCTACGATACATGGCGACAAATGCTTACAGGAGAACCACAAGTATTAATTGGTACTCGTTCAGCAGTGTTTGCTCCCTTACCAAAGCTAGGTTTAATCATCTTAGATGAAGAACACGACTCCAGCTTTAAACAAGATCAACCAGTTCCCACCTATCACGCCCGTAATGTAGCTACTTGGAGAGCAGAATTAGAAAATTGTCCCTTAGTATTAGGTTCCGCCACACCATCTTTAGATACTTGGGTAACTATTAAAGGAAGCGGAGTAAATAATATTTCTAACCCCTCCCTCCCCGCTCTCCCTGCTCCCTCCTCCCCCCTCTACTTATCTTTACCAGAACGCATACACTCACGCCCTCTACCCCCCGTAGAAGTCGTAGATATGCGTCAGGAATTGCGGGAAGGAAACCGTTCTATATTTAGTCGTTCCCTCAAAGAAGCTTTACAACAACTACAGGAACGTGAGCAACAAGGAATTTTATTTATCCATCGGCGGGGACACAGCACATTTGTATCTTGTCGCACTTGTGGATATGTAATTGAATGTCCTAACTGTGATGTTTCCTTAGCCTATCACCACACCCAAGAAAGAGCGCCAGAACTACTACGCTGTCACTATTGTAATTTTGTCAGCGCCCATCCTTCAAACTGCCCAGAATGTAGTTCCCCTTACCTAAAATTTTTTGGTAGCGGTACTCAAAGAGTAGTCCAAGAATTAGAAAAAGAATATCCCCAGTTGCGCCCTCTACGCTTTGATAGCGATACCACACGCACTAAAGGAGCGCACAGAACACTATTAACCCGCTTTGTGAATCGAGAATTTGATTTATTAGTTGGTACTCAAATGCTAACGAAAGGGTTAGATATACCCCAAGTAACTTTAGTAGGTATTGTTGCAGCAGATGGGCTATTACATTTTCCTGACTATCGCGCTTCCGAAAGAGCATTTCAAACTTTAATACAAGTTGCAGGTCGTTCTGGTCGAGGCGATGACCCAGGAAGAGTAATTTTGCAAACTTATACCCCTGAACACCCAGTTATTCAAGCAGCGCGAACCCATGATTATCAATCTTTTACTGAAGCCGAATTACAACAACGTGCCACCCTCAATTATCCTCCTTACGGACGTTTAATTTTATTTCGACTTAGCAGCCTTGATGAAACAGCAGTTCAAGAAACGGCGGAATTATTAGCAAATGAATTGGAGAAAAATGAGCCAAACAATTCCGTAACCTCTAGTTACGAAATATTAGGGCCAGCGCCAGCTAGTATTATGCGAGTAGCTAATCGTTATCGTTGGCAAATTTTGTTGAAGTTACCTTTAGAGTCTGCTGTAACATTACCCGATTTTAATTATTTGAGAGAACTTTGCCCATCTTCAGTGAGTTTAACAATTGATGTAGATCCATTAAACATGATGTAATCAGTAGCTCAATATCATTAAATATAAAACCCTTCACCTTTTACAGTGAAGGGGAACTTTTGTGATTTCATGTATTTTTTTGATGATTTACTAACTATTGCCTAGCTTTTCTAACAGTTTCAGCATCCAATTCTAATAATTCCGCTATCTCCTGAATACTCAAGCCTTTTTGCAGTAGCTTAGGAACCATTTGTATTTTGGCTTCTTGCTCACCTTCTAATTTGGCTTCTTGGTAAAATCTTGTTCCTCTAATAATATCTAGATTCAGCATAGCTTCTATCTCCTTTGGGCTTAAATTGGGAAATTTGTAGATAATTATTGTTTCGATAAACTGTAAAACTTTTTCTTGAACAAGGGGTTCTGTTAATTGTTCTCTAGCTTGAATAATAAGTTGTTTAGCAAATTCCCCTGCTTGAGATTGGCTTTCTACTATTAATTTAATTGAACTTCGACAAAATAAAGGGGTTGATATTGGAATTCAGCGAGTGGAGAAAATACCCCGTCTAATCTAAAAGTGCGCTGTTTAATTTCTGGTGCTAGGAATTGGTAAGTGTTGGGATTGGTAGCTGAAGAATCTATCAGTTCAAAAAATATGCTGGGAAATTCTTTAAAAATTTCGTAGAAAATTGTGTCTGTTTTCATTATAACTTACGAATATATTCTAATAATAGGTTGGGTTACAACCCAACCTACTAATTTATATTTTGTTTTTCCTAGTTGTCAGTTGCTAGTCTGTAGTCTTGAAATCTATACAATTTCCGCATTAATACTGCTAAAATTTTTGCAATATTAGGTATTGCCAATCTACTAGCACTATTTGGGCTTAATTAATCCCTTGTTGTGCCATTGCTTGCTTCACCCCTTCATCGTCACGCATTTGTTGATAGAAACGATAGACATTGGGGTAATCGGAAAGGGGTTTGGGCAGATAGGTTCCCCAGCGCAGCATTGCAAAGGCGTAGGGGTCGGCAACAGTACGGCGATCGCCTACAATATGATTCTTCCCTTCAAGATGCTGCTCTAAGTGTGACAACATTTTATCAATCAGGGCGTAGGAAGCTTCTTTAGTTAACTTAATAGTCGCTTCGTCGGTGCTGGTTGTGTAGCGCTGGGGAACGAAGAAGGGATAAAAAGCTGGATGGACATCTCCTGTAAAAAAAGCCATCCATTTATGTAACTCAAAACTACCTCGCGATGTGCCATCATCTCCAAGATTTGCTTCTGGATATTTGTGTGCCAAATATAACAGAATGGCATCTGCTTGAGTCATTACGCCACTGTCACCATCAATCATTGCTGGAACTGCACCAAGCGGATTAATTTTTTTATATTCAGGGCTACCAAGTGTTACTTTTTCTGGTTCGTAGGGTTGCCCAATCCATTCCAGAACGATGTGAGGTGCTAAAGCACAAGTACCAGGAGAGTAAAATAACTTAACCATGAAGTTTTACCTTTTACTTAAATGATCGGATAATTTAATTTACTAACTTTCGTACTAAGTTTGCTAAACGTTCTGCACTGTCGGAAATAGCTAAGGAACCAGCACGCGATCGCATTTCTTCTAATTCCAAAGGGGATTTTAAGAAATGTAAAACTTTGCTTTCTAGCAACTCAGGCGTTAATTCTGACTGTCGAAAAACTATACCTGCGGCTGCGTCTGCTAAAACTGCTGCATTAAAGATTTGGTGATCCTCGGCAGCAAAAGGATAAGGAATCAAAATTGCGGGTGTTTGAGTTACTGTCAATTCAGTTAATGTTGCAGCGCCAGCACGACTAATTGCTAAATTTGCCCGTTGAAATAGCCCAGCCATATTTTTGTAAAAAGGCAGGGTAATATATTGCGGGTGTTGTAAACTTTGAGCATCTGGATCGTTTTCTCCTGTGAGATGAACAATCCAAGCACCTGCATCAAACCAAGCTTGAGCCGATTTTCTAACTAATTGATTAATCGCAACTGCACCCTGAGAACCTCCAGCCACAACTATTAAGGGTACGTTTTCAGGAATGGGGAGATCTAAAGTTTGGGGTGTGCGAAACTGAGAACGCACAGGAGTACCAGTAACAACTGTGGGAACGCGGGGAAGATAATTTTCTGCGGCGGCAAATCCTACAGCTACGTTAGTACACCAAGGACTTAACCAACGGGTAACTTTACCAGGGAGGGCGTTAGCTTCGTGGAGGATGACTGGGAGAGAGAGCGATCGCGCTGCTAAAATTGCAGGTGCAGCAATATAACCACCAGTAGTAACTAATCCCTGAAAATTATTTTCTTTTAATAATTGTCTAACTTGGCGGATCGAATTTGCCAGCCGCAACAAAATTCCCAGTGTCCCTAAGCCAAAACGCTGCTGAAATCCTTCCAAATTAATAGTATGGAGGGGATACTGATCTGGTACTAGCTGAGTTTCGAGTCGGTTGGGTACACCTAACCACTCAATTTTATAATCTGGTAGTTGCTCTGCTAGAGCGATCGCCGGAAATAAATGTCCCCCAGTACCACTGGCGGCAATCAGCAAGCGAATCGGATCTTTAGACACAAATTTGCTTCTCCTACAAGCTATCTACGACTCTCGGTTAAAATCTAGAATCAACTATCCAAACTATCACCTATGGGAACCTCTGTAACTAAAGAGCAAGTTTTATACGCAATTAAACAGCGTAGATCCAATGCTTTATTGTTTTTATTAACACTCTTGTTAACAACGCTTTCAGGTAATGGCGTTTGGGCAGAAACTCCTGCAACTGCCCCTACACAACTCAAAAACCTTTTGACGCAAGTTGAAACCGCAGCCAATCGTCACGAAGTTAAAGCTGTGATGGGATTTTATAGCCCAACTTTTACTAACTCTGATGGCTTAAATCGTACTGCTGTAGAAAAAGGCTTAACTCAACTGTGGCAACGTTATCCCCAACTCAACTACCGCACGGAATTGCAATCTTGGCAGCCACAGGGGAATGGCTTTGTTGCCGAAACATTAACTTATATTACTGGGAGCCAGCAGCGCGACGGCAGAAATATGAAATTTGATGGCACAATGCGATCGCGCCAGCATTTCAGTAATGGCAAAATAGTTCGACAAGAAATTTTGTCAGAACGTACTCAACTGTCAACTGGGAAAAAACCTCCTACTGTAGAGGTAAATTTGCCAGAGCAAGTACGCCCTGGTCAACAGTATAACTTTGAAGCGATCGTCAAAGAACCAATCGGAGACGATGTGCTACTCGGCGCTGCTGTAGAAGATCAGGTGCGTACAACTGCCTATACTCAGCCCAAGTCTTATGAGCTAGAGCCACTAGCTGCGGGTGGTATTTTTAAGGTTGGTAAAGCACCCCGCAAACTAGGAAATTATTGGGTGTCAGCAGTGTTAATTCGGGCAGATGGCGTAACGATTGTTACCCGACGCTTAAAAGTAGTTAACAATTAACAATTATCAATTAACAATTATCAATTAACAATTATCAATTACTAGGACTTACGCCAAACAATACGCGTTCAATGGATGTACTGTGACTATAAAATTCACTGGGTTTTATGCGTATGTTTTGAATTAACAAATTTGAGGCAATACGGTTGAGTTAATAAAAAGTTATATCTCCCGTGATGGCTCTAGTTATAGGTCTTAATTGTTAATTGATAATTGTTAATTGTCAAAACCTTACACCAACTCCGCCTTGAACTGAAATTGCTGTTCCACCCCCATTACGGTAAGCATCAAAAGCAAAAATAGCATTCCCAAAAACTACCGTATTGCTATTAGGGAGAGAGTAATCTACCCCAGGTTGTAGAGCAAAGCTGGTTTTATCTCCTACAGGCGTAGCGCGATCGCCAACTGGAAGTACAAGACCCGCCCCCAAATACGCATCAGTTTGCCAATTGATCGGATAATCATAAGAAACTGTCGGCACAATCGCCGAACTAGAGCCACTAATTAAAGCTTGTGTTCTCACCGAAAAAGGAATTTCTTGCAATTTATAACGTGCAGCAATTACTCCCCCAAGCTGGCGACCTTCTCCATTGGAATCATTCAAGCCCAAACTAACACCCGCACCTACGTAACTACCATACGCAGCCTGAGCAGATGCTAATTGGGGATTGAAAGCAATACTTATTAAAACTATCTGAGCTAGGGTAATACCTTTCACTTTTGAAAATAAATTTTGAAGACACTGCATTGATTTACTCCTCAACCTCAATTATTTATAGCAGTCAGCCGTCAGCTTTTGTATTTTCCTTGGTCTGACTAAGTTTTACTCCTACAACTTGTCAATCGCTTTACTTTCATTGCTATACCAACTATTAAGCTACCAATATGAAACCCTTGGCAAGATTGGCTTTTAAAAAACTGATAGCTGATAGCTGACGGCTGAGTGCTATCTAGTGAATCAGGGACATTGAGGATGAACCCCTCCTCGGCTACAAATCATCGTAATTTGCTGACTATCTAAATTTTTAGCTTGGGAAAAATCAACTCCTTGGAGACGGGCGGCTGAATCTGTGGTGGTTGGACGTTCAATCAAGTTATCAGGCTGATAAAATTCTGAAGCAGCAAAGATCGCCCCCTGGAAATTTGCCCCCGCAATGTTCGCACCACGCAAATCTGCATTGCTTAAATCGGTATTCTGCAAATTAGCATTTTGTAACTGGGCATTTGTGAGATTAATTCCCACTAATTTAGCAGAACTTAAGTTAGCGTTTTGGAGGTTAGCTTGCATCAGGTTAGCATTAGCCAAATTAGACGCGCTTAAGTTAGCATCTTCTAACACTGTTTGATTTAAATTGGCACCAATTAACTGAGAATTGCTCATGTTGGCTCCTGTTAATTGAGCGTAAGACAGGTTGGAACCGTCAAGAATGGCTCGGATCATGCTAGTACGATTCATGGATACATGAGTGAGGTCAGCACCCGTAAGATTTGCTTGTTTTAAATCTGCCCCACTCAAATCAGCGATCGCATCATCGAATGTACCAAAGCGTTTGTCCTGACCAAAGTTGTAGAATTTGCTACCGCGTAAACTGGCATTTGCCAGGTTTGCACCTTTAAAGTTAATTCCAGACAAATCAGCTTTATCTAAAATTAGGTTGAAAGGTGCAAAACCAGTGGTAGATGAACTCAGGTCAATCCGACTCAGGTCAGAATCATGAACTTGATCATTGTAGAGGGTGAGAATTTTAGCGATCGCACTCTGAGTTGCCCTTAGCCGCAGAACAATCAATCGTTGCTCTTCTTCGTTGTTTTGATTTCGTGCCTTTAAATCATTAGTCAGGGATTGATTTAGCCGTTGCAAGTCTGGCAAAGCCTGGGAACCATTACTCACAAATGATTGCCCAATTGTATCAATTAGTTCCTCTGTTTTTTCCTGAGATAACAAATCTGCTAAAAAGTCAAGAGAACGCGGATCTTTGACGGTTGCTAACGCTACAATTGCCGCTCGTCGTTCAGCGGTAGCATTAACATCAGTAGTAGTTAATTGCTTGACTAACGTTAAAAATACTTGGTTTTTTTGCTCATTAAATACCCGCCGACTCACCTGATTTTGGATATAAACTTGAATACCAATAAAACTTCCTAGCACCAGCACTGTACCTGTACCACTGGCAATCAGCAGGGTCATACCAGGGTGTTGTCGTATCCAATCCCAAAATCGCCACTCTGAAAAGCGAAAGGGTGAGCTAAAAACAATCGTAGTTACTTTTTGATAAAGTTTAGGTTTGTTACTTACGGTTGGATTAGGCTTTGCCCAATTGCTAGATACTTCTACCTTAAAAGACTTTTCCTGCCGTAAAGGTTGGACTTTTTGGCTACGTTCTATATAAGGTAAACCATACTGATTAGCATTGAGAACAAAGGTTCCAGCTAAACGGTCGTGGATAGCGCGGCGATCGGGATTAAAAAATAATGTCGCATTTTCCCCTAAAACAGTTAACCCACCTAACCCTTGTAAAATTCCTAGATCTGGAAATGCGCCTGTGAACCGCCAAATTAAGTACGCAACTTCTAGGGGTAGGAAACTGAAACCTAATATTTCACGGATCAATACTTTTATTAAACCTGGAGGTGCGCCAGACTTTCTGACCACGACTACCCCAAACCAACGTTTAGGAAGTGTTTGACCTGTTTTCCCTAATAAATATAATTGCCAGCTTACAACTACTAGCGGTGCTACTAATGCTCCACACCAAAAAAGATTTGTCAGTGGTGGAACTTGAGGTATACCCTGCCGCCGCAAAGGAATCCCTAATGTTTGAGCAATTGCTTTTTTGGCGGTTATTACTAAGGGATTGAGAGGAACTAGGCCTGTAGTTGAATGGTTTTTCGCATCCAAGCCAATTCCATAGGGAATTAAAGCACTCACAGCAACCAGGGATATTTCCACCAAACACGCCGCGCAACGTCGAGTGACTAGGGGTAATCGGTTAAGCTGCACCGAAAAGAACCGATTAGGTAGATGTGAACCTTGTTTCATAGGTAGACGCTATTTAAGCATTGCACGAAGTCATTAGTTACGACAAAACCTGCACGGTCTGTCGGTTTTGTAGTGATTTTACCCACGAGAGGTTTCTAGAATAGAATACCTTTAGTTCGGACTACTCAAACATCAAATGACTCCTACTCTTTTGGGTCGTTGGCAAACTCGATTGCTACTACTTGCTACAGTAGGTAGCTTAGTAACTTTGCCTTTTTATCTAGGAATTATTGCTCCCAGTAGTTCAGTTTATTTTTTAGTACTAATTTATATAGCTTTATTTGGCATAGGTTGGGACGTTCTTTATCATTACTTCCAGACATTGCGCTGGGATTCTGATTGGCCTGGTGTTTTTCAATTGTTGGCAGGTATTTGGGAAGCGGTGTTTGTGGTGTTGCTGGTAAAGGTTCTTGGTGTACCAGGTATCCATCCTGAAAATTTACCTTTAAAGTGGTTTGTTGTCCACTACAGCGTAGTTTGGTTGGCTGTTTATACTGCTTCTCAAACTGTTATGCGGATTTTATTCCCTCGATCGCGGTTTAATGGTGGGCAGTGGTTGTAGGGAGAGAGAAGGGAGGAGGGAGGAGTAAAGCCATCACTTGTAGGGGCGGGTTGCACAACCAGCTATACCGACACACCATTGATATATATAAACCCGCCCCGATCTCAAATTAAAATTATTAATTTTCTGCTACTTTTAGGAAAATTTATTGCTGAAAGTGTGGATTAATATTATCACTTCTAAAAACTCAATTTTAAATAATGCTATTTATAACTACAACACCAATTAGTAATGGTAGCAGTGTTAGTTTACCTTTAACCGAGCCTGTTTATATTTTTTGTGTGGTGCTGTTGATTATTGCGATCGCACCCTTTCTATCCCAACTCCTAAAACTACCTCAATTAGTAGTCCTGATAATTCTAGGGACAATCCTAGGCAATAACGTTCTTGGTATTATCTCACGAGATGCCCAATTAATTTTACTTGAAAAAATCGGCTTGCTTTACATTATGTTGTTAGCAGGCTTGCAGATGGATTTAAAAAATTTTAAACGACTGGGAGTGCGATCGCTCTTTTTCGGCTGCCTAACTTTTGGCATTCCCCTAACTGTAGGCATCTTATCCGGTTATTGGTTAACAGGCACAATATTATCCAGCTTACTTTTAGGTATTCTTTACTCGCCTCACACCTTAGTTTCTTATCCGATTATGACCAGGTTAGGAATTGTCCAGCAAGAAGCCGTAGGCGTGGCAGTTGGTGGATCAATTGTTACTTCTATTTTTACGCTGGTAGGTTTATCAATTGTCCAAGCATTTGCAGGTGGCAGTGTCGGCATCTGGCTATGGATTAAATTATTAATTTTTCTACCAATATTAGCATTTTTATGCTTTTGGGTAATCCCCAAAATCGGACAAAAAATTATTATTCAAAATCCTATCTTACCCCCCCTCTCCGTTAACGGAGAGGGGGCAGGGGGGAGAGGTTCTCTTCAACCCATACAACCCCCATCTGATAACTTAAACAATCAATATATTTTTGTACTAACCTGCTTATTTATTACAGCCAGCGCCACTTTATTATTAGGTATTGATTCCATAGTAGGCGCATTTATTGCGGGACTAGCATTAAATTCATTAATTCCTCTCACTAGCCAATTAATGAAACAAATTGAATTTGTTGGCAATAGCTTATTTATTCCAGCATTTATGATTTCTGTAGGCGTGTTATCTAATCCCCGTGTTTTATTTACTCATCCACAAAATTTAGGCATTGCTTTATTGATAATTATTGGTGCTGTTGGAGCGAAGTTTTTAGCAGCTTTAATTGCAGGGCAATTATATAAATATTCATTGGCTGAAATCATGGTGATGTTTAGCCTCACCATGTCTCGCGCAGCATTAGTATTAGTCGTGGCATTATTTGGGAAAAATGCGGGGATATTGAATGAGGGGATTTTTAATGGAATTATTGTATATATTATTGTGACTTGTTTGGCTAGTCCTTTAATCGCTGATGTGTTTGGTAGACAGGTAGCAGAAAAGCAGCAATTACTTCAGCAACAAGTAAGTTGAAAAACCTCTCCCCAACCCCTGCCCTAATATGGGAGGGGCTTTCTAGTTCCCCCTTCCCTATTAGGGCAGGGGGCTAGGGGGTTAGGTTTATCTTGCAAATTTTCCCGACTTGACCTATTATATGAATAATGAAAAAGGTGCGCCCATATATGCCCTCTTCAGCCATAAATTTATGGGCAATAACAATTGCTAACTAGCTGCACATTAAAAAACATCAAACAAAAAACTCCCCCTCTTTAAATTTTGGGACTGGGCGGTAATAAACTTAACTGCCTTGACTTACTTATCTAGTTTTAGTGCTGCTTGAAATTTATCCCTAGCATCTAGGAAATCACCATTACTTGCCTAATGCCTCACCCTTTGATACTAAACTTGGGGCAGGTTTCGCCATTTTTAGTATCTTTTGACATGATTCTAATTCTGCTAATTTGACTGGATGGGTAGCTAGATAATCATGCAACCAGTTACAGCTTTTTGTTAATAAATTATCCAAATCGAAATTCCATAAAATTACCCTCTTGTCCCCATTTGCAGAAGCAATCGTCTTACCATCAGGACTAAATGTCACGCTATTGACAGCATCGCTACTATGCTCTGTGAGGGTTTTTAAAGGTGTGCCATCAAGTTTCCACAGTCTCACGGTGTCGTCGACACTAGCAGAAGCAATCGTCTTCCCATCAGGACTAAATGCCACGCTATTGACATAACTGTTATGCCCAATGAGAGTTTTTAAAGGTGTACCATCAAGTTTCCACACTTTCACCGTGCTGTCGGCACTAGCAGAAGCAATCGTCTTCCCATCAGGACTAAATGCCACGCTATTGACACTATAGCTATGCCCAGTGAGAGTTTTGAAAGGTGTACCATCAAGTTTCCACACTTTCACCGTGCTGTCGGCACTAGCAGAAGCAATCGTCTTGCCATCAGGACTGAATGCCACGCTATTAACATAACTATTATGCCCAGTGAGAGTTTTGAAAGGTGTACCATCAAGTTTCCACACTTTCACCGTGCTGTCGGCACTAGCAGAAGCAATCGTTTTGCCATCAGGACTGAATGCCACGCTATTAACATAACTATTATGCCCATTGAGAGTTTTTAAAGGTGTGCCATCGAGTTTCCATAGTTTCACCTTGTTGTCATCACTTGCGGAAGCAATCGTCTTGCCGTCAGAACTGAATGCCACGCTATTGACCGCACTGCTATGTCCAGTGAGAGTTTTTAAAGGTGTACCATCAAATTTCCACACTTTCACAGTGCTGTCGGCACTAGCGGAAGCAATCGTATTACCGTCAGGGCTGAATGCCACGCTATTAATATAACTATTATGCCCCGTGAGAGTTTTTAAAGGTGTGCCATCAAGTTTCCACAGTTTCACCTTGTTGTCATCACTTGCGGAAGCAATCGTCTTGCCGTTAGAACTGAATGCCACGCTATTGACCGCACTGCTATGTCCAGTGAGAGTTTTTAAAGGTGTGCCATCAAGTTTCCACAGTTTCACCTTGTTGTCATCACTTACGGAAGCAATCGTCTTGCCGTCAGAACTAAATGCCACGCTATTGACCGCACTGC
>JAESGO010000056.1_pt1 | contig 103728 bp, 75 predicted proteins | sample 9269701 | NCBI WGS metagenome assembly JAESGO01 (sample SAMN15720690, study PRJNA650881) | algae metagenome | isolation source: Hormoscilla sp. CMT-3BRIN-NPC48 and co-occurring heterotrophs from... | place: USA: Clark Mountains Wilderness, California | collected 2010-04-18 | reverse complement strand
CTACACGGCGACTTCGGCGCATGACGCGCTGAAGGAGGGCGAGAAGGTCTCCGACACGTTCACGGTGAAGTCTGCGGACGGCACTGAAACCTCGGTGACGATCAACATCACCGGCACGAACGACGCGGCGGTTCTGACCTCGGCCACGAAGGAGCTGACCGAGGGCAACACGGCGGCTGCGCTCAGCACCTCCGGGACGCTGCCGATCAGCGACGTGGACAGCGCTGAGACCTTCCAGGCTCAGACGGACACGGCCGGCACCTACGGCAAGTTCTCGATCGGCACCGACGGGGCGTGGACCTACACGGCGACTTCGGCGCATGACGCGCTGAAGGAGGGCGAGAAGGTCTCCGACACGTTCACGGTGAAGTCTGCGGACGGCACTGAAACCTCGGTGACGATCAACATCACCGGCACGAACGACGCGCCCAAGCTGACGGGTCAACAGACACAGCTGCCGTCTGGTGAGGAGGACGGAACGTACACCTTCGCGACGGCGGATCTACTGAAAGGGTTCACGGACGTGGATGGCGGCCCGTTGTCGGTCGTAGACGTCACGGCTTCGAATGGGACGCTAGTCAACAATGGCGGGACTTGGACCTACACGCCGAACCTCAACTACAACGGTCCTGTTACGCTCAACTACACCGTAATCGACGGTAAGGGTGGTTCGGCACCAGGGTCGCTGGAGTTCAGCTTGGCTCCTGTCAATGACGCTCCGGTGAACACCGTGGCATCGGCGCAGACGATTGGGTCTGGGCAGACACTCGTCTTCTCGGGAGCTAACAAGATCTCGATCGCTGATGTGGACGTTGGATCCGCCCCGCTCACCGTTACACTCACTGGGCAGAACGGCACCATCACCCTCGGCGGCAGCACGTCAGGGATGACGGTCAGTGGTGATGGGACGGGCACGGTGACGCTGACTGGCACGCTCAGCCAGATCAATGGCGCACTGGACAATCTTCAGTTCAAGGCGGCGACTAACTTTGGCGGTGCTGGCGGGATCACCATCAACACCAATGATAACGGTAACATCGGGTCGGGCGGTGCGCTGACCGACACGGATACGATCGCGATCACTATCAACCAGGCGGGGCCCGGGGCAGGTGGCGGACCGGCTCCGACGCCGATCTCGTTCCTCGTGGAGGAGGACGACCTTTCAGGCGGCGTGAACGACAACGGGTCGAGCACGCTCGTGAAGACGGGTACGGTTGCCAGCCTGTTCTCGGGCTCCGGCTACACCTACTCCCTGGTGGCGCCGAGTCTCCCTGCGATGACGTCCAAAGGTCAGGCTCTCACTTACGCGGTGGCGGGAACAACCCTCTTCGCCTTCATTGAGAGCAACAGCACCGCCGGGTATCAATCCGGCGTGGAGCGGGCGGTGTTCTCCTTCGACCTGAAGCCGAACGGGGACTATACGTTCACGCTTCTCGATGCTCTGGACCATACAGGCTCGCCCGGGACCAACATTCTGTTGAACCTCGGTGGTGCGATCAAAGCGACCGACCAGTTCGGCAACTCGGCGACGGCGGCCTCGACTGCCTTCAAGGTCGATGTGGTCGACGACGTGCCGGTGGCGGTCGAGTCGCAGGAGGGGCTCGTCATCAACAAGGGCGGCCAGAGCGGGACCTTCAACCTCGATACCGATGCCAACATCGACAACAACTTCGGCATCGATGGGGCTCAGGTCAGCTTCCCGACCTCTCTGAGCGGAGACAGCGGTCTCACCTCCGGAGGTGCGGCTATCTCCTACCGCGTTTCCTCCGACGGGCGAACCCTTACAGCTTTCACAGGCAGCGGGGTCACTGAGAGCACTGTCTTCACGGTCGTCCTGAACCCTGACGGTTCAACTGTCGCGAACGACAAGTACACGGTGACGATGCTCAGAGCGGTTGATGCACCTGTGACGTCGAACGACTTCGCCAGCGGCGTTTATCAATTCAGCGGCGGCAACAATCCGTGGGCTGGGTTCAGGACCGACGCCAACGACAACAGCCAGGATCTGCTGCTCACGCCGATGGCTGGAGGCGTTAGTGGGAGCACCATGAACACCACTAATACGGCCGGTGGTGTCGGGAGCGGAGCTTCGGTCAATACTGGTGAGGCCGTTCGGCTTGATTTTGTCACCGACCTGTCGGGCAACAACTCGGGTACTAACGCTGGATATGGAGATGCGATCAATCAGGATCACTCGTTCGACGGCCATTATCTGACGAACGGAGCATCAACGTTCATATCGGGCCTCGCACAGAAGACTGCGAACATCTTGGTCAAGGCTTTTGACGACCCGGATGGTGCAGCAGGTTCCACGGCTCTGAAGACAGTGGGTGACGGCACAAAGGATGTGATCAATTCGGTTGCTATCACCTACAATGGAACTACCAAGGTCGCCTCTGGCAGCAACACTGTCGTGACGCTGACCTTCGGTCTAGAACCGTCTGCCGTTTCCGTGAAGGTTAACTTCACGGCGACGGGTGAGGCCCTGGTTGAGGGGATCCGGAACGACACTCGCATCGCGGTTTTCACGGCTGACAAGTACAACAGTCTTGAGTTCCACCATGCCGGCGGTGACACGTTCGTGATTGGTGGCTTCGGCTCGACTGTATCTACGGCCGGGTCCACGGTAGATTTCGCTCTCCCGGTTCAGTTGCGTGACGGCGATGGCGACATCGCGACAGGGCAGCTGACGCTGAACCTGCGTCCTGATGGGATCACTCCAACCGTTGGTAACGACACGGCAGAGACCTTGTCTGTGTCGTCAGGCAACGACATCATCTATGCTCGTGGCGGCAATGACACCGTCAACGCTTCTGATGGTAGCGATGCTCTGTCCGGCGGGAGCGGCAACGATACCCTGAGCGGCGGCAACGGCAACGACCGGCTCACCGGCGGCTCTGGCAAGGATCTGATGACAGGTGGAGCCGACGGCGATACCTTCATTTTCTTGGCTGTGAACGACTCGCCAGCAGCTGTGGCGACCCGTGACGTCATCACCGACTTCACACCGTCCTCAGACTTGATCAACTTGGCTGGCATCGATGCCAATTCGCTGGTCAATGGGAACCAAGCGTTTACATTCGGCGGTGAAACGAGCTCTGTGCTCGCAAACCAGGTTACTTGGTACTTCGATACCGCGAGCAACACCGCGATCGTCCAGGCTGATGTGAATGGTGATACGACGGCCGACTTGCAGATCCAGCTCAATGGCTGGGATGCCACGAAAAAGCTGCTCGTGTCCGACTTTGTGCTCTGAGGTACTCCTCACACAAGGTTAGAGAGGGCGGCCTCCTGGCCGCCCTTTTGTTTAGCATCTCCATTGGGCTGCCCAGAGATGGTATCGCATGCATGACGATCCCAGATTCACTCCAAGGCCTAAGTACATCCGTCAGATCAGAATTGTGGGGCAAATTGTGGGGTGAAGATTCTAAGTCTGCGGTAAGACGCTGAAATGTCAGCAAGATTAACGCAATGTGAGCGGACTCCGTCTCCGCCATCCCCCGCAATCCAGCGCCGTCCCCCAAATGCCTAGCTGCGTGAGTGTTCGACGCTTTTGATCGTGCCGATGCCTCGTGCACCCACATGTGGGGCGGTGACAGGCGGGCGGAGCGTTATTCCCGGTTTGGTTGTGGTATTGCCGCACTGCTGTGGCCTACCACAACCGTCGCCTCTGCCTGGGTCAATGCATGTGACGAGGCACCTTCGGTCCATGCGGATGTTCCGCGTTGGGGGAGTGCGTCGTCATACTCTCAACGGGGCGTTCCATATCGTCTTGGCTATAGAGCGCGCCGTGGAGGCCCCAATAGCTCGAAACGAGCACGACGAGTGCGATAGCAAGACCCGCCGGCACCGAAGCCAGCCGCAGGGTGCTCGGTAGAGCATTGGCGAAGGCTATTGGAGCCGTGGCGGTGACTTTGCTGCAGGGATCGGCTGCGACAAGGAATAGCGTGGCCATGATCAGAGCATGGCCCACGAGATCGATGCGCCCGAACGGGTAGACGGCTGTGAAGAAGATCGCCAGTAGCGCCACGGCCGACAGACGGCGCACGAGCGCGGTCCACAATAGGCCAAAGCCCAGGGTGAACTCCGCGACACCGGCCATGGGGATGAACACGTCCCGCGGCATGCCGAAGGTGAGGAAGGGCTTTTCTTCGACCAGCGGATAGAACCAGTTCGGATAGGCGAACTTCTCCAGGCTCGACCACATGAGCGCGATGGCGATGCCCCAGCGCAGGACGAGGAAGCGGCGCTCGCGCCAGCGCGGGTTGTCCGATGAAGCGAGGAGGAGGTACCCCGCAACGGCCACACCAAGCGCCAGATAATCGAGGAGGTGAAACAGGTCGTACTCCCGCAGCGCCACAACCCACAACGAGATGATCCCGGCTGCCGCGACCGGTAGGGTCCGACGGGAGAACAGGCAGGCTGCGATGAGCAGCTGCGCCCACGAGACGATCTCCGAATCCGTCTTGAGGTCCGGCGTCAGATAAATGCCGCCCACTGCGAAGATCGCGACAAAGAAGGCTCCGGTGGACACGAGCATGAAATCGTCCGATCGCGCCCACAGGGGGGAGGTGACCCGATCCAAGCCTGCGAGAATGCCTGTCCCGAGGCGTGTGCGTTCGACCGCAAGCGTGAAGAGGAAAAAGGCCAGCACGAGGCCGATGCCGGTCCAGAACCATATGTTGGTCAAGGTCGCGCCGATAGGCTGCGGAGCGGCGTCCACGATGTAGGGCGCAAACCACTTCACGTGCGCATGCGCTGGAAGGGACGCCATCATGCTCCCGAGGAGCGTCGCAAGCCCGGCTGGCAAGGTGAGGCCGAACCTCCCCGCAACCGGTATTTGGGGGCCAGGTTTGGCGGGCACGTTAGTCATAGGACCCTCGCTTCATGGTCGTTAAGATGTGCGAGGGAGTAGGCCGACGCGGGTCGGCGACCAATTCCGGACCTATCCTAGGGGTTATCCCCTAGGTCCAGCTTGGCCGATTCCGGCCATCGCTTTCGAATGCCCGCAGCAGCGCCGCTTCCGCCGTACCGTCCAGGTTTGATCTCCGTCAAAGCCGAGGGGGTGCGACGATCCTATCGGCTGAACCGGAGCGTCTGGGGCAAGCCAGCCCGGCCTCCGGCTGCAGCCGAGCTCGGGCTTCTGGCGCGGACCTGTGCTAGAGTGGCATTGCGCGTGGCAAAGGCCATATCTTAGGCCAGAGAGATCGAGCCTTCTGTTGCCAAGTCGGCATGATGGCTCCTGCCGGGCGGAGACGGTATTGCCTGAGGCCACAAGTTTTCGAGTGTTGGCGAACGAGCAGCAATCCCCTGCGGATCTGCTGATCGATACGGTCGACGACATTGCATTGCTGATCCTTGATCGTGAGGGGCGGATCACCCGCTGGAACTCCGGCGCCGAGCACCTGACCGGCTGGCCCGACAGCGAGATCGTCGGTCAGCACGTCTCCAGTCTCTACTCGGCTGAGGATGTCGCTGTCGGTATGCCCGCGAGGGATCTCGCGGCCGCCAGGGCCAAAGGCCGGAGCGAGGAGAAAGCGTTTCGCGTCCGCAAGGATGGTTCGCCGTTTCTGACCCACGTCACGCTGACCCACCTCCGGGATCGGGATGGGGCCGATCGGGGCTTTGCGGTCGTCCTGCGCGACGCCACGGAGCGGTTGGCTTCGGAGCGTGCCCTCATTGCCCGCGAAGCCCATCTCAGGTCCATCCTGGAGACGGTGCCGGACGCAATGGTGGTGATCGACGAGGACGCCAGGATACAATCCTTCAGCACAGCCGCAGTGCGTCAGTTCGGCTATCAGCCAAGCGAGGTGGTGGGCCGGAACGTGAGCATGCTCATGCCCGAACCATACCGGACGCAGCATGACGGCTACATGCAGCGGTATCTGAAAACCGGCGAGCGCCGGATCATCGGCATCGGCCGGGTCGTCGTGGGCCAGCGGAGGGACGGCTCGACCTTCCCGATGGAACTCGCCGTCGGCGAAATGCATTCCGGCGGGGTCCGCTACTTCACAGGTTTCATCCGCGACCTGACCGAGCGGCAGCAGACGGAGACCAGACTGCAGGAGCTTCAGTCCGAACTCGTGCACATGTCGCGCTTCACTGCACTCGGTGAGATGGCATCGACCCTTGCACACGAAATCAACCAGCCGCTTACGGCGATTGCCAATTATTTGAAGGGGTGCCGCCGCATTCTCCAACGCATGGAGGGCGAGCAGGTGCCCATGCTGCGCGACGCGGTGAACCAGGCGGCGGAGCAAGCACTCCGTGCCGGGGATGTCATTCGCCACCTGCGGGAGTTCGTAGCCCGCGGGGAGAGCGACCGCCACATCGAAAACTTGCCCAAGCTTCTGGAGGAGGCGAGCGCCCTGGCTCTCATCGGCGCCAAGGAAATGGGCGTCAGGGTCACCTTCGAGCTCGATCCGGCCGCACGGCTTGTCCTCGCCGACCGGATCCAGATCCAGCAGGTCCTGCTCAATCTGATTCGCAACGCTATCGAAGCCATGCAGGAGAGCGGGCGACGGGAACTCGTCGTCGCGACCGAGCTCCTGTCCGCCGATGGTCTTGCCGAGGTTCGGGTGTCCGACACCGGGCCCGGTATTCCAGCGGACATTGCGAGCCAGCTGTTCCAGCCTTTCGTCACCACCAAGAAGCACGGGATGGGCGTGGGGCTCTCGATCTGTCGCACCATCATCGAGTCCCATGGGGGCAAGATCTGGGCCGACACGGAACCTGAGCGGGGCACCACATTCCGGTTCACTCTCCGGGCGATATCGCAACGGGAGATGACAGGTGGCGACTGAGACCAGGACCGCGTGGCTCGGCTTATCTGCGATCCTTGGCCAGGCGACAACAGGAAAGCTATCTGCAGGAGATGCTCGATGAACTCCGAAGCGGTCGTTCACGTCGTCGACGATGACACTGCGGTTCGTCAGTCCCTGGCGTTCCTGCTCGCATCCGACGGGCTCGCCGTGCGCCTGCACGACTCGGCGATCGCCTTTCTCAACAGCGTCAAGGAGCCGGCCGCGGGCTGTCTCCTCACGGATGTGCGCATGCCGGGCATGGATGGCATCGAGCTCCTTCGCAGCCTGAAGACCAGAGGCTTCAGCCTGCCGGTCATTGTCATGACGGGACACGCCGACGTGCCGCTCGCGGTGGAGGCCATGAAGGAGGGCGCCGTCGATTTCATCGAGAAGCCCTTTGACGACGATCTTCTCCTGGCCGCTGTTCGCTCCGCGTTGAGGCGGCACGAGAAGATCTCCGCCGAAGACGCCCAGACCGTGGAGGTGAGAGCCCGTGTCAGATCACTGTCCGAGCGCGAGCGCCAGGTTCTCGATGGCCTGATCTCCGGCAAGGCCAACAAGGTCATCGCCCATGACCTTGGCATCAGCCCGCGAACGGTCGAGATCTATCGGGCAAACCTCATGACCAAGATGCAGGCCGGTAGCCTGTCCGAGTTGGTGCGGCTGGCGCTCCTGGCTGGAGAGCACACCGCCCGAAACCCTTAAGGGAAGTTCCGGAATGGGGAGGGCACCCCGTTTTGAGGCATATCAAGCCGGACGTTGAACGGTCGGGGTAGACAAGAGTTCGCCCGCGAGGCCAGCAGGTCGGTACGATGCCTCAGACTTCACGAACGGTGATCGTCGTTGACGACGATGCGGCCGTCCGACATTCCCTGAAATTCGCCCTCGAACTCGAGGGCCTGGACGTGCGCCTCTACAGGGGCGGGGACGAACTTCTGGCGGCCGACGACTTCCCGGCCCAGGGATGTCTCGTCGTCGACTACCATATGCCCTCCATGAACGGCGTCGAACTCATGGACCGTCTGCGCCAGCGGGAGGTCGCCCTGCCGGCGATTCTGATCACGTCCAAAGCGAGCTGCGATCTGCGCACTCGTGCCGCACGAGTCGGCTTCGACCGGGTTCTCGAAAAGCCGCTGGAGGACAGCTCTCTCGTGGACAGCATTCGCAGAGCCCTCGCGCCTGCAATGTAACCATGTGGCTCCACCTCAGGAACATCCCTTAGGAAAGCATCTGAATTTGTCGGGCCCGCCAGAACCGGTAGCCATCTGTGCACGTCAGTTGCGAACAGGACGATGGTTCCGATGCAGACCGCGCTCACCAATACCCCAACGACAAACGGTTTCCGCCCCTATACGGAGCCCGCCCGCCGCCCGCCCGAAGCGCCGGCCTTGGGTTCTACGCGCTCATTCGCGAAGGGCGAGGAAATCTTCATCGAAGGGGGCCGCGCGGCGTACTTCTTCAAAGTCGTGTCGGGGACGGTGCGTACATCGAAGCTCCTCAGCGACGGCCGGCGCCAGATCGACGCCTTTCACCTTGCCGGCGACATCTTCGGGATGGAGTCGGGAGAGGAGCATCGCTTCAGCGCCGAGGCCGTCGATGATGCGGTCGTAATTGCATTCCGCCGCTGCAGCCTCGAAACGCTGGTGGCAAGCGACGGCGTGCTCGCCCGTCAGGTCGTCTCTGCCATCATGACCTCGCTTGAGCGGGCTCAGAATCATATGCTCCTTCTCGGCCGCAAGAGCGCCATGGAGAAGATCGCGTCCTTTCTCCTCGACTATTCCCGTCGCCTCGACGACGAGGGCGAGATCGATCTTCCGATGTCACGCATGGATATCGCGGACCACCTGGGTCTCACCATCGAGACGGTCTCTCGCTCGCTCACCCAGCTCGAACGTCAAGGGGTGATCGAACTGCCGGCCCATCGGCGGTCCATCACCCTGCGCGATAAAGCCACCCTCGGCCGTCTGGAGACCTGAGGGCGTCATCGTCGTCCGGCCGACGGAGTGCCCGACGCAAGGCTGCCGGATCTCGAACGCCGGCACAGGGCCGAGAAGGACCGCCCATAGCGGTTCGGCCCCGTGCCTGCCTCTGGCACGTGTCCACCCTTCGGCTGCTGCACCGCACGAGACCTATGCCGACTTCGCCCATCGGCAGATCCGTTGATGCAGGTCAAAGCTCACAGCACTCACATGCGCAATGGATGCCGCAGCTGGCGTCTCATGCGCCAATTGCGAGCAGATCCATGGCTTCTACACACTCGACAAAACTGATGACGGAGGGGGAGGCCGGGCTTGGCCTCGCTCTGGCTGTCGGCTTTCTGCTGTGTCTGGTCGGTGCGGCAAACGCTCAGGACCTGGCGTTCGGATTTCACGCCTACCTCGGAGCGGCGGCAAGTCTGGCGGCGCTCGTGTCGGTGTTCCACCGCTATGCCTCTCGAGGCGCTCTGCCGGTCCCACAGGAGATCGGCGGCAAGCCGAACTATTATCTTGGGCCGGTGAAGTTCGCGGCGATCGCATCCATGGTTTGGGGCATCGCCGGCTTCCTGGTTGGCTGCGTCATTGCCTTCCAGCTCTGGGCGCCAGAGCTCAACCTCGGCCTGGAATACACCACCTTCGGCCGCCTGCGGCCGCTTCACACCTCAGCCGTCATCTTCGCCTTCGGCGGCAATGTTCTCATCGCAACGTCGCTCTACGTGGTGCAGCGCACCTGCCGGGTGCGGCTCGCCGGCGATCTGTCGCCATGGTTCGTGGTGCTGGGCTACAACTTCTTCATCGTGATCGCGGCAACCGGCTATCTGCTCGGCGTCACCCACGGCAAGGAATATGCCGAGCCCGAGTGGTACGCGGATCTGTGGCTCACCATCGTGTGGGTTGCCTATCTCCTCGTCTTCCTCGCCACGATCTGGAAGCGCCGCGAGCCGCACATCTTCGTCGCGAACTGGTTCTATCTCGCCTTCATCGTGACGGTGGCGATGCTCCACATCGTCAACAATCTCGCGATGCCGGTCTCGTTCTTCGGCTCGAAATCCTACCCGATCTTCGCGGGCGTGCAGGATGCGCTGGTGCAGTGGTGGTACGGCCACAACGCCGTGGGCTTCTTCCTCACCGCCGGCTTCCTCGCCATCATGTACTACTTCATTCCCAAGCGCGCCGGACGACCGGTCTATTCCTACCGCCTGTCGATCATCCACTTCTGGGCCCTGATCTTCATGTACATCTGGGCGGGTCCCCACCACCTCCATTACACCGCGCTGCCCGACTGGGCGCAGACCCTCGGCATGACCTTCTCGATCATGCTGTGGATGCCCTCCTGGGGCGGAATGCTGAACGGCCTCATGACGCTCTCGGGCGCTTGGGACAAGCTGCGCACCGATCCGATCCTGCGCCTCATGGTGGTGTCGCTCGCCTTCTACGGCATGGCCACCTTCGAGGGTCCGCTCATGTCGATCAAGGCGGTGAACTCGCTCTCGCACTACACGGACTGGACCATCGGCCACGTGCATTCGGGCGCGCTTGGCTGGGTGGCCTACGTGTCCTTCGGTGCCCTCTATTGCCTCGTGCCGTGGATCTGGAACCGCCGCGAGGTCTACTCGCTCAAGCTCGTGGACTGGCACTTCTGGGTCTCGACCCTCGGCATCGTTCTCTACATCACGTCCATGTGGGTCGCGGGCGTCATGCAGGGCCTCATGTGGCGCGCCTACAACGCCCTGGGCTTTCTCGAATACTCATTTGTCGAATCCGTCGAGGCGATGCAGCCCTACTACCTCATTCGGGCGGTCGGCGGCGTGCTCTTCCTCATCGGGGCGCTCATCATGGCCTACAACCTCGCCATGACGATCCTGGGCTACGAGGCGAAGGAGACCGAGCCGGCACAAGACTCCCTCGCGCCGGCACTCGCCCCCGCCGAATGACCCGACGGCGCGGGGATTGAAATCCCGCGTCCTCTTCCGAACCTCTCAACGGATAAGAACCATGGCCACCGCCCAAACCGGCCTCTGGAAGAGGCACGAGCTGTTCGAGAAGAACTCGATCCTGCTCATCATCGGCATTCTGATCGTCGTCGCCATCGGCGGTCTCATCGAGATCGTACCGCTTTTTTATCTGAAGAGCACCATCGAGAAGGTGGAGGGCATGCGGCCCTACACGCCCCTCGAGCTCGCCGGCCGCAACATCTACATCCGCGAGGGCTGCTACCTGTGCCATAGCCAGATGGTGCGTCCCATGCGCGACGAGGTGGAGCGCTACGGCCACTTCTCCCTCGCTGCCGAGAGCATGTACGACCATCCCTTCCAGTGGGGCTCCAAGCGCACAGGACCCGATCTCGCCCGGGTCGGCGGCAAGTACTCGGACGAGTGGCATCGCGATCACCTGAAGAACCCGCAATCCGTGGTGCCGACCTCCATCATGCCGGCCTATGCCTTCCTCGACCGGCTGCTCCCCGTCGACAAGATCGCGGCTGACCTCAAGGCGAACCGGGCCGTGGGCGTGCCCTACACGGACGAAATGGTGAAGAACGCCCGCGGCGATCTCCTCACCCAAGCCGCGAACGACGACCCTGCGATGCCCGAGTTCCAGAAGCGCTATCCGAATGCGGCCGCCCGCGACTTTGACGGCGATCCGAAGCGGGTGACGGAGCTCGATGCTCTCGTCGCCTACCTCCAGATGCTCGGCACACTCGTGGACTTCAAGCTCTACGAGAACAAAGACAACCTTCGGTGATCCCATGGCGACGCCGCGGTTTCCCCTCATCGCATTGCCGCCCGATCCGCTGACGGCATCGCACGCCAACCATGACAACTCGCGGTGATTCCGATGACCTATCAAGTCCTTGCAGCCTTCGCGCAGACCGGCGGCCTTCTCTACTTCATCGCGCTCTTCCTGGGCGCCGGTCTCTATGCGCTTTGGCCCCGCAACCGGTCCCGTTTCGACGCGGCCGCCCACATGCCCCTCTCCGAGGACTAGACCGATGGCCGACACTGCAAAGCCCCATGTGGATGCCTCGACCGGGCGGGAGACCACCGGCCACGAATGGGACGGGATCCGCGAGCTCAACAATCCCCTGCCTCGCTGGTGGCTGATGGTTCTCTACGCCACCATCGTCTGGTCCATCGGCTATTGGATCGTCTACCCGGCTTGGCCCCTCGTCTCGGACTATACTCGCGGCGTGTTCGGCTACTCGCAGCGGCAGGTGGTGATGGAGGAGGTAGCGGCCGCAAAGGCGGCACGCGGCGTCCAGGGCCAAGCCCTCGCGGCCGCGTCGCTGGAAGAGATCCGCCGCAACCCGGACCTCCTGAGTCTCGCCATGGCGAACGGCAAGGCCGCTTTCGGCGACAATTGCGCCTCGTGCCACGGCACCGGTGCCACGGGCCGCATCGGCTATCCGAATCTCCAGGACGACGAATGGCTCTGGGGCGGCACGCTCGACGACATCCACCAGACCATCCGCGTCGGGGCCCGCGCCGGGCACACTGAGACCCGCCAGGGCGACATGCTGGCCTTCGGCCGTGACGGCATCCTGAAGCGGGACGAGGTGGAGAAGGTGGCGAACTACGTGCTGTCGCTGTCGGGCCCCGCCTTCAACCCGAAGCTCAAGCTCGATGACGGCGAGAAACTCTATGCGGCGAACTGCGCCGCCTGCCATGGCGATGCCGCCAAGGGGAACCGGGAGATGGGCGCGCCCGATCTCACGGACGCGATCTGGCTCTACGGCTCGCAGCCTCAGCAGGTAATGGCCACCATCACCAATGGCCGCAAGGGCGTGATGCCCGCCTGGGAGACCCGGCTGGACCCGGTCACCGTGAAGTCACTCGCGGTCTACATCCACAGCCTCGGCGGCGGAAAGTAGCCGCGACCCGCCCCTCCCCGCAAACGGGAGGGGCAACACCTGCCTTTGCGCCACATCAATGCGCCACGTCCTGTCTGGGTGCATCAAGGCTCCACCCGCTCTGTCGGCGGACGAGAACCGCGATGGCTGACACAACGCCGATCCCGCAGACCTATACGCTCTACGAGGCTCGTCGGAAGATCCAGCCGGCGAGCGTGCGCGGGCGCTTCCGCACCATCAAGTGGGCCATCCTCGGGGTTGCGCTCCTGGTCTATTACGGATTGCCCTTCCTGCGTTGGGATCGGGGGCCTCACGAGCCCTCGCAGGCGGTGCTGATCGATCTCGCCCATGGGCGCTTCTATTTCTTCTTCATCGAGCTGTGGCCGCAGGAGGTGTATTACATCACCGGCCTTCTTATCCTTGCGGCCTTCACGCTATTTCTCATGAACGCTGTCGCGGGGCGGGTCTGGTGCGGCTATCTCTGCCCCCAGACCGTCTGGACCGATCTCTTCATGGCGGTGGAGCGCTTCGTGGAGGGGGACCGGCGCGAGCGCCTGAAGCTCGACGCGGCACCTTGGTCCCCCCGCAAGCTGCGCCTTCGCGCGACGAAGCATGCGATTTGGCTGTTCGTCGCCTGGTGGACCGGCGGCGCCTGGGTGCTCTACTTCGCCGACGCGCCGACCCTCGTCGTCGATCTTGCAACGCTCGAGGCGCCCGCCATCGCCTATGCCTCCATCGGCATCCTCACCTTTACGACCTATACGCTCGCCGGCCTCATGCGCGAACAGGTCTGCAACTACATGTGCCCGTGGCCGCGCATCCAGGGCGCGCTGACCGACGAGCATTCCCTTGCCGTCACGTATCGCTACGACCGGGGCGAGCCCCGCGGCTCCGCCAAGAAGAATGCAAGCCTGAAGGCACGGGGGCTGCCCGCAGGAGATTGTGTCGATTGCAGCCAATGCGTCACCGCCTGCCCGGCGGGCATCGACATCCGCAACGGGCTGCAGATGGAGTGCATCCAGTGCGGTCTGTGCGCCGATGCCTGCGACACGGTCATGCTGAAGATCGGCCGTCCGACCGGGCTCATCGCCTATGACACCGATGCCAATGTGCGGCGCAGGCAGCGGGGCGAGGCGCCCGTCGTCAAGGTGGTCCGCGCGCGGACCCTGCTTTACGCCGTCCTGATTCTCGGCGTGTCGCTCGCCATGCTCACGGCGCTGGCCCTGCGCAGCTTCACCGGTCTCAGCGTCCTTCACGACCGCAACCCGATTCACGTGACCCTGGCGGATGGATCGATCCGTAACGGCTACACGCTGCGCATCCTCAACAAGCGGCCCGTGGAGCGCCTGTTCACGGTCATGGTCGAGGGACTGCCCGGCGCGCGCATCGAGGTGCCCGGCAGTGCCGCGGAGGGCGCCGGCGCTGCCGTGCGCGTCGCGCCGGACGAGACCCACGAAATCCGCGCCCTCGTCTTCGCCCCGCCCGGCATTCGCCTCGACAAGTCCACTCCCGTTACCTTCCGGGTCGTCGATCTCGCCTCCGGCGAGGCCGCCGCGGCCGCGGATCACTTCAGGGTTCCCTGACCATGGCTCTCCAAAAGACGCTCCAGCCGCCCGCCCGCCCGCTCACCGGGCGCAAGGTGGCGCTCGTCTTCGGGTGCTTTTTCGGCACAATATTCGCCGCCGATGCCTTCCTCGTCACCTCCGCGATCCGCACTTGGTCGGGCACCGAGGCTACGAGCGCCTACAAGGCCGGGCAGCTCTACAACGGCGAGCTGGCGCTCGCCCGCGCCCAGGCGGCCCGTGGCTGGACCCTCGCCCTGGGGGCGGAACGGGAGGCAGATGGGTCCGTGCGGCTCACCGTCAACGCTCGCGACGGAGCCGGCGGCCCGCTGGCCGGGCGCACGCTTGACGTCGTGCTGCAGCGTCCGACCGACCAGCGCGAGGACCGCAAGGTCACGCTGGCGGAGGGCGAGGCCGGCGCCTACATGGCCGTGATCGAGGGGATTGCGCCAGGTCAATGGGACGTCGTCGCGGATGTGGTCGAACGAGGAGAACGGATCTTTCGCCGCCGAACGCGAACCGTCCTGCGCTGACCAGAAACGAGGATCCTCATGTGCTGCGCCGATGTCGCCCAGGCCTATGTGGAGGCCCACGCCTCCTGGAGCGAAGCTAATACGCGCCCGAGCCTGAAACGGGATTATTCCGCCTTCGTGCAAAGCCTAGAGGATGGGCTGCAGCGGGTGGAGCTCGCGGTCGAGGGCGTGCGTTGCGCCGCCTGCATGAAGGCCATCGAGAGCGCGACGACCCCGCTTCCCGGGGTGATGAAGGCCCGCCTCAACTTCTCCACCCGCCGTCTCGCGGTCGAGTGGCGCGGGGCGGAGCTCGATGTGAACCGCATCATCGAGACCCTCGATACCATCGGCTTCAAGGCCCATCCCTTCGATCCGCGCCGCCGGGACGACGCGGAGGCGCGGGAGATGAAGCGCCTTATCCGCGCGCTGGCGGTGGCGGGCTTCGCCTCCATGAACGTGATGCTCATGGCGGTGTCGGTCTGGGCTGGAAACGTGTCCGATATCACCCCCGAGACCCGCGACTTCTTCCACTGGGTGCAGGCGGTGATCGCGCTGCCGGCCGCAGCCTATGCGGGCCGGCCCTTCTATGAGAATGCGATCCGCGGGCTTGTGGCGGGCCGCATCACCATGGATTTCCCGATCACGCTCGGCGTCGTTCTTACCCTTATCATGTCGATCGTCGAGACCGCGCTTTCAGCGGAGCATGCCTATTTCGACGGAGCGATCATGCTCCTGTTCTTCCTCCTCATCGGCCGCGTCCTCGACCAGACCATGCGCCGCCGCACCCGCACCCTCGCCGAGAACCTTTCGGCTCTGCGCTCGGAGCGCGCGGCCCGTATCGCGCCGGACGGCACCGTCCGCGACGTGCCGGTCTCCGCCATCGATCCGGGCGACCGGGTGTTGGTGCGTCCCGGCGAACGGGTGCCGGTGGACGGGATCATCGAGAGCGGCCGGTCCGAGCTCGATCAGAGCCTCGTGACCGGCGAGACGAAGCTCGTCGGCGCAGGTCCCGGCGATCGGGTCTATGGCGGAGCGCTCAATGCGGCCGGTGCCCTCACCGTTCGGGTGACCGCCGCGACCGCCGGGACCGTACTCGACGAGGTGGAACGCCTTATGAGCCGTGCGCTCGAGGCAAAATCCAAAGCGCTCGTGCTCGCCGACCATGCGACGCGCCTCTACATCCCCCTCGTCCATGCGGCCGCGGTGCTCACTCTCGCGGGCTGGCTCGTCGGGGGCGCAGGCTGGCACGCCTCGGTTCTCGTGGCGGTAGCCGTGCTCATCGTCACCTGCCCCTGCGCGCTTGGGCTTGCCATTCCGGCCGTTCAGGTCGTGGCGGCGGGCGCGCTCTTCCGGGAAGGCGTGCTCCTCAACAGCGGCGATGCGCTGGAGCGCCTTGCGGCCGTGGACACCGTCGTCTTCGATAAGACCGGCACGCTCACGCGGCCCGAGCCGACGCTGGCGGGCGGCCCCTACGATCCGGCGGTTCTCGACCGCGCCTCGCGCCTGGCGCTGTCGAGCCGCCACCCCATGGCGAGCGCACTCTGCGCGTCGCTCGACCGCAAGGAACCCTATCCCTCCGCGCAGGAGGCCGCGGGGCTCGGCGTGAGGGCCGTGGTGGACGGCGTGGAACTGCGCCTCGGCTCCCCTCGATTCTGCGGCGCCGAAGTCGAAGCCCAGGCCGCGCTCGCGGTTGACCCGGAGGCTTCGGTGATCTGCTTTCGCGCCGGCGACGGGGCACCCGCGGCGTTCCTGGTGCGCCAGGCGCTGCGCGAGGACGCGGCCGAAACCGTGGCGGGCCTGCGCATGGCGGGCTACCGGGTGATGATCCTCTCGGGGGATCGCAGCGCCGCCGTCGCATCAGCCGCAAACGCTCTTGGGATCCAAGACTGGCGGGCCGAGGTGACGCCGCAGGACAAGATCGCTGTCATCGAGGCCCTGAAGGCGGAGGGGCGGCGCGTGCTCATGGTTGGCGACGGCATCAACGATGCGCCCGCGCTTGCCGCAGCCGACGTGTCGCTCTCGCCTGTAACGGCTGCCCACATCAGTCAGGCGGCGGCGGATGGGCTGTTCATGGGCGCGCGTCTAGCCCCGGTCGCGGTGGCTCTAGCGGTCGGGGTACGGGCGCGGCGGCTCATGGTGCAGAACCTCTGGTTCTCGGCGCTCTATAACGTGGCGGCGGTACCGCTCGCAGCCGCCGGACTGATCACGCCCCTGATCGCGGCGCTCGCCATGTCGGGCTCGTCCGTGGCGGTGACGGCCAATGCGCTCAGGGCCCGTCTCTCGGCCGGTCCGTCGCGTCGTTCCGAGCGTTCGTCCCTGAAACCCGTCCCTGCATTGTCGTGAGGCGCCCCATGGACGTTCTCGTTTACATGATCCCGATTGCGCTCCTTCTCGGTTGCACTGGGCTCTGCGCCTTCCTGTGGGCCTTGAGATCGGGCCAGTACGACGACATCGACGGCGCTGAGCACCGTGTGTTGCTCGACGAATGAACGCACTGATGTGGCCCAAAGACTATCGGCGATGACGGGAGGCCCTTGGATCATGACACCTAATCTGATTGCTCGCTACGAGCAGCGCGTCCCCCGCTACACCAGCTACCCGACCGCGCCGCACTTCACCGACGCCGTCGGGCCTGAGACCTATGCCGCCTGGCTCGGTGAACTTGCCGCGGGATCGACGACATCGCTCTATCTCCATGTTCCGTTCTGCGCGGAGCTCTGCCTGTATTGCGGATGCCATACGACGGTAGCACGGCGCTACGCTCCAATTGCAGCCTATGTGGATATGATCGAGCGCGAGATGGATCGCGTCGCCGACGCGCTGACGGCGCCTCTCTCCGTGCGCCACATCCACTGGGGTGGCGGAACTCCGACGATTCTCAGGCCGTCGGATTTCCTTCAGCTGATGGACGGCATCCGTCAGCGGTTCGGAATTGAGAATGGCGCCGAGCTTGCTGTGGAGATCGACCCGCGCACCATCACGCCGGCCGGTATTCAGGCACTGGCGGCCGGCGGCATCAATCGCGCGAGCCTGGGCGTGCAGAGCTTCGACCCCACCGTGCAGCAGACGATCCGGCGTATTCAATCGTTCGCCGAGACGCTTCGCGTTTCCGAATGGCTGCGCTTTTCCGGTATCCAGGCCATCAATCTCGACCTCATGTACGGGCTGCCGTTTCAAACGGTGGAAAACCTCCTGACCACCGTATCGCGGGCCCTCGAGCTTGATCCCGACCGCGTGTCCCTGTTCGGTTACGCCCATGTGCCCTGGATGAAGCGGCATCAGGCGCTTTTGCCTGAGGATGCCCTGCCGCAGGCGAGCGAACGCTACGCTCAGTTCGAGGCGGCCGCGGAGGAGATCGTCAAGGCGGGCTACGTCCGCATTGGACTCGATCACTTCGCCAAGCCCGACGACCCGCTGGCCTCGGCGGCCGCAGGCGGGCGGCTGCATCGCAACTTTCAGGGCTACACCACCGACGAAGCGCCGGCTCTCATCGGGTTCGGCACATCCGCCATATCCCGGCTTCCGCAGGGTTTCGCCCAGAACACCCCCTCGACCGTGGAATATCGCAAAGCCGTTCTCGAGGAACGTCTGCCGACGGTGCGCGGGATCGCGTTGACGGACGAGGACCGACTGCGCGGCACCGTCATCGAGCGTTTGATGTGCGATCTAAAAATCGATCTCGACGAGGTGTGCCGCACGCACCAAGTCGACCCGGATCACTTCGCGGCCGAGATCGAGGCGATCGATCGCTTGGCAGAAGATCGCCTCGTCACGCGCGAAGGAATGCGGATCGAGGTTCCGGAACCCGCTCGCCCATTCATCCGCACCCTGTGCGCGGCCTTCGATGCCCGGCTCGCCAGCACGGCAGCCCGGCACGCGCCCTCTATTTGAGCGCGTGCCGGAGCGTACTTCATCGACGGTTCGAAGGCCCGGCCGGTCCGCGATATCGTGCTGACCGCTGGGCCCGCCGGCAGCACCAGCATTTGTCGCCCGAGTGAAGACATCGCAAGCCAGGCAGGCTCGCCTGCGCCTTTAAGTCTTGCCATTTGATCTGGCGCAAATGGTTCCCCGATCCGACGTGATAGAATGCTGGCCCGACTGTTTTGGTAGATGAGGCGAAACAATAAATGGCGTGATAGACATTGTCGAGCCACGGCCTTGTGAGATTTCGATCAGCAACTAAAGTGTACATGACGGAACGGCACCAGGCAAGATCTACACATACTTTGGTTTTAAATCATTCTCGTCTTAATAGTATTTATACGGCTCTTATGTCTACTACAATGCCAGGTAAGGACATAGGGGTACTACATGCAGATGGGATCCGAGATCGAGGAGCGTTTGCGCTTTTTGTTGATTGAGCCGCAAACGCGACGGGAACTTCAAAGCGTCTGGACCTTAATCGAGCCGGTCCTTCCCGCCGTTCTGGAGCGTTTCTACATCCACATCCGGGCGGTTCCCGCGCTGTCGGACCTCATCGGCACACAGCAACCCCGCCTCGTGTCCGCGCAGAGCAAGCACTGGGCGCGCCTGTTCAGCGGAGCCTTCGACGCCGATTATGTAGGGAGCATCCGCACGATCGGGCTCATCCACCACAAGATCGGTCTTGAGCCCCGCTGGTACATCGGCGGCTACTCCTACGTCTTGGGTGAACTGATCCGCCAACTCACGGCTAGGCATCGCTTCAGCGGAGCGGCCCTTGGCCGCCAGATCGAAGCCATGACGAGGGCCGTCTTGCTCGACATGGACTTCGCTATTTCCGTCTACCAAGAGGTGCTGCTGGCGGAGCGGCAAAAGCGCGGTCAGGTGCTCTCGGATGCGATCGAGACCTTTTCGAGCGCCATCGAGGTCAGTCTCAAGGTCTCCAGCGATGCAAGCCAGGCGCTCCTGCACAGTGCCCAAACCCTTGATTCCACGACAGGCGAAGCGACGGAGCTTGCCTCCCAGGTGAGCATGGCCGCCGAGCGGACATCGGCGAACATGCAAGCGGGAGCGGCCGCTACCGAGGAACTGGCTGCCTCGGTGCGCGAGATCGGCGGGCAGGCCTCGCGTTCGGCTGCCGTCGCCAACAAGGCCGTGGAATCCGCTCACCGCACGAGGGTCTCGGTCGCCGAACTTGCAGAGCAGGCGCAGCAGATCGGACAGGTGGTCGACCTCATCAATCAGATCGCAAGTCAAACCAACCTTCTGGCCTTGAACGCCACGATCGAGGCCGCCCGCGCTGGAGAAGCCGGCAAAGGCTTCGCGGTGGTGGCAAGCGAGGTCAAGGGGCTTGCGGGGCAAACCGCGAAGGCCACCACCGAGATCAGCCAGCGGATCTCCTCGGTTCAGCAGGCAACGCAGCAGAGCGCATCGGCGATACAGGACATCGTCAGCATCATCGATGAGGTCAGTGGCATCGCCGTTGCGATTGCGGCGGCTGTCGAGGAACAATCGGCGGTCACGACCGAACTTGCGGTCACGCTGCAGCAGACGGCGGGCCACACGCAGCAGGTCGCCCGCAGTATCGACACATTGAGCGCAACGACAGCAGCCGCATCCAGCGCAGCTCAGCAGGTGGGCGACGCGCGAGGCACCCTCACGCAACAACTCGCACGCCTGCGCGACGACATCGGAACATTCCTAACGGCGGCACAAGCTGCTTGAGGCCGGCGGCGGAGGCATGCGCGTGCCCATTGCACCCGTCAATCCGGAGCGGCAAGGGGCGCTACGCGACTTGGCGAACGGACGAGCGCCGAAGGCTCACGTCACGACCGCTGTCTGTGCAGCAAGGTGTGAAGAAAGTCCCGATCACCGAGAGGATTCAGCCTCGGCGCGTCGTCCGAAGGACAGGATGACCCGCATGCCAGAAGCCTCGCCCCGCCGTCGGAGAAATCTGGGACGATACCGTTGATCGAGGCGCAGGAATAAGCGCTCTCCGATCGGAGACCCGTGCTCTCGGTGCGCGTCTTGGCAAAGCCCGAGGCCGCAATCGCCCTAGGGTCCGCGCACGAAGCCAAATGTCATCATTACGAGGCGCTCAAAGACGCAGATCGAGAAGGCGAGACATCGCCTGCATGACGCCCCGCAGCTCGGCCAAACCATACAATCGGCCGATCAGCGGGTACCCGGGATGGGTCTTCCGGCCACTATCGTCGAGGAGCTCGTGACCGTGATCCGGCCGCATAGGAATTCGCCAGTGCTCGTCGGTGACTGCCCGGCGTCGATCCTGCTCTTCGAGGAGGACCCGCACCACGGCCACCATGTCGGTGTCGCCACCTATATGGTCCGCTTCCATGAAGGAGCCATCAGTCTCCTTGATGACGTTCCGCAGATGGGCGAATTGGATCCGATCGGCGAAGCGCCGCGCGATCGTCGGCGGATCGTTGGTCGGGCCTGCGCCGAGCGATCCGGGACGGGCGCGCGTATGAACTGCGTGCGCCAGCGCTGCCGATCTCGTGCGGACCGGTCTGCAAGACAACATACGCGTCATCGGGGACAGGCTCCCCACGAGCGATGCAGAATTCCTCGCGCTTGCCGTCGAGGCCGTGCAACGGCATGGCCGGCCCGTTGACAGAGCTGTCGACGCGCGAGCGATTCTCGGCTTTCGGAAGCCCGATTGAAGCCACAGGTTACGGCCTGTTCGTGGTGGCCGCCTGGCGACGCCGGCCCCCTCGCGGGTGGCTGCTCTTGCCAGTTCCCGGCAAACGGCTGTTAGGACGCCGAGTGCGGCCCTCGGCGTCCTGTTCGGTCGACCCCTGGGGTCGATCGCGTCCACGCGGCCCAGGCTTCTTCTGGCCTCCACCGCCGGAGGCCGTGCGCGGCTCCGCGTCCAGGAACGCTCGGCAAGCTGCAAAGTCGGAGATGACCGCGGGCGGACATTCGATGCCACGCTCCTGGGCAAGGGATCGGGCGTAGCGCACCATGGCTTCGCTCGGGGGACGCGGGCCGCTTCGGGGTGCGGTCTCCCCGTTGCTCGACGCCGGCGCCCGCGGGGTTGCATGCTGATCCAGAAAGGCTCGGCACACGGAGCTCTTGCTCTTCAGCCCACGTGGCAGCTTCAGCCCATGCCGCGCCGCCAGCGATGTGGCAAAGGCCACCATGGCTTGCGTTGGCGGCCGGTCGTCGGTGGCGGGGGCGGAGGCCGGCACGCCGGACAGGTCGACTGCAACGGCCTGCGATTGGGCGATAGCCGCGATCAGTTCGCGCACGCGGCCCTGCGTCCGCTCCTGGAACGCGGTCGCCCGGCGCAGCGCTTCCTCGCGCGTCTGAGCGCGGCCGATCTCCGCAAGCTCCGCCTCGAATACGGCACGCCCGACCGGATCGCCGTAAGAGGGGAACACCCGTCGCACGGCGCCGATGAAGGCAAGGCCGATCTCGGTGACCTGGATCGGCGGGTCCTTGCCCCGAAGCAGCTCCACGTAGCGGCTCTTCTCCAGCTTCGGCAGGATCGTGTCACGGGTGGCGGCCGTGCCGAGACCCTTCGGCTCGTTGGGATTTGCCGGATTCTCGAGCGCCGCCCTGAGCTTGGGATCGTCCACATGATCGATGAGCTTGCCCATGACCACAGGCAATTCTCCGCGCGTGATCCGCCGCGGCGGCTCCGTCTTTGCAGCCTCGATCCGAGCATCCGTCGCCCGTCCAGTCTCCCGATCACGTATCGGGGGCAGCCGGCCGGCGCTGGGCTCCTCGTCCGGCTTCACCTTCCCCGGGACGATATCCGGCTCTTCGTCGGCCTCAGCTCCGTAGACCGCGCGCCAGCCGGGCGCCTTGATGACGCTGCCGCTCACCGCAAAGCGCTTCGATCCGAGCGGCGTTGCCACTTCCGCCAAGACGGTGGTGCGAGCATCGATGCCATCGGCCAAGTGGGCGGCCAGGAAGTTCTTGGCAACGAGTTCCCAAAGGCGCAGGTGGTCCCCGCCGACGCTGCCCCGCTGGGGCGCCTTGCGCAACGGCACGATCGCGTGGTGTTCGCCCGGATCCTTGACGTAGTGCCCCTTGGCTCCCTTGCGGATGAGCAGCTTGTCCTCGGCGGGGACGAGATCCGCCAGCTCGGCGAGGACCGTAACCACGCTGGCGATCACGGCTCCGGCGTCTCCTGTTTGGCTCTCCGGCAGGTGCTCGGACTCCGTACGCGGGTAGCTCAGATAGCCGTGATCGTAGAGCTCCTGCGCGAGTTTGGCCGTATGCTGCGGATCCCACCCAAATCGCTTCGCGCATCGACGCGCCAGGGTATCCTTGGAGAACAGGCGAGGCGGGGAGCGTCGGATGTCCTTTTGTTGGACCCCGAGCGGGCCTGACCACGCCGCGGCCGCCTCCTGGATCGTCCTCGCGATCGACTCGTCGTGGATCTTGTCTTTCGGCGCGTGCCAGAGAGTGATCTCGGCTCCGCTCTCCGTGCGCACGAGAAGGGCGATCTTATAGTAGTCCTGCGGGACGAAGTCGCGAATGCGCTGCTCGAGATCCACCAAGATGGCAAGCGTCGGGGTTTGCACCCCACCAAAACGCCAGGGCTCTCGAAGGCTGGGCGGTCTCAACCGGAGCGAGATTGCCCGTGTGCCGTTCAGGCCGAGGTGGTAATCCTCGTATTGGCGGCAGAGCGCCTCGAGATAGGCAGCGTAGTCGCGCTCACCCGCGTCCGTTTCCTTGGCCATTTGAGCGAACGCTCTGCGGATGGAGACGTCGTCAAGGGCGCCGAGCTTGAGCCGATCCACCCGACCCCGGTAACGGAGGTGCTCCAGCACCTCCCAGGCGATCATGGACCCCTCTCTCCCAGGGTCCGTGGCAACGATCACTCGCTCGACTCCCTGAAGTGCCTTCTTGATCTCCTCGACCTTGAGCTTGTGAGACTGCCCCGAGCGGCTGGTGGCGTAGGTGACAGGAATGCGCTCCAGAAGGATCGGGAGAGCCTCGAAACGCCAGGACTTCCAATCCTGCTGGATATCGCCGGGCTCCTGTGTCGTCAGAAGGTGGCCTTCCGCGGAGACGCAGATCGTGGTGGGCGATTTGAAAAATCGCTGAAGCTGCCGCATCGCCGAGGGTTTCTCGAAGAAGAAGAGCGTCAGCGGTGTGGCAGTCGTGCTCATGGGGTCGGTCGACCGAAATCCGGACCAGAGTTCAGCGACGTCATACACCAAGAACGCAACAAGAACAAAGCTATCTTGGTGCTGAATTCAGCCAAATCCGTTAGAGCGGGATCGTCTCATCGGTGGCTCCATTGGGCCGACGATCGAAAACTATTCGATGGTGATGCCGCATGAAGCGAAGGCGGACTGCCGGCCGGCGTCGCTCCGAGCTCGGCAGACGGGGGCTTCTGCTATAACCTATGCCATATTGTCCTGACGGATTTTCAAGTTCACGGTGAGATCGCTGCCGTCAGCATCCACCGATGTCATCGTCAGGGTCGTAATGCGCGCTTTTGCCGTTTGTCACATCAAACGAATGCCTGAGGAAGCCGGAGCCTCGACGCTCGCAGAGGGGATGAACGCGCTTGGGGGCATACGGCCTTTTCGGTCTCGCGATGTCTGGATCGTGCGTTCGGACGCCACGTCGGATCAGATCCGCGACGCTCTCCAATCCCGTCTTCCGCCCGGCGAAGGGATAATTGTCGTGAGCCTTGGTCTCGACGCGTCGTGGCACGGCCTCGATGCCGCCGAAAGCGAGTGGCTGACGGAAAACATCTAAGGGTTCAGGAGGCAGGCTCTTTCCATGTCTGCTCCGCAGAGCAGGATCTCTGGCGGTGCCGAGCCAAGGATTGGGAGAAACGGCCTCAATCCAGCTGGTTCGTGTTGCCCCTCATCCATCGGCAAGCCAATGGCTGAAGGGTCGTTTGTCGCCACGGCAGCGGGCCGGCGTCACTCCGTCGGGCCGATGCCTCAATCCCGCCGCCGGTAGGCGAGGGCGAGGGCGGTCAAGGCCGTTCTGTTATTGACCTCGAGCTTCTGAAAAATGTTGTGCAGGTGGATCTTCACCGTGCCTTCGGAGATGTTGAGCTTGCGAGAGATCTCCTTGTTGGCGAGACCTTCGGCCACCAGAAAGGTAATCTCCCGCTCCCGTGTCGTGAGGGCCTCGTCGAGGCGGCGCGCTTCGTGCTGCCGCACGGCGGATCGTTGCAGTGCCTCATCGACGACACTGCCAGGGAGCCAGACCCCGCCGGCCGACACCGTCTCCAGGCACTGGATGAGAAGGTCTGGCGCCGTGTCCTTCAGGAGAAGCCCCCGCGCCCCGCGCCCGACCGCCCTCGAGATCTGATCGTCGCTCGCCGTCGCCGTGAGCAGCACGACAGGAGTCGTATCGCCCTCGGCCGAGAGTTTCTCCACGACGCCAATGCCATCGAGATTCGGCATCGATATGTCGAGGAGAGCGATATCCGGCCGCAATTCACGGATTTTCGCGAAGGCCTGGAGCCCGTCCGAGCACTGGGCGACGATCTCGAATTGGCCGCTAGCCTCCACAAGACCGCGCACTCCGCTCAGGACGACCGGGTGGTCGTCGGCGAGAACGATGCGGCGCAAGATGCAAGTGCCCGGGCTCATATGGGGATACCAATGCGAAGAGTGGAACCGGCGCCAGACGTTTCAAGCAGAAGACGGCCGCTGACGCTCGCGACCCGATTCAAGATCGAGCGAGGGCCGCGGCCGAGATCGCGCAGGTCCTGGTCCGTATAGCTGCCCTTGAGGTCGGCAAAGCCAGTCCCGTTATCCGCGATGCGCAGATCGAGCCGCCCGTCGGCCTCCGCCACGTCAACCTCCACCGATTTGGCTGACCCATGGCGGACCGCATTGGAGATCGCTTCCCCGACCAGGTGACGGATCTGCTGCGCAAGGCGCGTCGGCAGGGCGCGCCGGACGTCCACCGCGACTGTCGCCACACAGCCCCATTGGTCGGCGAGACTTCGGACCCGGGCCTCGATGTCGTCCCGCACATCAACGAGGTCTGATCGGATTTGGCCCGTGCGGGTGTCTTCCACGAACGCACGCACCCGCCGCTGCTCCTCTGCGAGCAGCGCCCGCAGACGTTCGATCTCCGTCACGGAATCGCCGACCGCATTGAGGGAGAGAAGCTTCAGCTTGAGATTGGCGGCCGTAAGGGACTGGAGCACGCCGTCGTGGATATCCCGCCCCAGGCGGACCCGCTCCGCCAAAGCCGCGGCCTCTTCCCGCTCCCGTCGCAACACGCCCTCGTCGAGGCTTGTCGCCATGCGCTCGGCCACGAGCTTGGTGAGGAGGAGGTCGTCAGTTCCGCGGGTGACGGGATCGAGCATGAAGATCCGCCCCGAGCAGACCGCCCCGCGGATCGGCGCCGTCAAGGCCGTGCCTATGCCGAACGTCTCCCGAAGGTCGTGGTCGAGGCCTGCGCTGGATTTGGGCGCCCGGTTGTCCCCCGACGCGTCGGGGGAAAGGGGCCATGCGAAGGATTGCCGGTCGAGCCCCGGCTCCACGAGGGAGCCGAACCGATCGGGCCGCTCCCGAGACACGGTGACTTTGCCATCCGAGTAGAGCGCCACGTGGCGGGACGGGTCGGAGCGCTCGTCCCATACGATTAGAACGCGCGCCGCCCGCACGATGCCGGCCGCATGGGCGAGGGGAGGGGCGATGGGCGCGTCCGGTCCGCCGAGCGCAGGCCAGTTCACGAGCTGGGCGAGGCGGCGGCGGCCCCTCTGCCAAACGGCGCCCACATAGCCGAACAGGGCGCCGAGGACGAGCAGGTACACCGACCGGAGCAGTGCCATTGTGGCGCCGTCGCCCGTGAGCTGGTTCGCGCCGACCGAAACGATGACGAACAGGAAGCTGCCGATGAGGATGAGCGCCGTCAGGATTGCGCCGCGCATGCGCCAGCGCAGGGTCGCTGCCATGAGGCAGAAGGTGAACAGGACAAAGAACGGGCTGACGGGCCCCTCGGTCAGGTACATCAGGGTCGAGGCGGTGAGGATGTCCAATGTGTGGACGATCTGCGTCTCAAGACTGCGCAGGGCCCGGTGCAGGACGACGCCGATGGCCGTGAGCGCGAAGGCCAGGTAGGCGAGTGCCACCCAAAGGGCGGCTGAGGGGCCGGCGAGCGGCGCTCCGTCGATGAGGGCCGCGATCACCGCGACGCCCGCCAGGACAAGCCGGCCTGCCGCGATCATTTGCTCCGGGGGGCGGTGGAAGAGCAGATCCTCGACGGCTTTGCGCGACAGACCGATGTGCATGATGCTCCCGAATGCCGAACCCTGCCTTGGTGCCCGCCGGGTCACCTCATACGAGGTTGTTAGCCGTGTTAATTAGTACATGTGCTAATTTGACAACTCCCTGCCGCCTACAACCGGGGATGCCGGGCCGTACCGCTGGGCCAAGCGTCAGGGTAGCGAGGCGCTAAATGATTGATGTTTTTATCTAAATCTCTCGTCTGTCCTGCAACGTCCCTCTTACGGGGCAGCGCTACCGTCCTGAGCCATGGCGCCTGCCATGGGGAGATCAGGACCAGCGATGCCAGCCACCACGAGCTACGATCCGACAGGCAATATCTCGATCGACGGTCTTCTGCTTGGCACGCAATGGGCTGTGAGGAACCTGACCTACAGCTTTCCGACGGATGCCTCGTTCTATGGATCGTCCTACGGGGGCGGGGAGGCGGCGAACGGCTTCCAGGCATTCTCGCCCGCGCAGCAATCGGCCGTCCGGACGATCCTGCAGGGCTACAGTGCCGTGTCGGGGCTCACCTTCACCGAGATCACCGAGACCGCCACGCACCATGCGGACCTGCGCTATGCGGAGTCGAACGCGCCGAACACAGCGTGGGCCTATTACCCGAGTGCGTCCGAGGCGGGAGGCGATGCTTGGTTCAACAGCGTGTCGGGCTATTACGATAACCCGCTGCGCGGAAACTATGCCTGGCTGACCATCCTCCACGAGATCGGGCACTCGCTGGGACTCAAGCATTCCCATGAGGCGAGCGGGGGTTTCGGCGCGCTCCCGGTCGACCGGGACTCCCTTGAATACACCGTGATGAGCTACCGCTCCTACGTGGAGGCCTCCACCGCGACGGGCTATACGAACGCGGCCTTCGGCTATCCGCAGACCCCTATGATGCTCGATGTCGCGGCGCTGCAGGCCATCTACGGCGCGAACTACGCGACGAATGCGGGCGACACGGTCTATGCCTGGAGCGCGTCCACCGGCGAGATGTCGCTCGATGGGATCGGGCAGGGGGCACCCGCGGGCGGCATCGTGTTCATGACGGTCTGGGACGGCGGTGGCCGCGACACCTACGACTTTTCAAGTTACGGCACGAACCTCAAGATCGATCTGCGGCCGGGTGCGTGGACCACCTGCTCCGTCGCCCAACTCGCGGATCTCGACGCGGTCTTCGCACCGGGCGCCCATCTCGCCGCTGGCAACATCGCCAACGCTTTGCTCCACCAGGGCAACACGGCCTCGCTGATCGAGAATGCGGTTGGCGGCTCAGGCCAGGATGCGATAGCCGGAAACGAGGCCGACAACACCCTCGCTGGCGGGCGCGGGAACGACAGCCTGGACGGCGGAGCCGGCTTGGATGTGGCCTGCTACTCCGGCCGGGTGGCCGATTATTCCTGGACCCAGAGCGCTGACGGGAGCTGGACGATCCGCGACCTGCGGGCCGGGTCCTTGGATGGGACCGATCTCCTGCGCGGCATGGAAGTCCTCCGCTTTGCCGACGGGGAACTGGCGCTTACGGCTCCGTCCGTGCCGGTCAACAGAGCGCCAATAGCCATCAACGATGCTTACGCGGTCAGCGCCGGTTCGACCCTGCGCGTGAGCGCATCGAGCGGGCTCCTGCGCAACGACTCAGACCCCGATGCGGACCCGCTCGCGGCCTCCCTGGTGAGCGGCCCAGCTTCAGGGTCGCTGACGCTCAACGCGGACGGATCGCTGGTCTACACCCCAAGGTCTCGCTTCACCGGAACGGACAGCTTCAAGTACCAGGCCTCCGACGGGCAGGGCGGCGTCGCGGTAGCTTCCGTCAGCATCACCGTGACGGGCTCGACGAAGACCGGCAAGGGCGGAGCCGGCAAGGGAGGCTCCGGGAACGACGTGCTCGCCGGCGGGAACGGCGACGACCGGATCGTCGGTGGCGGCGGGAGGGACACGCTGACGGGCAACAAGGGCAAAGACGTGTTCGTGTTCGCCCCGGGCGACACCGGATCTTCCGTGGCGACAGCCGACTTCATCACCGACTTCAAGGGCTGGCTCGGCGACGCACTCGACCTGCGGGCCATCGACGCGAACGTCAAGGCCAAGGGCAACCAGGCCTTCACGTTCGTCGGAACGGAGGCCTTCGGCAAGGCCGGGCAACTGCGCTACCACCACACGAACAAGGAAACGCTCGTCCTTCTCAACACGGATGCCGACAAGGCCGCGGAGGCGGTGATCCGTCTGAAGGGGGTGATGGACCTTCAGAAGGAGTGGTTTGCGCTGTAGAGATGCCTCTACTCATATGGTCCGTTCAGCTGCCCGAGAGATCCCAGTCATCAAAGCGCAGAGGGTGCCCTGCGTCTTTGAAGCCCTGGACGATCAATTCCGCTGCCGGAAAGCTCGGTCGGTTCCTCGGCCGAGCCCAAGATCTGTGTGGCCGGACGCGGCTGCGCGACCTGCTGCGTCGGCTCGTGGTCGCCTGCGCGAGCGCTGGGGCCAAACCCTTACGAGCTGCCCATTCGTTAATTCCATTTGTGAGATTAGCCGTTCAAGTTAGCGCGCTCGTTGGTGTTGCTCCGCTCGAGAGCAGCTCGACTATACTCGTTCTCGGGGCGCGGGGTGGGATGTGAGGGCGCAGTCGGAGCCTGCGGTCATCCACACTCCTATCAGCGTCCGACCCGCCTAGTTGCTATGCAAACTACTGAGTATATTGCAATTTTTTGGACGGCACTGAGGATTGGTGGTGGGGGCTCGAGCTGCTGCTCGTCTGCCAAGCTCGTCGCGCGGCCCCGCCTTTGGCCGTCGGTTTGGGCTATTTGTTAACGAGATATAACGAACGGCATATGGCGTCCCTGTCAAATTCGCGGGATAGCTCCACCAGACCTATCGGAGATTAAGGCGACCTGTGCCCAGCGGCATGGCGAGCGCCTAAGCGCGATAGGTGACCGGGGCGAAACAGCAACGCGCTGCCAGCCGCAGAGCTTCAACGACGGGTGTGAGCCCGGCGCAGCAACCTGCTGCGCCTTATGAGAGTACGTGACATGGCCACTTTCTTCCTGGGCAATGGGACGACCGAGCCGCTCATCCGTATCGACGTGGTGGAACTGCCGAATGGTGGGGGGCTCACCTTTACCATTACTCAGTCGGGCTCTGTGGTTGGGGACCTGCGCGGATTTTACTTTAACGCGCTGGACAAGATCGCCGGCGGCTCGCTGAGTGTTTCCAACGCTGTCTACACCTACGCAGACGGCAAGACCTGGACGGCGGACACAACAAAAGAGCTGTCGAGCCTCACCTACGCCTCGGGTGAAGGTGGCGTGACCAACCTCGGCGGCGGCGCCACTATGAGCGGCGCCTTGGGGACGTCAGGCAATGGTTACGATTTCGGCATCAGCATCGGGCAGGACGGCATTGGAACCAAGGGATCGTTGGTCGATGCGGGGAGCGGGAGCACCACAGCAAAGATCGCTGACGACGTCCGTGCCTTCACGTTCACGGTCAAGTCGGCCGACGCAAAAAATCCACTCACGCTTGCGGACATTAGTGGGTCCGACTTTGGCGTGCGCCTGACGTCGGTTGGTACCGAGGGCGGAGCCCGGACCGACTCGCTGAAGATGACGGGCGTGTCGAACCCCACGAACCCGGCCGTCACCATTAACGCTGCTGAAGCAATCGAGGGTCAACCCCTCGACTTCTCTGTTAAGCTGTCCTACGCGCCCTACGAGGCGATTACCCTCGACCTCTCGGCCGTGTCCGGTACGGCGACCGCCGGCAGCGACTTTGCTAGCACTTCCTTCCAGTACAGCACCGACGGCGGCCTTACCTGGAAGGCGGCTGGTGGCGCGAGCGGCACTCAGGTGACCTTCGCGGCCGGCCAGACGAGCCTCCTGGTCCGTGTTCCCACCCTCGATGACGCGACGCGCGAGGGCTCCGAGACGATGACGCTGAAGGCTGTCGCCGTCAGTGGCGCAGTCGGTCCAATTGCGTCTGGAATAGGGACGATCGTTGATGATGCTGCTGCTCCCGACACCACGACGGTGACGCTCGGCGACGTGACCGCGGCGGAGGGGTCCTAGGCGACCATCTCGGCGACGGTGTCGAGCGAGGTGACGGGCTCCCCGCTGGTGATCACGCTGTCGAACGGCGCGACGATCACGATCCCGGTCGGCCAGACCACCGGCGTCTCCACGCCGTTCGCGGTCGCGAATGGTGAGGACGTCTACCTGGATGCTGGCAGCTACACGGTCAGCATCACCGGCGCCACGGGCGGAAACTTCGAGGCGCTCACCACCACCGACACGGCGACGGTGTCGGTCACCGACACGATCGACACCCTAGCCGTAAGCTTGTCTTCGAACTCGCCCGTCTCCGACGGCGGTATGGTGGAGATTACGGCGTCGGTAACGCAGCCGCCGCAGCTGAGCCCGATCCTGGTCAAGCTGTCGGACGATCGGGTAATTACGATCCCAGTCGGCCAGACCGCTGGATCGATCTCGTATGTGGCTCCAGCCGAAGGCTCTTACCTAGTAACGATTGCGACTGTTTCAGGTGGCAATTACGAGAACCTGGTTGCCGGTTCCGGGACCACTGTGACTGTGGCCGACGGTCCTGGCCCGGTGGTGGGCGGGGGCGGCGGCGCACCAGCTCCGGCTGTGTCGCTCGTCGTCAATGAGGCGGCGCTCGATCTCTCGAAGTCGGGGGCGGACCTCGTCGCCGGCACGAAGGTCGGGTCCAATCCGAACCTGACCACGGAGACGGCGCAGACGGAGCTTGGCAACCAGCTTACCTTCACAGCGGGCTCCGATGCGATCACGTCGGTCTCCTTTGGGTCGACAGCCGGGATCGTGGTCAACGGTAAAGCGGCCGACGCCACCTATGCCTGGGTCGTCAACAACCTCGGCCAACTCGAGGGTCGGATAGGCACTGCTGCCGGAGCGGTCGCCATCGTGCTCGCGATCTCCGGGTCGACCGTGGCTCCCGCAGGAGGCACCGTGACCCCGACGATCACTGCGACGCTGACGGACAATTTCCGTCATGCCGCCGGTACAGGTGATATCACTATCTCTCGCCTTATCGTGGTTGCGAGGGACTCCGACGGCAGCACGGCGACGGGGGCGGTGAACGTGATCGTCAAGGACGACGTCCCGCAGATTGTCGCTAGCCAGACACAGATGGCTGTGCTGGCTAACCAGACGGGCGTGTCGGTCACCGGCAAGCAGCCGATCATCGAAGGTGCTGACAACGTCAATGTCACCCTGAACGGCACGCCGTCAGCTGACCTGAAATACGGCGGTCAACCGATCAAATATCATGGCAGCGGAGCCACCCTCATCGGGTACACAGGGGATACCTGGCCGGCCGGTGAGACCAAGCCGACGAATGTAACGGAGGTGTTCAAGGTCACGCTCGACCCGGTGAGTGATACCTACAAAGTGGAGTTGATTAAGGCTGTCGACACTGGTGTGGCGACCGAAACGGTCACGGCAGGTGCGGTAGTGACAACCGGATCGTCATCTAGCCCACTTGGCTACGCGACGATCGGCACGGCCACTCAGACTTTGGGAGTGCTGACTGGCGCAACCACATCGGCCAGCTTCAGCAGGACTGCTTGGTACGACGGGAACGGCGTCGCGACCGGCATCACTGAATCGACGGTTAACGGAAGTACCAGTGGCTGGGGCGTGAAGAACAATGAGTACGACACAGGGGAGATCATTCGGGTCGACTTCGATGATCTCGACTACATGGGTCCCTCTGGGTTCGATGGTCCTTCCGTTGCCCAGGCGCAGCTAAAATTCGAGCTCTCGAGCGCTAATCAGAAAGCCGATATCTACTACATAGTCCGATATACCGACGGCGAAGTGGAGAAGTCTGCGCTAACGACCATAACCGGAGCTAACGGCACCAGTACCCGTGTCCTATCCATCGGCAAGGCAGGCAAGCTGATAGACCACGTCCAGATCTATAATCAGGCGAGCCAGGGTTCGGTTAAGGTCGCGGTAGAGTCTGTGAAGACGGTCGCGTCGGTGACCACTGGTGGCGACGGGCGGTTCGTGCTTCCGCTCTCCGTCACGGCCACAGACGGCGACGGCGATATCGCAACCGGAAGCCTGAATGTCACGTTCGACAGTTTCAGCCCGGTCACCGGCTCGACGGCTTCGGAGGTCATCAAGGGGAGCGGCCTCATCGAGACGATCTCCGGGATGGGTGGTGACGACGCGTTTGTGTTTAATGGCTTGACCGATGCCGGTGACACCATCACCGACTTCGGGGCTGGCGATCTCCTGCACTTCAAAGCCTCAGCTTTCGGGGTGGCGGTCGGTGCAGGAACGACCTCCATCTTCACGAGCAACGCGACGGATGCTTTCGCGGGAGCCGAAAAGTTCCACTATAACACGGGCTCCGGAAAGCTGTTCTACGACGCAGATGGCACCGGCTCCGCCAGCCAGGCGACGCTCATCGCGACGCTGGAGAACAAGTATGCGCTGAGCTTCGGCCAACTACTGTTCATCTAGTCAAAGCTGGCAGGAGCGACGATCAAAACAGAACGGGCGGCCTCGCGGCCGCCCGTTCTGTTTTCAAAATCGGTGGCCTGAGCTTGAAACAACTTCGAACCCAGACATTAGCTGCGCCGGACGTCCGAACCCCACATGAACAAACCAGATTGATAATATTAGGTGGAAAGCGGGGCGCACTTCGAACCGGAAGTTTCAATTCGTTGACGATAAAAATCAATCAAAGTCTGCGCAGCGAACTCGGTCTCCGCCACTCACACAGTCCACACGTCTCGGCACCGTCCCAGAGCTCCCTTTTTGCCAAGAGAGTAGGGCTTCTGCTCGTTCGCGACCGTCAGCTTCAGCCGGCGCCATCCAGCCGAGACTGGACTTAGAACAAAGAATTGCAGGTTTTCGGAGCACCGAGACCATTATCCGAAAGGGCGCTCGCATCGGCGCCTCGAATGTTCTCCACGCGCGGCGACCCGGCCTTGTTAGGCTCACCTCGTGTCGCGGGGCGAGGCTAAGGGCTTGGCCGGGCCGGTCTCGTGCTGGCGCGGGAGGGTTCATCGGTCAGCCGCTTCAACTCCGCCGGAAGAGGCTCCGCAGCGAACCAGGCTTCCAGGGTTCGAGCGAACAGCTCGGGCGTTTCCCCGCTCCAGCCATGGCCCACTCCCGGCACCAGACGGCCCTCGGCGTCAGGAAGCGCTCCCACGATTTCCGGGACGGATCGTCGAATGAGAGCTTGCTCGCGCTCCCCAGCCACGACAAGCGTGGGGTGCGTGGCTTGTCGGAAAGCGGGATCGATGTGGAAGGCCATCAATTCGTGGCCGATCCGAAGGAAGGCGCGGAGCGACATGCTTTGTGCCGAGCGTATGTACCCGTCTTGCCGCTCACCCGGGATGCGAAGCGCCTTGGCCTGCGCGCGAAGCAGGGGCCGCCGCTTGAGAACCGGGAGCATCAGGTAGCCCATGGCGCGCACCAACATCGGATGCGCAAACGGCAAGACGTTGAGCCCGCTCAACACGGCACGGTTCACCACGGAAGGCGCGCGGCATTGAAGGCGCAGCGCCACATAGGCCCCCAGCGACAAACCCACCACATGAGCCCGACCGCCCGTGGCCTGATGCGCCACCAGTTCTGCGAGTGCGTCCGCGGTCGCATCGAGCGAATGCCAGGGCCGATCGGCGCTGTTTCCGTGACCGGGTAGATCCGGCACAAGGCATCGTAGGTGCCCCAACCGCTCCACGATCGGCTCCCACATCCATCCGCTCGTACCGGCCGCGTGGAGAAAGAGAACCGTGGGAGCCCCCGATGGGCCAGAGACGTGGCAATGCATGTGTGTCCGGAGCCTCGCAAGCGCTCAGCACCGGGGCACTCAGCTGGGGAACGTGGAGGGCAAGTCCCTAGCGCACAAGCCAGCCCGCAGGCCAGCTTGAGCATAGTCACCAAACGAGCAGCGCATCCCGGTTTCACCGGCGCGCAGGGCATGGCGGCGGGGTGGTGTCCACTTCGCGTTCGTACGGACACGACGCACCGGAGCAAATCACATACGCCGGGCAAATCCGTGGGGGCACGGGGCTCTGGGGCCGCAGCGAGGATCCACAAGAGGTCTGCTGCGGCCCATCTCGTTTCGTCTTCGCAAAACGTGCTCGGCTCCCGTGCGCGCCGGCTTGCGAGTCATGCTCGACGGAAGCGGCCCGGCGTCGATGGGCTATGCCGGTAGAGCCATCGCGATCCGCGCGCCTCGCCGCTTTCGGTGCCAATGCAATCCCCATCGCGTCCATCGCCCTTGCGGGCTATCGTCGAGGCATGGCCAAGGGCTGGTTTGCGGAACGAAAGGCCGGCCTATCCGGGTCCGGCTACGAGCATGGTGTCGAAATGGCCGCGGTGTGGCCCGCAAGAGCAGCGGAGCGTCCGAACGCTCTGTCCTACGATGCGGAACGAATGCGACCCGCGTATTCGGCGAAAGCGGCACACGTAGAAATGCGTAACACCTCGGTCTTACGCATCTAGTAATGATCCCGGGTCAAGCTGGCGCCGATCCACAGCAGACGGTTGCCAGTCGCAATGACATCGCTCCCCCTCAAAGTTTCCATTATCGGCGGCCTCTCGCTCGCCGCGGTTTTTGCCGGCGGCACAGCCTATCTGAGTGGCAGGATCGGCTCGCTCGTCGATGCCGAGACCTTCAAGCTTCAGTCCGAAACCCTCTCCCATCAAGCTGAGGGCGTTCGCTCTCGCTTGGTGAGTGCCGCCAAACCGGCGCAGGACATCGCGGCCATGGCTGGCGCGCTCCGAACGAGCGGCATTCGGGAGCGTGCCGCCTACGATGCGCTGCTCCGCGATCTCCTCACCACCAATCCGAATGTCCTTGGGACCTGGACGGGCTGGGAGCCGAACGCCCTGGACGGCCGGGACAAAGAGTTTGCCGGCACGCCGTCGTCGGACGCTACCGGCCGGTATTTGCCCTATTGGAATCGCGGCTCCGGATCGCCGAAGCGCGAGGTTCTGACGGGCTACGACAACCCGGTCGACGGTGCCTATTACCTTCAGCCGAAAGCGCACAACCGCACCATCGCCGTCGATCCTTACGTCTATCCGGTCGCCGGCAAGGACACCTTGATCATGTCCTTCGGCGCGCCGATCACCGTCGATGGCAGCGTTGTCGGCGTCGGCGGCATCGATATGGACCTCGGTGAGATGAATGCCGCGATCTCCCAGTCGAGGCCGTTCGGCACGGGCTACGTGACGCTCGTGACCGGCAGCAGCGTGATCGTCGCCCACCCCGACAAGGAATCCGCGGGCAAGCTCATCGAGAAGGTCGACGCTTCGGTCGCGACAGCCGCGAAGCAGTCCATCGCGGAGGGCAAGCGCGTCCTGTCCGATGCGCCCGGGCGGGACGGCAGGATGTGGCGGTACATGGCCGACCCGATCCAGGCAGGCGATACGAAGGACCGCTGGTCCATCGTCGTCGCCGTTCCCACCGAGACCCTGTCGGCCGTCGCCAATGACGCCCGGTCCACCCTCATTCAGATATCGGCAGCCTGCGTGCTCGTCGGCTGCGCCGTTCTCTTCGGGCTGCTGCAGCTCCTGGTCGGCAGGCCGATCCGCACGCTCGGCAGCACGGTCAACAAGATGGCGCTCGGTGAATACGATGCCACCATTCCCGAAGCAAAGCGCCGGGACGAGGTCGGGCTCGTGGGGAAGGCCGTGGCACGGCTGCGGGACGCGATCGGCCGAAAGGCGGAGGACGACGCCCGTGAGAAGGAGGCGATGCAACGGGTCATCGATGCGGACCGCAAGGAATCCATGGCGCGCCTCGCAGCCGAGTTCGAGCAGGCTGTCGGCGGCATCGTAAGCGCCGTCGGCCATTCCGCGCACGATCTGCAATCGACCGCCCAGGGCATGGCCGGAACGGCAGCGGAGACCGCCAAGCAGTCGACGACTGTCGCCGCGGCAGCCGAGGAAGCGGCGACCAACGTGCAGACCGTGGCCGCCGCAGCCGAGCAACTCGGCTCATCGGTTCAAGAGATCGGCCGCCAGGTGGATGGATCGGCGAACCTGACCCAGGCTGCGGCTGGCGAGGCGGCGCAAACGGCGGCCCTCGTTCAAGAGCTGAACCAAGCCGTGGACAAGATCGGCGACGTCGCGTCGTTGATCTCGACAATCGCGGCACAAACGAATCTCCTCGCCCTGAACGCGACCATCGAAGCGGCGCGGGCAGGCGAGGCCGGGAGGGGATTCGCGGTCGTGGCGGCGGAGGTGAAGGAACTCGCCAACCAGACCGGCAGAGCGACCGAGGAGATCGGCAATCAGATCAGCCGAATCCAGGGATCGACCACCCGTGCCGTAGACGCCATCGGGAGCATCACGCACCGGATCCAGGAAATGAGCCGTGTGTCGGCCAGCATCGCGGCGGCGGTGGAAGAACAGACGGCGGCGACGCAGGAGATCGTGAGGAACGTCTCGCAGGCCGCGGCGGGCACGAGCGAGGTGACCTCGAACATCACCGCGGTGGCGGGTGCGGCCGACAAGACCGGCAGCGCGGCAAACCATGTGCTCAGGTCGTCGGCGGAGCTCTCCGATCAATCGGCTCGCCTGGCCAAGCAGGTGCAACAGTTCCTCGCGACGGTCCGAGCCGCATGATCTCCGGTTTGGACAAGCAAGGGAGCCAACACGAGCCGGCCTGGGGCGTGGCGACGGTTCAGCGGGCCGCGGAAAGCCTACATACCTCGTCGGCGTGGCGAGAAGCGCGATCACGCCCGTTGAAGCGCGGGGCCGAGGACTGCCATCGGGGTCACGGTAATCGCTCCCCTCGCAATCAGCGTTCCGGTGCGGTCGCAGGTCCGAGATCCGGCGAGCAGGCGCGGGACTGCAAGGTCGATGTCGGCCACGCGGCCACTCCTCGGGGCGCGGCCGCCAAGCGGCGTCAGCCGGGTTGGTTGACGCGGCGTCGGGGAGGGGACCGGTCCGGGTTCGGGGCGGTTTGGGCAGCGGGTGCGGTTGTGAGCGTTCGCGGCCCTGGAGAGCGCCGGTTAGGCGGAGAGCCGATCGCTGACACGAAGCGGAACCCTAAGGGTGAGGTGCAAGCCGTCGCGCAGGAATGTCTGCTCGACCTGACCCTGCAGTTCCCGGACGATGGTCTGCTTGATCAGACGTGTGCCGAACCCCAGCTTGGTGGGCGGCTGGATCTCCCGGCCGCATCGCTCCCGCCAGTCGAGCGTGAGGATGTCAGCCGCAACCGACCACGTGATGCGAATGCTGCCATCGCCCTCATGCAGCGCTCCATACTTGATCGCATTGGTCGCCAGTTCGTGGACCGCCATGCCAAGGGCGACGGCCACCTTGCTCGTCAGCGTCACGGCAGGGCCTTTCAGCATGACCCGTGGACTGGTGAGAAACGGCTTCAACTCGGTCGCCAGGAGCTCGCGGAGGTCGACTCCCTCCCAAGCGGAGTCCGTGAGCAGGTTGTGCGTGTTTGAGAGCGCCAGCAGACGTTCCGAGAACGCCCGCTCGAAGCTCACGGGATCCGGCGTATTCCTGAGGGTGAGCCGGCTGATCGACTGAATGGTCGCCAGGGTGTTCTTCACCCGGTGGTTCAATTCCTGAATCAGGGTGGTCTGCTGCTCCTCGCGCTCGCGGAGAACATGCGTCGTGTCACGCAGAATGGCAGCGACCGCATTGACCTCCTGAAGGGACGTCTTCGGAAGGTCGATCACCTTCATCTCGCGCATCGCCATGGCTTTGGTCTGCAAGGCGTCGATAGCCTTGGTGATCCGCCGCCCCATCAGTGTGGCCAGCGCGACGGCAAGGAGGAGAGCGAGGGCAACCAGGGCCAACCCAACGAGGATGGTGTCGCGCTGCGGGGCTCGGTAGACCTCGGGCAGGGCGGTGACGCCGATGAGCCAGCCGGTCGAACTCATCCGCTGGAAGGCTCCACGCACCAAGACGCCCTCGAGGTTTCGGATGTTGTGCCATAGGCCGGCACCGCCCGGCGGCGTGTCCTTCGACAGTTCCCAGCCCTGGCGAGCCATCGGCTTGCCGACGAATTCCGCGTGGCTTTGGGAGCGAGCCAAGATGTATCCGTCACGGTCGTTGATCGTCACAACCCAGCCGGCGGGCGCGGCACGGGTGAGAAGGTCCACGAAGTACTCGGACGGAATGGCGGCCGTGATGGCGTACTTGACCTCGCCCGTGACAGGCGGAGACCTCACGGGCACGTTCACCGTGACGGCCCAAGTCTTGGCCATGGGTGCCCAGATCAGGTTCGATACATAGCGCTGGCCCTGCTCGAAGAGCACCGGGTCGCCCTTGCCCGAGAATGTCGGCAAGGGCTGCCCTGCCGGCACCGCGGTGTTCAGCAATTGTCGGCCGTTTCGGTCGCGCAGGGTGAACCAGACCGTGTCGGGAATATCGATCTGGTCGAGGCGGGCGCGGATATCGTCGGCGTTCCCATTCACCACGCTCGCGCCAACCGAGATGACGTTCAACGAAGCAAGGAACGTGGCGAGCTGGTTGTCGATCTGGGCCGCGACACTGGCTGCTTGGGTGATCGCGAGGTTCTCGATGCGTCTTTCTTCCTGACGCACGTATTGCCAGCCGATGAACCCGCTGAGCAGGAGCAGCGGGCCGCCGAAGGCTAATGCAAAGAGGAACAGCTGCCCGGTAATTGATCGAGAACGTAACATTGGCGCAAGATTGAGCCGTTCCCGGTGCGGTCCCAGCAGTCGCCAACATAGGGTGCTTGCCCGCCACACGCCAGAGCGCGCCGCCAGCGAAAAGGGACGGATGGATTCTCCCTCACGGAGCGACAGTTCCGCTACCGGTCCTGCCGAATACCATTGCGTTCCTTGGATCAGCTCTGCCGGTTCTTCGGCCGTTTCCAGCATACGCGAGGAAGCCGGCGCTCCTTCCAACGCTCACCGCGGGGCAGCTCCGACCGGGAGGAGCCATTCCACTTGCGGAGGGCTGACCGAGCGCGGGCGGAGGCCCTCGCTGGCACGCCCTGCGTCGAGGTGGCAGCATTCCGTTGCGTCCCGCTGGTCCGCAGGCGCGCGGTCATCGCGTGGGTTCCATCGGTCTGCGGTGGTATGGCCTCAGGGCGGACGCTTTCGCCGACATCGTCGTGCCGGCTGTCCGCGATAATGACCTCGGGTGCCCTGAATGGCTTCCGCACCGCTTTGCGCTCCCGAGGGATCGTTTCACCCTGAGGCGATGCATCGGTCGCTTGCCGCTTCGTCGACGTGCGACGGGGGCTTCTGTCAATGGCGGCGCGCTCCTCACGGGCGAGTGCCAGCAGGTCCGGCAATAGCCGCGCCGATTGCGGCGCGATCGGCTCAGGGGATGAACCCACGATCAACTCGTCGGCCTCGGGCTGGCGGGGCTCCGCCGGCTGGGTCGGCGGTCGGGGTGCCCCGAACACCTGGGCTGCCATCTCGAGTGCCTGCGCAAGCCCCCCATCGGCCATTTCGGACTTCTGATCGAGCCGGGCTGCATCCGGGTCCCTGGCTGGAGCGGGAACGGTTCTTTCCTGTTCGTCCGACAGGGGCGACTTGGATCGCTTGATCTCGACAGCGAAGGGGCGCGTTTGACGCTTCATCGGGTATCTTCAGCTCGGTTCGGGTAAGGAGAGCGTTCGGGACGGTTCGGCGCCTCGAGGCGACACGGTGGAGCAAGGCGGCGGCCCGGCCGCTCGAAGTGCTGTCGAGGGATCAAGCGGAGCGCACCCGATCGCCAGACACGATTCAGGCAGGATGCCCCAGATCCGCGGCGTTGGCTGTCACCCAGGAAGCACACACAGGAGGGCGGGGCCATCCGGATCCTGCTGCCGCAATGTCGCAGGACGCCGCACGGCGTTCCGAAGCCATCCTCCCCGGCAGGGTCCGTTCGAGCCACGGCGCCCGGCTCAGGCGCAGAGGCAAGCCTGCCCGGCGGTCGCCATGAGGGCTGAGAGCGCGCGGCTCCTGGCCTAGCCCTCTTCAGGCGCTCAGACGCTCGCCATCGCGTGAACGCGCAGAGCGTTGGACGGCTTGGGCCTGTTCAGGCGCTCAGACGCTCGCCATCGCGTGAACGCGCAGAACGTTGGACGGCTTGGCCCTCTTCAGGCGCTCAGGCGCTCGCCATCGCGTGAACGCGCAGAACGTTGGAGGTTGGTTCGGCCAGCAGGCATATCGTTCAGGAGGCGCTGCACCAGCCCGAGGAGCCTTGCGGGCAGGAAGGCCTTGTAGAGAAACTGCGCTCTGCCCGGCAGGTCCGCGAGGCTGCGGTAATCGTGCCCCGAGACAGCCAGAATTCGGAGCTCTGGCCAACGCTCCGCGGCATGACGAGCAAGGGTGAAGCCATCCATGCCACTCGACATTCGAACGTCCGTGATCAACAGGCGGATGCCCGACCGGCTCTCCAGAACCTGCAGGGCCTTCTCGGCGCTCGCGACGAGGAGTACCTCGTAGCCTCCGTCCTGGACAAGGATCTCCTTGATGATCTGGCGGTCGATATGGTCATCCTCGACCACGAGGATAATGTTTGCAGTTTGAGACTGACCGGTCATCTGTTTTGCCCTCAGTCCTGATGCACGCTTGTCCGCTGCAGTTCCTGCGCGGTCGGTGCCGCCTTCGCTCACGGGCCGGCTTGTACCGGCCTCCCTTGGTCGAATGCGTAGCAAGACCTTACGCTTGCTAGAGCTTGCCTCCTATCTGCATGCCCGCAGACAGTTAATGCGGGACGATGCCGATATTCCTCTGGATCGATGCGAGCGCGCGCAGATCAATCGGTGTCGGGTCTCGGCTCGACCGGACGTCCCAAGCAATCTCCGGGGGCGCTCACACGATGGCCGGTCCGCGGCTCCCCTCAGGCTCAGTGCGGGCGCCCGGAAACAACCAGCCTTTGCCGGAGGCATACCTGGAGAACACCGATACGCAAGCTGCCGCCCATCGCCGACACGGTCGTGCCGCTGACGGCTTATGCCCCGCGTCCGGTCACGTACTAACGCGGATGCCACCACGACACCTGACGCAACTGAGCCGGAAATTAGGTTTTGCGCAACTTCATCAGGCACATGCTCCCGTTGTCGATCCACGTGCGACCGATGTGAATTTTCAGCGTCGACGACGAGGCCAAGCCATGCGGGTCCTGAGCAATCTCCGACTCGTCACCGTCCCAGGTGCCGGCGGCAGCGCAGGAACCTGCGGGTCCCAAGACCTTGGCCATGGGGGCGACACCTTCCTCTCCAACGTCCAAGCCGGGTGATGCGATGCCGCTCAGCTATCTCAAGGCACTCGCCGCAGAGGGCCAGAACCGGTCTCTCCTGCTCGAAGCGCACGACGCGCTCGAGCAACTGCAACACGCACAAGTCAATCTCGAACGGACGGTTCGCCACTTGGGCTTCCGCGAGACCTTCCTCGCTTTGTCGGCCGATGCCGAGGCGAACACGAACTTGTGCGAGCTCCAACATCTCCAGGGCGAGACCAATGCCGCCTTCCAGCAACTTCGAGCCAGTGTCGCGATGTTGTGCGAGGCCCTGAGGCAAACCGCGCATCAGGCCCATGGGGCAGCCTTGGTGCCCTGATCATTCCCCACCGATGTCGCGACCGACGGGCCGAGGGACAATCCGGGTTGGGCCTTGAGCAGCCGAAGCCCTTTCGATCTGCACAGATGAGGAACGAAGACCTTGACCTACCCGGTCCCGCCGAACGAAGTCGAGCGCCTCGCAGCCCTAACCTCCCTGGAGGTGCTGGACACTCCGCCCGAGGCGCATTTCGACGCCGTGGTGAGCCTCGCGCGTCGCACCTTCTGCGCGCCCATCGTCCTGATCTCCCTCGTCGACGCGGACCGGCAGTGGTTCAAGTCCGGATGCGGCATCGAGGTGGACGGCACGCCGCGGGATGTCGCCTTCTGCGCCTATACGATTCTCAGCGACGAGCCGCTGGTCGTCGAGGATGCCACCCGTGACGAGCGGTTCGCGGCAAATCCGGTGGTCACCGGCGCTCCGGGCATCCGCTTCTATGCCGGGGTGCCCCTGATCATCGAGCCCGGCATTCGCGTGGGCACCCTGTGCGTCATCGACACCAAGCCGCGAACGTTCTCGGAAGAAGACCAGAAGAGCCTGCAGGAGATGGCCGATATCGTGGTCGCCCATCTGCGGCTCCATAAGGCGCATGCGGTCATTCAGCGGCAGGCCGCGTGGCGCATCGTCACCGAGCGGCAGCTGATCAAGAATGAAGCTTTCCTGCGCTCGGTTTTGGATTCGTCGACGGATTGCATCAAGGTCGTCGAGCTGGACGGAAGTCTTTCGTTCATGAACGCCAATGGCCTTTGCGCGATGGAGCTCGAGAGCTTCGAGCGCGTCAAGGGTATGCAATGGGCGGACCTGTGGCCGCCCGAGACGGCCCACCAGGTGAGGCAGGCCGTCGCCAGCGCGGTCAAGGGGCGGACCGAGCGGTTCGTCGCGTCCTGCCCGACCGCGAACGGGACGCCGAAATGGTGGGACGTATCCGTCGCGCCCGTGCAAAAGCCGGACGGTCGCGTCGTGAGCCTCGTCGCCGTCTCGCGCGACATCACCGAGCGCGTGCACAGCGAGACCGTCATTCGCGAGGCCGAGGAACGGCTCCGGCTTGCGCTCGAGGCAGGGCACCTTGCCACGTGGGACTGGGACATCGCGTCCGGCGAGGTGGTGTGGTCGGATCAGCACTTCACGCTTCTGGGATACGCGGTCGGCGAGATCGCACCGACCTACCGGGTCTGGGCGGAGCGCGTGCACCCGGACGACCTCGTGGACACAGAGGAGCGCATAGGGCACGCCATGCAGGCGAAGCAGCCCTACGAGCACGCTCTCAGGTTCTTGCACCCGGACGGCAACGTGGTCTGGTGCGAGGCGCAGGGCAAGTTCAGCTACGATGAGGCGGGGGCGCCGGTGCGGATGGTCGGGGTGCTCCGCGACATCACGGAACAGCGCGCCATCGAGCATGCTTTGAGGGAGTCCAAGCTGGCTGCCGAGGCGGCCAGCCATGCCAAATCCGAGTTCCTCGCCTCCATGAGCCACGAGATCAGGACGCCGCTTCACGGGGTCCTCGGCTATGCGGACCTTCTGCTCGACGACGACCTCACGCCGGAGCAGGAGCGCAAGGTGCGGCGGATCCAAGGATCCGGGACCGCGCTGCTCAACGTGGTGAACGACATCCTCGACTTCTCGAAGATCGAGGCCGGCCAGGTGGTCATGCAGCAGGAGCCGTTCTGCCTGGAGAGCCTCATCGGCAGTGCGGCCGACATCGTCCGCGCGCCGGCGGAGGCGAAGGGCGTGGTCCTGCGGGTCCTCCACGACACGGATCTTCCGGCGCTCGTCGGTGACGAGAGCCGTCTGCGTCAGGTGCTGCTGAACCTCCTCAACAACGCGGTCAAGTTCACCAAGGAGGGATCGGTGGCGCTTCGCGTCCGTTGCGCTCCGGTGGATGACGCCGGCGTGCGGGTGCGCGTCGAGGTGACGGATACGGGCGTCGGCATCCCGGCCGACAAGATCGACCGCCTGTTCCTGCGCTTCAGCCAGATCGACGGATCGCTGTCGCGCGAGTTCGGCGGCACCGGCCTGGGGCTCGCCATCTCCAAGCACCTCGTCGAGCTCATGGGAGGCACGATCGGGGTGGAGAGCGAGGTGGACACCGGATCGACGTTCTGGTTCGAGCTGGTGCTTGCCCCATACATCTCGCAGCCGACGCAATGACGGCAGGCGCCGCGGCCCTGGACCCGTTCCCAATTGGGCGCTCGGCGGCGACCGCGATGCCGGCGGGCTGAAGCCGGTGGCGGCCTCGCCTGGGCTCCGCCGATGGGACTCAGCCCGTTTCCCCACCGGCCAGGACGATCCCCGAGGCCATCGGGGCGGGAATTGCACTTTCAATTAAGGGTTACAGTCCATCGTTGTGCGTCTTCGTCCAGAACCGACGATGGGAACCGATGATGCTCACGGAACACGGCGGCCGCGACGGCGCTGCCCAGAACGCCGGAACGGTCGCTCCGCCAGCCGGAGAGCCATTTCCGCACCCGGGCATTCAACGGCGGGCCGGGCACCTGACGGCGGAATGGGACGAGGCGTCCGATGCCGTTCTGGTCGTCGACCACCACAACGATGTCGTCTTCCACAACAAGGCAGCCTTGAGCCTGCTCCCTGCGGGCGCCCGCTCCATCGGCTTGTCGCTGCAGGCCGTTCTTCCCGGCGCGCCGGCGCACCTGTCGCAGCTCGTCAAGGATACCCTCGTGACGGGGCGCCCCCATCGCGCCGATTGGCTGGACGGCACGGGGCAATCCTGGGAGGCGACGATCTGCCAGGCCGCCGGCGCGGCCGCTATCCTTCTGCGTCCCGTCCGGCCCGGCAACGGTCCGGCCGGCGAGGCCGGTCCGCGCGCCGCTTCCCTGCTGTCGTCCGACCATGAGACGAGAACTCTCCTCAGCGGCATCCTCGGCTATGCCGAGCTCCTGCTGAACGACCGGCACCTCACCCCGTCGCAAAGGAATTCCGTGCAGGGGATTCACACCGCCGGCGTCGGCCTGCTCGCCATGGCGAACGACGTGCTCAACGCGGCGACCGCGGATGCCGGCGAACTCCTCATCGAGGTGAGCCCGTTCGGGTTGAAGTCCGTGATCGAAGCCGCATCCTCCATGGCGAGGCACCAGGCAACCTCGAAGGGACTGACCTTCGAATGCGTCGTCGCTCCCGACGTACCCTCGCATCTTGCCGGCGATGCGGAGCGCTTGCGCCAGGTGCTCCACAACCTGCTGGCCAACGCGGTCCGGTACACGCACCAGGGGAGGGTCCGGCTCTCGGTCGATGTGTCTCGCCGGAGCGATCGCGCGGCGCAGATCGAGTTCGCCGTCGCCGACACCGGCATCGGCATCCCGCCGGAGCGGCAGGCCGCCCTGTTGCGAGAGGCTCACGTACATTCGGATGCGCGAGCGGGTGGGCGCGGCTTTCACGTCGCCAAGGCCATCGTCGAACGAATGGGGGGCGCCCTCCGCCTCGAGAGCCAGGTCGATCTCGGCACGAAGGTCGCGTTCTCGGTGGAGCTTCCCGTCCAGGGGAGCGCTTCCCCGCCCGCTATGCCCCGCGCGCAGCGGAGCTCCGCCAAGATCCTTCTGGTGGAGGACAACGACATCAACAGGGATATCGCGCGCGCGATCCTCGAGGCCGCCGGTCATCAGGTGGATCTTGCCTGCGACGGCTCGGTGGCCGTGTCGGCGGTCCAGAGCAACAGCTACCATGTGGTGTTGATGGACGTGCAGATGCCGATCATGGACGGGGTCAGCGCGACCCGCATCATCCGCTCCCTGCCTGGCCCCGAATGCGACGTGCCGATCATCGCCCTCAGCGCCAACGTGCTCCCCGAGCAGGTGCGCGCGTTCAAGGCCGCGGGCATGAACGACCATATGGGCAAGCCCTTCAAGCGGGATCAGCTGCTCGATCTCGTGAACCGCTGGGCCTTCGACGGCATCAACCGGGTGATACACAACCTCAACGCGCCGGCTGCCCTGCGCATGCGGGGCTGAACGCCCGGAGCCTCGCTCGCGAGAGAAGGCTGCGGTCGGCCCCAGCCAGGCCGGCCGCGCTCATCGCTCCCTTGCGTCGCTGCCTTGCCTCGTCCGGCACTGTGGTCCGGATCGGGGCGAGGAAGTGCGGCGCTCATCGCTCCCGCAGCGCGCTCGACACCGTGGTCTGGAACGGAACGAAGAAGTGTTGCAGTACGGAGTGCTCGCCCGTCACGATATCGGCCTGGACGGTCATGCCGGCCCGCAATGAGCGGATATCCGGCTCGACGCCCACATGGCTGCGGTCGAGTTCGATGATCGTCTTGTAGTACACGTTGCCGTCGGGGTCGGTGGTCGTGGAGGCGGCCACCCGCGCCAGCCGGCCCGGCACGGCGCCGTAGATCGAGTACGAGTAGCTCTCGATCTTCACGGATGCCGCTTGGCCCGGCTTTGCGTGACCCACGTCGCGGGCCGAGAGACGCGCCTCGACCAGCAGGCGCTGGTCCTGAGGGACGATCTCGGCCAGGACCATCCCGGGGGCCACGACGCTCCCGGACGTCCGGACCTTCAAATCCTTGACACGGCCCGAAACCGGAGCGCGAACCACGAGCCGCTCGGCCCGATCTCCGAGCTTCGCCATCGCCTCGCGCACCTGGGCGAGGTCCGCGGACACCTGCCCCATCTCGATCTCGGCTTCGCTGATCAGCCGCGCGTTCAGCTCCGCGAGGCGAGCCTCGGATTCCAGGACGGCCTCCGCGATGCGCTGCGACTGTCCAAGCAGGTCGGCGAGATCGCTCTGGGCCCGGTTCTCGGCCCGCTGGGCATCGATGAAGGCCGATCGCGTGGTCAGCCCCTTTTGGAACAGCTCGCGGCGGGCCTCGCGCTCCTGGATCGCCAAGGCGGCGCGGCCGCGCGCCAGTTCGATCTGCGCTTCGAGCGTGGCTTGTTCCGTCACTTTGGCGGCGCGCTGCCGTTCGAGCACGGTGCGCTGCTGTTCCCGGGTCTCGCGCTGCGCCTCCAGGATCGCCGATTGGGCACGGGACAGAGCCTCGCGGCCGCCATCCTCGTCGGACCGGCCGCGCAGTTCGCCCCCGTGCACGAACGCGGATAGCCGTCTCAGCTGAAACGCCAGTGCGGCTTCCCGGCTGCGCAACGCGTTCAGTTCGGACATGGCCGCCACGTCGTCGAGCTCCAGGATCGGCTGCCCGGCGCCGACGACGGCGCCGTCCTCGACGAGCACCCGTCTCACGATGCCGCCCTCCAGGTGCTGCACCGCCGAGATGGATCCGCTCGGGACGATCTGCCCCGGCGCCACCGCCACCTGGTGCACGGGAGTGAGCGCAGCCCACGCGATCCCGCCCGCCATCACGGCCGCGATGGTGTAGACGACCGAGGAGGCGAGGCGGGGCGGCCCGCTCTCCTCCATCTCCTGGGCAAAGCCGAGAAAGCGCAACTGCTCGGCGGGCGCGCGCGCGGCCCTGCGGCCCAGAGGCAGGAAGGAAGCTGTCATGGGGCGCTCCTGGCGGTCGGCGGGACGAGGCGGCGGAGCAGCCTCGAACGCGGCGCGATGGCGGCGCTCGTCCCGGCGGGGCGGCGGGGAGCAGGCAAGCGTCCAAAGCTGTTCATGCGGTCATCGCCTGGTTGGGGCGGGTGGGCTGGTCCGCCGTCGTTTCGCGCAGGAGGCGCCCGCCGCTGAGGTGGAAGACCCGGTCGGCGAATGCGAGGTGGCTCGGGCGGTGGGACACCAGGATGACGGTCGTCTTGCCGCGCAGGGCCCGCAGGGTGTCGGTGAGCCGCTCGTCGCTGGCCCGGTTCAGGAACCGACCCGGCTCGTCGAGCAGCAGGATCGGCGCCTGGCGGACGAGGGCTCGGGCAATCACCAGGCGTTGCACGAGCGAAGGCGGGAGGCTTTCCGCATGCTGATCGCCGACCCGGGTTTCGAGGCCGTGCGGAAGCGCGAGAACCTCCTCGAGCGCGCCGGCGGAGTCGAGGGCCGCGTGCAGCTCCGGCGTCGTGGCCGTCGGCTGAACGATCCGCAGGTTCTGGGCGATGGTGCCGTGGAAGAGCCGGCTCTGCTGCGGCAGGTAGGAGACCGCAAAGCGCAGTTCCTTGGGATCGATCTGGCGGATGTCGATCCCGTCGATCATCACCGCGCCCGCCTGCGGGCGGCACAGGCCGGCCACGAGCTTGAGAAGGGTCGATTTGCCGGATCCGTTCGCGCCGGCGATCCCAATGATTTCCCCTGGCGCCACCTCGAAGCTGACGCCGAGCAGGGCCGGGTCCTGGTCGGCCCGGTAACGCAGGCTGACGCCGCCGAAGGTGATCCGGCCGCGGAACTGGCGCTGCACGGATGGCGCCGGAAGGTTCGGGTTGCGCTCCAGCGGAAGCTGGAAGAGCTGATCCAGGTCCGCGAACGAGCGGCGCATCTGCTCGAACCGGGACCGGAGCACCAGGAAGAGCTGAAACGGCGACAGCGCCCGCCATGTGAGCAGCATGGCGCTGAGCAGGGCACCGACGGTCATCGTGCCGGCAATCGCCGCGTGGGAGCCCAGGACCAGCATCAACATGCCGGACCCCATCATGACTGACTGGCTCAGCGTCTGCACGAGGTTCGCCGCGGTCTGCGCCTGCGCGTGCGCGCGGCAGGCGTCGGCGGACAGCTCGCGGTGGCGCTCGGCCCAGCGCATTTCGGCAGCGTTCGTCCGGATGTCGCGGTGGTGGGATGCAAGTTCCACCAGGAACTCGTTGCGGGCGGCGCGCGCGCGGCCCGCGGCCTCGATCCGCCGCCGCAGGATCGAGCCGGTCAGGAAGACGAGCACGAGGAGGATGCACAGGCCAACGACGGGCACCAGAACCAGGCTGCCGGCGATCCAGGCCAGGACGGCAAGGACGATGGGGATGCTGGGAAGCTCGATGAGCGCTTCGCCGAGGGGCCCGGTGCAGGCGTCGCGGTATTGCTCCAGTTCCTTGATGCGCGCCGCCTGGCTCGCCGTCGAGGCGCTCTCGATACGACCCGCGGGCAGGTGCAGGATATGGGACAGGATGGAGGTGCCGAGCAGGAACTCGATGCGGGCCGCCGCAAAGGCCTGAAGGCGCACGCGACAGAGGCGGAACGCCGCCTCGGCCGCGAGCAGCAAGGCGACGCCGGCGCAAAGATGAAGGGCGAAGGACCGGTCCCCGGCGCCGATCACTTGGTCGTAGACCACCATGTTGGCGAGCGGAACGACCACCGCGATCAGGTTCAACAGGACCGTGAGGAGGAGGACGACCGCGATGGGACGGCGGAAGCGGTGGGTGAGCCGCAGGATCGTCTTGCCTTCGCGCACGACGGCAAGACGACCGGGATGGGCGAACGGGTAGGCGATGCCCCTCGTGTTCCCGTCGATGACGCGGGTGTGTCGGAGCGTCCCGTCGAAGACCAGGTAGCCGTCCTCGGTCAGCCCCTGAACCACGAAGGGTGCCCCCTGCGCGGTGACGAACAGGCAGGGGAGCAGGCGGGGATCGAGGCCGGACAGCGAGCAGCGCAGCTTCCTCGTCACCAGACCGAGGTGGCTCAGGGTGTTGCGCAGGTCGGTCAGATCCATGACCGATGTGGCGTGGGGCAGGGCCTCGGCGATGCTGTTGCGAGCGCCGCTCCACCCTCGGGCGGCGAGAAGCGGCACGAGGCAGGCCCCGAAATGCGAGCCGTCCAGGATCTCCGCGACGCCGCCGGCGATGTGTTCCCGCAACTCGAAGATGGGGCGGGAGCGGAGCAGGGCCGACGCGCTCATGCGGTCACCGCCGGAAGAGCGGGGCGCGGCGCGGCGAGCAGGGACCCGTCGGACAGCACGAAGCTGCGATCGGCGAGGGCGAGGAGCGAGGGACGATGGCTCACCAGGACGAGCGCGCATCCCTCCTGCTTCAAGCGATGAAGCATGCGCCGCAATTGCAGGTCGGCATCTTGGTCGAAGGCCGTGTTGGCGTCGTCGAACAGCAGGATGCGGGGGGAGCGCACCAGCGCGCGGATGATCGTCAGGCGTTGCAGCACGCCCTGGGGGAGGAAGAGGCCCTCATCGTCCACGACCGTGTCGTAGCCCTGCGCGAGGCGCATCACGTGAGCGTCGAGGCCGATCTCCGCCGAGAGCCGGGTCGCCCGCTCGATCGTGGCCCGGTCGCTGCTGAACATGGTCAGGTTGTCCATCAGCGTGCCGCGAAAGAGCGCGGTGTTCTGCGGGACGTAGCCGATGGCGCGGGCCAGTCTCTCGGGCGCGATCTCCGCCAGGGGAACCCCGCCCAGCGTGACGGTGCCCCGGTCGGGGGTCAGCAGGCCCGCGGCGAGACGCAGCAGGGTCGACTTTCCGGGGGAGCTGCTCATCAGACTGATCGTCTCGCCCGGCTCGATCCGCAGGTTGGCATTCACGATCAGCGGCCTGTCGGGCGTGTAGCCGAAGGTTACGCCGGTGAGCTCCAGCGCCCCGGTGCGCGGCTCGCGGAGAGAGGCCGTGCTCGGGCGGCTCGCCGGCAGTTCGAGCACGGCCTGGAGCCGCTTGGCCGCCTCCGAGACAGTATAGAGCTGGCTGAGCACGCCGACGGACCTGAGCAGAGGCTGCAGGGCGCGGCCGGCGAGCAGGCTGCAAGCCGCCAATCCGCCGACGGTCAGCTGGCCGTCGAGCACGAGAACGGCCCCCAGCACCACGACGCCGAAGGTCAGGGTGCGCGCCGAGATGTTGCCCGACGCCTGGGCGATCCCGCTCATGAAGGCCGAGCGGTAGCCCGCGGCGGCCGCCTGTTCGATCAGCCGTTCATAGCGTCTGATGATGGGCGTCTCGACGGCGGCTCCCTTGATGGTGTGCGCGGCGCCGAGCGTCTCGAGGAGAAAGCTGATGCGCCTGTCGTCGACTTCGGCCCGATCCTGGACGACGGCTCGCAGGCGCATGCCCGTGATCCAGGCGCCGCCGAACGCTAGCAGGAGGAACAGCACCGTCACCGCGAAAAGAGGCGGAGCGACGTACCAGATGAAGCCGAGGAAGACGAACGCGAAGGGCAGATCGACGAGAGCGACCACGCCCTGGTAGGTGGCGAAGTCCCGCAACGGCTCGACGGCGTTCAGACGCTGCACATGGACGCCCGACGGCACGGCCTCGATGGCCGCCGGCTGTGCCTGCAGGAACGCATGAACCGCGGAGCAGCTGACCTCGTGTTCGAAGCGCGCCGAGGACCAGGCTATGAGCTGGCCCTGGGCCAGCCGCAGCAGAATGTCGAGGAGGAGCGCAAGGGCCAGCCCGGCCGCGAGCACGTCGAGGGATGCAAAACCCTTTCCGGGAATGACGCGGTCGTAAAGCTGTAGGGTTACGAGCGGCAGCACCAGGGCAAGGAGGTTGCTCCCCAACGTGGCGAGCACGATGGGAAGGCGGCTTTGCGAAAGGGCCAATCGCAACAACAGATTAGACGGCCCGTTTGCAAACGTCTTCGTTAAGGAGACTGGCTTCCCCATAGCCCTCTTGGCCCGGCTTCATGGAAGCCTTCTTCTCGGATTGCTCGATTCTTAGCGATCCGGGCTAATTATTCGCTAAATTTTGTAGGGTTAGCTTGGGAGCCAGCTGTTACGCCAAGGCCCATGGTACGGCCGTCCAGGATCCCCGGTGACCAACGAATCCGATCCCCAGAAGGCCGCCGAGGACGAAGGGCGTCTCATCCTCAATCTTCTCCCGGACGAGCGGCCCGCCGCGGTGGAGCCCACCCGACACGCGGCCATTGCCGTGGTGCCCATCAAGGCGGACCCCGTCGTGTTCGCGGACATCCGATCGGGACAAGCGACCGTCATGGCCGCTCCGGGCGGCGCCGCGACCGCATTCCAGATCCCGTCCGCGGCCGGTACGGGGTTCGGCGGCACCGCCATTGCGGCAGCGACGGGGCTCCAAGGCGCCGAACAGGAGACCCTTTCGAACGGCGTGCCGGAAGGATCATCCCCCGCAGTGGCCAGCATCCCAGGGGGCGGACTCAACCCCCAGATCGCGGGCGTCGATCTCCTCAAGGCGGAGACGACGGGCAGCATCACCACGGACGCCCCGTCGGTGACGCCAGCCTCACACTCGGCTGACACGGCGTCGGTGAAAGCCGCCTCCGCGGTCGAGCCAGCGTTCCAGACAGAGCGCGAGATCTCTGGAGCCCCGCCGGATCGGGCGGAGCCAGATCAGCCTCCGAAAGAACAGCCGCCGATCGACGCTCGCCCGGACAAGCCCGGGGACAACCCTGTCGATCCCTCCATCGAGGAGCCGGGCGAGCGAACGATCGACCATCCTCCCGATCCGCCGGTTGAACCTCCCACGGAGCCTCCCGCGGAGCCTCCGACCGAGCCGCCTGCGGAGCCGCCAAATCCGCCGGTGGATCCGGTATCGGATGCGCCGGCGCTGGTGGTGGCCGGCGCGCGCGGGCTGGAGGACAGCCCGATCCACCTCGACATCCAGGCGAGCCTTGCGGACGCCTCGGAGGTGCTGTCGGTGACGATTGCCGGGGTGCCGCCCGGGGCTGCTTTGTCGGCGGGCACGGACAACGGGGATGGCACCTGGAGCCTGACCCCCGACCAGCTGGCGGGTCTGACGATCACGCCGCCGGCGCACGCGGACGCGGACTTCACCCTCACGGTGACGGCCAGCTCCCGGGACGGCAGCGCCGCGGCGGCGGTCACCAGCACAAGCCTGCAGGTCACGGTGGATCCGGTATCGGATGCGCCGGCGCTGGTGGTGGCCGGCGCGCGCGGGCTGGAGGACAGCCCGATCCACCTCGACATCCAGGCGAGCCTTGCGGACGCCTCGGAGGTGCTGTCGGTGACGATTGCCGGGGTGCCGCCCGGGGCTGCTTTGTCGGCGGGCACGGACAACGGGGATGGCACCTGGAGCCTGACCCCCGACCAGCTGGCGGGTCTGACGATCACGCCGCCGGCGCACGCGGACGCGGACTTCACCCTCACGGTGACGGCCAGCTCCCGGGACGGCAGCGCCGCGGCGGCGGTCACCAGCACAAGCCTGCAGGTCACGGTGGACGGGGTGGCCGGCACGCCAATGCTGTCAGCCGCCTCCGTTCATGCTGCTTTGTCTCGCCCTGTGACGACAGGCGGCAACTCGGGTCAGACCCTCACGGGCACTGGCGCGGCCGAGGATATTCGCGGCGGGACTGGAAACGATACGATCCGCGGTAACGGCGGGACGGGTACGGCGAGGGGTTATCTCGCCATCAGCGCGACCACCAACGACACCGACGGGTCGGAGACCTTGCGCGTCGTCGTGTCGGGCGTGCCGACCGGTGTTCTCCTCTCCGCCGGCGTCAACAATGGCGATGGCACTTGGACGCTACGAGCGGCCGATCTCGCCGGACTGACTGTGAGCGCTCCCTCCGGGACGCCCTCCTTCGAGCTCACGATCACCGCAATCGCCGAGGAAGCAGTCGGCGGATCATCGGCCAGCAGTCGGACGACGGTGGTCGTGACCGTGGATCCGGGAGGAGACCTTCTCGACGGCGGGGCAGGGAACGACAGCATCATCGCCGGCGCGACTACCGATACCCTCCTCGGCGGTACAGGCAACGACACGCTGGAAGGCGGCGCTGGACCGGATACCTTGAGCGGCGGAGATGGGTCGGACACAGCCAGTTACGCCGGCAGCGGTTCTGCGGTGACCGTTGATCTCGCCACGGCGACGGCTTCTGGTGGAGATGCAGGGGGCGACACACTTATCGCCGTTGAGAATGTCACTGGGTCCGCCTTCGCCGATCGCCTGACTGGCGACGGCGGTGCCAACGTTCTGCGGGGAGGAGACGGCGACGACACGCTCGATGGCGGGTCGGGTGCCGATACCCTGATGGGCGGGGCGGGACGCGATGCCCTATCCGGAGGCGTCGGCGACGACGTTCTGGAAGGGGGAGCCGGATCGGACGTTCTCGACGGTGGGACAGGCCGTGATACGGCGAGTTATGCCGACAGCACGGGACCGGTGACAATCAATCTCGCGACCGGCGTCGGATCCGGCTTCGATGCCGAAGGAGATACGTTCAACAGCATCGAAAGCGTGATCGGATCGTCTTTCGCCGACACTCTCATTGGCGACTCCAACGCCAACGGCCTCTTTGGCGGCATTGGGGACGATGTTTTGTCTGGCGGGTCTGGGTCTGACACGCTGGAGGGCGGATCTGGAACGGACACGGCGAGCTATGCGGCAAGCGCTCAGGCCGTGACGGTGAGCCTTGCGGGCGGCACCGGGCAGGGCGGGGATGCTCAAGGCGACGTGCTGGTTGGCATCGAGAACCTCACCGGCTCAGGCTTTGCCGACACCCTCACGGGCAGCGGCGGCGCCAACCAGCTCACGGGCGGGGCGGGCGACGACACCCTGGACGGGGGAGCCGGCGCCGACACGCTCACGGGCGGCTTGGGCAACGACCTGTATGTGGTGGATGCGGCGGGCGATGCGGTGGTGGAGGCGGCCGGCGAGGGGCGGGACGAGGTGCGCACCACCCTTGGGGCCTACACGCTGGCCGGAGAGGTGGAGGTTCTCACCTATGCGGGCTCGGGCGCGTTCACGGGCACGGGCAACCTGCTGGCCAACACGCTCACGGGCGGGGCCGGTCACGACAGCCTGTGGGGCGGGGCAGGGGACGATTCCCTGGTGGGAGGCTCTGGCAACGACCTGCTGGAGGGCGGCGCTGGGGCTGACACGCTGGTGGGGGGCTTGGGCGAGAACACGGCCAGCTACACCGCAAGCACGGGGGCCGTGACGGTCAGCCTCGCCACAGGTCAGGGTAACGGAGCAGACGCTCAGGGGGACCGCCTCTTTGACATTCGGAACGTGGTCGGATCGGCTTTCGCGGACTTGCTGACCGGCGATGGTGCCGCAAACCTGCTCTCCGGCGGCAGTGGCGACGACACGCTGGCAGGCGGCGGCGGCAACGATACCCTCGTCGGCGGTCTCGGCGAGGACTCCCTATCGGGTGAGGACGGCGACGACTTGCTCGAGGGATCGGGGGGACGCGACACCCTAAAGGGCGGCGCAGGCATAGACACCGCGAACTATGGCGCGAGCAGCGGCGCCGTCACGATCGACCTGAATGCCGGCAGGGGGAGCGGCGGCGACGCGGAAGAGGATTTCATCTTCGACATCGAGAACGTGATTGGCTCCAGCGGTGCCGACAAGCTGGAGGGCTCGGACTGGAGTAACGTCCTCACGGGGGGCGCTGGCAACGACACGCTGAACGGAGCCGGTGGCAACGACACGCTCGTCGGTGGGAGCGGTAATGACCGGCTCGATGGTGGCGACGGCATCGATACGGCGACCTACAGCTCCAGCTCTTCAGCTGTTTCGGTCAGCCTCGCCGCGGGGCCCGGCAGCGGTGGGGACGCGGCAGGCGACACCTTGTTCGACATTGAGATCGTGATTGGGTCGGGTGGCAACGATACTCTCACGGGCGATGCTCATGCGAACACGCTCATGGGCGGCAACGGTAACGACACCCTCGATGGTCGCGGGGGAGCCGATAGCCTCGACGGCGGTGCCGGCATCGACACCGTGACGTATGGGGCGAGCGGCGCCGGGGTCAGCGTCAACCTTCTCGCCAGGACGGCTGGGGGCGGCGATGCGGAAGGCGATGTGCTGACCGGCATCGAAAACCTAACGGGTTCCGGTTTCGACGATGCGCTGACCGGCGATGCCGTCGGCAACAGCCTGATCGGCGCGGTTGGCCGAGACACCCTCAGCGGCGGCGCGGGGAGCGACACGCTCGACGGCGGAGCCGATGCAGACGTGCTCGACGGCGGGGCCGACATAGACACCGTCACCTATGCGGGGAGCTCTGGAGCCGTCGCCGTGAACCTCCGAGCGGGCACGGCAAGCGGCGCTCATGCGGATGGCGATACTCTGACCGCCATTGAGAACCTGGTCGGCTCGAATTTTGCCGACACGCTCACGGGCGGTACCGGCAACAACTCGCTGTCCGGCGGAACCGGCAACGACGCCCTCGATGGCAATGCGGGCGACGATACGCTCGACGGCGGTACGGGGGCCGACACCCTGACGGGCGGCGCGGGCAACGACGTTTTCATCGTGGATGCGGTCGGCGACGTGGTGATCGAAGCCGGGGGCGAAGGCCGCGACGAGGTTCGAACGAGCCTTTCGGCCTACACCCTCGGCGCAGGCGTGGAGGCTCTCACCTACGCCGGTACAACAGCCTTTTCGGGCACCGGCAACGAACTTGCCAACACGATCGGCGCCGGCAACGGTAACGACACCCTGTCCGGCGCGGCGGGCAACGACGTCCTCAACGGCAATGCCGGGAACGATACGCTGGAGGGCGGAGAGGGCGCGGACACGCTGAACGGAGGCACTGGGACCGACCTCGCGACTTATGCCGCCAGCACCTCCGGCGTGACCGTCAATCTGGGAACCGGGATCGGCACCGCCGGTGATGCCGCGGGCGACGTGCTCAGCGCCGTGGAAGCCGTGATCGGCTCCGGTTTTGCGGATGCGCTTACCGGCGACGGGAATGCCAACACCCTCACGGGCGGGGCCGGCGACGACACGCTCGATGGCGGAGGCGGAACCGACAGTATGATCGGCGGAACCGGAAACGACATCTACGTGGTCGACTCCCTCGGCGACGTCGTTCTCGAAGGTGCCGGCGAAGGACAGGACGAGGTGATCACGAGCCTTGGCTCGTACACGCTCGTGAACAATGTCGAAATGCTGACCTACGCGGGCCACACGGGCTTTGCGGGCACCGGAAACGCGCTTGCGAACCGGATCACCGGTGGCGGTGGCAACGATACCTTGTGGGGCGCGGCCGGCGACGACTCGCTGATCGGCGGCATTGGGGACGATGTTTTGTCTGGCGGGTCTGGGTCTGACACGCTGGAGGGCGGATCTGGAACGGACACGGCGAGCTATGCGGCAAGCGCTCAGGCCGTGACGGTGAGCCTTGCGGGCGGCACCGGGCAGGGCGGGGATGCTCAAGGCGACGTGCTGGTTGGCATCGAGAACCTCACCGGCTCAGGCTTTGCCGACACCCTCACGGGCAGCGGCGGCGCCAACCAGCTCACGGGCGGGGCGGGCGACGACACCCTGGACGGGGGAGCCGGCGCCGACACGCTCACGGGCGGCTTGGGCAACGACCTGTATGTGGTGGATGCGGCGGGCGATGCGGTGGTGGAGGCGGCCGGCGAGGGGCGGGACGAGGTGCGCACCACCCTTGGGGCCTACACGCTGGCCGGAGAGGTGGAGGTTCTCACCTATGCGGGCTCGGGCGCGTTCACGGGCACGGGCAACCTGCTGGCCAACACGCTCACGGGCGGGGCCGGTCACGACAGCCTGTGGGGCGGGGCAGGGGACGATTCCCTGGTGGGAGGCTCTGGCAACGACCTGCTGGAGGGCGGCGCTGGGGCTGACACGCTGGTGGGGGGCTTGGGCGAGAACACGGCCAGCTACACCGCAAGCACGGGGGCCGTGACGGTCAGCCTCGCCACAGGTCAGGGTAACGGAGCAGACGCTCAGGGGGACCGCCTCTTTGACATTCGGAACGTGGTCGGATCGGCTTTCGCGGACTTGCTGACCGGCGATGGTGCCGCAAACCTGCTCTCCGGCGGCAGTGGCGACGACACGCTGGCAGGCGGCGGCGGCAACGATACCCTGGCAGGCGGCGGCGGCAACGATGTCTATCTCACCGAGGGGTTGGAACAGGTCGTCGAGCAGACCGGCGGGGGAATCGACGAGGTTCGCACGAGCGCATCCGCCTACACGCTGGGCGCCGAGATCGAGAAGCTGAGCTATTCGGGGAGCGGCAATTTCGCTGGAACCGGAAACGCTCTCGCGAACACTCTCACCGGCGGGGCCGGGGACGACGTGCTCACGGGCGAGGCCGGTCACGATGCCCTATCGGGCGGGGCCGGCAACGACGCCCTGAGCGGCGGCTCGGGAGCCGACACCCTGGATGGCGGGGCTGGGCTCGATACGGTCACCTATGCCGACAGTTCGGCGGGAGTGACGATCGATCTGGCGACCGGCAGCGGAAGCGGGGGCGACGTTCACGACGATGTGCTGATCGGCATCGAGAATGTCGTGGGGTCCGCATCCGACGACACGCTGAAGGGCAGCAATGCGGACAACAGGCTTGATGGCGGGGCGGGCAACGACACTCTCGACGGTGGCGGCGGGAACGACGTGGCCCTGGGCGGCGAGGGCGCCGACGTCTACATGTTCGCCCTGTCGGGCGGTCACGACACCTTCAGCGGCGGACATTGGAGCGACGACCGAATCGACCTGTCCTCCGTGGGTATGGCCGGCACGGGAAGTTGGACCCTCGCGCTCACATCCGGCACCGTCGAGTCCAGTTCCGCGCACGAGTTCGTCCTGTCGGGGGACGCCGCCGGCACGGTGACGTTGATGGACGGATCGACGCTGACCTTCGAGGGCGTCGAGCGTATCTCCTGGTGAAGCGATACGGCCGGGCGCGGCACGGTCGGGATCTCGCGAGAGGGCCCAGCCGTGCTCCGTGCGAACGCTTGGGCGATGCCTCACGAGGGAGCCACGCGGCGGCTCGGCGGCTGAAACAACCGTCACGTGTCATCCTTGTCCCCGGAGCCCCCTTGGCGCGAAGCAGGCCCATCGGGCCGGGCCTCGGGGATTTGCCCGAAGTCGAACTTGACGCAGGGCTGGGCGCCGCACCTCGTTCCGAACGTGATTTTGCGCTCGGTTGACAGCCCTGCGCCCTCGGGAGAGAACCCTGCCGGGGGCGCAACAAACAACAAAATGGCAGCCCGATCGTGATGCCTGCAGGCCGAGAATCCATCAGCCGGCGCTGGTCCGTGCGCGCGTTCATGGCCGCGCTCGCGGCCTCGCTGACCCTTCCGATCCTGTTGTTTGCAGCCGTGCTCCTGGGGCAGTACGCGAAGGGGGAGCAGGCGCGCCTCGAACAGGCCGCCATCGAGGAGGCTCGGGACATCGCTCAGGCGGTCGATGGCGAACTCGGCGAACTCCTCGTGTCGGCGGAAATCCTGGCTCTGACTCCGGCCGTTCGCTTTGCCCGGTTCGAGGAGTTCCACCGACTGACGCAGGATATGCATCGCAAGTTCGGCATCATCTCCGTGCTCCGCACGCCCGACGGGCAGCAGGTTGTCAGCCCGCTGCGGCCCTTCGGGTCCGATCTGCCCAAGGTGCGGATCGGCTCCGACGAGCGCGTCCTGCGCACCCTGGAACCGGCTGTTTCCGATCTTTTCACCGGTGGTGTCTCGCGCGCGCCCCTGTTCGCCGTGACCGTCCCCGTGCTGCGCGACAGCGGAGAGCTCGCCTTTCTGCTCAACATGAGCTTTCCGGCCGAGCGCCTGCGGGGCATCATCCAGCGCGAGCAGCCGCCCTCCGGATGGACCGTCGCGATCGTCGACAGGGACGGAGCGATCATGGCGCGCAACAGCCGCCATGAGGAATTCGTCGGACGCCCGGCCACCCAGGATCTTCAGGACAACACCAAGGGGCCACAGGGCACCTGGAACGGATCGACCGCCGACGGCCAGGCGGTCATGGGTGCCTACGCGCGATCCAGGCTCGCCGATTGGCGCATCGCGGTCGGCGTGCGGCGTTCCGATCTGGCGGCGCCCCTATGGGCGTCCCTGTCCTGGTTCATCAGCCTGGGCCTTGGCCTCTTGGTCGCGTCGACGATGCTTGGGCTTTTCCTTGGGCAGCGCGTGACGGCGCCGCTGCGCGCCCTGGCCGCTCAGGCTGCCGCCATCGGACGCGGGGATATCGCGCATCCCGTCGAGAGCAGCGTGAGAGAGATCAGTCAGGTCGCCGAGACCCTGTCGGCAGCCTCGTCGGAACTGCGCGGGAGCGAACGGCGCCTGCGTGAGGAAAGCCATACCCTCGATACCCTCAACCAGACGGGCGCCGCGGTTTCGAGCGAACTCGAACTGGAGAAGATCGTCCAACTCGTCACGGATGCCGGGGTCGAGCTCACGGGCGCCAAGTTCGGCTCGTTCTTCTACAATGTCACCAATGCGGCCGGCGAGAGCTTGATGCTCTACACGCTCTCCGGCGTGGACCGCTCCGCTTTCGAAGGGTTCCCGCAGCCGAGGGCGACGAGCGTCTTCGCCCCGACCTTCAGGGGCGAGGGGGTCATCCGCTCCGACGACATCTTGGCGGACGAGCGCTACGGCAAGAGCGAGCCGCATCGGGGTATGCCGAAGGGGCACCTGCCCGTGCGAAGCTATCTCGCCGTTCCAGTGGTGTCCCGGTCCGGTGAGGTTATCGGTGGCTTGTTCTTCGGCCACCCGGAACCCGCCCGTTTCGACGAGCGCCACGAGCGGCTGATCACCGGCATCGCTGGACAGGCTGCCACCGCAATCGACAATGCCCGCCTCTATCTCGCGGCGCAGCGCGAGGTCGAGCAGCGCCGGCAGGCGGAGGACAGCCTGCGGGAGCTGAACGCAACCCTCGAGGGCCGGGTGAAGGAGGCCATCGCGGAGCGCGAGAAGACGGAGGCCCAATTGCGGCAGGCGCAGAAGATGGAGGCTGTCGGCCGCCTGACGGGTGGCGTGGCGCACGACTTCAACAACCTGCTGACGGTCGTGACCGGCAACCTCGACATGCTCCGCAAGCGTGTCGACAGCGTCGGCGACTTCCGGCTTATTCGCAACGTCGACAACGCCATCGAAGGAGCCAACCGCGCCGCGCAGCTGACCCATCGCCTGCTGGCCTTCTCCCGGCAATCGCCGCTGCAGCCCGAAATCGTCAACGTCAACAAGCTCGTGTCCGGCATGTCGGACCTGCTGCAGCGCACGCTCGGCGAGACGGTCTCCATCGAGACCGTGCTGGCCGGCGGCGCCTGGAGCACCGAGGCCGACCCCAACCAGCTCGAGAGCGCGGTCCTGAACCTTGCGGTGAATGCGCGCGACGCGATGCCCGACGGCGGCAAGCTCACCATCGAGACCGCGAATTGGCACCTGGACGAGGCTTACTCCGCCAGCACCAACGGCGAGGTGAAACCAGGCCAGTATGTGTTGGTGAGCGTCTCGGACACGGGTGTCGGCATGACACCGGAGGTGCGCGCGAAGGTCTTCGAGCCGTTCTTCACCACCAAGCCGGTGGGCAAGGGCACGGGCCTCGGCCTCGCGCAGGTCTACGGCTTCATGCGGCAATCCGGCGGCCATGCGGCGATCTATTCGGAGCCTGGCCACGGCACGACCGTCAAGCTCTACTTCCCGCGCGTCACGCGAGCGCATGATCGAGTCCAGCCCCTCCACGTGGCGCCCGCCGCGCCGGCGCCCCTTGTCGCAGCGGGTGAGACGATCCTGGTCCTTGAGGACGACACGATGGTTCGGGACTTCTCGGTCTCGGCCCTGGAGGAGGCCGGCTACCGGGTGCTGGCGGCCAGCGAGGGTGCCGAGGCCCTGCAGCTGCTCCAGGAGCACAAGGAAGTCGCGCTGCTGTTCACCGACGTCGTGCTGACCGGGGGGATGAACGGACGGCAGGTTGCCGATGAAGCCCTCAAGCTGCGCCCCGACCTGCAGGTGCTGTTCACGACGGGCTATACGCGCAACGCCATCGTCCATCACGGGCGGCTCGATGAGGGGGTCGAACTGATCTCGAAGCCGTTTACGGCGGCGTCCTTGGTGCAGCGCGTTCACTCTTTGCTGGCGGAGTGCGAGCCGGTTTGAGCGATGGACAGCGCAGAGTCTCGGTGTGACCCGTCCGCCCACATGAGTAGGCAGCACGACGATGCGGCTCACACCGGCGTCGTCCGTAAGATCCTTGCACCTGCAAGTGCAACATGCCCCGGTTGCACCGGTCTGCTCTGAGCTTTCTCACGCCGCGGAAGGTCTTGGTCATACGGGGCCGCTTTTGGCTGCCATGGTCAGCGTATCGCGAGCGGCGCGCTCGTCAGTGAGGGCGCCGGGCCACTATCGCGCCAGCTGCTAGGCTGCCAAGACAGAGGCGGCCTGTCTTGCTTGGTCTACCTGAAGCACAGCCGGTGCGCCTTCGCTGCGGCCGGTGGGTGCAAGCGATCTTCGCACCCCGATGGGCGTTCAAAAGCGGGACGAGGGGATCCAACTGAATTCGTTTGGCGATCAGCCTGAGGGTGCAGCGCGATGAGCCGCGCCATCGTGGTGACCTTGTGAGCCGCTGCACCTGATGACATCCGTGCTCGATCCAAGTGAAGTCCAGCGGATCACGCCGGCCTGAGCCGGTCCAGCGCCTCGCTCGAATCCGTCCGCTCACATCTCTGCGAAATGGCGGAGCATGCGGGTCGGGTCCGGCTCTCGCCCGGTGAACAGGCGGAATGCCTGCACGGCCTGGAAGACCGCCATGCCGCCGCCGCCCATCGTGCGGCATCCCCTCGCGCGCGCCGTGCGAAGGAGCTCGGTTTCGAGCGGGAAATACACGATGTCGGCGACCCACAGATCCGGGCGCAGACGATCTGCTGGAAGAGCCATGCCGGGGTATTTCGCCATGCCGAGGGGGGTCGCGTTCACGACGCCGTCGGCTCCCGATAGGGCCCCGTCGAGCCCTTGGCCAGCAGAAGCGCGACCGGCTCCGAACCGCCCGCGAAGTGCCGCCGCGAGGTCTGCGGCCCGGGCCTCGTCCGTATCGACGATCACCACCTCGGCAGCGCCGAGCGTCAGGAGCGCGTGGGCGACGGCGGCTCCCGCGCCGCCTGCCCCGAACTGGACGACCCGATCCCTTGGCGCGTCGGCGAGCTCCCGCCGAAAGCTCTCCGCGAACCCCCACCAATCCGTGTTGTGGCCGATGGTCCGCCCTTCGGTGAAGACCACCGTGTTGACCGCTCCGAGCGCTGCCGCATCCGGGGACAGCTCATCGAGGTGCTGGATCACGGCCTGCTTGCACGGATGGGTGACATTCAGCCCAGCAAACCCGAACTGCCGGGCCGCCCGCAGGATCTCCGGCAGGGCTTCGATCCCAAGCCCGCCTGCCTCCAGGTCGATGAGCTTGTAGACATAGCGCAGGCCCTGCTCGGCACCCTCCCGCTCGTGCAGCGCCGGGGTCCGCGATGCCCCGATGCCAGACCCGACGAGGCCGACGAGAACGGAGGGGCCGAGGACCGTCAGGCTGCTACCCGCGTCAGGCAACGGAGGCGTCCTTCGTCAGCGCGCACATGGCGCGGACGGCGGTCGGGTAGCCGAGGGAGCCAAGGCCGGCGATCACCGCCGTGGCGACCGGCGAGACGTAGGACTTGTGGTAGATCGGCTCGCGCTTGTGGATGTTGGAGAGGTGGAGCTCGATCAGGGGCGCCGGAAACATCTTGAGCGCATCCATGAGCGCCATGGAGGTGAAGGTGAAGGCCGCCGGGTTGATGATCATGCCGCTCGCCGCATCGATGGCCTCGTGCACCCACTCGATGAGCTCGTATTCCCGGTTCGATTGACGGAACACGACCGGATTGTCCCCGGCCGCCTCCCGGCAGAACGCCTCGATCTCGGCCAGCGTCGTGCGGCCATAGATCTCCGGTTCCCGCATCCCCAAGCGGTTCAGGTTCGGTCCGTTCAGGATGTAGATGGGCTTCTGCATGAGGGGCATCCGACGGCCTAGCCTTGGTATCCGAACAGCCGCGGCAGCCACAGGACGGTCGCGGGGACGAAGGTGAGGATCGCGAGGGCCACGAACATGGCGAACAGGAAGGGCAGCGTGTCACGGACGATGAGCCGGAGGGGCTCGCCGGAGATGTTCGCCATGATGAAGAGGAGAAGCCCGTAGGGCGGCGTGATCAGGCCGATCATGATGTTCACCACGACGACGACGCCGAAATGCACGAGGTCTATGCCGAGCGCCTGGACCGTCGGGATGAAGACCGGCACCACGATCAGGAGGATGGCCGTTCCCTCGAGCACGCAACCGAGCAGCAGGAGCAGAAGATTGACCAGGATCAGGAAGGCGGTGGGCGAGAGATCCCAGCCGGCAAGCAGACCCTTCACGGTTTCCGGGATGTTCTCGACCGTCACAACGTAGTTGAATACGAGCGCCCCGGCGATCAGCATGCCGATGGAGGCGGTGGTGCGCGCGCTCACCGCGATCGAGCGGTAGAAGTCGCCCCAAGAGACGCTTCGATACAATCCGGCCGAGATGAGAAGCGCATAGGCGGCGGCGACGGCCGCGGCTTCCGTCGGGGTCATCACGCCGCCATAGATGCCGCCCAGCAGCACGACGGGCATCATCAAGGAGGGCAGGGCCTCCCAGGTGATGCGGGGCAGCTTGCGGAGAGGCACGGGCTCCTCGACGGGAAAGTTGTGCCGGCGCGCCGTGATGGCGACGATGATCATCTGGCTCAGGGCCATGAGCAGGCCGGGAACGACGCCGCCGAGGAACAGGAAGCCTATCGATGCATCCGAGATGAGCGCGTAGAGCACCATCGGAATGGACGGGGGGATGATCGGTCCGATGACCGAGGACGCTGCGGTCACGGCCGCCGCGTAGCTCGCCGTGTAGCGGCCGCCCCGGGTCATCATCGCCTGCATCATGCGTCCGGTGCCTGCGGCGTCCGCGATGGCGGAGCCGGACATCCCGGCGAAGATGATGCTTTGCAGGATGTTGACCTGCGCCAGCCCGCCGCGGAAGCGGCCCACGAGGGCGTTGCAGAAGGTCATCAGCCGGTCGGTCATGCTGCCGATGTTCATGAACTCGGCGGCCAGGATGAACAGCGGCACGGCTAGGATCACGTAGTTGGTGTACATGCCGTTGAGCAGCTGCTCCGCCGCGGTGCCCATGTCCTGCCCGGCGAGGAGCAGGTAGAGAATGGATCCCGCGATCATCGAATGCCCGATGGGCAGGCCGAGGAAGGCAAGCGCCGTGATGGCGACGATGGAGAGCGAGAACGGGCTCGCGAGGTTCATACGCCCGAACTCGCCTTGGTGGGATCGAAGGCCACGGGCGCGTCGCTGCGGAGCGCGGTCCAGGCGAGCCAGACGTAGCGAACGATCGCCGCGACCACGAACACCACGTAAATGGAGAAGAGGAGGTCGAAACGGATCTTCAGATAGGCCGTCCGTTCCACCTTCATGAAGGTGACGTAGTCGACGACGGCAGGAAGCGAGACGAGGTAGAGCGCGACGAGCGCGAATGCGGTGACAACGGCCATGATACGCCGCGTGCGGGGGCTGACGGAGCCGTAGATGATGTCGAACCGGATCTCCTCCCGCTCGCTCACCACGAAGGCCGCTCCCCAGAGCACCAGCCACACCCACAGAATGGCGCTCACCTCGTGCGTCCAGCCTATGGGTAGGCCAAGGAGGTAGCGGAAGGCGATCTGCAGCAGGAAGGCGACGAAAATCACCGAGAGCATGGCGGCCAGGACGTTCTCGGCCCGGCGCGAGAGCCACGCGCCCGTGGAGCGGAGGCGAGCAGTCATGGAGCGATCCTTCGATGCGGGCGCTCAGGCAGGCGCTGCCGAGCGGCGCCGCCTTTCGGTTCCGAAGGGGGATGCGAGACACGAGGGTCGCGGCATCCCCCACCGGTGCGTCACATGGCGTTGATCTTGTCCAGCATGCCGGCCGGCCAAGCCTTGGCGAGGTCGGAGGCTAGGTACTTCTTCTGGGCGAACTCCCGGAACGCCTTCACGTCGGGCGTATAGACCTCGAGCCCCTGCTTCTTGAAGAAGTCGGCGAGCTCGGCCTCCTTCTTCAGGTGCTCCTGGGTGCTCCATTCAATGGCCTTGTCTGCCGCGGCCTGGAAAGCTGCCTGCCTGTCGGCCGGCATGGCGTCCCACATCTTCTTCGAGACGGAGAGAAGATCGAAGCCGACAAGGTGCGAGGTCAGAACGATCTGCGAGCTGACCTCGTAGAACTTCATGTTCTGCACGTTCGGCAGCGGGTTGTCCTGTCCGTCGATGGCGCCGCTCTGGAGGCCCGTATAGACCTCCGCATAGGCCATGGGGGTCGGGTTGGCGCCGAGCGATTGCCCGAGGAACTGCCAGGCGTCGCCGCCGGGCATGCGCAGCTTGATCCCGGCGAGGTCTGCGGGCGTGTTGATCTTCTTCTTCGGTTTCAGGCCCACATGTCGGGCGCCGAAATAGGTGGGGCCGAGGATGTGGATGCCGAGCTGGTCGGCCGCCATCTTCTTGAGCTGCTGGCCGACGTCGCCGGCAAACACCTTCTTCAGGTGGTCGGCGTCACGGAAGAGATAGGCTGAGGTGACGATCGACCAGGCGGGGATCTGGTTGGAGATGTCCTGCGGCGCGATGTTGCCCATCTCCAGGTTGCCGCGCTGCATGGCCACCAGTTCGGTGCCCTGCTTGAAGAGAGTGCCGCCGTAATAGGGCTGCAGGTTGAAGCCCTGCGCCTTCACCTCTTCTCCGAACCGCTTCATCATCTCGGCGCGGATGTCCTGCTCCGAGAAAACGGCCGAGAACCTGAGATTGGCGGGCGCCTGGGCGATGGCCGGCGAGCCTGCGCCCCACGCGAGCAATGCCGCTCCCGCGGCCATGAGCAAGCGGCGATTCAATGCGAGTGTCATGTGTCCCTCTCCTCGAGTTCGTGGCGCGCATTTCCTGCGTCTTGGTCCTGACTATCAGACCCAAGTTTCATGAAATCAATAGGCCTTTCGGTTTTTGTCTGATATTTCTATGATCGTCTGATGTGCCGGCCGTGATCCCATCGGGGGAGGGCGCGGCCACGGGCGGATGGAGCGGAGAGGGAGCGCCGTCGACCGGCGCGGGTCGTCCATGAACATCGAGTTCTTCTCAGCTTCCATTGCCGACCGGGCCTATGAGCGGATTCGGACCGACATCGTCTTCGGACGCCTCGAGCCTGGATCCAGGCTCCGGCTCGACCGGCTCGCCGAGGATTACGGCGCCGGGGTTAGCACGCTGCGAGAGATCCTCAGCCGCCTCTCGTCCGAAGGGCTGGTCGTGGCGGAGGGTCAGCGCGGCTTCCAGGTGGCGCCGGTCTCCTCGGCAGGCTTCGAGGAAGTCGCGGCCTTGCGGCTGCTGCTGGAGACCTATGCCATCCCGCTCTCCTTCGAGGCTGGCGACCTCGAATGGGAGAGCCGGGTCGTGGCCGCCCATTACAAGCTCGCCGCTCTCGAGCGGCGCATGGCGGCCGGGGAGCGCGACGAGACGGCCCTCTGGAAGCGCTACGACCGCGAATTCCACCAAGTTCTGATCGAAGCTTGCGGCTCGCAGACCCTCATGGATCTCTTCGGGGGCGTCTACGACCAGTACCTTCGCTACCAGATGATCGCCGTAGTCTTCAGGGGCGACATCGCGGCAGGAGAGCATCGTGCGCTGCTCGACTGCGCCCTGTCTCGCGATGCCGGTGAAGCCTGCGCGATTCTCGACCGGCACGTGAAGGGATGCGTCACCCACACCCTGGAGAGCGGGGCTCTGCCATGAACGAGGCGATCGGGCAGGCGGGGCTCATCACGGTCGGCGAGAGCGCGTATCGACGAATCCGGGCGGATATCGTGTTCGGGCGTTTGGTGCCGGGCAGGAAGCTGAAGCTCGACCGGCTCAAGGCGGATTACGGGGTGAGCGTCAGCACCCTGCGCGAGATCCTGAACCGGCTCCAATCCGAGCGCCTGGTCGTGGCCGAGGGCCAGAAGGGGTTTGAGGTCGCGCCGGTCTCCGTCGCCAACCTGAGGGAAATCGCCGCCCTGAGGCAGCTCCTCGAATGCCGGGCGTTGGAGCAGTCGTTTCGCTCGGGCGACATCGATTGGGAGGGGCGGGTCGTGGCCGCCCATCATCGCCTCGCGCGCCTCGAGGAACGCATGGCACAGGGCGACCGCAGCGGCACCGAGGAGTGGAAGCAGTACGATTGGCAGTTTCACCAGGCGCTCATCTCGGCCTGCGGGTCGCGTCTCTTGATCGACACCCATGCGGCGGTCTTCGACAAGTATCTCCGCTACCAGATGATCGCCTTGAGCTATCGCGGCGACGTCGCCTCCCAGGAGCACGCGCTGCTGCTGGAAAGCGCTCTCGAACGCGACGCCGCGAAAGCCTGCGAGGTGCTGCGCCAGCACGTCGAGGGCGGCGTCGAGCATGCCCTCGCCACGGGCACCATCACTTGAAGCTGAGGGCGCCCTCGCGCCCCTACGAAAGCGGGTCGACCAAGAATGCGCACAGCCATCGCGACGGTTTGCCTGAGCGGGACCCTGCACGAGAAGCTGGAGGCCATCGCGGCCGCGCGCTTCAAGGGCGTGGAGATCTTCGAGAACGACCTCCTATCCTTCAACGGGACTCCGGCCGACGCACGCCGGATCATTGCCGATCTTGGCCTTGAGACGATCACGTTTCAGCCCTTCCGTGATTTCGAAGGCATGCCGGAGCCGCAACGCTCCAAGGTCTTTGCCCGGGCAGAGCGCAAGTTCGACCTGATGCAGGAGCTGGGCTGCGACCTCCTGATGATCTGCAGCAACGTCTCGCCTGACTCCCTCGGCGGCATCGACCGGGCCGCCGCCGATTTCCGGGAGCTCGGGGAAAGGGCCGCCCGGCGGGGGATGCGCGTCGGCTTCGAGGCGCTGTCCTGGGGGCGCCACATTCACGATTACCGCGACGCCTGGGAAGTGGTGCGACGGGCGGACCACCCCGCCGTCGGCGTGGTGCTCGATTCCTTCCACATCCTGGCCCGCGGCACGGACCTGTCCGCCATTCACGCCATTCCGAAAGACCGCATCTTCCTCGTGCAGATGGCGGACGCGCCCCGCCTCGACATGGATTTTCTGTCCTGGAGCCGGCACTACCGCTGCTTCCCAGGGCAGGGCGATCTGCCCATCGACGATTTCATGCTGGCCCTCCAGGCAACAGGCTTCGACGGGCTGCTGTCGCTGGAGATCTTCAACGATCGGTTCCGCGCCGGATCGGCCCGAAGCGTCGCCATAGACGGGCAGCGTTCGCTCATCGTGCTGCTCGATGAGCTTCGCCGCCGCACGGGGGGAGATGGAGCGTCATCCGCACCGGTTCTGCCGCCCAAGGCAACCTGCACCGGTGTCGATTTCGTGGAATTCGCCCTCGATGAACGAAGCGCGCCCGGGTTCGAGGGCCTTCTATCTGGGCTGGGGTTCCAGAAGGCCGGTGTTCATCGCTCCAAAGCGGTCACCCGCTGGCGGCAGGGCCACGTCAACGTCGTCGTGAACACCGACAAGGAAGGTTTCGCCCATTCCTTCAACATCACCCATGGAGCCTCCGTCTGCGCCGTCGCGCTCCGGGTCGGCGACGCGCCGGCGACGGTCGAGCGGGCGCTTACGCTCCTCGATCAGCCCTTCCAGCAGCCTGTGGGTCCGGGCGAGATGGACATTCCGGCGGTTCGCGGGCTCGGCGGCAGCCTGCTCTATTTCGTGGACGAGCGAAACGGCCTCGACCGGCATTGGGATGTGGACTTCGAGCCCACCTCCGACAACGGCGCTGCCGATGCGGGCCTCCTCACGGTGGATCACATCTCCCAGTCCATGCACTACGAGGAGATGCTGACCTGGCTTCTCTTCTACACATCTCTTCTCGATGCCCAGAAGTCCCCCGTCCAGACGGTCATCGATCCCGGCGGCGTCGTGCAAAGCCAGGTGGTGGAAACGTCCGACGGCTCCCTGCGGCTCGTGCTCAACGCCTCGCAGAGCCGGCAGACTCTCTCGTCGCGCTTCCTCAACGACCTGTTCGGATCCGGTGTCCAGCACATCGCCTTCGCGACGAGCGACATCTTCGGCACTGTCGAACGGCTGCGGTCAAACGGCGTCGAGCTTCTGCCCATTCCGGATAACTACTATGACGATCTCGAAGTGCGCACGGACCTATCCGCGGAGGCCGTCGAGCGTCTGAGGCGGCATCACATCCTCTACGACGCTGACGGGGGCACCGAGTATTTTCAGGTCTATACGCAAACGCTGGAGGGCGGCTTCTTCTTCGAAATCGTGGAGCGGCGAAACTACCGCGGCTACGGAGCCGTCAATGCCCCGATCCGCCTTTCCGCGCAGACCCGTCTCTCCGCTCACCGCGCCATGCCGCGCCTCTGATGAGGCGCGAATGCCGGCGGCGGCGCGACCTCTGGGCAAGGGAAGCGTTGGCGTCAAGCGCCACGTAACGAACACCAATTCGATTGGCGAGGAATGTCATGGCCGAAACCCGTCCTGTCGTCATTGCGGTTGCGATCACCGGATCGGTGCCGCGCAAGAAGGACAACCCTGCCGTCCCGATCACGCCGGCCGAGCAGATCGAGTCGACGCATGAAGCCTATGAGGCCGGCGCCACACTCGTTCATATCCATGTGCGCGACGACGACGAGACGCCCTCGTCCGATCCTGCTCGTTTCGCTGCCGTCCAGGAGGGCGTGCGCCGGTATTGCCCCGGGATGATCGTGCAGTTCTCCACCGGCGGGCGCGGGCGGGACCCCAGCGCCCGCGGTTCGTCTCTCTTCCTCAAGCCCGACATGGCCTCGCTCTCCACAGGCTCCGTGAACTTCCCGACGATCATCTATGAGAACCACACCACCCTCGTGACGGAACTGGCGTCGGGCATGCGCCGGAACGGCATCCGCCCGGAGATCGAGATCTTCGACCTGTCGCACCTGCATGGGGCGAAGCGGCTTCAGGAGCAGGGGCTCCTGGACGAGCGCCCGCACATCCAGTTCGTGATGGGCGTGCAGAATGCGATGCCGGCCGAGGAGCGCCTCCTCGACATTCTCCTGGGCGAGACCCGCCACCTGTTTCCGGCCTGCACCTGGACGGCGGCCGGCATCGGGCGGCACCAGGCGCGGGTCATGGACTGGGCGCTTGTCCGCGGCGCAGACGCGGTTCGCACGGGGCTCGAGGACAATATCCGCGTGACCAAAGACCGGCTCGCCGCCTCGAACGCGGAACTCGTCACCCTCGCGGCCGAGGCTATTGCCCGCCACGGCAGGCGTGTCGCCGCGGCTGCTGAGGCCCGCATCGCTCTTCTCGGGCCGTGAACCCGCGCCTGCTGCGCGGCAGCGGGAGGCGCACGCCACCAGGGCAGGGGGCGGCTCTGTGTCTTGAACCAAAGCTGGACAGGAATGCTGTGGCCGGATTCGTCGCAGGTCCGTAGATCTGCGATCCCTTTGCAAGTTCACATTCCGCTTTTATGGGTGGATGCGAAGCATAGGGGGACGCTATGGCTATCGACCTCACTGGATATACTATTTCTTTTGCTGACGAATTCAGCGGATCGTACCTCGACACCAGTGTATGGCGCACAAACTATTGGTGGGGTGGTCGATCGCTCGCAAGCAATGGCGAGAAGCAGTATTTCGCCGACCGGTCGACCTCCGTGGTGAAGTCCTACCCTTGGACCGATCCGTTCAGCATCGCCGCCGATCCCACGGACCCTGGCGACGGCATCCTCAGCATCACAGCGCGTCCGTCTCCCGATCCCAGGCTCACCGATGGGCTTCCCTATGTGTCGGGATTGATCAACACGCACGGCACCTTCGCCCAGACCTACGGATACTTCGAAATTACGGCTGATGTTCCCTCAGGCCAGGGGCTTTGGCCGGCCTTCTGGCTCCTGCCGCAGAGCGGCAACTGGCCGCCCGAGATCGACGTGCTCGAACTCCTGGGACACGACCCCTCGACCTATTACGTGGGTGCCCATTGGTCTGATGCGGGCGGGTCGCACGCGTTCGAGACCGTTCCGGTGGATGCAGGCGTCGATCTCTCGCTCGGCTTTCACACCTATGGCAGCCTGTGGACGCCGGAGACGATCACCTACTATCTGGACGGTCGCGAGGTCTGCAGCATCGCGACGCCGGCGGGCATGACCGAACCCATGTATCTGCTCGCGGGGCTCGCGGTCGGCGGCAACTGGCCGGGCGATCCGAACGCCAGCACGGTATTCCCGGCCGAGTTCCGGATCGACTCGATCCGGGTGTGGCAGCGCGATGCGCTCAGCGCCTACAAGCCCACCATCGAAGGGGGAGCCGGAGCCGACACCCGGATCGGGACCGCCGGCGCGGACGTCATCTTCACCTATGGCGGGCGCGATACGCTGGAGGGGCTGCAGGGGAACGACGTGCTGGCTGGCGGAGGCGACGCCGACACCTTCCATTTCCTTTCGAAGGCGACGGGCCATGACCGCATCCTCGACTTCGACCCGCTCTCCGGAGACATGCTGCGCATCTCCAAGACGTTCTCGGGGGCGAAGAATTTCTCGGCGCTTTATCGCAAGATCGCGGACAACGCGGAGGGCGATGCGGTTCTCAAGCTCGCCGATGGGAGCACGGTCACCTTCCTGAATGTGGCGAAGGCCCAGCTGGCCTACGACGATTTCCTGCTGGTCTGATCGGCCTCGGCCGCGCGCGGCTGCTGGGCCAACGCCTCCCGCATGGCGGCCCAGGCGCGCTTGCGTCTGAACGCGGAGTCGAGGAGGAGAGGGCGCATGGGGGCCCCATCCGGCCGTGGCCGGAAGCCCGGCAACCAGCTTTGGGAATCCATGAGGCCCCAGGTCGCGACCGACAGAACGCGGCACTCCTCGAGCACGAGCGTCACGAAGCGCCGGTAGGCTGCCGCGACCTCCGCATCCCGCTGCGAAATTGCGCGCGGGGAGGCGCGGTCCGTCACATCCATTTCGGTGATCATCACCGCAAGGCCGAGATCCGTGACCTCGCGCAGAAATGCCCGCAGCCCCGAGTGGTCGGACCATGCATGTTCCGCCGCATCGAGATGGGCCTGGATGCCGAGCGCATGAATTGGGGTGCCGCGGGCCAGTTCCCCGGACAGGAGAGCCAGCGCGGCGCGGCGTTTGTCGTCCGCAGCCGGGCCGGCATATTCGAGGCCCATCTCGTTGAGGACGAGGATGGTCGCGGGGTCGCAGCGGGCCGCGAGGCGGTAGGCCTCCCCGATGTAGTCCTCGCCCAAGTGCTCAAGAAACGGTGACCGCCGCAGGCCGCGCGGGTGCCCATCGGCCAGGTTCAGCGGCTCGTTGACCACATCCCAGGACCGAACCCGTCCGGCGTAGCGGGCGACCGTCGTGGCGAGGTGGTCGCGGGCCGCGGCCGCAAAGGCCGGCGGCTCTGCCGGCACGTCGCCTGGCACCGATTCATGCCACCACAACGTATGGCCATGGACTGCTAGCCCCTCGGTCTCCGCGAAGGCGAGGAGCCGATCCGCCGCCCCGTAACCGGCCGCCGCGATGGCGTCCCACTTCATCTCGTATTCCGCGGTCAGCAGGCTGCACTCGCGCAGCAGCGCGGCCCGGTAACCTGGGCTGTCGAGGAGCGCCCCTTTCACGGCCGTCCCAAAGAGAAGGTCCCGCCGGGCCGCCGCATCCTTGAGGCCAGCCCGCGGCCGCCGGGCGCCGCCGAGCCCTGTTTTTTCCATGCAGTTCCCCTGGCTCGATGCCCGACCGGTAACACGCTAGAAGGGCTTCCGGTGCCAATCTCGCCAGGCTCGATCGTTCGCTCGAACCAACCCGCCTGCATCCAGGCATTGGGTTCGAGGGTAGACCACGCGACCGTGAACCGACCTGCGGGTTACAATGCAGCATAATGCTCTAGGTTAGGACCTCGAACACGACCTCACCCATGCTGTTTACCCGCTCACCGATGTTCATTCGCTCTCCCCGGCCAGGGGCCGGCTGCCGTTTCGACGGGTCCTCGGGCCGAACCGTCCCGAACTCTGCCCTCCCGGCCGTGAGCAGCGGCGGAGTTCCATGCCGGACATGAAGATCCGTCACATCCTTCTCGCCCTGACCGCCTGTCTTGGGGCTGCCCTCATCCTGGCCGTGACCCTGCAGATCCGCACGGAAGCCCTCGATTACCGAGAAGCGCAACGGCTCGTGTCGTCCAACGCGGTGCGCGAGCAGCTTCTCCTTGCCGCGGCCGCTATGGGACAGGAGAGGAGCGGGACCTATCTGCACCTTGCCGGCACCCGTGGCGCGGGCGTCAATCTGGGTCTCGCCCGAGAGCAGGTCGACGGGGCCTTCTCGGCTGCTGAACGGGTTCTCTCCAATGGCCATTCGACCCTCGGCAGCCAGGATCAAAGCCTGACGGCGCTCTCGGCCGTGCGCCGGTCCGTTGCCGATCTGCGCGCGCAGGCGGACCAGGCCGGCGATACGGGTAACGCCATCGCGATGCGCTGGTTCAGGGGTATGAGCCAAGCCATCGACCAGGTGCAGACCCTCCGGCTCACCCTGCTCCAGCAGGAGCGGCCGCAGAACCCGCAGGTGCGGACCAACGGCCTCCTGCGCTACTACAGCGGGATCCTCAGCGAGAGCATCGCGCGCAACCAAGCGCTCCTCACGCGCGCCATCGGGGATATTCAGAGCGCGGATCCGGCCACGCTCGAGGGCATCACCCGCAACATCGGCCGGTCGGACCTCGCGTGGGAGCTCATCCACGACCAGAGCGCCACGGCCCTACCGGAGCCGGTGCAGGCGGCATTGCGGGAGGCGCGGGAGGATTACGAAACCACGCTGGCCCCGCTCGGGCGCAGGGCCGCCACTGCCCTGGCGGCCCAGACGCGACCGTTCATCACGGCAACCGAGTGGTTCGAAGTGACCGAGAGGTCCCTCACGCTCGTCGGGACCATCCAGCAGCAGCTTCTTGTCAGTTCGCGGACCAGGCTCGCGCGGGAGCTGGAGCGGACCGAGCGCGTGCTCGCCGCCTATGCGGTGCTGCTGGTCGGCGGCATCGTGGCGGTTCTGCTGAGCATTCTCGTGGTGCGCAACCGGATCGTCCGCCCCATCGAGGTCATCAGCGGAACCATGTTGCAACTCGCGAACGGCGACCTCGCGGCGTCGATCCCCCGGTCGGGTCGCACGGACGAATTCGGCGAGATGAGCGACGCGCTTCGCGTGTTCAAGGCCAACGCCTTGCGCCGTCAAAGACTTCAGCAGGACAAGGATCAGCTGCACGTCCGGCTGCGGGAGGCCTACCAGATGCTCCGGCGCGACCTGGAAGCGGCCGCGGCGATCCAGAAGACGATGCTGCCCGCGCCGGCGACGCTGGGAGACCTGCGCTATGCGGGGCTCTACCGCCCGTCGAGCCTCGTCGCGGGCGATACCTTCAATGTCCTGCAGCGCGACGACGGCAAGGTCAGCTTCTTCCAGGTGGATGTGGCCGGTCACGGCGCGCCCGCGGCCCTCGTTTCCGTCGCGTCTCACCACATCCTCTCGCAGGCGCTACTGAAGCGCAGCGACAACGCCCCGTTGAGCCAGATCGTGGCCGAGATCAACGCGGATTGGCCCGACGACCTGCCCTACTTCACGATGATCATCGGCGAGTTCGACGCGGCATCGGGGCATGGCAGGATGGTCCAGGCCGGCCATCCCTCGCCCTACCTGATCGGTTCGAACGGGACCGTGCGTCCGCTAGGGGAGGGAGGTCTGCCGGTCGGCATGATCCCGAACGCGAGCTACGACGATCTCGAATTCTCCTTCACGGCCGGCGATCGGCTGGTGGTCTATTCGGACGGTCTCATCGAGGCTGAAAGTTCGGCCGGGGAGGCTTTCTCCGAGGAGCGCTTGGAAGCTCTCCTTCAGGTCAACGTTTCCGCGCCGAGCGCTGATCTCCTCGACGGCATCGATGCCGAGTTGCGCCGGTGGCGCGGTTCTGAGAGCTTGGACGACGACCTCAGCGTGCTGATCCTCGAACAATGGCGCGAGGCCGGGCATTCGTCCGGCTCACACAGCGCCCCGCGCGGGGACCCCAGCCGGCATTACATCGCGGCGGCTTCGCTCGACGCCAGCTTTTCCGAAGCGGATCCGACGTACGAAAGGAAGCAGTGACCATGAAATTGACCGACGAGCAGCGGGGCGGAGTCCTTGTGGTCCGGGTGGATGAGACGCGCGTCGACGCCAGCAAGGCGCCGCTCTTCAAGGACGAGATGGCCCGCCGGATCGAGGCTGGCCATACCCAGATCGTCCTCGATCTCAGCGGCGTCGACTTCATCGACAGCTCCGGCCTTGGAGCGATCGTCTCCTGCCTCAAGCGCCTCGGGCCGCGCGGCAACATGGCGGTTGCCGGCGCAAAGGGTGCGGTGAGCCGGCTCTTCGCGCTGACCCGCATGGACAAAGTCTTCGCGCTCGAGGAGACCGTGGACGGCGCGCTCGGTCGGCTCGGCGCCTGATGGTGCGCGCCCACGCAACCGGTCGACCCGCATGGCGCGGAGGACAGGGGCGCGGATGCCGCCTAGTCCGCCGTTCCCCGCAATACCCGTTTTGAACGGCAGTCAGGACCCCCGGATGTCGGCAGGAATCACGCTCCTCATCGACAGCGATCTTGACAAGATCGCCCTGGTCGCCAGAGCCGTACGGGCCGTGTGCGAGGAGGCGCTGAGCGCCGAGGAGGCGGACGCCGTGGAACTCAGCCTCGTGGAGGCAATGACCAACGTGATCAAGCACGGCTACGAGGGACGGCCGGGGCAGGACCTCAAGGTGGCGCTCTCCGTTCAGGCGGACAGGCTCGTGGTGGAGATCGTGGATCACGCGCACCCGATGCAGGAGGGGCTCCTCGACGACGCGACAGCCGAGCGCTTCGCGTTCGACGAGACGAATCTCGATGATCTGCCCGAATCCGGCATGGGCCTCGCTCTCATCCGAATGAACATGGACGAGGTGGAGTACAGCTCCTCCGGTGGCGAGAACCGCTTGCGCATGGTCAAGCGGATCGGAGCGCCGCCGTCCTAGAGCCGTTTCTGCCGATCGGCAACGTCGACGGCGTGTCGGTCACAGCCACGACCCGAGGGACCGCTTACGCGAAGATCCTCATCCGGGTCAGTCGCTCCTGCAGGGTCGGGAAGGTCGCGGCGGTAAGGGCGAGAGCGGCCACAAGCGCTGGCGAATCGTTGGGCGGCTCGGCCCCGATCCCATCGAGCACGGCGCTCACGCGCGAAAAGGCTTCCTCCGTGGGCAGCAATCCCGTCCGGGCCGCAGTGCTGAGGGCCGTCAGGAGGGCGGCTTGGTTCGTGGGCAGGCGAGGGTCGGCCGCATGGGCGCGCTCGGCCTCGCGTAAGGAGACGGAGGCGGCGTTGCGAGCGGCCGCGTTCGACTCCGGCACGCCCCTCCTCTCGGCGAGCGCCGCCTCGACCCGGCCCTGGATGCGGGTCTCCGTGTCGAGATTCTCCAGGTAGATGATCACGGCCGTCGCAAAGGCGAGAGCGAGGATGAACGCGATCTGGCCGCGAGCTGCGAGCAATCCGGTCTTGAACATGTCAGGTTGCCTTTGCTGCCGCCGGCAGACGCCGGCGAAGCGCTACGACCGCCTGTCGCCCGACCGGGCGAAGGCGGGCCGCATGGGGGCGGCGATGATGTCCGCGGCCGACGCCGAGACAGTCGGGGCGCCGGGAGGAGGAAAGGGTTGTCACCGGGTCGCCTCCGCGAGGATCGGCGCCTCGTAATCGGGGTCCGGCTGCCAGAACGCCGCACGGATCATCGGCAGCATGGCGAGGGCGTTGTTGAGCCCCCAGAGGGTGTTCGCCACCATGGCGCCGAGACCGTATCCCTCCCGCCCGGCCGCGAAGGCGCTCCAGCCCCACACGAGGCCGGCGAGCGTTAGCACCACGATCCCGATCTGCCACTTCACCAGCCGCGGATAGGTTCCGACCTGCCGGTCCTTGGGCGTCACGGGGAACGAAATCTTGCGCCCACGCACCACCGTCCACAGCGCCTGCAGGTTCAGGGGAAACGATGCCAGGTACCAGGCCCGGCCCTTGGCGTTCGAGTTGCCCCAGAGCGCCACGAGTTGCGAGAGCTCGTTGAACAGAAGGAACGGTGTGATGTGGAGGAAGAAATCGAGGGAATAGCCCGCCACCGGCGCGATGCCGGTGAAAAGAAACACGATCGGCGCCGCGAGGAAGATGAGGTTCCAGATCGGAGACAGGTAGGAGTAGAACGTCATCCCGTACATCAGCCGCTGCGGGAAGGTGAGCCCGCCGCGCCGGAAGAGGGGATTGTCGTTCGCCAGGATGTCCAGGGTGCCGCCCGCGTATTTGAAGCGCTGGATCGTCCAGCTCAACAGGTCGCTCGGCGAGAGCATCTTGGACACCACGACCGGGTGGAGCACGGACTTCCAGCCGCGCTCGCGGTCCGAATGCAGGACGATGGAGGTGTAGATGTCCTCCGACACGTGGAACTTGTAGGGCGTGAATTCCTCTTCGAGGGCGCCCTGCCAGCGCAGGGTGTCCCGCATGGTATCGCCGACCGCGCTCTCGCCGGTCAGTCGCCGGACGTCCCGCTCACTGCGAGCGGCAGCCCCGGCGACCTTGTCGGACCACTGGCGGAGGGCCGCCTCCATCACGGCCTCCCGGCGATGGACCGAGCCTGCCCCGCAGCAGAAACTCGCATTCGCCCAGTTCCGGCGACGAAGGATCACGTCATAGAAGAGCTGCGGGTCGTTGGCGAAGGGATCCTCCCCGATGCGGATCGGACCCAGCACCCGCTCCAGCGCCCGTCCGACCCCCCGGCCGAGGCCCCCAAGCCAGCGGTCGAGCATGGCATGGAGCGGCACGCCGGGAGGGATGTCGCAGAACCATTGGGGCGTCTGCACCCAGGCAATCTTCGGGTCTCGAAAATAGCCCAGCGTCTCTTCGAGAATGTTCGGAAACGGACGGGTATCCGCGTCGCAAATGACGATGAAGTCGCCAGACGTGCTCCCCATGGCGTTCCGCAGGTTACCCGCCTTGAAGCCCGCATTGTCGGTACGGGTGATGTAGTTCGCCCCTTCCTCCCGCGCGACCGCCTCCATGGCCGGTCGGCGTCCGTCGTCGAGCACGTGGACGCGCACGGTGATCGGGTGCGGGTAGGTGATCGCCTTGGCATCCTGAAGCCCGAGGCGGACGAGGTCCGGGTCCTCGCTGTAGGTGGCGAAGAAGACATCGACCGCGATCGGACGGTCCGGAGTGTCGGGATCGTCGGTGCAGTCGCGGATCGAGGACGGCAGCGGGCCGGGCTTAGGCGACTCGGCGGTCCAGAGATTGACGGTGAAAAAGATGAGGCCGATGAAGGCTCCGGTCTCGGCGATCAGCAGGGGGATCGAGAACCAGAGGGCCTCGGTGTTGATCGACCCCACCCAGCGCCACCCGATGTACCAGCATCCGAAGAGAATGCTGGCGGTGGCCAGGAACTGCCAAAACAACTCGTGGACGGGCGAGAAGGGCAGGGGCCTCCAAGGCTTTCTCGCTTCGAAACGGGACAATTGACGTGCCAAGGAGCCAATCTCGGAAACGGGTCGGGACCAGAAACGTGTCACAGAGCCCTTCTTCGAAACGCGTCGTGACCCGCCAGCATGATCCTTTGTTCTAGCGATCCGGGTGTTGAAGAAAAGTCCCACTGGTCCAGAATTCTCCTTCCGGTCCGCAGGAGCCGTTTTCGTTGTTAACGATACGCCTGCTAGCGTCGGCCGATTCGTCAGGGCTGTTCGCGATTCGAGGCCTTTGTTGTTGATGTCGATGCGTCGCCCTGTTCTGACTCGCCTCGTCGCGGGCCTGATCCTCGCCTTTGCCGCCCTGCTCCCCCTCGCGGCCTCCGCTCAGAGCGTGGACGATCTCGCGGTGGGCGCCCGGGCCGCCGCCGGAGCCGCCAACCACGCGGAGGCCGTGCGGTTGTTCGATCAGGCGATCCGGACGGCGCCGGAGCGTCGCGCCGAGTGGCTTTTGGAATATGCCGACCAGCTCGCCTTCGCGGGCCGTCCCGGTGAGGCCGTCCCGCTCTATCGGGAACGGCTCGGGGATCGGGCTCTCCCGGCTAGCGACCGCCGACGCGCCGAGCGGGGGCTTGCCTTCGCGCTTCTCTGGAGCAGCCAGTTCGACGAGGCGATCGCCGCTTTCCAGCAGATTGCCGGCCAAGATCCCGCGGACGCAGAGGCTCGGCGCGCCGTGGTCGATGCGGTGGTCGGCGCCGCGCGGTCGGCGGCCGAACGCGGTGCCAATCCAGAGGCCGTACAGGGCTTCGAGCGCGTGATCGCCCTCGATCCCGCCCGGCGGCCGGAGATCGCTCGGGAATACGCGGACCAGCTCGCCTATGCGGGGCGTCCACAGCAGGCGGTGCCGATCTATCGGGAGGTGCTGGCCCGGCCAAATCTCGCGCCCGAAGAGCGCCGACGCGCGACGCGCGGCCTCGCCTTCGCGCTCCTGTGGAGCAGCGCCTTCGACGCGGCGATCCCGGCCTGGGACGCGATCCTAAGGGAGAGCCCAGGCGACGAGGAGGCCCGCCGGACCCTATCAGAGGCACAGGTGGGCGCGGGCCGGCAGGCCGCCTCCTCCAACCGCAACGGACCCGCGGCCGCCTTCTTCCGCCAGGCGATCGAGACCGCGCCGGCGCGCCGGGCCGAGCTCCTGCCCGAATACGCGGATCAGCTCGCCTTTGCGGGCCGGCCGGCCGAGGCCGTTCCCCTGTACCGGGAGGCCCTCCAAAACCAGCGTTCGCCGCAGGACCAGCAGCGCCTGCGCCGGGGACTTGCCTTTGCCCTGTTCTGGAGCGGCGCCTACCGGGAGTCCCTGCCGGCCCTGGAGGCCGTATTGGCCGCGTCGCCCGGTGACGCGGACGCCCAGCGGGCGATCGCCGATGCGCGCACGCGCATCACCGGCGGGGGACCGGCCGCAGCGTCCGGTGCTCCGGCGCCGCAAGCGGCCGCTCCCCAGACGCCTCCCGCACAGCCTGCTGCTCCAGTGCAACCGGCGTCCCCAGCTGATGCGGCCATCGCAGCCGCCCGCGCCGCCGCGGGCCGGGGCGCCAACAAGGAGGCGGCTGCCGCGTTCGAGCGGGCCTTTGCCCTCGACCCCGCCCGCCGTCGGACCCTGGCGCGCGAATACGCGGACCAGCTCGCCTATGCGGGCGAGCCGGCTCGCGCCGTGCCGGTCTACCGGGAGGTGCTTCAGCAGGCGGGGCTTCCCGCCGAGGAACGCCGCACCACGACGCGCAACCTCGCCTTCGCGCTGCTCTGGAGCAGCCAATGGCCCGAGGCCATCGCGGCCTGGCAAACGATCGTCGAGCAGAACCCGCGGGATGGGGAAGCCCTCAAGGCAAGATCGGATGCCCTCGTCGGAGCAGCCCGCCAGGCGGCGGGTCGGAACGCCAATGGGGAGGCTGCCTCGCTGTTCGCGCGAGCCATCTCCGGACTGCCGGATCGCCGGGGCGAGCTTCTGCCCGAATACGCGGACCAGGTCGCCTATGCGGGTCGGCCGGCGGAGGCCGTGCCGCTCTACCGGGAGGCTCTGCGGGACGGCGCTCGCCCGGCGGCCGAGCGCACGCGCCTGCGCCGGGGGCTCGCCTTTGCGCTTCTCTGGAGCAACCAGTTCCGCGAGGCGATTGCCGCCTGGCAGACCATTCTGCGGGAAAACCCCCGCGACCAGGAGGCGCGCAAGACCCTCGGCGACGCTCTCGTGGGCGGCGCCCGGCAGGCGGCTGGGCAGAACCGCAACGGCGAGGCCGCGGAGCTTTTCGCTCGCGCCCTGACGGCGGTTCCTGGCCGCCGCCGGGAGCTGTTGCGGGAATATGCGGATCAGGTGCTCTACGCGGGCCGTCCGGCCGAGGCGGTCCCGCTCTACCGGGAGGTCCTGACATTTCCGGGATTGTCGTCCGGGGATCTGCGCCAGGCTAGGCTCGGCCTTGCCCGCGGCTATGCCTGGAGCGGGCAGCCCGCCCTGGCGCTTCCCGTTTTCGACCTCCTGGTCCAGGCCGCGCCGCGGGATGCCGAGGTGCTCATCGGCCGGGGCCAGGCTCTCAACGCCCTCGCGCGCCACCGGGAGGCCCTCGCCGACTTCGAAACCGCCATCGCGGTGCAGCCCTCGAACCGGGACGCCATCCGGGGTGCCGCTCAGGCCGAAGCCTCCCTCGGACGTCCCCGGGCTGCGCTGGCGCGGGTGGAGCCCCTCATCGCCGCCGGCGACCGGGAGCCTGCCACCCTGATCATCGCCGGCTATGCCCGGCGGGCCATGGGACGCCCCGACCTTGCGGAGGACATCGCCCGGCTGATGCTGAGCGCCAAGCCCGGCGACGACGGCGCCGAGCGCCTTCTCCAGGAACTCCTGCGCGAACGTCGGCCTCTCACCTTCTTCGATGCGGTCCACGCGGTGCGCTCTGACGATCTGCGGATCTCGTCCCTCACGGTCCGGCACGAGCTGACCCTGAACCGGGGCCTCTCGATGATCGCGCCACAGGCCCGCTTTTCCACTTATCGTGGCGGCGATTTCCCGACCGTCGACATCTACAGCCTGGGGCTTGCCGGGCGGCATCGGTTCAACGACTGGCTCGAGTTCACGAGCTCGCTCTTTCTTAACGTGGAGGAGGAGCCGCGGGACCAGGATCTCACCTTGACCCACGATACCACCTTGAGCCTGATCCCCAGCGACAGCATGCGGATCGGATTCAATCTGGTGCGCCGCTACCCGGACGAGAATTCACGCGCCGTCGTGAACGACATCTTCGCGACGGATGGGGGCATCACGCTGGATTACACGCCCCAGAACGATTTCCGCATCAGCGCCCGCGGCTATGCGAGCCGCTACACCGACGAAAACGAGCGCCTCTGGGGCCAGCTCGAATTCGCGCAGCGCGTCACCGCCGGGCCTTACTTGTGGCTGGGTGCCCGCTACACCGCCTTCGACTTCAAGGACGTCCGAGACAACGGCTATTGGAACCCCGACGATTACCGCGCGATCGAGGCAAGCCTGCACTTCTACGGGCAGCTCGCGGAGCGCTGGTCCTTCGATATCCAGGCGGCGGCCGGTTACGGGCGGTCGAACCCGGGCGACGGCGGCCTCGTGGGGTCCGCAACCGCCAAACTCTCGTACGAAGTTGGCGAGAACCTCACCATCGGCCTTTATGCCAGCCACCTCGTCTCCTACGCCCGCACGGGCGACAACACCCGGCCGGGGACCGTGGAAGACGACGAGCCGTTCCAGCGCACCGCCATCGGCGCCGAAATCCGCGCTCGCTGGTAAGACTGCTCGATCAAATCGAGAGGGCGCCGTCGAGGTCCGGCTCGGGAAGGTTGAGGGTGCGCGCCACCAGCACGGAGACCACGTGCTCGGCCAGCATGACGAGCTCCGCCTGCTCGCCCCGGCTGAAGCTACGGGGCTTTGGATCGATCAGGCACAGGGACCCGAGGCGCAGCTCGCCCTCATAGGTGAGGGGAGCGCCTGCATAGAACCGGATGAAGGGCTCGCCGCGAACGAACGGGTTGTCGCGAAAGCGCGGATCGTGATGGGAATCCGCTACGACGAGAACATCCTGCTGCAGGATCGTGTAGGTGCAAAAGGAAATGTCGCGGGGCGTCTCGCGGCCTGCGAAGCCCTGATGCGAGAGGATGAGTTGTCGCTGCGCCTCGATGACGGTGACCAGGCACGTCGCGACCTTGAAATGCGCTCGCGCGAAGGCCGTGATCCGGTCGATGGCCGCATCCGGGATATTCTCCTCGAGCCGAAGCTCGCCGAGAGTCCTCAGCCTGAGCATCTCGTTGGGATCGGTCGGGAACTCCAAGCTCATCTCCTCGAATTGGGGAAGGACGCTGATAGGGCAACGCATCGTCCGTTCGCCACCTTGCGGCAGCATAGGGAGCAATCCTGAACAGCTTGCTCGAGACTGGCACATCAGGGCCGCCGCATCGCGCCCTTGCGACCCGCGGCGCGCATCTCACCCTGCTGGAAACGCGACGCTCGCAATAGGCACGATGCCGGGAAGCCGTGGGATCGACGGCCTTGAAGCGCGGCGGTCGCCTCGCCGCTCGGCTGCGCCGGATCGCGGTGTCGGCGGAGGCCCGACGACTGCTCCCGCCGAAGTCGCAGTTCAGAAAAGCTCCAATCTATAACCGTTCTAAGTTATTGATTTTGCATTGATTATTGTTCATGTCCGGGTTAGCCCAGGGCTGCACATGACCGTGCATCTCCCTTCACGCAGGGCCTTGAACCCTGGCCGATGAGGTTTTCCATGATGACGTTTTCGGGCGCCCTTGGCGCACGCCTTCTTGCGCCGGCTTGCCTCTCTGTCCTCGCCGCGCTCTCACCTGTCGCCTCCGCCCACGCTCAGCCTGCGGCTCCGCAGGCGAAGGCCCAACCAGCCGACACGATCGAGGTCAAGGACGTGGCCGGCCGCACGGTGCGCGTCCGCGCGCCGGTGAGCCGGGTGATCCTCGGGGAGGGGCGGCAGATCTATGTGGTCGCCGCCCTGGACAAGGAGGATCCGTTCCGGCGCGTCGTCGCGTGGCGTGACGATCTCGCCAAGGCGGATCCCAGCACATTCAAGCTCTACGAAGCCAGGAATCCAGGCATCGGCAAGCTGCCGACCTTCGGGGGCATGAAAGAGGGCTCCTTCGATGTGGAGCAGGCGGTGGCGCTGAAGCCCGACGTGCTGCTCATGAACATCGAGGCGAAGGTGGCGAGCGACGAAGCGAAGCTCGTGGAGAAGCTCGCGGGCGTCGGCATCCCGGTCGTCTATGTGGATTTCCGGGAGAAGCCCTTCGAGAACACCGAGCCCTCGTTGAGGCTCATGGGCAAGCTGTTCGGACGCGAGGCGGCGGCCGAGGAGTTCATCGCCTTCCGGGCCAAGGAAATCGCGCGAGTGGAAGAGCGCCTGAAGGCTGCGAACCTCGCGGAGGCCAAGAAGCCTCTCGTGATGATCGACCGCGCGGGCGGATACTCGGACGATTGCTGCATGTCCTTCGGCCGCGAGAATTTCGGGCGGATGGTGGAGCTGGCCGGCGGGCGCAATCTCGGCTCGGACCTTATTCCCGGCACCTTCGGCACCATCAACCCCGAGCAGATCGTCGCATCGAAGCCCGATGCGGTCATCGTCACGGGCAGTGCCTGGGATGCCTACGTGCCGGGAGGCGCCTGGGTCGGCGTCGGTCCCAACGCTGACATGAGCGAAGCCCGTCGCAAGCTGACGGCCCTGACGCAGCGGCCCGCCTTCCGTACCCTCCCGGCGACCCGCAATGGGCAGGTCCATGCGATCTGGCACCAGTTCTACAACAGCCCGTACCAGTTCGTGGCCGTGCAGCAGATCGCCAAGTGGCTCCACCCGGATCTCTTCCGCGATGTGGATCCGGATGCGACCCTGCGGGCCCTGCACGACCGCTTCCTGCCCATTCCCTACCAGCCGGGCTATTGGGTCTCGCTGCAGGTGAACGGCTGATGGCGATCCCATCGCTGACGGCCGCCCGGTTCCCCCGGGCGGCTTCCTCGGTCTCCGCCACAGCGGAGGCCTATCGGTCGCTCACCCGCCGCAAGTGCTTCGTGCTCGCCGGGCTCGCTGCTCTCCTGGTGATGAGCGTCCTGATCGATCTCGCCACGGGCCCGGCGCGCTATGCGATTGCTGACGTGGTCCGGGCGCTCGCGGCTCCGGACCAGGTTCCGGCGGCCCTGCAGGTGGTCATCTGGCACATCCGCCTGCCGGTCGCCCTCATGGCGGTGGTGGTCGGCGCGTCCCTGGCCGTGGCCGGCGCCCAGATGCAGACGATCCTCAACAATCCGCTGGCGAGCCCTTTCACCCTCGGCATCTCGGCCGCCGCGAGCTTCGGGGCCGCTCTTGCGCTCGTACTCGGCGTTGCCATCGTGCCGGTCGCCATCGAGTTGATGGTGCCGCTGAACGCGTTTTTGGCAGCCGCCGCGGCCGCGCTCCTGATCCATGCCCTCAGCCAGCGCCGGGGCGTGAGCACCGAAACCGTGGTATTGCTGGGTATCGCGCTGGTCTTCACCTTCAACGCGCTGCTCTCGCTGCTGCAGTTCGTCGCGTCCGAGCAGGCTCTCGGCGCCGTCGTGTTCTGGACCATGGGCAGCCTCACGAAAACGACTTGGCCGAAGATTGCGATCGCCACCGGCGTTCTCGCCCTTTGCCTGCCCTTGTTCATGCGCCGCGCCTGGGCCCTCACGGCCCTGCGACTGGGTGAGGACAAGGCGGCCAGCTTCGGGATCGATGTGCGGCGTCTGCGCCTGGAGACCATGCTTCTCGTCAGCCTCTTGGCGGCCGTGCCGGTCTCCTTCGTCGGCACCATCGGCTTCATCGGTCTGGTCGGCCCTCACATCGCGCGCATGCTGATCGGCGAGGATCAGCGCTTCTTCCTGCCCGCTTCCGCGCTCGCAGGGGCGGCGCTGCTGTCAGCTTCCTCCGTGGTCAGCAAGTCGCTCGTTCCTGGGCTCACCTTTCCGATCAGCATCGTCACGGCCCTCGTGGGCGTGCCCTTCTTCTTCAGCCTTATTCTCTCGACGAACAGGAAATGGCGCTCATGGTGACCACCCAAGTCTCACGCGACGGTCGTCAACGCGGGCATGTCACGCTCACCGCCGCAAGCCGCATGGGACCGAGCCTCGAGCTGCGCGACGTGGGCGTGCGCTACGGCTCCGGCTCCAACTCGCCTGCCGCCTTGTCCGGCATCACCACGCCTGTGTTCCGGGGCGGCGAGATCGTCGCCGTCATCGGTCCGAACGGAGCGGGCAAGTCGACATTGTTCCGGCGCATCGCCGGCCTCCTGAAGGGGCCGGGCGCCGTGATGGTCGGGGGAACCCGTCCGCTCTGCTACCTTCCGCAGGACAGCGCCGTCACGGCGGTCCTCACGGTCTATGAGGCCGTGCTGCTCGCCCGCAAGCAGGACGGTAGGGGCGCCTGGTCCGCCCGTGGGGAGGATCTGGAGATGGTCGACCGGGCGCTCGAGGATCTCGGCATTGGCGACCTCGCCTTCCGCAACCTCGCCGAACTCAGTGGGGGACAGCGCCAGCTCGTGTCCATCGCCCAGACCCTCGTGCGGGAGCCGGAGATCCTGCTCATGGACGAGCCCACAAGCGCCCTCGACCTTCACCGGCAGATCGAGGTGCTGGACCTCGTCCGCCGCCTCGCGGCGACGCGGGGCATCTGCATCCTGCTCGCCATCCACGATCTCAACCAGGCTCTGCGGATCGCGGATCGCGTGCTGGTGCTCGCGGGCGGGCGGCTCGTCGCGGTCGGCGCGCCTCGCCAGGTGATCACGACGGAATTGCTGGAGCAGGTCTACGGCGTCAGGGCCCGGGTGGAGCCCGTCGGATCCGGTGGAGCACCCTACGTGGTGGTCGAGGGTTCGGCCCGCAGGCCGGCCGAACCACAGGACGTCGTTCCGCTCCTGAGAGCCGCAGAGTAAGCGCTCCGCCGGGCGGGGCACTCAGGACGCGATGTTTCCGCCGAGCTCGTCCTCGATATGCACGCGGATGATCTCGTCGTACGTCGTCTCGGAGCGAAAACCGAGGCCCTCGGCCCGCTCGGCCCTGAATCGCCGCGGCCAGCCCGCGACGATGCCCATGATGGTGGGGTCGGGTTCGCGGCGAATGCGGCTTGCCACTCGGTCGCCCGCGATGCGGCGCAGCGCGTCGATCTGCTCGGCCACCGTCACCGACACCGACGGCATCGTGAGATTGCGCCGCGCGCCAAGGAGTCCCGTGTCGATGCTTGCGGCATGAATGAGGAAGTTGACGGCAGAGCGCGGCGAGGCGTGAGCGTGACGCACGTCCTCAGGCACGGGTAGCACCGCCTCCTGGCCACTCAAGGGCTCGCGGATGATGCCCGAGAAGAAGCCCGAGGCCGCCTTGTTGGGTTTTCCCGGCCGCACGTTGATGGTGGGCAGGCGGATGCCGACTCCATCGAAGAAGCCGCGGCGGCTGTAATCGGCGAGGAGCAGCTCGCCGATGGCCTTCTGCGTGCCGTAGCTCGTGAGCGGCGTCAGGAAGAAATCGTCAGTGATCGCCTCCGGGAAAGGGGCTCCGAACACGGCGATGGACGAGGTGAACACCACCCGCGGCGTGTAGCCCTCCATCAGGCGTATCGCATCGAAGAGGAAGCGCGTGCCGTCAAGGTTGATGCGGGAGCCCTTCTCGAAATCCGCCTCCGCCTCGCCCGAGACGATGGCCGCGAGATGGAAGACGAGGTCTGGGCGGCTCGCCAGCAGCTTTTCGGCTTCGCCGGGCATGGAGAAGTCGGAGACCAGCGCCTCGACCGGGAAGGGGGCACCGGACGGCACGGTGGGCTCCACCACGTCGTGCAAGGTCACACCCGTGATTTCGCGACCGCCGATCTGGCCATCGCGCACCAGGCGCTCCAGCAGCTTGCGCCCGACCATGCCGCCGCCACCGAGGATCAGAACCTTCATCCGCGCACCCTACCTTCCATCGTCTTCCTGCCGTGAAGGGCCAAGCGCTGCTCCTCCACGTCCGTTCATCGTCGCTCGTCGCCTCGTCGCGAGACCTTCCGCCGGCCGTCAGGCGGTCGCCACGGCCCTGCGCCGGTAGGGCGCGAACCAGGAGAGTCCATCCTCGGTTCGAGCCTTCGGCCGGTACTCGCATCCGACAAAGCCCTTAAAGCCTGTTTCGTCGAGCAGGTCGAAGAGAAACCGATAGTTGACCTCGCCCCGATCAGGCTCGTGCCGGTGCGGCACGCCGGCGATCTGGACGTGAGCCGTGAGATCGGCATTCGCCCTGATGCGGGTCGCAAGGTCGCCTTCGGAAATCTGGCAGTGATAGAGATCGAGCTGCAGCCTGAGATTGGCGGCGCCGACCCTGTCGATCACGCGCCGCGCCAGGGCGGTGCTGTTCATGAGGTAGCCCGGCATGTCCCGTCCGTTGATCGGCTCGATCAGCAGCGTGCGCCCGGCAGCGCGGCACTCGCCCGCCGCATAGGCGAGGTTCTCGCAATAGGTGTCCAGAAGCTCGTCGTCCGACCGGCCCCGCGGCCTCACGCCCGCCATGCAGTGGAGGAGGCCGCAATCGAGAGCATCCGCATAGGCGAGGGCCTGAGCGACGCTCGTCCTGAACGCGTCCCTTCTGCCGGCAAGGCAGGCAATGCCGCGCTCGCCCGCCTCGAAATCTCCCGGAGGCAGGTTGAAGAGGGCTTGGACAAGGCCGTTGTCGCCGAGCCGAGCACGAATCTCATGGGCCGCGAAGGCATAGGGAAACAGGAACTCCACGGCGTCGAAGCCGGCCGCCGCCGCCGCTCCGAAGCGTTCCAGGAACGGACGCTCCGTGAACATCATCGACAGGTTGGCGGCAAAGCGCGGCATGCATGTTCCTTCGGGGCCAAGGAGTAAGAGGCGAGCACGTGTTGTCAAGCAACGGCCAGGGGGGCTGGCGTTCCGTTAAGGCCGAGATCCCGGCGCCCATGCTTATCAATTGTGACCGGTCGCCATCGCCGCTCTGCATCCGCGAGCCGCGCTCCGGTGTAGGCGAGGGGAGGGCTTGCTACGGCGCGGGCCGGCAGGGAGAGCAGGATGACGGATCAGGGCCATCATTCGACCAAATCGCCTCGGTCCAGGGGAGGGATCGGCGCATTCCTATGCGCCGTCGCCCTCGCGGGTCTCGTCGCGACCGGTGCCGCCGCGCAGGCGGTGGGCGCAGGCGGCGAAGAGCACTATGAGACGTGGCCCATCCTCGAGCCCTCGTTCCCGAGCACGGGCGGCGGCGGCATCGTGATCGGCGAGTACCGCCCTGTCGTCTCGGGTTCCACCTGCAGCACCGCCTTCACGGCCACCGAGCCGAACGGAACGGTGCACCGGAATGTTGTCGAGTTCGATGCCATGCCGGCGCGGGGCGGGATCCTGTGCCACAACGGCCGCTGGCGCTCCGTGGACGGGTCCGCGAGCGGCACGACGCCGTTCCGGGTGTTCGTCAAGGACGGGGTGGCGCGCGGCTCACCGTAAGGACGGGCGTCCAGCTAGGTCGGCATGACGGCCGAGAAGGCGACGCCCACATCCTGGCCGGATTGCCAGCGCAGCTCCGCCTCGTAGATGCGGTCCAGGCGCGGAACGAGGAGCTGAAAGCGCTGGCCCAAGGCAGGCACGCCCGGGAAGGTGAGCCTGGCTCCACCCTCGGAGAAATCCTGCACGAGACAGCCGCGTGCCTGACCGCCCGCATCCTTCAGCACGGTGGCGAGCAGGGTGACGGGCACGCGCGGTGCCCGGCGCGGGAAACGGTTGAAGGTCGGATGCGGCATGTCCGCAGGTCTACCGAGCAAACCGTCAAATGAGGCTGATCGCGATCGCTCAAATCGTAACGAACGCGCTGTCCGCGGCGCCCGCCAAGCGTCGGACCTTTGACGAATGGAGCGCGGGCCGACCGCGGTCTAGGGTGAGATTCATCCGCGAAGCCCAGGCCGCTTCTCGGGCGGCACCCAGACCCGAGCGCCCCAGCCCTCCCGACTGCGTGCGGACGTCAACCAGAAGGGGTGCGCCATGGCCGCGACAATCTCCCACGCCGCGACCAAGGCGTCGATCGTTCCAGAGGAGCCGGGCGGCCGCGCCGCCGCCGGCGACGTGGTGCTCGTCGTCGAGGACGACCGCATCGACAGGCAGCTCATCAAGGAGATCCTCGTCGAGGACGGGGGCTATCAGGTGGTGCTCACGAGCAGCGCCGAGCTCGCTCTCGGGCTGCTCGAAAGCCGCACCGACATCCGCCTTCTCATCACCGATGTGAACATGCCAGGCGGCATGGACGGCTTCCACCTCGCGCGCCGGGTGGCGGAACGCTGGCCCGCGATGCGCATCGTGACCGTGTCGGGCCACGACCACCAGGGCAACGGCGAGGTGCCGCGCGGGGCCTATTTCCTCTACAAGGCCTATCTGCCGTCCGCCCTGCTCGGTCTCGTGCAGAAGCTCTTGAGCGACCCGGTTGCGGCGCCGCTTCGATGATCGCGGGGGCGTCGGCTAAGGTGTCTGCCCTTCTCCGAGATCCCAGTAGAGCCCGGCCATGACCGCGAGCCCCTCGCGGGCGATGGCGACGGGGAGGTGTTCGTTCGGAGCATGCTGGCTGCAGCCTGGATAGGAATGCGGCACCCAGATCGTGGGCAGCCCGAGATCGTCCGCGAAGATGTCGTTCGGCAGGGAGCCGCCGAGATTGGGCAGGATCGCAGGCCGCGCGCCGGTCGTGCGCTCAAGGGAGCGCACCGCCCAGTGCACCCAGGGGTGATCGGGATCGAGGCGGGTGGCGCGAAACAGCTCGTCCCGCGCGCTCGCGATCTCCACCATGGGAAAACCCTGCCGGTCGAGGTGTCGCCGCAGGGCGGGCAGGATGCCCTGCCAGTCGATGCCCGTGACGAACCGCAGCTGGCAGCGCGCCCAGGCGCGCGGCGGAACCGCGTTCACGGGCGTGCGCGGATTGCCGGCCTCGAAGGCCAGCACCGTGAAGGAGCACCAGCCGAAGACGCGCTCGGTCGGGGTGAGCCCCGGCTCGCCCCAGTTCGGATCGATCGCAGGCCCGTCGGATCCGCTCTCCACGGCGCAATCGGCCAGCACCCGGCGCACATTGGCCGGGATGGCCTCCGGCACCCATTCGGGAATGCGGATCTGCCCCGTGGGGCCGCAGATCGAGGCGATGGCGTGGGCGAGCTGGATCGCCGGATCGGACAGGAGCCCGCCCCAATTGCCGGAATGATGGCCGCTGTCCCGCGCCGCGATGGTGAGGTCGAAGGTGCAGCCGCCCCGAGCGCCCAGAAAGATCGTGGGCCGGTCCTCCATGAGGCGAGGCCCGTCCGAGGCGATGAGCACGTCGGCCTTGAGCGCGTCCCGGTGGCGCGCGCACAGCTCGCGCAGGCCGGGCGATCCCATCTCCTCGCCCATCTCGATGATCGCCTTGGCGTTGAAGCCGAGGCGTCCGCCGCGTGTCTCCATGACAGCCTTGAGCGCCGCGAGGTTGATGGAGTGTTGCCCCTTGTTGTCGGCGATGCCGCGCCCGTACCAGCGCCCGTCGCGGGTCGTGAGCCGCCACGGGGAGAGACCTGTCTCCCATTCGGCATCGAGGCCGCGGATCACGTCTCCATGGCCATAGCCGAGCACGGTCGGGAGCGCCGGATCCTCGACGCGCTCGGCCATCAGAAACGGAAAGCGTCGCTCCTCCACGACGCGGCAGCCGAAGCCGAGGCTCTCGAAGGCCGGTATCATCTCCTGCGTGAGATAGGCGGCGAGCGCCTCGCGGCGTTCCGGGTTCTGGCTTTCGGTCGGCATGGCGACGCGGCGCGCCAGATCAACTTCGAGGGCGCCGGATTCGAGGGCGGCAGCGGCATGGGCGAGGGCGGCGGCGCGGGTCATGATCGGGCCTTGGAGAATGGCAATGGCTCCGTCCTACAACCGACGGCCCACCACGGCGAGTCCGCCAGTCCGAAGACAAGCCGCGCCCGAGCTTGGCTGGAACGGCTCCGGCGCGGTGGCATTGTCCCGGCAAGAGACGTGCAGCTCATTTCGCCCGCGTGGCGGGCCAAGAGGATGTCCCATGCCGACCACCCTGCCGAACGAGCGTTCCCTGCGCGAGCCCGGCTCCATGCAGCTCGATCCCTCCGCCGAGGGCGTGGCCGTCGACGAGACCCGGCGCCTCATCGCCTCGAACAAGGTGGAGGGCACCCCCGTGTTCAACCGGAGCGGGGAAGAGCTTGGCGCCGTCTACAACTTCATGGTCGACAAGGTAAGCGGCCAAGTCGCCTACGTGGTGATGAGCTTCGGCGGCTTTCTTGGCATCGGCGAGAGCTATCACCCACTGCCCTGGCGGGCGCTCGCCTACGACACCCGCCTCGGCGGCTATGTGGTGGACCTGCCCCGCGACCGGCTCGAGGCCGCGCCGCGCTACGGCGCCGACGAGGATCCGTTCGCCGATACGGAATATGGGGCGAAGGTGGACGCCTATTACAAGACAGCGCCGTCGACCTGAGCGCTCGGCCGCTTCATGCGAAAAAGGCGGGGGATGATCCCCCGCCTTATCGGTGTTTCCGGTTACTGCGGAGCAGTCGCCGGCCGGTTCGCGTTGGCCGGCGGGTTGGTGTTGCTGCCGCCCGTGGTGCCGGTGGTCGTGCTGCGGTTCGCATCGTTGCCATAGCGGAATTCCGGCGCGTTCTGCAGGTCGGCCTTGGTCATCCGGACCATAGCGCGGGCCGGGGCCGTGCTGTTGTTGTCCGACGCCGAGCTGTTGCCCGCGGTGCCCATCATGCCGGACGAGCCCGCCGTGCCGGTGTTGCCCGAGGTGGTGCTTCCGGTCGTGGCCGGCGCATTCGGAGCCGTCACGCCGCCAGCCGTGTTGGTGCCGCCGGTGGTGCCGGTATTCGCCGTCGTGGTGGTGCCGGCATTGCCGCCCTGGTTCGACTGGGCCTGAACCTCCTGGTTCGACATCCACTGGACCTGCTCGAACGGGATCGCCACGTCCTTCTGGCCGATGCCGAGGAAGCCGCCCACGCCGACCACGAGGCCGTGGATCTTGCCCTGACGGTCGAGCAGCACCTCGTCGATGTCACCGATCTTCTGATTGTCGGCGCCATAGACGTCGACGCCCATGAGCTGCGAACCGCGCATCAGATTCTGCGGCATCTGGGTCATCACCTGGCCCTGGCCGACCGGCTGGGTGGCGCCCTGGGTCTGGGCGAAAGCCGTTCCCGCCAGCAGAGCGGCAGCGGAAAGGCCGATCGCAAACCTTGTCAGCATGTCATCCTCCATGATGGATCGCGCCGGGGTTGGCGCTTGGATAGACAACGGCACAGCGTGGCGGGAAGTTCGCCGGCAGTGCCGAAACAATGTCGACGAGGTTGGGGCCGCCCATTTCAGACCGGCCAGAGGGGCAGTCCGGCGAGGGCCTGCCGGAAGACGAAAGCCGTGGCGGCGCAATAGGCGACGGTCCCGAGCGCAACGAGCGCCACAGCCGGCCGCGGCCTGAGGCTTCGGCCAAGGATGAAACCCAAAGCAGGCAGCGCATGCATCGCGTGCATGCCAAGGAAATGGGCCACACGCAGGTCGCCGCCGGTCCGCGACCACCCGACGATCGGCACGCCGCCCTCATCGGTGCGCACGCCACCGATCCAGTGTCCGTCGCCGGACGACAGGGCCGCACCCGCGCCGGCGCCGAGCACGAATGTCAGGCTGAGGCCGAGGAGCGCCGCCACCCAGAGGGCGGTGCTCCAGCTCTGGGGTCGATGGCGCAGGAGAAGGGCAGCGACAGCCGGGCTCAACGCCGTCAGCGCCACGGCCGCAAACCCCATCAGGCTGTAGAGGGCGGCATGGAACGGGTCGTCAGTGTTGTAGTGGGATGCCAGGCCGCGAGCGGCTTGAAGCGTGATGTAACCGATCTCGAACGATGAGGTCGCGACGGCGACCGCGACGATTGCCGCCATCACGCGGCCCCGCCGAACCGCCTCCGGCAATGCACCCACGAACCAGGCGAGGGTCAGAAGATAGAGGCCGGCCGATGCCTGAAACTTCAGCGGCTTCACCCAGACCGAGAGGCCGTTCAGCAGGCGTTCGTCGAAGGCAAGGGCGACAAGGCTTGGAGGCATCAGGGCAAGGCAGGCAAGGCCGGTCCAGGCGAGGCGGGGCTCCAGGATGTCTGCGAACCTGAACAGCCGGATGGGCGCGCGAGGCGAGGGCGCCTTCGCAAGGGTTGCGAGCATGGTCACGTGGACTCCCCCTGGGAACGCGAGCGGCGGGTACGCAGGCGGGCGGCACGAAGCCCGAGGAAGAGCAAAAGCCCGATCGGGCCGAACAGGAAGGTGAGGGCGAGCGCCGGGAGTGTCGTCCAATGGGGAAGGCCGACGCGCTCCGCCTCTCGAACCTCCCAGGCGCCGATGAAGAGATCGAAGGCGAGGTAGTGGAGCCATCCGGCCAGCAGGAGGCCGTGATGGCCGAAGAGAGCCGACACCTCGGCGAGCGATCCAAAGCCGCCGCTGGACTCGCCCCAGTAGCGAACGACGAGCCCCGCATAGGCTATCGCGATCAGGACCGGTATGGCCCAGCCGGCCACCAGCTGAGCGCCCCGTCGCCACAAGGGCGCCAGGGCCAGGGCCAGCCAGCCGCTCACGGCAAGGAGGCTGGCCAGCGAAAACATGCGTTCGAGCAGGGGATCGATAGCGGGCATGCTGGCAGGTACTCTCGTCTTGACAGCGTCAAGATAGAAGATGTCAGGTATTTTGACAGTGTCAAGACTTCTGAGATACCAAAGGTGGCGGACAGGATCCTCGGGCGAGCGGCGGCAGGGCATGGCGCGAAAGACGGAAGCGGCAGGGTACCACCACGGAGACCTTCGGCGGGCGCTGCTCGATGCCGCCGAATTGGTGCTGGCCGAACGGGGCGTCGCCGGTTTCACCTTGCGTGAATGCGCGCGGCGGGCGGGCGTCTCCCATGCGGCGCCGGCACACCATTTCGGTGACGTGACCGGTCTTCTGACGGCGCTCGCCGCCCTTGGCTTTGCAACGCTCACCGCCTCCATGCGCGAGGCGCGGGAAGGGATCGAGGATCCGCGAGAGCGTCTGCGGGCCATCGGCCGGGGCTACGTAACCTTTGCGCAGCGCTATCCCGAACGCTTCCGCCTGGTGTTCAACTGGCATCGGCTCAATCACGACGACCCCGCTCTGCACGAGGCCGGAGAAGCCGCCTTCGCCGAACTGGAATCCGCCATCAGGCTGGCGGCCGGAGCGGGCGACGCGCCCCTCGAGGGCGAGTTGCTCGCCGAACTCGTTCACGCTTGGTCGGTCGTTCACGGCTTTGCGCATCTGCTGCTCGCCGGTCAGCTCGATCACGCCATCCCGGACCAGGGCGAAGCGCATATCGTGGCGCTGCTCGAAAGGGTGGTCTCGCGGATCGAGCCTTCCCGCCGCGACCCTACGGCCTGAGGTGTCGCCTCACGGCGAGGAAGCGAGGGGAGCGCGCTTCCATTTCAAGGCGGCCACGCGTGGGCTTGGGCCCGCGTCAGCCGACCAAGTCGGCGTATTCCCGGTGCCGCCGGAGCCACGTGGCGGCATAGCCGCAATATGGCAAGAGGGTCAGCCCCTCGCGGCGGGCCGTCTCCGCCACAGCCGCCATCAGCCGGCCCGCGGCTCCCGTGCCGCGAAGGGCAGGCGGCGCCTCCACGTGAAGGATCGCCAGCTTCGATCCCTGACGGGCGTAGCGGGCGAACGCGACCTGCCCGCCGACGGCGAGCTCGAAGCGGTTGCGGGCCTGATCGTCCTGGAACGCGTCCGCCATGGTGACACCTTGCGCCATAAACGCCCTCGACAGCCCATTCGACCGATCAACGTCGGGCCTGTGTGGGCGTTCCGGTGACGAGGAGGTGCAAACAGGTCTGCCCTGCGCCGCCGGGAGGTCTGGAACGCCAGGCTTTCAAGCCGGTTAATAAATGTTTAAAAACCGACAAAGTCGTAGGATTTTCCCGTTGAACACCGAGGCCAAGTTCAGCCCGGCTCTTGTGCTGGACCGATCTTCCGAAATTGCCGAACTGATCGCCGAAAGTGCCGCCGACGCCATTTTCATGATGGACGCCGACGGCAGGATCACGTTCGCCAACCCCGCTGCCGAACGGATCTTCGGCTGGTCCCGCGCCGAGCTGCTGGGGCAGATCCTGCACGACCTGCTGCACCATCATCACCCTAACGGTGCCCCGTATCCGCGGGACCTGTGCCCGGTGGCTCAGGCTTATCGCAAGGGCGAGACCCTGGCCGGGCACGAGGACGTTTTCTTTCGCAAGGACGGAACGCCGGTTCCCGTCTCCTGCTCGAACGCCCCCATCCGGTCGGGCGGTTCCGTCTCCGGAAGCGTGCTCACCGTGCAGGACATCACCGAGCGTCGGCGCGCCCAGACCGCGCTTGGCGAGCAGGAAGCCTTCTTGCGCGGCGTCCTGGACAGTAGCCCGGATTGCGTCAAGGTCATCGACCTCGAGGGGCGCGTCGTGTTCATGAACGGGCCAGGCCTCTGCCTCATGGAGGTGGACGATGTCGGCTGCCTCATCAATGAGGCCTGGGGGGATCTCTGGCCCCCCGAAGCGAGGGCGCGGATCGAGGACGCGGTGGCGCGCGGCCGCCGCGGCGAGACCACCCACTTCTCCGCCTTCTGCCCGACCGCAAAGGGTACGCCCAAATGGTGGGAGGTTACCGTCGCCCCGATCGCGGGACCGGACGGTGCCGTCTCCAACCTGCTGTCCGTGTCGAGGGATGTGACGGAGAGGCGCGAGCGGGAGGAGGCGCTCAACGCGGCGCTGGCCCGCAATGCGGACATCCTGGAGAGCATCAACGACTATTACTATGCCCTGGACCGCGACTGGCGCATCAAGGCGGTCAACGGCAAGCTTCTCGATCTGACCGGCCGCAAGCGCGAGGAGGTGTTGGGGACGAAGCTGTGGGACATCTTCCCCAATGCCTCGCCACCCGAGGCCTATGGAGAGGCCCCGCAGCGGCCGGGCGAGCGGGTCGTCACCCGGACGGAGAGCTTTTCGGCGGAGCTTGGCCTCTGGATCGAGTCCACGATCTGCCGGGACCAGCACGGGACGGAGATCTATTTCCGCGACATCTCGGACCGCAAGGAGACGGAGATCGCGCTGGCGAACAGCGAGGCCCAGTTCCGGACCCTGGCCGAAGCCCTCCCGCAATTCGTGTGGTCGACCCGGGCCGATGGCTATTGCGACTACCTCAACCGGCAATGGACCGAGTACACGGGCCTGCCTGCGGAGCAGCACCACGGCCTCGGCTGGCAGGATGTGGTCCACCCGGACGACCGTGAGCGAACCGCCGCCATTTGGGCGGATTTCATCGCGGGGCGCAGCCGCTACGACCTGGAATACCGCCTGCGCTCGAAGGAGGGGACATACAACTGGTTCCGCGCCCGGGCGGCCATCCAGCGCAACGAGCGCGGCGAGGCCATCCGCATCTTCGGGACGAGCTCGGACATCCGGGAGCAGAAGGAGGCGGCCGAGCGTCAGCACCTGATGACGCGCGAACTGCACCACCGGGTGAAGAACACCCTCGCCACCGTGCAGGCGGTGATCAGCGCCACGGCCCGGCGTGCCAAGACGCCGCAGGAATTCTATCAAGCCGTCTCCGATCGCATCGTCTCCCTGGCGCGCACGCACACGCTTCTGGTCAACGATGCCTGGGGCGGGGCGACGGTCGGGGACCTGTTCCGCAGCGAACTCGCGCCATACGGGGACGAGCCCGGCGGGCGCATCACCCTGGACGGGCCGCCGGTGCTGCTCTCGTCGGAATTGGCCCTCGCGCTTGGCATGGCCGCCCATGAACTGACGACGAACGCCGCCAAATATGGCTCCCTGTCCCTGCCGGACGGCCGCGTCGAGGTGCGATGGTCCCTGCTGGAGGGGCAGGAGAACTGCCTCATCCTTCACTGGACCGAAAGCGATGGACCGCCGGTTCAGCCCCCGACCCGCCAGGGCTTCGGCTCCGTGCTGCTCGAGCGCGTGCTCGGGCGTCAGCTGAAGGGCAAGGTCGAGGTCGAGTACGCGCCCGAGGGCTTGCGGGTGCATCTGGAAGCACCGTTGGCCCATCAAGATTAAGTCGGCGCTGATTGCCGTTACGGCACCCGCCATCATGCGGCCCGCGTCGCCACTCCGGCCGGTCTCGTCATCGGCTCCGTCTCCTTCATCATCTGGATTGACGAGACGGCGCCCGCGCGGCCACATGACGGGGTCTGACGAGGGGCCTTCGAAGCGACGGCGCCGCCCAATCGGGGCGGAAGCCGGCGCGCTCCGCTCCGCAGCATGAGGCAGACCAGGCGATGGACGGGATGGAACGGCAGCAGGACAGCCTGCCGGCGACGCAAGGACCTGGGACGGCACGCGGAGGTGACGCCAGCCGCCACCTGGAGCAGATCAAGGCGCTGGCCACCGCTGCCCGTCGGGTGATGAGCGCGCCCGACCTTGCCTCGACCCTCGACACGATAACGGGTGCCGCCCGCGAGATCATCGGCGCCCATCAGGCCGTCTGCAGCCTCACGCGCGGACCCGATTGGTCGCAGGCCATCAACGCGGTGTCCCTCTCCGACAGGTATGCGGCCTGGCGGGATTATGCGCCCATACCAGACGGATCCGGCATCTATGCCTGGATTTGCGAGGGCAATCGGACCGTGCGGATGACGCAGGCCGATCTGGAGGCCCATCCACGCTGGCGGGGCTTCGGGGACCATGCGCGCGAGCACCCGCCCATGCGTGGCTGGCTCGCGGCGGCGGTCGTCGGCAGCGACGGGCGCAATCTCGGCCTCGTGCAACTCTCCGACAAGGAGGAGGGCGAGTTCGACGAGGCCGACGAGGCCGTCCTGGTGCAGCTCGCCCAATTCGCCGCCTCCGCGATCGAGCGTTCCCAGACCGAGGGCGCGCTGCGGGGCAGCGAGGCACGCTTCCGGGAGCTCGCCGACAATATCAGCCAGCTCGCCTGGATGGCCGAACCGTCCGGCGCGATCTTTTGGTACAACCAGCGTTGGTACGACTATACCGGCACGACGCTGGAGGAGATGCAGGGCTGGGGCTGGCGGGACGTCCACCACCCGGACCATGTGGACCGGGTGATCGCCGAGGTGCAGGCCCATTGGGCTGCCGGGATCGCCTGGGAAGGCACCTATCTCCTGCGCTCTGCGCAAGGGGAATACCGCTCGTTTCTCACGCGGGCGGAGCCCATCCGCAACGAGGCCGGGGAACTGGTACGCTGGATCGGCACGAACACCGATATTTCCGAGCGCATCCGCGCCGAGGCCGAGAATGCCCGCCTCGTCGCGATCGTCTCCTCGTCGTCCGATGCCATCGTGTCCGTGTCCGCGGAGGACCGGCGCATTTCCACCTGGAACAGGGCTGCCGAAGCGATGTTCGGCTATACCGAAGCGGAGGCCATCGGCGCCCCGGCAGGTCTTCTCGTTCCCCCAGACCACCGCACCGAATTCGACACGGAGCGCGGCGTCTTCGAGCGCACAATGCAGGATGGGCAGGTGCGGTTCGACAGTCTGCGCCGTCGCAAGGACGGGACGCTTGTGGACGTGTCGATTTCGGCGACCCGGATGGTGAGCACGGAGGGGCGGGTGATCGGGGTGTCGGCGATCTTCCGCGACATCACCGAGCGCAAGCGCTGGGAGGAGCACCAGCGTCTGCTCATCAACGAGCTGAACCACCGGGTGAAGAACACCCTGGCCACGGTGCAGTCCATCGCCACCCAGACCCTGCGCAACGCGGGCAGCGTCGGCGAGGCCCGCGAGGCCTTCGAGAGCCGCCTCATGGCACTCTCCCGTGCCCACGACGTGCTCACCCGCGAGAACTGGGACGGAGCCGACCTCACCGAAATCGTCGAACAGGCGGTCTCGCCCTATGCGGCAAGCGGTGAGGAGCGGCTTCACGTGCGGGGGCCTCGCGTGCGGCTCTCCCCGCGCAGGGCGCTCGCCCTCGCCATGGGCTTGCAGGAGCTTGCGACCAACGCCGCCAAATACGGAGCCCTGTCCCGCCATGGCGGCGCCGTGCGCATCAACTGGTCCGTGGACGGTGGATCGGACGGCCCGCGCCTCGCGCTTGGCTGGGAGGAGAGCGGCGGCCCGCCCGTGACGCCCCCGACCCGCAAGGGCTTCGGCTCACGCCTCATCGAGCGCAGCCTCGCCCAGGACCTCGACGCGACCGTCCGGATCGACTTTGCGCCGACGGGTCTTGTCTGCTCCATCGATCTGCCCCTGAAGGCCGCCTCCGCGTCGGACGAACTGATCTGATGAGCGGCGCGGATCCGATGAAGTCTGACGCTGTCCCATTTATGTGACAGCCGACTCGACGCTCCTCAGGCACTCTATGTGTGTCTGGGGCAGCGTCCAGACGGTTCTCCTCCCGGCCGACCGACGGCCCGCCTCGAGCGCCCTTGTGGCGCTCGTTCCTTGTCGGCCTCCAGCATCCCTTGAGACGTCGGGGCGGACTCCGATCCCAAGTGCTTCCGGCACCGGAACCTTGCGCCCGCAATGGTCATTGCCGGTGTGAGATCAGGAGGCGACCATGACAACCGAGAGCAACCCATCCAGCCACGGGCGCAAGGACAGCGACCTCGCCCGGATGCAGCAGCGGCTCGTCGACGACACGGTGGAAGATACCTTCCCGGCGAGCGACCCGCCGTCCTGGACGACCACGGGCTCCGCAAGCGTTGCCGCGCAGCGGGAGCGTGAGGCCAAGGGCGAGACCCGTTCGCGGAAGGGGATGGGCTCCTATATGAACCGCATCCCAGGAGCCTTCGATCAGGGGCGCGAGACCCTGTCGAACCACCCGCTACTCGCGGTCGCCGCGGCGGGCGCGGCAGGCTTCGGATTGGCCTGGCTCCTCTTCGGCCGCAGCGATTCCCAGGGCCGCCGGCTGCCGGCCTATGGCCGCCGGCCCATGCGGGACATGGATCGCTCCGAGCGTCGCCGCGCCGAGGCCGAGCTGATGGAGGCCAGCCGGGCAGCAGGCGCCGCCAGCGGCGCGCCCGACAGCTTCTAGCTTCAAAAACGGACAGGCCCGGGCCTCGGGCCTGTCCACCGCCCCTGCGCGGCACCATGGGCGACAGCGCTTGATCTTCGGCGGCCCCGCACGCTTGAATGCGGGACAAGCTCATCCCGATGAGCTGCCGCCCTTGATCTTCGGCTGTCCACCACGCTTGTATGCGGGAGACGCCATCCCGCCGAGCTGCAATGACCCACGACCTGCCTGGCCATCCGCCGGCCTCCGCCGAGCCGCGGACCTCTCCACGAGCGTCCGTGCTGCGGCGTGTCGATTCCGGCGTGCTCGCAGTGAACCGGGCGCTGATGATCCTGGCGCTCGGCGCCATGGCGGTGATCGTCTTCGCGAACGTGGCTCTGCGCTATCTCACAGACGAGTCCATCGTCTGGTCCGAGGAGGTGGCGCGTTACCTCATGATCTGGCTGGTCTTCCTTGGGATCGGGCCGGTCTTTCGGGTGGGCGGCCACATCGCCATCGACACCTTGCCGGAAGCCCTGCCGGCGGGCGCGGCGCGGGCGCTGCGCCTCTTCGTGGCGGCGCTAATCATCGGGTTCTGCCTGGCGGCGATCTGGTACGGGCGGGCTTTGGTGCTGCGCACGATCCCGCAGACGACTCCCGTCACCGACGTCTCCTTCGGTCTGGTTTCCGCGGCGGTTCCGACTGGGTTCGCGCTCGCGATCTGGCACATCCTCGCCGTGGTTCAGGGGTTCGTCGCGACCGGAACCTTCGAATCCTCGGCGGATATCAACCCGGGCGAGGCCGGTTCCGTATGACGACGGCCATCCTGTTCGGGAGCCTCGTGCTCTTCATGGCGCTCGGCGTTCCGGTCGCCTTCGCGATCGGAATGGCGACCTTGTCGGCCATCGTCGCTCACGGCCTGCCGCCGATTGCGCTGGCCCAGAAGGCGCTCACGGGCGTCGACAGCTTCTCGCTGCTCGCCATGCCGTTCTTCCTCCTTGCCGCGGAGCTCATGACGGGCGGCGCGCTCGCCCAGGTGCTCCTGCGGTTCGCGGCCATGTTCGTCGGGCACAAGCGGGGCGGGCTCGGCTATACCAACGTGCTCGCGCTCACGTTCTTCTCTGGGATCAGCGGCTCCGCGCTCGCGGATGCGGCCGGGCCCGGCGCGATTCTGATCCGAATGATGCGCCAATCGGGCTACCCGGTCGGCTACGCGGCGGCGCTCACGGCAACGACTGCGGTGGTCGGCCCCGTGATCCCGCCCTCGATCATCATGATCATCTACGCCCTGCAGGATCCGAACGTGTCCGTGCTCGGCCTGTTCTGGGCAGGCGTCGTGCCCGGCCTGCTGATCTCGGGTTCGCTCCTGGTCTATAATTTCTGGGCAAGCCGCCGCCGCAACTTCCGCAGCGAGGGCGCGCGGCCTGGCGGACGCGAGATGCTGGTGACGAGCCTCAAAGCCATCCCGGCCCTCATTCTTCCCGTGATCATCGTCGGCGGCATCCACAGCGGCGCCTTTACGCCCACGGAAGCCTCGGTCATCGCGGTCTTCTACGCTCTCGTCGTCGGCAAGTTCGTCTACGGCACGCTCACGTTCCGGATGCTGCCGGCGATCCTCGCCCGCTCCGCCTTCCTGACGGCGGCGATTCTTCTCATCGTCACCCTGTCCTCGGCCTTCGCCTGGGTCCTCACCGTTGTGCAGGTGCCTCAGACCCTCTCGCTCTGGATCGGCTCCCTTGGCCTCGATCCGCTCACCTTCCTGCTTGCGGTCAACGTCCTGCTCCTCCTCTTCGGCATCTTCATCGAGCCGCTTCCCGGAGTCGTCGTCCTGGTGCCGATCCTCGCCCCCATGGCGGCGACGCTCGGCATCGATCCGCTCCACTTCGCGATCGTCGTCATCATCAACCTCACCCTCGGCATGATCACGCCGCCCGTGGGAAGCTTGCTTTTCGTGACGGCGCTGGTGGCGAAGATCCGCATGAGCGAGCTGAACCGTGAGCTCTATCCGATGCTCGCCCTGCAGATCCTGGTGCTGGCGCTCATCACTCTGATCCCCGGGATCAGCACGGCGCTCCCGGCGCTGCTCGGCAGCCGATAGGGTTGCCTCCGCGCGGGGAACCCGGCCCGCTGCCCAAGCCTTCTACTCTGGATTCGGCCGATACCCGATGCCGGAGGAAGAGGTGGGGGAACGTGGTCGTGCAGCAGCGTCGCGAAATGGGGGTAGGGGGGCGCCCGGGGCCAGTCGTGCCCCCGCCGCATCCAAGCGGTCTCAGCTCAGTCCTGGAGCGCAATATTCACGCGCTCAGCGAGCGGAGGCGGCAGGAGGAGCGTGACGCGACCTTGCAGGAGCGGGTGGCGGAG
>JAESGO010000055.1_pt1 | contig 103898 bp, 105 predicted proteins | sample 9269701 | NCBI WGS metagenome assembly JAESGO01 (sample SAMN15720690, study PRJNA650881) | algae metagenome | isolation source: Hormoscilla sp. CMT-3BRIN-NPC48 and co-occurring heterotrophs from... | place: USA: Clark Mountains Wilderness, California | collected 2010-04-18 | reverse complement strand
AGTAGGCCGTAATCAGGAGCAATTCATTGAAGCATTCGGAAGCCAGGTTTTGCCAGCACTGCGGTAATCCAACGCCAGCCTGCCAGTAAGGTGACAGCTGTCCTGCTGGTCGACTAAGTGCCCGTCTTAAAGTCATCGGCATAACAAATCACAGCCGAGCTTACAGGTTGCTGCTGCAGTGGACATTCGTTTCGGCGATCCGCTCTAACGGGCGAAGTTGTTCCTCTGCGCGGTGGCTAAAACCTTTGCTTTCGCGAATTTTTGACTGAAAGCGGACGGGCAGCATCCCACCTCACTATTGCCGTTCCAGAGCGAAAATTATAGAGTTTACAAGTCTACTAAACCCGCGCGCCGAGCGGACGCGCTTTGCTCTACTAAAAGCAGCAATCTTGGTCCAGGCGGCAACACCGCCGAATTGATTCAAGAACCCAGAAACAAGTACTTTGTCTCGAGGGTTAGAGCCTCTTTGCGTTTTTGATTAGTTCTATGAACGCGTTCACATCTTTAGGGTCTGGTTTCTTTTCGAAAGCCATCCAACTTTCTGCCGCCTCTAACTCTTCAGAATCCGCAGGCTTAAGACGCTTGACCTCGTCTAGACTGATTTGAATAAGTTCAAGCAATAACTTTAATGCCTGAGCGTTACCCTTTACGGCGGCGTTTATCATCGACCGAAAGAGAACCCGGTTGGCCGACAGCTTCTCACCGTTTACATCAAACTCGCGTTCCATTTCTGCGATAAAGTCCTTGATGAACTCACGTCGCGTGTATGCCCGAGGGACCTTTTTAGTCCGCCCGTTCTTGTTTCCAGACACTCCTTTTGGAAACTGGCCGTTTGGTAGTCGCGCTAGCGGCGTTGTTGCCGGCGTCTCCGCTGGTGCATCGTCTTCTTCATCCCACCCCCCTTGCGCAGGTTGGGGGTTTTGATCGTTTGGATCTTTATCCATTCTCTGTCTCCTCGAACGTTGCTTTCGTCTGTGCGTGGGTCGCTGCCTTCCCCGTGAACTTTTGCCATCGCCGAACAATGACGTCGCAGTACAGCGGCGAGATCTCGACCATCCTGGCAATCCGCCCTGTGCTTTGGGCAGCAATCAGAGTTGTTCCCGAGCCTCCGAACATGTCGAGCACGAGTTCTCCTCGGCGCGATACGTCGCGTATGGCATCCGCCACCAATGCGACCGGCTTAACCGTCGGATGGCTCGAGAGCTGTTCCATTCGGTCGGCTGAGAAGCTGTTTACCCCGGCATAGGACCAAACGTTGGTGCGGTAGCGTCCCTTGTCGCCAAGCCCGAAGGTGTTGGTGTGGGCGGCGTCTCCGACTTTGAACACGGCAACAAGTTCGTGCTTGCTGCGGTAAAAAGTGCCCATGCCCGCATTGGTCTTGTCCCAAACGCAAAGGTTCTTGAACTCCGAAAAGACACTTGTGCCAACGGCAATCAGATCGGCGATGTGCCGCCAGTCCATGCAAACAAAAGCAATGGCGCCATTTCGGCAGTGCGCTGCACCATTGCCGAGCGCTCGCGCAAGGAACTGCGAGAATTGGGCCGAGCTCATCTCGCCCGATGCCATCTCAAATTCAGGATGCTGGGTTTTGCCCAAGCCCGAAACATGACCGTTGATGGGAACGTTGTACGGCGGATCGGCAAAGATCAAATCGGCCTTTTGACCGTCCATCAGCGCTGCAACGACCCTATCATCAAGAGCATCGCCACACATCAGCTTGTGCCGGCCCAAGAGCCACATATCGCCAAGCTTGGAAACACTGCGTGCGCCATCATCAACGTTGGGGATGTCATCTTCATCTGCCTTGGGCCTGGTTGTGCTCTCAGCCTTCTGTTTGGAAAACAATGCATCGAGTTCGCCGCTGTCGAAGCCCGTTAAGGTGAGATCGAAGTCCGTGCTGCCAAGCTCACCCAGGCTTTCGGCCAGCAGCTCATTGTCCCAACCAGCGTCTAAGCTGAGCTTGTTATCGGTGATGATGTAGGCCCGCTTCTCAGCCGCCGTCATTCCCACTAAACGCCGACACGGAACGTTCTCCAACCACATCTTGCGTGCGGCAGCCAGGCGGCCATGGCCCGCCAGAACCTGGTTGTTTTCATCAATCAGGATCGGCGCGGTGAATCCGAACTTCTTTATGGCCGTAACGATTTTGTCGATCTGCCGCTTTGAATGCGTGCGCGGATTGGTGTGCGCTGTGCCGAGCTGATGGACCGGCACGAGCTCGATGGCTTCGGAAGCTCGAGACGTTTCGTCGGTGACGGGTTCTGCGGCCCACATAGTTAATCTCTCCTTCTTCCCAGTCATAAAGGAAGAGGAAAGAGGCTCTGTCAACAGTAAAAAACAGACGCCTCCCAAAACCCCAAAATAAAAACTGCCGACAAAACAATAACCATAGCTATCAATCCTAGTTTATCTGTAGGAAACGAAAATCATATAGCGAAACACGGGATAGATACTGGATGATCATTCCACGATCTACGGCAGCGGCGAACCTAAACAATGTTGCATTAGCAGTTTCCAATTCACGGTCTATCTTGCGATAACACCGAGCGGCCACCTATCGGGCCAACGAAGATGGGGCTTCTGGATCGACGGTCACGACGCTAATCGGAGCGGTATAACCGCGGTTTCCCAGGTAACAACGCAGATCGCATTTCCTGATTTCAGTTTGCGGCCGCGGCTAGGCACACAGGATCAAGTTTCCTCAATAGCCCAATGGCGGAAGCTGTGAGGGTGATGCTCAAGCAACCGCAGCAATGTGCTGGTTCAATCAGCCGGGCAAACACTGGTAAATGGGCGAGCACTGGATCCGCGTTGTCGAACCCTGCGGTTCTTCGGTGGGAAGAAACGATAACTTCCGTGCACGAGGGTAACTTCGCCCAGACATCCACATGGCTTGCAGCGGACCGCTTTAGCGGCCTGTACCGGCCGTGTTCACGCCCTGATACATCCCTGATACCGACCTGTTAATGACCTGATATCTTGAGGCGGAGATATGCCTCGGCGGTGCTCAAAATCCCCGAAGAACGGCGCTTTCTCGATGCTTTGAGCAGCATCGCTCCCGAAGAACGTTCAGTTACAGGCAGTATCAGGGGGGAGAACGGTTTGGCTGGACTACATCCACCGCCAGTCCTCTTACCTAAACTTTTGAAACTGAATGCGAATATCACTCCGCTCGTTTTGTAGCCCATCATTTAGACCATCATTGCTCAAGTAAGCCTCTGGATGCTCGGCTCTTGCAGGTTCATCAATCCTAATCCAAAATCATTGAGCCGAATCGAGCTGGGTTGATACACAGCTACTTGGTTCTGCAGCCTTCCCAGCGGGTAGGCTCACATCAATTTGGATAGCGCATGTACGTGCCGTCCTCATCGCTGCAAAGCAGCGAGGGGAAGCACATGTCTAAGCCCTATTCGATCGATCCCATCGCTCCCGATCTACTATCCTTGATGACCGACAGCAGCGGCACTGTCTTGCCGCATGCAGCATCGGTGCGCGACGATACTCCCGCAATGGGCGGGGAGGAATGCCTCGATAACCATCATCAGCAGCTCCCTGGCCCGATGGTCGGGCCAGTGCCAGCGCAGATGCAGGTGGATGACCACGAGGCTACCATTCGCCAGCGTCAGAAAGAACGGCGTCAACAGCGACAGCAGAGCCGCCTAGAGCAGCGCCAGCCTTATGTGTCCTTAAGTGTACCGCGTGCTTTGCAGTCTCCGTCACAAATGTATCTGCGTGTGCAACAACTTGCTGCGCGTTGGAATGTGAGTGTTCCCACAGTTTGGCGTTGGACTGCAGATGGTAAAATCCCATTGCCGGTGCGGCTAAGTCCTGGAACGACGCGGTGGCGCCTGGACGAGATCGAGGCTTATGAGCAGAAGCTGGAGGAGGGCAAATGAGTTCTCCTTTCAGCTCACGTGGTGGTCGCGCCTTTCGCAAAAACCACGACCCGACAAAAGCCAAGGCGAATTGGGTCTATTCAGACGAGGACATTCGGCAACTCTATGGCGTTAGCCGAAACACTCCAAACAACTGGGTAAAGGCGGGCCTCCAGCCCGTACCAGGAACAAGCCCGCGGCTGTTTATGGGATCAGAGCTCAACCGCTTCCACGCAGAGCAGCGGGCCCAAGCCAAGCGACCGCAGGTTGGCGCTAATCTGTTTTGCATATGCTGCCGGTCATCCCACAGCATGGAGGGCAAGAACGTTACGTTATCGTCCTTGTGCGGCTTCTCTGGAAAGCTGGCTTGGACGTGTCCCGTCTGCCAACAGAAGTTCGTCCGGACTGTCGGGCCACTCATCCTAGAGCGGCTTGTCAGACATGGCGTGGTCATCCTGCGCACGACAGAGGCGATTGAATGACTCCCTCTTTCCCGAGCACTTTGTGCATTTACGCCATCTGAGGCCCTGAAAATGAACGCAAGAAACATTCAGCTACGATATGACTACCAGAACCATCTGCACCATGGCGAAGGAGCGGACGCAAAGACCCTTGATGAAGTCCTGCGAGCCATCGCGGAGTTCGAGGATTTCACCAACACTCGTGACTTTGGCGCGCTGCGCAAGCAAGACGTGATTGCATTCAAACGCCACCTGCATGAACGCCCGAGTAAGGCCGATGGGAAGCCGCTCTCTGCATCCACAATTACCCATAAGTTGCGGCATCTAGGGAAGTTCTTCACATGGGTGAAAACTCGTCCTGGCTACAGCAAACTCGACGCTGATGCTGTTTCGTACTTCACCGCCTTGCGGAAAGAGGAGATGGCCGCCAGGTCTGCACGGCCCAGGGTGGGACCGGAGCTAGAAGACGTTCTGCTGGTTTTGGAGACCATGCCGGTCTCAACGGTGCTCGAACGCCGGAACCGCGCTGTCATAGCAACCCTGCTTCTCACCGGCGTCAGAGATGCAGCCCTTGTCTCATTGCGTCACAAGCACATTGATTTGGTCCATCGCCGTCTCGATCAGGATGGTGGAGAGGTGGACACCAAATTTGGCAAGAGCATGTGGACTGCCTTCTTCATCGTTCCCGAGGAGGTCTACGCGATGGTTGAAGCCTGGGTGGATGAGCTCGATACTATGGGCTTTGGAAGTGAAAATCCCTTGTTCCCACGTGAAGCCAAGCCCATCGGGAAGCTTGCGGTGCCGGGCACGATAGTGCGTGAGTTCTGGACGACTGCGGGGCCGGTAAGAAAGATAGTAAAGCAAGCCTGCAAGGAAGCCGACGTTCCCTACTTTGTTCCTCATTCACTTCGCAAGACGCTTACCCGACTTGGCTTCACTCGCTGCCGCACTATCGAAGAGATGAAAGCCTGGAGCCAGAACCTTGGTCATAAGTCACTCGAGACGACCATGACCAGCTATGGAACCCTGAGCGAGGAAAGAAAGTGCCAGCTGATCGACGGGCTCAAGCATCGGGAGGCGTCAGAGGACTTGAAGTCAATGATTGACGACGCTGATAGCGAGACACAGGAGCTTGTCCGTTTGTTCCTCCTCAAAATGATGCGTTCATAGTGAATGAAGTACAGGGAGCTTATAGATGCACTCTGCTTTCCTAATCAAATGGTGCGGCACTCTTACCGGTACGGGCTCAATACGAGAGGTCTGGAAAGGGTGGTTTTCTGCCAGTCTGCTTCTGGATCTAGTCTTATGCAAGCAGACTGTGCTGGAACTCGGGCCTGTACTTCGTAAGATGCACCCTGCTACGCTTGTCGCTGTAACGGTTCGCAGGCTAGAGGGGCAGTGTAAGCCGCCAGAAGATACTTCTTATAGGGTTGAGAGTTAACCTATTTGCGATTAAGGTCTGATCGCGATGCTGACTTACCGGGCGCAGGAGTTGCATTTGGGTTATTGCGCTCGCGCCAGGTACTTTGATCTGAGTTCGCGGGTTCCTTACTCCCCCATTCTCCAGTTGTTGGCGGTTCGTCAATAAAGCAACCAACCGAGCCAAACAGGCACTTAGTGGAGGCGCTAACGTTCCGTCAGCGACTGAGCCGTCACTTCGTCGGTTATCAGGATCGTCGGTGCGAGGTTGCGAATCGCAGCCTTTATGGCGATCTCCTTGTCACGGCCGCCTGAAATCAGGATGCGCCGCTTGCAGCGGCGCAGCGAGTCGAGGCTGGCCGAGATCACGCGGTAGTTGACCTCGTGATCGATGATGTGGCCGTCGCGATCGATGAAGTTATAGAGCACGTCGCCGACTGCACCGGCTTCGATGAGTGAACGCCGGTCAGCCTCCGCGAGATAGCCAGTGCGGTAGCTCGTGGTTATGGAGGAAATGCCACCGACCGAGAGCAGGGCCACATCGAGCTGCTCGGCCATCTCGAAGATGGCGGCAAGCCCGCAGCGCTCGAGCAAAGCATGCTTGGTGTCGGGGCTATCCACCACCGCCGGAGCGGGGATCAGAAATCCCTCGCCCTGGAACAACTCGGCAAACTGCCAGGCGAACTCGGCCGGGTTAAAGCGCCGTGCGGCGGCGATACCGCCAAGGAGCGATACGACGCGGAAGTTCTCCAGGGTCTCCCCGGCGATAAAGGGCAGGGTGTTGTAGAGGGTGCGGCCCCAGCCGACGCCTACCGTCATGTTGGGCTGCATCATGGCGGTAATGACGCTGCCCGCAGCTGCCGCAATGACCTTGGTCGGGTCACCGTCCCCGTCGCTGAACGGGGCGACGATTACTTGGGCGATCCCGTAGCGGTCTTCCACCTGACGTTCGAGCTGCACCAGATCGGCAAGGGGCGCTGAAATGGTGATCCGCACCTCATTGCGAAGCCGGGCGTCCGCCAACATGCGAACGACAGCGATACGATTGACCCCCAGCAAGGTGGCGATCTCGTTCTGTGTCCGCCCTTCGACATGGTAGAGCCAGACAGCCCGCGCCCGAAGCCGCTCGGGTTCTTTTTGAACAAAGCCCGGTGTGGGGGACGGCTCCATAAGCAACTCGTGCAACGCTGTTAAGTGGTGGTGGCTTCTACCCCTGCCACAAACCGCGAAACAATTCGAGCCAGCTTTTCAGCTTGTTCATACTGCGGGATATGCCCGACGCCCTCCAGCAGGTGCAAGGCAAAGTCGCCGCGCGCCGAAAGAGCCTGCCTAGCTGGTACAATAGGGTCCTGCTTCCCCCAGATGATCTGAACCGGCAATTGCAGGCGGGCCAGCGCGGGCCGCAGATCAAAGGTCTGGACGCCATCGCGGAACAGGGCGCCGGCCATGTCGGCCTGCGCGGCACGCAAGGCACCATCGGCTCTGGCAGCAAAGGCGGCCTTGGCGTAGTCGGACCCGATTGTTTCGGGGTCCCCCGTCAACGCCTTGAGCCAGGGGAGCAGGCTGTCCACATGGCTCGCCCGGACGATGCCGTTGAGGACCTCGGCGTTGATCTCGGGGCCGAGGCCTGCGGGAGCGATCAGCGTCAGACTCCGGATCTGCCTTGGCCGGATATCAGCAATGGCCAGCGAAAGCGCGGCACCGAGAGAATGGGCAACCAGATGGACCGGGCCGGTGTCGCTCACCGCATCGTCGAAGCTTTCAACCACCATGCGGGCGAGCGACGCAAAATTTTCAATGGTGCGTCTTGGGGAGCGGCCATGGCCGGGCAGATCCAGCCGGAGGAGCGATGGGCTGGTGCCGAGCGCCTTTTCCAGCGGTCCCCATGATTTGCTGTCGGCCGTGAAGCCATGCACCATGAACAATGGCGCGCCAGTGCCCGGACGCCGCGTCAGGGCGAGTGGGCCGGGCTGCGGTGTCCAGGTCCAGCCTGGTGTCGTTGAACGGTTTGGTTGACGGCGCGGCAAGGCTTCGGCGACATCTTCCTTTTGCACGCGCCCGCGTGGGCCAGTTCCGGCGATTTCGGCAATGCTCACGCCATTGGCGCGCGCAAGGCTTCGGGCAAGTGGTGTGGCACGCAGGCGATCATGGCCGCGGAAGCTTATTGTTTCTGCGACCTCAGCCGATAATTCCGGCGCAGTTTCCGCTCCGACAGTTTCCAGTTGCCGGACAGGTTCCAGTTGCCGGACAGGTTCCAGTACGGCAGCTAGGACAGATTGAGCGGCCTGAGGAGCCTCGCTGATGGCCTCGCCTTCGGCAAAGATCCAGGCGACGGGTTTTCCGACTTCGATCCGGTCGCCTGGTTGAGCCTGAATGTTGTGCAGCCGGCCGGCAGCAGGCGCCTCAACCTCCATTGCAGCTTTTTCGGTCTCGATATCGAACAGCGGGTCGCCCTGTCTAACAATTGCCCCTTCGGCCACGTGCCATACAGCAAAGGTTCCGTGGGTCATGTCCATGTCCACCTTGGGCATGATGACTTCGGTGGGCATGGGCTCAGACCTCGCGCCGGACGAGCCGCGTGGCAGCGGCGCGGATGGTGTCGACCTGCGGAACGGCAGCTTTTTCGAGCTCGGGATTATAGGGGATGGGAGACTCCGACCCGCCCAGCCGCAAGATCGGTGCGTCGAGGAAATCGAAGGCATCGCTTTCAGCAATCATGGCGCTGATTTCTGCGCCCACACCATAGCTCTTAACTGCCTCATGCACGATCAAAAGCTTGCCGGTCTGCCGCACGCTGGTGGCAATGGTTTCGTGATCCACTGGTCGCACAGACCGCAGATCGATGATCTCGGCATCGATCCCTTCTTCGCTCAAGGCTTCGGCGGCTTCGAGCGCACGATGCACCATAATGGAACTGGCAACGATGGTGAGATCGGCACCAGCGCGGCGGATGGCGGCCTTGCCGATGGGCGTGAGGTAGTGCCCTTGGGGCACATGGCCCTTCATCTTGTAAAGCAGCTTGTGCTCAAAGATCAGTACCGGATCGGGGTCGGCGAGCGCCGCCAGCAGCATGCCCTTGGCGTCCTCGGGTGTTGAGGGCTGCAAAACTTTAAGGCCTGGCACGTGACCGAACCAAGCTTCAAGGCTTTGGCTGTGCTGGGCGGCTGCGCCTGTGCCGGAGCCAGCCGGCATGCGAAATACGACCGGGACTGACGCTTCTCCGCCCAGCATGTAGCGCAGCTTGGCGGCCTGGTTGACGATCTGCTCCATGGCGAGCGTTGCAAAATCGGAGAACTGGAACTCGAAGATGGGCTTGAGCCCGGTCAGGGCCGCGCCAACCGCAACGCCTGCGCCGCCAAGCTCGGAAATCGGCGTATCGATGACCCGCTCGGGACCAAACCGGTCGATCAGATCAAGCGTGACCTGAAAAGCGCCACCATAAACGCCTATGTCTTCGCCCATCAGGATCACGGTGGGGTCGGACTCGAGCGCCATGGCCATTGCTTCGCGGATCGCTTCGGCATAGCTCAGCGTCCGCGTGTCCTGCGGGGTCACGATAGCATTCATCAGGAGGCCTCCGCGTAGACGTAGCGAGTGACGTCGCTCAGCTTGGGCGAGGGGCTGGACTTGGCAAACTCGATCCCGGCTTTGACCTGATCGAGTGCTTCGGCCGCGATGGCTTCCGCCTCAGCCTCGCTCAGCACGCCGTGGGCCATCAATTCGCTCTTGAACCGTACGATTGGATCACCGCTGATCCAGAAATCGATCTCCTCCTTGGTGCGGTAGCGATTGCGGTCTGATTTGGAATGCCCGCGCCAACGATAGGTGACGTTCTCGATCAGGCTGGGACCTTCGCCGGAGCGGGCGCGCGCAATGGCGACATGGACCGCCTGGGCGACGGCTGAGAAATCATTGCCGTCCGTGGTGACGCCGGGCATGGAATAGGCGGCGGCCCGATCGGCGATGGATTTGACTGCCGTAGCTTTTTCGACCGGGGTCGACATGCCGTATTTGTTATTTTCGCAAACGAAAATAACGGGCAATTTCCAGATCGACGCCATGTTCAGGGCTTCGTGAAACGCACCTTCATTGTTGGCGCCGTCACCGAAGAAACAAACGGTGACATCGCTGCGGCCGAGCCGCTTGGCGGCAAGAGCGGCGCCGACAGCAATGGGAATGCCGCCACCAACGATGCCATTGGCGCCCAGATTGCCGGTCTTGACGTCGGCGATATGCATGGAGCCACCGCGGCCGTGGCAATATCCGGTTTCCTTGCCAAAGAATTCGGCAAACATGCGCCCCACGTCGGCGCCCTTGGCAATGCAGTGGCCGTGCCCGCGATGAGTCGAGGTGATCTTGTCGGCGTTGGTGAGTTCCATGCAGGTAGCCATGGCGCTGGCTTCCTGGCCTATGGACAGGTGCATGGTGCCGTGGATGAGGCCGCGCATATAGGCATCCTCGGCGCCTTCCTCGAAGGCCCGGATCAGATACATCTTGCGCAGCGCGTCCTTGAGCTGGTCAGGCGTGAAATGCCGGATGGCAAAAGGACGGTTGTCGATCTCGTTCATCGCTGTCTCCGCTCAAACTAGGCCCAGCATGGCGTCCTGGCGTGCGCGCAGGGCGGCAATCTTGCTGTCGGCAGGCACTTGCGTATTGGCTTTGGTGATCAACTCGCCCTTGGCGATAGGCGCCGTAACGCGTGCCTTGGAAAGCAGCCCGCAGGGAATGGCGCCTTGCTCACGTGCCTCGCCGGCGCGCATGATCCAGGCGCGATAGGTGTACTGGCCAATCTCATCGAGGATATCGCCGGGCTTAAGGTCTTTCTTGGCGACAGCCGCGACCTCGGCCGTCGGCCGGGGCAGGGGTACCATGTCCGCCTTGCCGTAAAGCACGACCCGGGCGCAGGTGAGCGGCACCTCGAGCGAGGTGAGGTGATAGGGCCGGAAGAAGGTGAAGTAGGGCCCCTTGCCCATTTTCAGATCTTCCATGCGCTCCCAGACGCGCGGGTGGTCCATCTCAGCCACCACGAACACGCCAGGGGCAACGCCCTTGCCGATGGTGTAATCGACATAGCCTTCGCCTGAGGACAGGATGCCCCCGGCTGCCTCGGGGATCAGCACGCGATTGAGTTCATCCCGGCCAACGGCTGGTCCATGCATGCCGGGCTTGTCTGGCGCAAGGCCAGTGGCGTTGGCGATGGCGGCCATCTCCACCATGGTCTTGGAACCATCGACAAACTCCACCAGCATGCGCGGGTTCATGTGGCGGCGGATGGCCTCTTCTTCATACTGGTCGGGCGTGGCATCGATATTGAGCGGGTTGTTCTTGCCCTTGCCGGCGCTGACGATTCGATGGCCCATGGCGCTTACAAACTCGATCAGCTCCATGCAGGACGATGGTTCGTCCCCGGCGCCCAGCGAATAGACGACGCCCAGGCGTTCGGCCTCGCTGCGCAGGAAAGCGCCGATCGTGACATCGGCCTCGACATTCATCATGACGAGGTGCTTGCCACGCTCCATGGCGGAGAGGCCAATCTCAGCGCCAACTGCCGGAACCCCCGTTGCGTCGACGACGACGTCGATCAGCCCTGCGTCAAGCAATGCATCGACGTTGTCCGTAAGGGCAATATGACCACTTTCCATGGCTGCGTTCGCCGTATCCGCAGTGTTCGCGTCCTTTGCCCTGGCATCAGCACCATAGGCGATCTCCACGGCCTTGCGGGCGGCGCCTGGCTTGAGCTCGCTGATGGCTCCGATTTCAATGCCCTGCATGTGCGCCACGCGGCTTACAATATCGCAGCCCATTTCTCCAGCGCCGACCAGCCCGATACGAATGGGGCGGCCAGACTCGGCCCGCGTGGCGAGATCTTTAGCCAAGCCAGTAAGCGCAACGTTCGTGGGCATCCATGTCCTCCCTATTTCCTGCGCAGCTAAATGAACATATGTACTTCTGTCAACCACATGTACATGGCTACAGCGTAAAATCGAGCTGCGTGAAGGGTATTGACATGCGAAATCACAGAACACATGATCATGTGGTGAAACTAAGGTACCAACGGGATAGGGTATCGGTTCCGGAAGTGGAGGTTGTTCCGGCACGCTGTCCATCCTTTCGTTCTGGGGTATGGTTCTTCTGGGAGGAAGATCGACATGATTGTGAATAGTAAATTTACGCGCCGATCGATGCTGCGTTTGGGAACGGCGTTTGGAGTAGGTGCCATGGCGTCCGGCATTCGGCTTCCGGCCTTTGCACAGGAGCTGCCGGACATCCAGTCGGTGCTGGATGGCATTTCGGTTCCCGGCTATGTGCGCGAGGACTATCGCACGCTCTACAATATGTCTGACGAACCGCTGTGGGAGCCGGCCAAGGACTGGATCCGTACCGTCGATTGGGAGGCTGTACGTTCCCAGCAGATGGGCAAGACTGTGCGCTTTGCGGTCGGCGCGGCCGATCTCGAGTCAGCCGGGGCAGGGTTGGTGCCGTTCGAGAAGCTGTCGGGCATCACTGTTGAACTGGTGCCCATTCCCGACGACAGCTTCTATGACAAGGCCGTCGCCGAATTCATTTCGGGCAATGCTTCGTTTGATGCGCTGCAGTTCTTCTCGCCCTGGCTGGGCGACTTCGCGGCTCCCGGCTTCCTGAAGCCACTCGATGAATACGCCACCAAGTGGAACCTACCGCTCGACGATTTCTATGACACCTACCGGCTCAACTACGGCTATTTTGGCGGCCAGATGGTCGGAATTCCGTTCGACTGCGACGTGCAAATGGTGCACCTGCGCAAGTCGGCGATTGAAAAGGTGCTGGGCGGGGCAATCGATCCGATCAACTCCGTGCCCACCTATGACGAACTCGTCCGCATCACCGGAGAGGCCAACAAGCTGGGCGGCGGTGTTGCCGGTGTTGGCATGATGGCAGCCCGCGGCTTCTGGGGCACTTACACCTGGGAGCATATCGCAGCCCAGGCCGGACTGCGGCTGTTCGACGAGAATTTCCAGCCGCAACTGACCTCGGAAGCCGGCATGAAGGCCATCGAGATCATCGGGGCGCTGCAGAAGAACGCCATCGAGGGTATCTCTGCCGCAGGCTGGGGCGAAAACCGGGCGGCCTGGCTCGGCGGGCAGGTTGCCGCTAACATCAGCTGGCAGGATTCGGGCACGCAAGCCATGCGCCCGGACCAGTCCAACATCGTGGATGACTTCATCACTATCTATGAGCCGCGCATCGAAGGCGGCGTGTTTGCGCCGCCGAACATCGCCGGCTCTACGTCCTGCGTGGCATCGACCTCGCAGAACCCCGAAGGCGCCTTCCTCATGCTGGCGTTCCTCACCACCTCGTCAATCATGGCGATGAACGAAGCCAATGCCAATGGCGTGGCGCCCGGTTATCGCTCGGTGCTAAGCAATGAACGCCTGCGCGCCGTGTCGCAACCGATGAAGATCTGGTCGGAAAGCCTCGAGCACGCCTGGTGCGCCCCGCGCCTGCCGGGCATGTTCGAAATGGAACAGGCTCTGGGCAACGAGATCAACCGGGCTGTCGCCGGGCAGATCACCGGCAAGGAAGCACTGGAGAACGGTCAGGCTGCCTGGCTCGAGATCATGGAAAAAAACGGCTTCTATGGCAGCAACCCGCCGCTGCAATATGCCGATATCGAGCCCGGTCTCTACCAGGGCGCTGGCAAGCCACTTCCTTTCTGAGGAACCATGACCTTTACTCCTCCAAAGGCAAGGTCGGCCGGGGTGGCATTAGCCACCCCGCGTCGTTCCGCCACCATCAAGCGCCGCAACCCCACTCTGCGGCGTGCCTTCCCTTATCTGCTGGTGGCGCCGGCTCTGCTCTACCTTCTGGTGATCACGCTCTATCCGGGCGTCTTTGCGATCTACCAGAGCCTGTTCGTTGTCCGCTTTAACGCCTGGAACTGGGCGGGGCTGGATAACTACGCCAATATGCTGCAGGACCGCGAGTTCTGGGAGGCGATGAGCAATACGCTGATCATCGGCGGCATATCGCTGACCTTGCAGACGGCTATCGCGCTGGCGCTCGCCTATTTCGCCTATCGTGACCCCTTCATCCGCGGCTGGCGCATCCTGTTCCTGATGCCCATGCTGTTCATGCCCTCGGCCGTCGCCTTCATGTGGAAGCTTGCCTTCAACGATGGCCGGGTCATCTCCGATCTCCTGATGCGGCTGGGCCTGGTCGCGGGCAATGTGGACTGGCTGGGCTCAGTCTGGCTGGCCCGGCTGACGCTGATCGTTGCCGATGTGTGGCAATGGACCCCATTCCTGTTCATTATCCTGGTCGCGGGCCTGCAAGGGCAGGATCAGGAAATCGAGGAAGCCGCGCGCCTCGACGGCGCAAGCTGGCCGGCAATCTTCTGGAACATTTCCCTGCCAATGCTGCGCCCGATCCTGGTGGTCGCGGTAACGCTGCGTGGCATCGACATCACGACCATGTTCGCCAATGTCTATGTCATGACGCAAGGCTCGCCCGGCGGTGCAACCGAGACGATCAGCTACTTCATCTACCGCACGGGCTTCCGCACGTTCAATTTCGGCTACGCTTCGGCCGCCTCGGTGCTGATGCTGGTAATCACCACCATTGTCGCCCAAACCATCGTTAAGCGAGCCTTCCATTCGGGACGCAAACCATGACTAGGCGGAAAAAGTCGCACGGCAGAGGCGCATTGGTGCTGCGCTATGTGGTGCTCGCCAGCTGGGCTCTGGTGTGCCTCCTGCCCATCCTTTGGTTCCTGACAATCGCTTTCCGACCGCGCACTGAGATCATCACGGCTCAGCCCATTTTCTGGCCGACCTTTTCGCTCGATGCCTGGAACTTGTTGCTTAATGACTGGCCGATCGGCAATTACCTTCGCAATTCGGTATTCGCGGTTGCCGGGTCCGTGGTCATCGATCTCGTCCTCGCCATACCGGCTGCCTATGGCCTCAGCCGCTACGAGTTCAAGGGTCGCGACGACATCGGCTTCTATATCCTCTCCACCCGCATGATGGCCCCGGCCATCGTTGCCGTGCCGATCTTCTTCCTGTTCCGCTCACTAGGGTTGCTCGACACCATCTGGGCGCTGATGCTGATCTATGCAGCGGTCAATCTGTCACTCGTGACCTGGATCATCCGCTCCTACATGCTCGACATCCCCAAGGATTTGGAAGACGCAGCGCGCACCAACGGGGCGAGCGATCTACGCATCCTGTGGGAGATCGTAATTCCCGCCTGCCTGCCGGGCATCATCACTGCGGCAGTGATCGCGGCGATCTTTGCGATCAACGAGTTCCTCTTCACGCTCCTGATCGCTTCGACCTCTAACGCCTATACCATGTCTGTCGCGCTCGCCAATTTCACCGGCGGCTCGGACGGCGTCATCTACAACGCCATTGCTTTGGTCTCCTTCCTCGCTTTCATTCCGATCCTCCTGCTGGTCATCCTGATCCAGGGGCATCTGTCGCGCGGACTGACCATGGGCGCGGTGAAAGGATAAGCTATGGCTGCGATCCAGCTGCAAAACATCGTCAAGCGGTACGGCAATTTCATCGGCGTGCAGGAGCTTTCCCTCGACATCCATGACGAGGAGTTCCTGGTTCTGCTCGGCCCCTCCGGCTGCGGCAAAACCACAACCATGCGCATGATCGCCGGGCTTGAGGAACCTACCGAAGGCTCCATCATCATCGGCGACGAAGTGGTCGACGAGGTGGAAGCGCGGGACCGGGACGTGGCCATGGTGTTCCAGAGCTACGCGCTTTATCCAAACATGACGGTCTACGAGAACATCCGCTTTCCCCTACGGATGCGAGGCGTTCCGGCGTCGCAACACGATGCCCTGATCCGCCGAGCTGCGCAGATCGTGGAACTGGACCAACTGCTAGAGCGCAAGCCGGGCGCGTTATCCGGAGGGCAGCGCCAGCGTGCGGCCCTAGCCCGGGCGGTGGTCCGGCAGCCGCGCGTGTTCCTGATGGACGAGCCGCTGTCCAACCTCGATGCCAAGCTGCGCTCCTCCATGCGCGTGCAGATCAAGCATCTGCAGCGTCAGCTTAAGATCACGACGGTATATGTGACGCACGACCAGATCGAAGCCATGACGCTCGCCGATCGTATCGTCATCATGGACAAGGGCACCATCCAGCAGATCGGCACGCCCGATGAAATCTATTCCGATCCCGCCAACACCTTTGTGGCCGGTTTCATCGGTAGCCCGCCGATGAATTTGGTGGAGGGCACAATCGAGAACGGCAAGTTTGCCGCAAGTGGAATAACAGTAGCTGCCAACACGAGCCTGAGCGGTAACGTCACGCTTGGCTTCCGTCCTGAGGATTGCACCATCGGCGGCAGCAATGTCTCGGGCATTGTCTATGGCGTCGAGCCGACGGGCGATCTGACCTATGTAACGCTTTCGCTTTCCGGCAAGCACATCGAGGTCAAGGCGCCGCGTGACTTCCGTGCGCCGATCGATAGTGAACTGGGCATCACGCTCGACCGTAGCAGGCTTTATTTCTTTGACGCCCATGGACGCCGCGTGAGGTAGGCATGCCAAGGTTCGATTACACTGCTGTTGGCTTTATTACCTTCGATGCATTGTGCCGCCCGATCACGCACATACCGCCTGGCGGAGACACGTTCTTTGTCGAGGATTTTGCGCTTGCAGTGTCGGGGGCTGCGGGCAGCGCCGTGATCGTTGCCGCCAAGCACGGGCTCAAGGCGCGTGCCGTCGGTGGAATTGGCAATGACGATATGGGCGATTGGGTACTGCGCCGGCTGGAAAAATTTGGCATCGACGTGACGCATATGGAGCGCTGCGCCGGCTACACCACATCGTCGTCCATCGTGACGACGCGGCCAGACGGGCAGCGGCCGGCCTTGCACAAGCGCGGCGCTACGGATGGCTTTCTGATCAGGGAAAGCGATTTCGAGGACGTGCTCGATACAACCATTCTGCATGTCGGTGGCGTCGGGTTGATGAACCGCATGGACGATTCCGGCACGACCGAAGCGCTGATGCAAGAAGCCAAGAACCGTGGCGTGATCACGACGCTCGATGTATTTGCCTCGACACCCGATGATCTGCGCAAGGTAGAACGGCTTCTGCCCTACACGGACTATTTCCTTCCCTCCAAGGAGGAAGCCCAGGCGCTATCGGGGTTGAAGGAAAACGCAGATCTTGCCCAGTTCATGCTCGACCGAGGCGCCGGCTGCATTATCCTGACGCTGGGAGCGGAGGGAGCCTACTATCATAGCAGCACTGGCCATCAATTCCGCAGCGGCGCCTTCGACATCAAGGTGGTTTGCACCTGCGGGTGCGGCGATTGCTTCAATGGCGGCTTTGCAACGGGATTGCACTATGGCCTGCCGGCGGAAGAGTGCGTGCAAGTGGCGCAGGCGGCCTCCGCACAGAATGCCACGGGCCTTGGGAGCCAAGCTGGGATCGTCGACTACCCAGCAACGCGACGCTTCATGCGCGAAACCAGACTTCTGGAGGTCTTGGCGGAAGAGCCGGTAGTGGTTATGGTTGAGTCCTAGACGCGAGGGGGAGATGGGTTACCATCATATGCCAGATCGGGTCGCCATGCGTGATGCTCTGAGAAGCGTCCGCTATGTGCTACGCCGCGTTTCCTCGTCTCTGCACAATATCGCGCCACCACCCGGTCCGGGTGGGGTGCTGGCGCAGCGCGCAGCACAAGAAATGGGCTTGCTCACTGCACGCGTTGATCAGGCAGCATCCGAACTGGCGCGCACGCTTCTTATCGGGCCCCGCCTGCGCCCGGCCGACCTTCATGTCGATCTGAACGCCTCGACCAGAAGCGCCCAATTTGCCCTGGCCCTCTACAAAGCGGTGCAATCCTTCTTCCGCCGGTTCGATATCGACAACCAACTGGTAAGCGAACTTGTTGCTCGCGAGTGTTTCGAGCGCGTGTTGAGCCTGCGCCCGGCAGGAGCCTCCATGTTTGGTGCCTTGCTCGTGCATGAATTGCTTAAAGCAAACGTCGTTTTTGGCGAGGAGCCACAGGCTATTGATATGGAGCCAACAACAGCTCGGCCTCTGGCGATTTTCTCAGCTATTTTGTGGTTGCTCTCGGAGCGGCAAGCCGATGAAGACGAGCAGGCACTGCTGGCTGCTCAGGATATTACCGCGGCGATGCAGGCCGAAATCATCGTGGCGATAACAACGAGGCATATGGATCGATTGGCGGAAATGTTCGATGATCTCGCACCCCACATTTGAGGCAATGCTGTTGCATGGTGCGCTTCCGCCCACCAACATTCCCCTGCGCCTTGCTGCAAGGCAAATGCGATGGCTGCGCCCCGCCTTCATCAACTACGCTCGCTTTATCGAAAAGCGGTATGGCTGCAGCTTTAAGCTGGATACAACTCGCCTCGGAACCGCATTCGTGCGGTGGCTGCGAGCACTCGAGCATGAGCGGCGTGCCGGTCGCTCCGACCGAAGGCAGTTAATGGATTTCAGTGCTAGCTTGATGCTTCAGGAACTCGTTGCAGCCGCGCCGCTCAATTGCGATGTTCCACCCCGCACCGACAGTGGTTCCCCAATCACGATCTGGCCAGAAGGCTTCACCTACACCTATTTCTGTATAACGGTTCTTAGGGCTGTGTTGAATCAAGAATTCGAATTTCAGTCACTCACACCGCGCGACAAAATCTCGGATGCTGCTTTCTGGAACAGTTACCGCGAAAATTGCGTTGAAGACCACCGAATAGCGTCTGGTTTCTTTCAAATGATGATTGGCTACAAACCAAATTGGCAAAACCCCGCAAGCTTCAGAGCATTTTCTCGGTATTAGCAGACTGAACTGCTCGGTTACTTGCGGAACTAATACGGACCGGACACGCAGCTACATGCGGTTTTGTATCCCAGAGTATAGGGCCAACCCTCTAAAGGATAGGTGAAGCCGTAGGTCGAGTTGGTGATGGAGCTTCAAAGTACGCACCATCAATTAACGCAGTTTGAGCGTACCAAAATGAATATTGTCTCAGGTAATTGCCCGACCAGCGTCTTAACAGGAGGAGGGGCTAGCAAGTGTGTTTTGGCGCGTATGGTCAACCGAGTTCAGTCATGCATTCTTGTGGAGCATATCACCCTTCAAAATGGGGTCGGTATGAGACGAGCAGCACGTCGTAATCCGCTTACATTTGCAAGTTACTCAGATGTTCCCGTAGGTTATAGCGCCCGAAAGTCCCTTGCTGCCTTGTTTCACAGCATGGATCGATGTCCTTAACGCTGGTAGTCCAACCTTTGCCGCCGGCACTGTACAATTCGGCACACATTTCAACACGGTCTGTCGCCGCCCGCCCTCTGAGCACCTCAAATACGTAGTGGCTGCTTTCAGGAATCGACCATTGCCGCGACACCGTCCGAATTGGGGTCGACAGCAGCCACTTCTGCGCTGGATGGCTGGTGGCAACTTCCGACCCCATTCCGGCCGTTATTGCTTAGCCTGAAGCTACCCAGAAGCCGACATTCAATTGCAGCGCAATCGGTAGCGCCGCTGATCGCTTGTTAGCTGGGCAAATGCCTTCGTAACCCCCTTCGGGCCTTTGGATTGCACTGACCGCGCCCCAACTTGAAACCGGGACAGTCCAGGGCCAATTGATATGGCAACAAAAGGAGACCAGGTGACCGATCGCGCTTATGCCCAATATGACATCGAAAAGAAGTCGCTGCTTGTGGCATACCTGCTGTGGTTCTTCCTCGGCTATGTCGGCGCGCATCGTTTTTATCTGGGTCGGCCACTTAGCGGCTCTTTGATGCTGGCGTTTTCAGCAGTTACACTGTTGTTGACCTTCGTGAGCTTCGGCCTGCTGGGCTTTTTGTGGTTTGCGGTTGGACTATGGTGGCTGATCGATGCCTTGCTGATCCCCGGCATTGTGGCTGGGCAGAACAGTCGGGTTGCTGACAGGCTTTTTGGTCGTCGATAGAGGTTGAGAAAGGGCGGGTTTCAGGCCCGCTCTTCTGATACTTCAGACCGTGCAACGATCCTTCATGATTGTCTGGCTATTGAGCAACTCGTGCCAGAAAACTAGAGACGCTGTTCCATCGATCCTGCGCCCCTGCCGGATTGAGCTGAGGATCAAAGGTCATTGAACCGTGGATGCCGATTACAGGCTCGTCCAGCATGGCAAGACTTGGGGCCATCGCATCGGCAATTGATTTTGCCAAGTTACGTTCCCCGTCTGCGGGGGCGTAGGTGATAAACGCCGGAACGTTCACAAGCGTCGCCTGATAAATAACTTCTCCTTCGCCCAGCAGATCAACTGGAGAGAAGGCGAGCACCGCCGACACACTTGGGAGACGTTCCGAGGCCAGTGCAATAACAAGACCTGCCGAATAACTCGAACCCCATACGATTGTGGGGACGGTAGGTCGCTTCCGCTGGACGTAGGCAATCGCCGCGCGCATGTCCGGGAGCACTGCGGCGAACGACATAACTGGTCCAGTCAGACCGGCCATCGTCCGGTTGGTTTCACCAAACTTGCAACCACCAAGCCGTAAGTCGACGGCCATGACCTCAAACCCATCTTCGAGAAGGCGTGGTGCAATCGTCGGGTATTCCGCGCTGTTGCTGCCGGCCTGATGGAACGAAACGATGACGGCCCGAGGGCGTTCGGCATGGGCTGAATAGTAGTCAGCAAAGACCATCACCCCGTCATCAGCCAGGAATAATACCTCCTCCTGTCCATAGGCAAACGATAAGAGCGTAATAGCACATAGTATTCCTAGGGCCAGCAGGAGCAAGATTGGCCTGACGGTCTGGAGTAACAAGCTTCCCATGGAACTCATCTGCCTCAATCCTCGACCCCTGGAAGCCGCCATTGGCCACGCTGTTCTCGATGACGTGGTTAGTAGGCAAGCACCGGAGTGCCGCGCACGAAATCACGCTTCTCAAGTTCGCTGAGCATAAAATGAGCTAAATCTGCACGCGAAATAGTGCGCCCTCCCGATGGCGTGTGCTTCGGGTTCAGCCTGTAATGACCTACAAGGGGACCGTCCGTCAGCTGGGTGGGACGGACCGCCGTCCAGTCCAACCGGCTCGATTTCAGTACGCTCTCTGATTTCGCTGCATCGGCATACACCCCCTTAAGAAAGAGGGGCTCTATAACGAGGCGGAACAACAACGCAGTAGCAGCCAAATCTTCTGGTTCGACGGCAGCGGACGTGACCCACAGCAGTCGCGGACAACCCGAACTTTCCATGGCACTCACCAAGTTCGTCACGCCCGGTGTGAAGAGCGGTGCCTTCGGGCCGAAGCCAGGCTTGGGAGCGACGGCCGCAAGCACCGCATCTAGTCCGACTAACGCAGCGTCGTCCACGTCTTGCCGCTGCATGGCAGCGAAAGCTGTACGCATAAGGGCGATATTTTTGCTCTGGGTATCTGTTGACTGCAACGCGGGTCTATCCTCTTTGACATTCGAATCCGCACAACCAATTTAGTGAATATGATACATAATCACAATAGTTCATCATTGTGTCGCGACACATTATCTCAGCTTATGTTGCTCACCTCCTTGATGTCACAGGACATGGAGGCAGGCTTAGAGGGCTATGGCCTAACCGAGGCCAGGGCGCGGGTAATTTGGGAGCTCAGTGCAGGAGACGGCTTCACGCAGCGGGAACTAGCTGAGCGCCTCGATGTGACACCGCGTAACGTCACTGCACTGGTCGATGCCCTGGAGCGAACCGGCTTTGTCAGCCGTACCCCGCATGCAGCGGATCGCCGAGCAATTGCTTTGGTACTTACCCGCAAAGGACGAGATACAGCAACCAAACTCCAAAACGAGATGACCAAGTTTGCAACCGATCTGTTCGGCACAATACCTGAGAGCGAGCTAACCATTTTGCGGCGGTTACTGGAGGAGACTAGTGCTCGTCTTATGACGCTAACGCAAGCAAATGAGGTTTCGAAGACGCAATAGGAACGCGGCCGGGCTTCAACCGGTCATTTGCAACACTTTGACAAGGGCCCAAAGGTAGATTCCACGGGGTGAGGACGAAGAGGCCCCTAATTCCGTGGCTGACGTGATCGATGTGGTACCGCAGCGGCAGCTGAGAAAGCTTCGCATTTAGGGCCGCGCCAAGATTGGTCGCCGAAGGGGAACTTCAGGTTTGCCTTGCGCTCTCGGGGGAATGGCTGAACCCGCCAGCCGTCTATCTGCACCTGGTCGAGCTAGTTGATTTTTAAAGCCGCCTTGATGATGAGGTTCGCGACGGCCGAGGGTTGCGAGATGTGAGGCAGGTGCGCCGTGTCGAGTTCGATCACCTCTGCGCCTGACCGCTTGTACATCCACCGCAACATGTCTGGATCAAGTGTGCGGTCGTTGGCGGCTACTATGCCGAAGCTTGGCTTGTCGTGCCAGCCAACAGCAGGAAGGGGCGTAGTATAGACACTGTAAGCTGTTGGCTTCTGAGATGCGGCAAGAAACGCCGACAGTTCCATTGGTAGATCCGCTGCGACCTCGGCATGAAAGTATGCTGGGTCGACAATCCCTTTACCGTCGCCGAGGTCAAGACCGTGAAGCTCCATCGGCCACTTTCCATTCAGGTCTGCAACACTTTCCCCAGCTTCCGGCTGTAGTGCGGACACATACACCAAGGAAGTGACTTTCGGGTCCATCCCTGCAACGGAAATGACCGCCCCGCCGTACGAGGACCCAACCAGTACCGTTGGCCCATCTTGACGGTTGATGACCCTATTGGTGGCAGCGACATCATCCTCAAGTGAGGTCAATGGCAGCTGTACTACGGACACATGCAAGCCTGCTGTAACCAAACGATCATGGACCTGGCGCCAGCCCGATCCGTCCAGTACGGCGCCGTGGACCAGAATGACATTTCGTGTTTCAATGGGTGGTTGGGCAAACGTAGGAAGGACGGTGGATAATGTAAGGAATGAGGTCGCCAATAGTGTAGATTTACGCATCTTTTGTTTCCACGGGCAACCGGTCTGGTCACCAACTATGGATGATAGATACATGATGCGATTAAGCTCGATTAGATAACGAAAGTCGATATGGGTTTTCACAAAAGTCGATTAATCACATGCCGCCACTTGATGACCTTCGGCTCTTTTTCACGGTTGCAAGAGAAAAGAGCTTCACCAAAGCGGCAGCCGTCTTGGGCCTTCGCCAATCAAGTGTAAGTCGGAGCATCCGATTGCTTGAAGAGCGCCTCGGTATTCGCCTGTTGGCACGCACGACGCGCAGCGTGTCCTTAACAGAAGCCGGAGAGGCTCTCATCGCCGAGATTAGTCCGCTGGTCGACGCTATCGATGCTCATATCTCAAGTTTTTCTGATCCAGCCACCGGCCCATCAGGACACTTAAGAATAACCACTGCTAAACACGCATACGACACCGTCCTCAGACCCGTGCTGCCGCGGGTTCTCAAAGAGAATCCTCGGGTGACAATTGAAATTGTCATCGATGATGCTCTGACCGACATCGTTGCTGGTCGATTTGATGCCGGGATCCGATTTGGGGGAATGGTGGACAAGGACATGATCGCCAGGCGCATCTGGCCAGATGTGCCTGCTGCAATAGTGGCATCTCCAGCATATCTAGCAGCCCGGGGAGTTCCTACAAAGCCTGACGAACTTACCCACCATCTATGCATAAACTACCGTGAGGCTAGCTCCGGCGGACTCTATCGCTGGTGGTTTCAGAAGGGGAATCGTTCACTTAACGTCCGTGTTGAAGGTTCCGTCATCCTTAACGATGGTGACGCCATTGTCTCAGCGGCGGTTGATGGCCTGGGTATCGGGTACACTTTTCAAGACAAAGTCGACGAACATCTCCGCAGCGGGCGCCTCGTTAGCTTACTTGAGGATTGGCGCCCAACTTTTCCTGGTTACCATCTGTACTACACAAGCAAACGCCAAACACGAGCGGCCTTGACCGTTCTCTCGTCTGCTTTAATCAAGCAGCTAAATGGCGCATGAATTGTCCTGTGAAGTGAGCCATGTCACGCCTTCAGACATGTCACCGTCTTAAAGTATGCCAGATCCTGTCTGGGCCGAGTTTAGCTTTAGGGAGCCAACGTAGGACTGGGCCCCGTCAAACCATGTATTCAGAATAGCTTCTTTGGAAGGTAATCATATCTTCTGACTGCTATGACAGCTTCTGTCAGGTGGCCACGGCCTGTGACTTCATCGAACCGCGCTGGACACTGCTGATCCTCTGCGAATTGTCGCATAGTGCCACCCGCTTAAAGGAAATACGCCGCGGAATACCCGGCATCTCTCCAACTCTCCTGTCAAAACGCTTGAAGGAAATGGAGCGCAATGGCCTAGTCTGTCGCGTCGAAATCGGCGCCGGTGAGCCGGGCTACACCACAACCCCCAAGGCCGATGAACTGCAGGCCCGTGGTGCAAGCTTTGAGCAAATGGGCGCATCGCAATATCGACAAGGAAGTTCGCTTAAAAACTCGATGCGCGTCTCTTGATGTGGAATATGCGCCGGAAGATTGACGCTGGCGCCATGCCGCGCGGCAAGACGACGGTAATCCAGTTCACATATCCGGAACCGGCCGAGACGGAGCGGCACTATTGGCTTTTGGCCCGTCCCGGCTAGCCCGTCGATCTCTGCCTGTTTGATCCAGGCCACAATGTCCATCTCTTTATCAGGGCTGATCTGAAAGCGATGACTTCGGCATGGAGGGGTAGGTCAAGTCTGCGCAAGGAAATTGAGACGAACGGGATCGCCTTGATTGGCGACCGGAAGCTGACTGCTACGCTGGAAAAATGGATGGTCCGCAGCAGCTATGCCGCGGCACCGGAACAGCAGGCCGCAGCATGAACCAGCGCTCAGCGTTTGGGGAGAGTAAGCGGCAAGCGAGCATGACCTGAGCTTCGTGCGGCGATTGTTTGGGAAAGCGCAGAGGCCGTAGTCTCGGCTTAACCGGACGTTTTGTCGAGGCGCGTGGAAGCAGGACTAATTCTCAACAACCCTGATGCCAGCGCCTTAAACGCTTCTATGGCCTTTGGCAAAACAGACTGAGGGTCCCCGGCTGCAGCCACCCAAAGAGCAGCGTTGAGTGCGGCGCCATTCAGCAAGCGAGCGGCCGCCTCAACGTCCAGAGACTTCATTACGCCTTCGGCAATCAGCTTGGCGACTGTCTGCTTGGTCATTTGTAAGCAAATGTTCTGGCTCGGCCATTGAGAGGGGTCACCCAGAAAAGCTGGGCCATCCAGCAGCACGACACGCCTAAGCTCAGGATCTAGCGCCATGTTGATATAGGCCACCCCTTCCGCCGCCAGCCCTTCCCATTCGGTTGCAGCGGTAAGACCTGCCTCATGTGCCCGGTGGGCCATTTCGCCGTCAATCTGGGCCACAACAGCGCCGAGCAGCCCCTTTTTGTCTCCAAAATTGTGATAGAGCGCTCCCCGCGTCAGCCCCGCTTCGGCAGTAAGCTCGTCCATAGAGGCGCCAGCATATCCGTGCGTCGCAAAAGCTTTGCGCGCCGCAGCTATCAATTTGGCCTTGTTACGTTCCATCGATTTTTGGCGGGACACTGACTTTTCCTACTCCTAAATACGCGGCGTATCTGGATTGACATACATTTCGTATGTGCCATATATATACGCATCGTATCCGAGAACGCAATGTTCTCTTTACGAGACGCACTAATTCAAAGGATAAGGTCATGACAAAGCCCACACCAGTATTCCCCGCAGGCAAGCACGAACTTTATAATAGGGACCGCTATTCCGCCGCTATTCTGTCTGGCGATCTGCTTTTCATATCGGGCCAGGTTGGCAGCCGTGAGGACGGTTCGCCAGAGCCCGACTTTGAGGCGCAGGTCCGCCTGGCTTTCACCAATTTGGGCGCCACGTTGGCTGCTGCCGGCGCAAGCTGGGAAGACATCATCGATATCACGACTTTTAACGTCGATTCGGACCAGTTCGGCACGGTGCTGGCAGTAAAGGATGAAATCTTTCCACAACCCCCTTTCCCCAACTGGACCGCGGTAGGCGTCAACTGGTTGGGCGGTTTCGACTTCGAAATCAAGGTTACTGCCCGTATTCCAAGCTAATCGTGTCGCGTGGCATTGAGAACCTGCGTCCGACCATGATGAGGCGTTAGTCGGTCGACCGACACGGCTGGACTTTTGCACTTTAGCTTCGTGCAGGGGTCCATGAGCAGGACTAACCCATCTGATCAAGAAACGCGAAGGAGACAAATTATGGATAGCGAAAAGACTCTTCGCCTGCTCTTCCCCCAATGGCAGGGTGGCGATAACCCCTCCTACATGTTCGGCGCAAGGTTGCTGGCTTGGCTCGCTCCCGAAGCCGAAGGCCCAGTCGAGGAAGTTGCCGTCGCTGAGCCTAACGGGCAGGCACTTCAGATAGAGGGCGGCATCTTGGCGAGAGGTGCTGTGCTTGAGCAGGCACGGGATGCTCGTGCAAAGATCGACCGCCACCAGCCAGACCGTATCCTTGTCCTTGGTGGAGACTGCGGGGTGGACCTTGCACCCTTTTCATATTTGAGCGAACGCTATGACGGCGATTTGGCTGTCATTTGGATCGATACGCACAGCGACCTCTTTTCCAACGAGCTTAACCAAATGCGCACACCCATGTTCTGCGCACCCTCATGGGAGAAGGCGATCAGGAATTCGTTTCGACGGTTAAAACGCCGATCAAGGCCGGCAATGCAATGATTGCCGGTTGGCGCAAGCTGCCCGACAGTATGCCCGAATTGCAGCAGTTCGAGGATAATATTACGAACCTCTTGCAGATCCAGAGAGTTGGTCCGGAAGAACTGGGCAGCTATAGTGAGACGGTAGTTTCCTGGTTGCGCAAGACGGGCGCTAAACATGTGGCTGTACATTTTGACCTCGACGTTCTCGATCCATCGCTGTTTGGATCGCTGACGTTCACCCGGCCTGGCGCACCCGAGCCAACCGATAACGACATCCAGGCCGGTCGAATGACCCTCCCACAAGTCGTTTCACTTCTTTCGGATGTTGCCAAGCATGCAGATGTGGTCGGCTTGGGTATCACTGAATACATCCCGTGGGACGCCATGGCTCTCCGCAAGGCCTTTGAAGAACTTCCTCTGGTTGGCAAGGGGCGCTGAATTTCTGGTAATTGTGGCGCCAGAGCGCTGGCATGGATGTTCCGGACAATGAGGTGTTCGACGAAAAGAACTTATCGCCCTTGCGTAGTGCTTATCTTAAGATCAACCGAACCCCTGCCAAATCTCAGGGGCATCGACATGGATGGTGACTGTCGCGGTCTCGTTGACGAGGTTTGCCTCGACCGCACCTGTAACCACTTTTGATAGGCCGATAATCTCGTAAGGGCCCGAGGACTGATAGGTGAAGATTGGCTCGTTCAACTGGGCATCGGCAAAGGCTTCAACCTGCAGCGTCTCCCGGCTATCCGTGAAGACAAGCGAGTTGAGGAGATACGCTATGCCGCCTGCTGGCGAGGGCACTTCAATCGGCGCAGGACTCACCCAAGTTCCTACGACTTCCAGTTTGGCTTGTGCCAACTTGTCCTGTGCATTGGATGAACCCGTGCCTGCAAGCGCTGCGATCAACAAGCAAAGAAACGAGATTCTAATCATGTTGTTAGTCCTTCAGCTGTCGAGTGAAATGCAAGGCAACTGTGGGAAGCAGTGCATGGGCTACACTTGCTCAGCCGTAGCGCTATGTATCTTGACAATTTGTGTTTGAGCGTCATGCACTGATGCATGGAACAGGTGCCCGATCGTCTCTTAGATGCTGACTGGAAACTCGTTCGAGCCTTCGTGGCCGTAATGCGAACAGGTACCCTGACCAAAGCTGCTGCCGAGCTCAAAACAACCCAGCCTACCATTGGCCGGCAAATTCGTGAACTGGAAACCCGGGCAGGGGAGAGCTACTTCCGTCGGCGAGGCAATAGGCTGGAGCCTACAGACCGCGCACAAGCAATGTACGCCGTGGCAGCCGATGTAGAAGCTTCACTAACCGGACTTGCCCGCACAATGACAGCGCCCGCTGTGGGCGAACAGACAGTCATTCGGGTGACATCAAGCGTCAATTTAGCAACCAATCTTGTTCCGAGGCTTCTAGCGCAAATCAACAAACTGTATCCCAATCTTACGTTTGAGGTATCGGCCACTGATGCTGTCGAAAATCTGCTGCGACGGGACGCTGACATCGCAATACGGCTCACTCGTCCTTTGCAGGGCGGCCTTGTCGCACAAGAAGTCGGAGCGTTGCCCATAGGCTTGTACGCTTCGTGGTCCTATGTCGAGAGGAAGGGGCATCCCAACTCCATTGAAGAACTGCCTGAGCATCGCTTTGTCGCTGACATCGGTGGGCGAGATGTACGCGAGGGCGCAAAGCGTTTGGGTCTGGACCCCGACAAGCTAAAGTTTGCCTTATGTAGCGCCAGCCCGCTGGTTCGTTTTGGAGCTCTGCGGGCCGGTATCGGTATAGGTGCCGCTGTGCGTTTAATCGCAGATGCTTACTCGGACCTGACCCGTATCCTTCCTCAGATCGAGGTGGCCACTCTACCTGTTTGGCTGGTGGCCCATGATGATCTGCAGCGAAGCAATACATTACGGCGGGTGTTTGATGGGCTTCGCGAGTTGCTGGCGAACGAGCTCATGACCACCAGGCGCCGTTTGCCTCGTAAGTAGGTTGAGATTTAAAGCCCGAGCTTTCAATTTTGCCAGTGGCATCGGGCTTGTCGACACCCGCTTCACCGCGGACGCGGGTGGTGAAGACGGCTTCTTCGCCCTTGGTCACGATGGTGGTTTCGATGATGTCGAACGAAGCCATGACGGCTTCGGCCGGCTCGGCGTGAATGCCGGTGTCGTGCGCAAAGCTCGGCGCAGCCGAAAGCGTTGCCAGCAGCGTTGCTGCCAGGAGAGGTAGGCGGGTCATAGATGAAGTCCTTTCTTCAAAAGCCTGGAGGGTTGAGGGGGTGATCCTGTTTGAACTCGTCCCAGGTGGCAGCCCGGGCTGAAGGATCGGCAGTTTCGTGTTCGCGGCAATCGACCCGCAACTCGTGCTGGCCGAAGGCTGCGTCCACGAAAGAACAGTGATGCGGCTGCGCCGCATCCGCATGCGCGTAAGGTCGAAAATAGCGACAGCTGACGCACATGCGTTGAATGGGAATGACCCCGGTCTCCTGCAGGTGCCGGATCATGGTAACGAGCGAGACAAGCAGTTCCTCTTGCTGCCGAGCATCCAAGGAACGGGCGGCCTGTTCGGCGACACTGCGCGTGGCATGGGCCGCAGTTAGCGAAGCCTGACCATGGTCCGTCAGCATGATGCGAACGGAGCGGCGGTCTTGGGGCGCGGGGGATCTGAAGAGATAACCCTTGCGCTCAAGTGCTGCGATCGAGTCGGTAGCGGAAGGTTGGGAGACGCCAAGTTGGAGGGCAATGTCCCGCACGCTCATTCCTGATGAGCGCCCTTCAAGGGCGGCCATGATGGCGAACTGGGTTGGGTTCACGCCGGCGGCACGCGCACTGACCCAGTCATCGGCGCGGAGGGCGGTGGCCACACGCTCCAGACCTTCGTGGATGCGCAGGGGCAGCGATTTGGGGACATTTGGCGTTTCCATGCACTCTACATATAGGACTCCTATGTAGATGCTATACCTATTCTGAGTTGCTGCTGTTGAATGTTGTCGCTGCCGCAACTTCTGCAAAGGCGACAGGTCCTCTGAAGTCTAGGGGCGGCAATTCGAGCGATGCTGCGGAAGCCGCCGGTCTCCAGTCGACCCCGTTTCGGTCGTTCAGCGCTGCTGAAAAACTACTACGAAGCAATCATTCGCCATGGAGCCTTCCAATGAACTCTTTCTCTAAGTTCACGCGCCTTCGTGGTTCTGTTTGGGTGCAAAACGCCTGCCTCGCCTAGCTATCCGCAGCCAGCTGCGGATAGCTCCAAAGCGTCAGTCTTGACTCGCGCCTGAGTTCTAGTCCCATGAGCCATCCTTCGCGTCGACAAGATGGATGATCGAAGCCGGGTTGGAAATCCAATAGCCGTTAAATCCCCGACCTAAATTCTCAATCTCGTCGCAACATGCAATTTCGGCTTTTTCAAGCACGTGCGCTGCCTCAGCGGTGTTGATCGTCACACCTTAAGCCAGATTTCGGCTTGGCTCATGCCGGGCACGTTGTCTATCCAGAGATTATTGCTTCCGATCTTTGCCCCAACACAGGAGCATCGTGGGCGCTGATTTGAGACTACGGTTTAGACATGCTGACGCACTCCCTGATCAACCTTCTCACTTACCCGCTACTCTTCGTATCATTCTCAACGCCCTTCTCTTTTTCCATGTCGATGCTCATTCGCCGCCTGACATGGTTGGCAGCCGACGAATAAACAGTGCGGCAATCAATTCGGAAAAGTAGCCTCACTACCGCTGTGAGCTTAGAGCAGGAAGTTTTCGCGTACTACATCGCTACAATGAACCGCTCATTCAGGTCGCGTTCAGGAGATGTAAAGCATTGTGTGCATTCGAGAGCGGCAATCTGTCGCTCATGTTCGCCGCACTCCAACTCGCCTAACAGCGATCCAGGTTCATAGCGGTTGAACAGTTACTGCGTCCGCGCTCGGCAATGCCGATCACGGAGCAAGCACTTCAACCAAGAGGTACGAAATGTCGCTCAAGCGCATTACGACTGCTATCGCCGCTACGGCCACTGCCATTCTGATCGGAACGAGCGCTGCTTCAGCTGCGCAAGCTACTGGGTCGGTTAATGTTCGTTCCGGACCGGGGACTAACTTTGGTGTTGTCGATGTTCTTTCACCAGGCGAGACGGTGAATGTCGGAGAGTGCCGCTCCAGTGGGTTCTGCTACATCACCCATTCTGGACCGGACGGCTGGGTCTCGTCCCGCTATCTGACTAACGATCGGGAGGTCCGCAACGATCGTCCAAGGGTAAGCCCGAACGTCACCTTCAGCTTCTCCTTTGGGCGAGGCAATGGTTTCTCCTTTGATGCTGGCCGATCCCGCAATCAGGGCGAATTAGTTTGCCTGGTAACGTTCTTTGAACGAGACCAAGTTGCCGGTGGTGCTGACGCCGATGTTCAGCGGGCACAGGTTCTGCCGCGTCGTGAAGCTGAGCGGCGAGACCGACCTAACGATCGTCGGGCCATCTTCGACTATGGCACCAACCAGCAAAACCGCGAAACGTGCCGGTATCTTGACCGCCTGAACTGATTAAGCGCGAGCTAGGGCGGTTTACCGGAACCGCTCTGGCACTTTTTCATCTTGATCGCCCGCTTCAGCAGCATCGATCTACTTCTACCCACACGATCTATTCTAGCAATCAATAAGCACAACTGCCGGACGCCGGTGCTGTTGTGAATGGAGAGACCCATGCAACTCTGGAAGATCACTTTAGCCCTCGGCATGCTTTGTGCTGCAACTGCCGCTCCTATTCTTGCTCAAGAGCAGGCAGCGCGCGTGACGCAGGCTGCTTCACCGGAAGGTGTTTTCGTCGACAAATACGGCACCTCCTTTACATTCTCCTTCTGCGGGGAGAGCGGCACCAACTTGTGCGGTATCCTTAACGACGTGCAGGGTAAGTCTCGTACGCAAGACAATCTGCAATATGTCGGCCACCAGGTCATGCAGGCCGCGCCATCTGCACCAAATAAGTGGAAGGGTTCGGTTATCTTCAACGGCGCCAAAGCCACTGCGACGGTCAGCCAAACCGGTCCAAACACTGTTAAGGTCCAGGGCTGCCGCGGCATTCTGTGCCAGACGCTGTCCTTCAATCGCGCTTCTTAAAAACGTTGACAAAGTGAAAACCCCCGGAGTTCTTGGGGTTTTCTTTCGGCAAACAGACGTCGCGCGCTACTTTAAAAATGTGAGCATCGCCTAGCCGCTGCATCGTCGATTATTGCTGGTCAGTAATTTCACCAGCTTTCCAGCGAACGGCCCGAATCTGTTAATTTCTGCAAATTGCCAGCAGACCAATAGCATCATCGCCCATCAACCCCTGAATGGCGAAATTGCCTGAAGTGGCACCAGCGAGTAGTGCTCAAGGAAAGAGGAGAGAGTTCGGCTCCTGAAGATTTTGAGAGCACTTGAGAGATTATGACTTCTGAACCCGCCGGCGATATTCCTGCTCGCGGTTATACGCCGGAGGGCGAAGGTCCATTCCCGGTGATCGTCTATCACCATGGCGGTGGCTGGGCTGGGCTACTGCCAATATGAACGTCTATGATGCGTCGGCTCATGCCTTGGCCAATCAAGCTAAAGCAATCGTGGTGTCCTCCCATTATCGTCACCTGGCTTGATGGTCGTTTGGAAAACGATGGACGATGCCCGCGGGGCAGCTGCGGCCATGGAGGCCATAGGAGGCAATTTTGCCGCCATGCGCATAATAGATCCGACAAGCATCTCCATGCAGCGCGCCACTCTTGAGCTGGCCGCCTGACAAATGCCCGCATTGGAGGAGGATCTTGCAACGCTTCTGGCGTCGTTGCCGCCGGAAATCGTAGCCCTAAGCCGCCGCCTTGTTGCCATGGTCGGGGTACACCCCGGATTAAGCGGCAAGGTCAAGTTCGGATGGCGGTCAGTGAACTTTCACCACAACGTCGCCGGACATGTTTGCGCTATCTTCCCCCATCAGGACCGCGTCGCTCTGTATTTTGAGCATGGACGCTTGCTGCAGGACAATGACGGGCTGCTGCAGGGCAATCTCAAGAAAGGAGCCTTCATCCGCTTCAGGCAAGGGGACGCGATCGAGGAGGATGCCATTGGTGTTCTCCTCTCGGAGGCAATCGCGCTTAAGGCTTGAAGTTGGCCCCTTGGATTGGAATGTTGTGCAGCATCGCCTAGGTAGCTATTTCTCGACACGTGCCCCTAAGGGAACGATCCGCATTCTAGCCCCTAGGTGAAATGAAGGCACGGCCGATTCCGGCCATTTGAGCCGAAGGCGTCATTTCTGCTAGCCTTGGTCATAGCGGCAGAACGTCACCTGGCCGGTCTGAATGCGAGAGGAGGCCACTTGAGCCCAATTGCGTTCTTGAAACAATATGAAGAATGTCAAACTGCGCTCATGGTATGGACAGCCGTCCAAAAGCCAAGCAATCTCAAATGTGTTTGCTCTTGAAGCCGTGCAAGGATGTTTAGTCCTGGATAATTGCGGGAGAGTGCAATGGGACGGTTTTCTCAGGGAACAGTTCACATAGCTGGCGAAGATCTTCAGGCCGCTGTCAAGGCAAAACCAGACGTGTTTGCCTTGTGGGAGTCTCTGACGCCGCTTGGGCGAAATGAGTTCATCTGCTGGGTTGAAGATGCAAAACTAGTATCCACCCGGCAACGTCGCATTGAGCGGACGTGTGAGGAGCTTCTTGAGGGAAAGAAGCGTCCCTGCTGCTGGGTTGGCTGCGTTCACCGGACTGATAAGGCGCCAAGCCGATGGCAGCAGGCGGTACTAATCGAAGGATCAAAGCAGAAGACCACCTAGGACCCTGGAGCCGGCCCAGCTTCTATAGTTCGGCTGCAAGCTGAGAAGGATACGGAGCGAGCTTTCCAAATAACGCCTGCGCCCCACTTGCGAGCTCGCAGGACAGGGACGGCTTGGCCCTAAGTCCATGAGAAGGATGGAGCCAACAAGTGACGAGCAGATCCGCCTCGGCCAAACCGTCGCCGCGCATCATCAAGTTCGTTGATGCCTTGCCTTTGGCCTCCGGAATGCGTGTTCTAGAGATTGGCTGCGGGCCCGGCGTGGCAGCGCGTGAGATCTGCGGACGCATCGGCGAAGGATACGTGCTCGCTATTGACCGATCCCACAAGGCCATTGAACTGGCCAAGGCAGGTTCACCTGATGAAATTGCAACTGGGCGGCTCAAGTACATTTGCCAGGCAATCGAGAACTTCGAAGTGGCATGTGTCAGTTCGACATAGCATTCGCCATGAGAGTAGGTACACCAGATGGTCGACATCCTGCAGCTGGTAAAGAAGCGCTGATCCGAATACAGCGCGCACTCAGGCCGGGCGGGCGTCTTTTTATGGACGCCGGTGATCCTCTAAGCGAAGTAGCTCTTAATAGCTGAGGTTCTTGGGAAACTACTCCACCTTTTTGGCGGCCATGGTGCGCTTCGCGTTTGTTCGTACAAGCTCTTGCGGTATGCTTGACACAGCAGTGTAACCGTTATGATCCTTGCCAAGCAGTCACTCGAATTTACCGCTCAAGCATTCCAAGCCTTGCTATTATTCAGCGGACATAAAGGTGCTCGCCAACCTGAACCAGCTGGGCTCGCGAGGGCTTATGTTTCTGGTAAGGGCAATGGGCGCCTGCAGCATTTTGCGGAGGAGCCTCCAACAGGCAGTTAGAAGCGTAGTCGGCTAGCCAGTTCCACCCGATCTCGGTCGCCAATACTTCAAGTTGGCGTTCCTGCAAGCTGACGCTAGGATCGGCACGTCAGGAGATCCCCATAAGTGCTGTCGATCCAAGATGCGCCGCTCTACCAATCGAAGAAGACACTGGGTGTGTTGTCTCGAGAACCTCGCAATGCACTTCGTGCCTGACAAAGAGGACATGATCGCGTAAGGCATTTGCGCGGTCCGGCGGCTTGGCGCCCGGAATAGCCGCCCGGGTTCTCACCGGGTCCGGTCGAATAGCGGTCCCAGTGACTTATATCCGAAGGCTTTCCAATGGGGAAAAGGAGCTGATAGATATCTGCGGCGCTGCCGATATTCTGCAGCAAGCATTGATATCTTCTCTGGACGTTTGCACCTGACGTTTTACGCAGTTTGCCGAGATTTAGGGTGTCGATGCTTTGCTTTGGACCCTTGTCTCAGCCCTCTACCCGTATCCATTGGCAACCATACCCAGCCATGCTGAGGGTCATAGTGCCGTCATCGCGTACGACGATGTCAGCATCGCCTAACCTGGCTGTGAGTATAAGTTTCTCCTGCCCCTGCCCAAGCGGGAACGACACTTCTTTCCGGTCAAATGCGAGATTGTGGATGACGATGGCTCTGCGCTCACCCCATTGATAGCTCAAGGCAAGGATCGCAGGGTCCGATACTGGAAGCAGGCTCCACGATCCAAAGCCGATTTCAGGCATTTCTCGTCTTTGGCGGATAAGACGTTCGATCCAGGCCAGCAAAGAGCCCGTGTCACGTTCCTGATCCCGGACGTTGACGGCCGAGGGGCCCCATTTTTTGGATTTCAGCAGGGGGCGGCATAACGTTTCAGCCGGCGCTTCGGAGAAGCCCCCGTTCTCCCGATCCGACCATTGCATAAGAGAGCGCACACTCATGCGGCCCTCGATTTCGAGGTTCTCCGCCATGCCGATCTCTTCGCCATAAAAAAGCACCGGGGCGCCGGGAAGCGCAAACATCAGGCTATAAGCCATGCGCAGTCGCGTTTGATCGCCGTCCAGCATCGTGGGCAGGCGGCGGCGAAGTCCGCGTCCAAACAGCTGCATTTCCGGCTTGGGACCAAAAGCGCGGAACACCTCTTGCCGTTCAGCCTCCGTGAGCTTGTCGAGCGACCACTCATCGTGATTGCGCACGAAGTTCGCCCAGGCTCCGTCCCTCGGCAGCGTGGGCATCGCCCTGAGATTGTGAACCAGCGCGCTGGCGTCCTGCCGGACTAATGCCAATGCGGAGGCTTGGTTAAGGTTGAAATTGAGACACATGTGGAGTTCGTCGCCTCCACCATCGCCATAGAACTTCCGCACCGCCTCGTACTCGAGATTGACCTCCCCCATTAGGAGGGCGTCACCCCTTCTGCGCCCGAGAAATCCGCGCAGATCGCGTAGCCAATCATGCGGCGCAAGGTTCATCGCCTGGGCAATGCCTTCGATCTCAAGTAGGAAGGGCACGGCATCGACCCGGAAGCCAGATAGGCCCAACTCTAGCCAGAACCCAATGATCTTGCGAATTTCCTCCCGAACATCTGAATTGGCGATGTTGAGATCGGGCTGATGCTTGTAGAAGCGGTGCAGATAGTATTGACCCGTCTTCTTGTCAAACTCCCAATTGCTGGTTTCCTTGTCGGGAAAGACCAGGCTCTTGGAGGTACCTTCTGGTATGGTGTCCTGCCACACATACCAGTCTCGGAACGGCGAACTCTTGTCCGCGCGGGCAGCCTTGAACCAAGGGTGCTCGGCTGACGTGTGGTTGACAACAAGATCGGCGATCACCCGAATGCCCCGGTCCCGGGCCGTTCTCAAAAACTCGACGAAGTCACCCAACGAACCGTAACGCGGATCAACCGCATAGTAGTCGATGATGTCATAGCCATCATCTCGGTTCGCTGCTGGATAAAAGGGCATCAACCAGATGCAGGTGACACCGAGGCCCGCAAGGTAGTCGATCCGGTTGGTCAGGCCCTCGAAGTCCCCCACGCCATCCCCATTGCCGTCCCTGAACGTCTCCACGTCGAGGCAATAAAAGACTGCGTTCTTCCACCAAAGATCACCGGTTTGAGAGAGTTCCACCGCCATTATCTCCCTTTCAGTTGGGGAAGGACGCGCTCGCCAAAAACTTCGATGAAGCGGCTCTGCTCCTGGCCGACATGATGAAGGTAAAGGCCATCAAACCCTAGCGCTGCAAACTCGCCCAGTAGGTCGACATAGCGAGAGGGCTCATGGGAGATGAGCACTGAAGCGTGCATATCTTCTTTGCGAACAAAGCGTGAGGCTTCATCGAAATACTCGGGGAGTTCGAGATCCCAGCAGAAGGGCGGAGAGAACACGTTCGAGCGCCATTGCTCGAAGGCAATGTCCAGCGCGGCCGCTGCGTCTTGAGCATAAGACAGGTGGATCTGCAGATAAATGGGCTTTCCTTCGCCGCCGCCGGACCGAAAGGCATCAATGGTGCGCCGCAGCTTGTCATGCGGCTGGTTGATGGTGATCAGCCCATCGGCCCAGCCGCCGACCCAATGAGCAGTCTCTGCAGTTACGGCTGCACCGATCATTTTGGGTGGTTGCGCGGGACGCGTCCATAGCTTGGCTCGATCCACCGTTACATGTCCCCGATGCGAGACGGTCTCGCCGGCAAACAAACGGCGCATGATCTCCACGCATTCACCCAGCCGCGCATTGCGCGTCGCCTTTTCGGGCCAGCGATCGCCTGTGATATGCTCGTTGGCGGCCTCTCCGGATCCTAGCGCCATCCAGAATCGCTCGGGGAACATCTGCGCTAATGTGGCACCTGCCTGAGCGATGATCGCTGGATGGTACCGCTGACCCGGGGCATTCACTACGCCAAGCGGCAAGGACGTGGCTTGTAATGCTGCACCTAGCCATGCCCAAGCAAAACCGGACTGCCCTTGTCGTTGACTCCAAGGCGTGAAGTGATCTGAACACATTGCGGCGTCAAAGCCGGCTTGTTCAGCCTGAACAACAGATTTGAGCAGCGAGGCGGGATCGATCTGCTCGTGGGATGCGTGAAATCCGATGATTGGCATAGTTCAGTAAACTCCCGGGGCTGCCGCGGCAAAACGGGAGCGTGCCAAATCTGTTCCGCTACTTCCTTCTCGTGAGCATTTGTGAGCGAAACCTCGCGTCGTGTCCCCAAGTGCTGAAACAAACCTTTTAGTGTTGGGTTGCTCCCAAGTTTCAACTTTCACTCTCACCTAAGTAATTCTAGCTGTGTCAGGACGGCACTATCCCTTCTTCGCCTCATTTCATTGCGCCTTGCGTCGACTTAGACCACCTGGGTAGACGAGTTGGTCAGCACTGGCTAACAGAAGAGTCCAGTTTCCAATCTGCCGCGGCGTAATGGAGTGCCAAGGTGTCCGAGCTTGCCGACCTTGAGAAAAATCAGGCTTTGCGGATCAATGGCTTGGTTGGTCAGCTTACGCCCGAACTCAGGACCTTGGTTGATGTGGTCCAAAGCTCTCCATTTCCCATGTTCATCCTTGTGGGCGCAGAGCGCGTGCTGATCTACAACGAGGCCTACGCTCCTATTCTGGGGCACCATCATCCCAGTGCCCTTGGAAGGCCCTTCTTTGATGTTTGGCCTGAAGTGCGCGATACCGTTGGGCATGTCATCGATAAGGCCTTTGGAGGTCAGTCCACTCGTTTTGACAATCTGCCAGTAACTCTGAACCGACCCGATCCAGAGGAGGCTTGGTTCACCTTCTCCTACAGCCCGGTGCGTGACGAAACCTCCACCATTGTCTCGGTTCTGTGCATCTGCACTGAGACAACACAAGCGGTGCTCGCCAAGCACCGTCAGGAGTTTCTCCTCAATCTTGAGTCTAACTTCCGAGGCTTTGATGATCCACTGTCCATCGTCAGGGCAGCACAGGCATCTTTGGGTCAGTATTTTGGGGTAAGCCGCGTTGGCTATGGCAATCTTGATCCAGAGCAGCGCTATTTCACGACAGAAGAAAACTGGACCGACGGCTCGGTCCCAAGCCACAGCGGCACGCACGACCTTGCGGCTTTCGGCGAAGAGATCTTTAGCGCCCTTCGTGAAGGCGTGACATTGGCCATCAACGATACTTTGCAAGATCCGCGAGCACAGGATGCGAGTGCCACTGCCGCTTTTGCGGCCTTGCAGGTTCGATCAGTTGCCACCGTTTCGCTGATCAAAGGAGGGCGGTTCGTTGCGGCGCTATACCTGCATCATCATCAACCAAGGCGTTGGACCAAGGAAGATGTCGGACTGATCGAGGACGTGGCCGAGCGAACCTGGTCAGCCGTGGAGCACGCCAGAGCGGAAGCTGAGCTTCGTCAACTCAATGAAACGTTGGAAGCGCAAGTCGCTGAACGCTCCGCAGAGCGTGACCGGCTCTGGAACCTGTCGCAGGACTTGCTTGCGCGAGCGGACTACACCGGCATGATGTCGGCTGTTAGCCCTGCCTGGACTACCATCCTCGGCTGGAGCGAGGCGGAATTGCTCTCGCGTGGCTACGCAAGCTTCATGCACCCAGACGACATGCCACCAACTCTCCAAACAATTAGCCACATGGCCGAAACTCGACGGCCTACCCGCTTCGAGAACCGTATCGCGGCCGCCGATGGCACTTACAAACCTATCGAATGGACTGTTGCGCCTGAGCCAGACAGTCAGAATTTCATCGCCGTTGGCCGGGACATGAGCGTGGTCAAGGCGCGTGAAGAGGAGTTGGAGCACGCGCAAGAAGCTCTTCGACAATCGCAGAAGATGGAAGCAGTTGGGCAGCTAACAGGTGGACTTGCCCACGACTTCAACAACATTCTCGCTGGCATTGGCGGAAGTCTGCAACTGATGTCGACCCGGCTTGCCCAGGGCCGGATAGCCGAGCTCGATCGTTATATCACAGCAGCCAGTGGAGCAGCACAGCGAGCAGCGAGTTTGACCCAGCGCCTGCTGGCGTTTTCCCGCCGCCAAACGCTAGAACCTAAACCAGTCGATCTTAACGGCCTAGTCAATGGGATGTTGGAGCTCGTCAACCGCAGTGTTGGACCCGCAATAGAAGTGGAAGCTGTCAGCGCTTCAGGTCTTTGGACCACTTCGGTTGATGCCGGTCAGCTTGAGAATGCGCTACTCAACCTTTGCATCAATGCCCGTGATGCCATGCCTGATGGTGGCAAGCTGACCATTGAGACAGGCAATCGCTGGATGGACGATCGCCGCGCGCGCCAGCACAACATGGCAGCCGGGCAGTACGTATCGTTGTGCGTCAGCGACACTGGAATAGGTATGACACCTGATGTGGTCGAGCGCGCATTCGATCCGTTCTTCACCACCAAACCTTTAGGGCAAGGGACGGGCCTGGGTCTGTCCATGGTTTATGGGTTTGCTGGTCAGTCCGGAGGCGCGGTGCGAATTTACTCAGAAGTTGGCAAAGGCACAATGGTTTGCATCTATTTGCCTCGACATCTCGGCGACCTGGCAGTGCAGACGGCTGAGGAGACAGCTCAGCAGCCACCTCGAGCTGATCAGGGGCAAACAGTGCTCCTGGTCGATGATGAACCCTTGGTACGAATGATTGCCGCCGAAGCCTTGGTAGAGTTAGGTTATACTATCATCGAAGCAGGGGATGGAGCGTCCGCGCTGAAAATCCTAAACTCCCCGCAACCCATTGATTTGTTGATCACAGACGTTGGACTCCCCGGTGGGACGAACGGCCGGCAAGTGGCCGATGCGGCGCGGGTGTCACGGCCTGAACTGCGAGTGCTCTTCATCACTGGTTATGCGGAGAACGCCGTGCTCAACCATGGGCATCTTGATCCGGGCATGCAGGTGCTGACAAAGCCCTTCCAGATTGAAGCCTTGGCCCGACGAGTAAGAGAATTGATCGCAGACTAAACCTCTCAAGGCTGTTCATGCTTAGAGTTGTACTTTTTGCAAATATGTCCTGGCTCAGCTTGGTTGCCAGGTAAGGGGCTGTTTACGACCCACTTTAATCGTTCAACCCTTAGAGTGCGCCCAACAGCAGCCTAAGCATGGCTTTTCTCTTTCAATGCCGGTCTCTAGGCTCTCTGATGTCGGTCTTTGTCGCACTGCCAAGGACTAAATTGCGCTGCACTTCAACCAGCGGTGGCAATTGCAAGAACCGTCGGTGTAGCGGATACGATAAGTGCCACTTGTATTTACCTACAAATAGTTCCTAGAACGTCTTACCCAGTTCCATGTCCTTGCCTTTTGTTCGAGGTGTTCATGCCCATGCGCCGCATAGCCGACCGGATACTGGAGAGTGCGTCGGATTATGCGATTATCACCACCGATCTGAAGGGCACGATCACCTACTGGAATAAGGGCGCCGAGCAAGTCCTCGGGTGGACCGAACAGGAAGCGCTGGGCCAGTCTGCTTCTCTGATCTTCACGCCAGAAGATCAGAGAAGCGAAATTCCTGAAGCAGAGCTAGGCGAAGCATTGTCCAAAGGGCAGGCGGCGGATGAGCGCTGGCATATGCGCAAAGACGGCTCAAGAGTGTGGGCCAGTGGCGAGCTGTTGCTCTTGCAGGATGGACCAGCGCCAGACGGTTTTCTCAAGATTTTGCGTGATCGTACGGCTGACCGGCTCGCCAAGGAGCAACTGGAAGAGAGCCAGGCCCGGCTTGCCCTCGCCACGGAAGCGGGGGAAATCGGCATTTGGGATTGGGATGTCTGCACCGGTGCGATGACCTATTCGGAGCGCGCCAAAGCCCTTTGTGGCTTTCCTCCGGACCACGTCATCACCATAGAGGAAGCGCGCCGTGTTGTGCATCCTGAAGACCTGCCAAGAACCTCGGCCATGTCTAAACGCGCACTCGATCCTGTTATCCGGGAACGTGTTCCTTACGAATATCGGATCATACGACCCGATGGCGAGATACGCTGGCTGCTGGCGCATGGAGAAGCTGTTTTTGGTCCGGGGCCTAACGGAGAACGTGCGGTGCGCTATATCGGCACGCTGCAGGACATCACGGATCGGATGCTACTGCAGCAGCAGGTGCAGCAGAGCCAGAGCCGGCTGACATTAGCCGTTACGGCCGGCAAAATGGCCGTTTGGGAGCTTGAGGTCGCAACAGAGCAGGTCACGTCATCTCCCGAACTTAACAAATTGCTCGGCTTTGCCCATGATGCCCAGCCCACCATGGAGGAGATCCGCTCCCGGTACTATCCCGGCGAACGCGAACGGATGCGAGAGGTGGCTTTGGCAGCCCTGCAGAATGGCGAACGCTTCGTCGAGTTCGAGTATCGCTGTATCTGGCAGGATCAGTCTGTGCACTGGCTGATGGTCAGGGCCGAGTTCCTGCTGGACGCGCAGGGGAGCCCTTTTCGACTGATTGGCGTCGTTATGGACATAGATGCCCGCAAACAAGCACAAGAGCTTCAATCCGTTCTCAATCAGGAACTCAGCCATCGCTTAAAGAACCAGCTTGCGCTCGTTCAAGGCATTGTCACTCAGTCCCTGCGCAAGGCTACAGACCTGAGCACGGCTCGCGACACCATCGTCCAACGCCTAGTAGTGCTTGCTCAAGCACATGATCTTGTTGTGTCCGGTTTGTCCGAAAGGGCTGTCCTGCATGATGTCATTGCCAAAACCGTTCATCTCCATGATGACGGCAATGCTGGTCGCTTCGAGCTTGCAGGCCCTGACCTTGAAGTCGGGCCCAGAGCAGCATTGTCTTTGTCGCTCGTTCTCCATGAGCTGGCCACTAACGCTGTAAAGTACGGTTCACTGTCGGCAAATGGTGGCAAGGTGACGATTATCTGGGGATTGGCTGGAGCGTCAGATGAATTCTTTCTCAACTGGCGGGAGATGAACGGACCCACCGTTGTAGAACCGCATTCACCAGGATTTGGTACACGCTTGATCAGGAGCGGTATCGCTGGGGAGTCTAGCCAAGTCGATATTAATTTTGCGCCCTCAGGCCTAATTTGTACTTTGCGGGTCGCTCTCGCCGACCTTCAAGCGGCAACCTAACGAGGGCGACGGGTACGATGAACAGTCTGTTGTTTGTGGCAAGGCAACGGACGAGTTTGGGGAACAAGAACCGAGTACAGCATCGCACCGCCTACCAACTACTTGCTGTCTTTGAGCCATTCCAAAGGGCAGCCAAGCAAACCTGTCCAGCGTTGATCCTGCCAAGCTGATTGTTATCTGCCAATTGCTGCTGGCTTGCAGGTGGTTGGTCGATGCTTGGAAACGGAATGAACTTTGGCCGTTAGGGTTTGAAAAGTTTGAGGTGCGCGTTGACCAAACCCCATAAGAATGAACTTAAGGGCGACCTGCCATCTGCTGCCGACATCGGTGCTCTCCCTGAAAGAAAAGAACTTGCCGCTGTAGCGTTTGAGCGAACGCGCATGCCTATGGTGGTTACGGACGCAAGGCGACCGGACCACCCGATTGTTTTGGCGAACAATGCCTTTCTTCATCTCACAGGTTATCGAGGTGACGAAGTACTAGGACGCAATTGTCGATTCTTGCAGGGCATGGGAACCTCAAAGGCGGCCATTGCGGAGATCCGATCTGGGCTCAAATCCGAACGTGATGTTTCTGTCGAGCTGTTGAATTACCGCAAGGACGGATCCTCGTTTTGGAACATGCTTCATCTCTCCCCTGTACACGACGAAGCTGGCAATCTTCTCTACCACTTCGGATCTCAGATCGATCAAACCAAATATCGTCAGGTGCAAGCACTGGAAGCTTCGGAGCATCGCCTCCTTATGGAAGTGGATCATCGAGCCAAAAACGTCTTGGCGCTGGTCGATAGCATTGTTCGGCTGAGCCGATCAGACGATGCTCACCACTATGCGGCGGCTGTACAGCAGCGGATCCAATCGCTGGCACGTACCCATGCGATGCTGGCAGAGCGCAACTGGACCGGTATGTCGCTAGAGGAACTCATTCAGAGGCAATTGGAGACGGTGCCGCGACAACAGCTTACAGTTGCCGGTCCTCCAATCGAGCTTGATCCGCTTGTTGTCCAACCGATCGGGCTTGTTGTTAACGAGCTTGCCATGAATGCTGCCCAGCATGGTTCCTTGTCACAACCAGGCGGCCATGTGTCGATTGCTTGGTTGCAGGAGCGAAGCAGAGGCTTTTCTATCAACTGGGTCGAGACAGGGGGGCCCCCTGTTCAAAAACCGACAGGCGCTGGCTTTGGGATTGTAATCGCCGATGGCATTGTTCGTCACCAACTTTTGGGCGCTATCACAATGGACTGGAAACCTTCAGGATTGATCGCGACATTAAGTTTGCCGGGGCCTCAGGCATTTCATTAACACCGTCTTGCGACCACCTTAATGCAGTGAATGAGTGGTGGCATTGCGTTCCGATTGTAATCTTCTTGCTAAGTCAGGGTACTACTAGGGTGATGTTCAACTGTGCAATTGTATTTGGGAGTTGAACGTGATTGCACCCACTCGCAAGCTGACAGTCACATATTCCTATGCTCGAAAAGAACCTATGGGTGACGTTAACTTGGAGCTCAGCGAATAGATCGGCTTCTCGCAGGAGCTTGGCGTTGAAATCTAAGGGGGCACCCCACCTACTAACTTGTCCTTTCAACGCAGGACACGGATATTACAGCCGCGATTATAATAGGCCGTTTGGCACTGCTTCAGGACGATAATTAGCCTGCTTAAACATTGTCCGATCAACTAGTTCTCTGACGACCATGCGAAATTGAGATACTCATCGCGTTTGTCAAAGCAGATACTCCCATACATGCGCAGGTAAGCGTTCCGGCGCTCTGGATTGCTCCAAACTGCGGCAGGATCGGCCAAGTCAGACCGGTATTGTTTGATGCTATCTGACGTCAGCAAGCTTGGCAGCACATCCATGGCTTGGGGCACATGCTTACCGTCCAGCCAGTCGGCAGCATATTGACCCAGCGCATATCCAAAAATGGGGGACGCTAAGCTCACTGTCGCCTTATAGGGACTGTTTTCCCTCTGCATCGCCAAGACCGCATTTGGCTCCCCATCAATCCCGCCCAGGAACTGATCCGGACGTGCTTTGCCGGCCTCCTCAAGCGCTCGTAGGGCACCTAGTACAACCGTGTCAGCTCCCAAGATCACATCGATCTCCGGCTGCGCAAACAGGATCGTTTTCGTTGTGGTATAACCGCCGTCTTCACTCACGGGCGTTGGGGAGATGTCCGCGACGATTGTCACCCCTGGCAGTTCGCCCAGCACATCTCGCATGGCCCGGAACCGAGGCGCTAGGAATTGCAAGCTATCATGGGTGAGCAGGACCACCCTTGCCGTCCCGCCAAGCTCTTCGGTGATGTAGCGGGCCGCTTCTTCAGCAAGCGTCTTGCCGGTGAGGTATTGTGGCGCATTCAAAATTGTAACCGCTGGTGGGGGCACTACGGCGCCGACGTAAGTGCCTTTTTCAATCAAACGCTGCAGGCTAGGCGATAAGGAGCGGGGATCGACCGGAGCCACGACGATAGCTCCAACGCGTTCACTCTGAAGTTCCGCCACCTGCTCGATCATCAAAGATGCATCGTTGTCGGCAAGCAAATTGCTGTAATTCAAGCCGCGATCAGCTGCTGCACGGCTTAAACCAAATCCAACCCCTTCCATAAAGTCACGTCGGTTGTCTTGAACAAACACCAAGGACTTGGTGAGCTCAGGCGCGGTCTGGCACACATTGTCACTGGGTACAAAGGGAGCAAGCACAATAGGTTCGGTTATCCCAGGCGGGACGTCGGCCTGGGCAAACGCCCCAACAGGACACACAAGGCCGAGTACGGTGCATAGGGTCAAAAGCCATTCGGTGCGCTGCTGCACTGTGCGATCCTCCGTTGCTGGATTGATAGCGATGGATGAGCATCAAGCCAATGCTAATCAGGCAGCAGCCAGTGGAAACGCCAATCTGGCGGAAAAGCCTGGAGCGCGGTCGGCGTACTCAACTTGGCCGCGCATCGAGGCTGCCATCGCTTTAACTATGCGACTGCCAAGGCCAGTGCCTTGGACAGGCGTTTTGCCCCGCCCAACGCCATCGTCTTCAACCGATAGAAGGACCTCGCCTTGTTGCAAGAGGCGAAGAGTTACGCGCACTTCCCCGCTCCGGTCGGGATAAGCATACTTAGCTGCGTTCATCACCCACTCCGTCGCGATCACGCCCAGGTTAATGCTGGTATCGGTTCGCAAGGATATAGGTTCGAGCTCATAGCGCAGCGCAATACGACCGTCTCCCATGGTTGACTGAAATTGGTCAAGGACGCTGCGCAAATACTCATCAAGCGCTACATCTTGAATTTCGCCTGAACTGTAAAGGCGCTGGTGCACTAGTGCGATTGCCTGAATGCGAGACTGGGTCTCGGCAAGCGCGGCTTTGGTTGCGCCATGTTTGCTGCCATTGGCTTGCAGCCCTACCAGCGAAGACACCATGGCAAGGCTGTTGGCCACGCGGTGATTGACTTCATCCACCAAAAGTTCAGCACGATCCTTGGCCGCTCGCATCTCCTCGGTGCGTCTTGCCAAATCCGCTGTGCGACTGGCGACCTTACTTTCGAGCTGGGCGTTTGCGCTGGTAAGAGACTGGCGAGCTTGAGCCAGTTCTCCGCTGTATCGCAGGATAGTGACTAGGGCTGCGGCAGCGGCTCCTACAGCTACAAATGCACCAATTATCGACACCAAACGCTGCAGGAGAGTGTTTCCCGTCTGCTCAGCAACCAGGTTCGCCAGCCGGTTATCTGCGGCCAAGCTCAAGCCGCTAGTGTAGATATTTGCCTCATCCATCAGAGCTTTGCCCCGATTGGTAAGCACTAGATCAAGGGCGTCAGACGTGTTTCGAGATCGTGTTAATTCTATCGTCTGATCCATCTCGAGAAACTTGTCTTTCAGCACCCCCTCCAGGCGCTCTGCAATCGGCAGCAGGTCGGGATATGTTGCAAGCCGAGGCGTAAGTTCTTCTATACCCTGGAGTGCCGACGCTTTGGAGAGGTCGTAAGGAGCCAGATAGACCTCGTTCTCGGTATAAAGAAAACCGCGTTGGCTCGACTCGGCGCGCTGCACAAGCGCACTCAGTTCTACCGATGCAGTTTTGAGATCACGCGCCTGAAGGATTTCAGTTGCGATCTGTTCAGATCTTGCTCCCAGCCAAATGGCAACAGAGACGATCGCCGTGAGCGCTAACAGGCCCACCGCGAAGAACAAGAGCTGCGATCGTATAAAGGCGCGGGCGCTGATAGGCATGTCAGTGCTTACATGCCAGACAATTGGATCATTCGCCAAGTCCTTCGACTGGATACCGCGTGCTTGAGGCTGTCCTACACGCAAGATGCTGCGGTGCGCTTGCAGCTAAGTTGCGATCTCACGGCTTCGGTACGCTACTCGTTCGGGCATTGATCAGTTAAGGAAACAACAGAGACGACGAGCGATAGCTGTTGTAGTTTTGAGCAGACGCCGAGTTCCAAAGCTTTCGGCAAGAAGGGTCAAACGTGTCGGACAAATATGACTCGCCGACGTCTTATGGCGGCCTGGATCAGAACACAGGCGAGATGGGGCAAGAACGCAGCACTGAGCAACGACTTCGTGAAAATGAAGAGCGGCTGCGCCTAGCCACCGAACACGCCGAGATCGGCTTTTGGGATGTGGACGTTGTCAGGGACCAGTTGATCTGGCCTCCACTGGTCAAGGGTTTATTCGGGATCTCTCCGGACGTGCCTGTTTCCATGGCCGACTTTTACATGGGACTGCACCCTGATGATCGCGATGCCACCATTGCTGCCTTCAATGCAGCCATTGATCCTTCGACACGTGCTCTCTACGACGTTGAGTACCGAACAATCGGTAAGGAAGATGGCGCCATAAGGTGGGTAGCTGCTAAAGGCCGCGGTGTCTTTGATCAGGACGGTCGCTGCCTTCGTGTCATCGGAACAGCTATCGACATCACCCGGCGTAAAGCCATAGAGCAGGAACTGCGTGACCTTAATGCCAATCTGGAAAGCCGCGTCGCTCAGGCACTTGCAGAGCGGCAGCTGTTCGCGACCCTGGTCGAGAGTGCCACGGCATCGATCATGGTGTGCGATCCCAACTTCAAGATACTGGCACTCAACAAAGCCAATATGGATGAGTTCGAGCGCGTATATGGCAAGCGACCTCAAGCAGGCGACATTCTCCTGGACTTGGTCGCACACCTGCCACGTGAGCGTCGGCGTGTTTTCCAAGGCTGGAGCCGGGCACTTGCCGGGGAAGAGTATGTCCTTACTGATGAGTTTGGCGATCCTGGAGTAGAACGTGCTGCCTTTGAAGTGCGCTTCCAAAGCTTGCGCGACAAGGATGGCAATCTGATCGGCGCCGTCCAGACTGCCTATGATGTCACCGATCGCGTTCAAGCCCAGGCCATGCTCGCCCAAGCTGAAGAGGAACGGCGGCAAGCGGATGCCTTGTACCGAGCCTATTTCGAGAACACCCCAGAAGCCCTGTTCGTCATCAACGTTCAACAGGACGGCACTTTTGCTGTCGAAGAACTCAATCCGGCACACCAGGCGGCCCTCGGATTTATGATCGAGGACGTTCGTGGCAAGCGCATAGAGGAGTTCCTTGCGCCGGAAGTTGTCGAAGGCTTGCTCCAAACGTACCGCCACGTTGTCGAAAGCGGAGAGACTTACCAGTTTCGCGAAGTTTACGAGCTGAACGGGCAATCCCAGCATTGGGACTCCTCCATTGTTCCGGTGCGCGATGCCAATGGACGGGTTACACGACTGATCGGATCGAGCCGTGATGTTACACGCCAGGTCATGGCGGAAGAGGCCTTGCGTCAAACCCAGAAGATGGAAGCAGTTGGCCAACTCACTGGTGGCATCGCGCACGACTTCAACAATCTACTCAATGCTGTGATGGGTGCCTTCGATCTGATCCGGCGTAAGCCAGACAATCTGGAAAGAGTGAAGAAATACGCCCAGGCCGGGCTTGAGGCCGCAGAACGGGGTGCCAAGCTGACCGGGCAGTTGCTTGCGTTCTCCAGGGCCCAGCGTATCGAGATGAAACCTGTCCAGGTTGCTGACCTAGTCAACGGCATGCGCGAGCTGCTCACCTCAACTCTTGGGCCTTTGGTGCGACTGAACCTCGATCTGACCGAGGCGAAACTGCCTGTGTTGTCCGACACCACACAACTGGAAATGGCTGTGCTGAACATGGCGATCAACGCACGCGATGCCATGCCTCAAGGAGGGGAGCTGAACATTGCAGGGCGAGCTTACCAAACCCAAGGCGACGGTGAGTTGCAGGCTGGCGAGTATATAGAACTGTCGGTGAGCGACACTGGCATCGGCATGAATGCTGATGTTGCGGCTAGGGCGTTCGATCCTTTTTTCACGACCAAAGGCGTTGGCAAAGGCACGGGACTAGGCTTGAGCCAAGTCTATGGCATGGCCCGGCAAACCGGCGGAACAGTTCGGATCGATAGCAAGCCACAACTTGGCACGACGATCCGGATGTACCTACCTACGACAGGCACCCAGTCGTCAGTGCTAGAGCCGGAGCTGAGCACACTCACAAACCAGCAGCAGGGCAGCGCCAAGGTTCTCGTCGTCGATGATGATCCAGATGTGCGTTTTTTACTGACAGCATCACTGGAGTCGCTGGGCTATCAGGTTCGAGAAGTTCACGATGGCCCCTCCGCCTTGGCGGCGCTTGCTCAAAGCAAACCTGATCTCGTTGTTTTGGACTTCGCCATGCCCGGCATGAACGGAGCCGAGGTTGCTACTGCCGCGCGCCAGATTTATCCCAACCTGCCCATCATCTTCGCGAGCGGCTATTCGGACACTGCTGCGATTGAAGCTGCTGTGGGCACGGATGCCATACTGATGCGTAAACCGTTCCGCATAGATGAGCTACAGGCAGTTGTGGCGCAGGTGATGTTAGGCTGACCTGAGCTTACAGAGGCCGCTTTGGACGGATCGGTACTGAAGGCGGTGTCTCGTAGGAGCTTTTCCGAAGCCACGACATGGCCGTGAAGTATCATTCGTGCAAGCACGCTGGCCGCCAGCGTTTACAAGATGCTTGGCGGCAGTAGGACGGTCTACCGGGCGCAGCTGACGCCGAACGTTATTCCACACCGGGGACAAGCGCGGCTTGTACAGACTTTATGGTCTAGTCTGTAGAACTAATACCCATCATTCACGATCGTCATCAAAGCAGGCTCAGCGCATTGAGGCCATGCCCGCCAAGAGCATCGCCGGCCATGTCGATATAGGACATGCCAAGGAACCCGATTTCGGGGCCCAGACCATCAACAAAGCTTGCCGCGGCAAGACCAAGATCAGGCACGACCGCTATAGCTGTGGCGACCGGTTCTGGATTGCCGTCACTATAGAATATTTCCGACAATAGCCCGCCCGCAAGGTCGGAGCCCTCGTTGCCGAGTAGTTCCGAAGGAAGCGAAGCGAGTCCAGCGCTAACGTCGGCCAGAACACTCTCTACCAGTTCACCCGCCGCGGGTAGTTCGGGCAGTGTCACATCCAACGCATCCGGCAACTCGGCTATCGTTTGGCTTAGTTGAGCAGGCATGGTGCCTAAATCGGCGATGAGTTGATGCGCTGCCTGCACAATGCCTTGGGCTATACCAGCGCCTAGATCCGCCACGGGACTGCCCGCATTGGCGGCTTCCAACGCCTGGTTCACATTAGCTGTGATCTGTTCGGCCAACCGGACGATGAGTGGCTCTTCAGCCTGTACTGCGGGTAGGGTAGCGATCGGCTCTTGAGCAAGGGGCGCTTGGCTGTCCACAACTGTCGCTGCTTCTGCTAACGGTAGAGCATCGCTTTCGACTACGACCATTGTTTCTGCCGGTTGAGCTACAAAGTCCGGACCAACAGGGACGATGGTTTCTTGCGGCGCTTCTACTACAGTGCGTTCAGCGCTGACCGGCTGCGCTATAGATCCGGTTCCACTGTCATGCTCCGGAATGGCGCGCTCTGCCTGTCCACTGCTGGCGGGGCTAAGATCCAGGCTCGGCAATGGTCCAGTTTCATCGTCGGCCATGGGCTGCACAACCTTGGCTTGCGCCGCACCGATCACTAGGCCGCTGGCAATGGTCCCCAGCACCACCGCCTCGGCAGCTGCCGGAATGGAGTTGGGCCGCTGCTGGGCATCCTCGTTGCGCTTTTGCTTGTGCCGTTTATCCATGCTTGCCTCTCCTTACCGTTCCCGAAACGCGCCATTGACCTCGTCAAGCAACGGGCTCACCAGATAATCGATCATAGTACGGCCGCGCGTCGGAATGATGATCTGCACGGGCATGCCCGCCTGCAGATCGAGCCCGCTTGCCGCAACCTGCTCGTCGTCAAGCGCGATACGAAGCCCATAATAGGACTCGCCGGTGCGCTCATCCTTGATGCGGTCTGCCGAAACCGTCTCGACACTGCCCTTCAGTTCGGGCCGGCTGGTTGCGGGTACCGAAAGGAGGCGGATGTCGGCCGTGCTGCCGCGCTCCACATCGCTGATGTCGGCAAGCCGCAATTGCGCTTCCACGAGCAGCGGATTGTCTTGCGGTACGATATCGAGAATGGTTTGCCCTGCCGCAATGACGCCACCTTGGGTGACCATCTGCAAGCTGACGACCTGCCCGCCCGCCGGCGCGGTGATCGTCGTACGGCTGAGCCCATCCGTTGCCGCTCCAATTCCCTGAACCTATCGTTGAGGTAGTATGCCTGCGCCAAAAGTCTTCGGCATGCCTGCAGCTCTCGATCTCGACGCCTCCTTGCCAAACACATGCTTTCCTAAGGCAAAGGAGTCCTGAGACGAACTGCCTTCGAGCTTGTGATGGAACGGGGTTGCAGCGGAAATCTTTTGCCACACAGTCCTAACAACTCCATAGTTTCATGCTTTTTGACTCTGAACGTGCTCTGGAAGAATTTATCCGGGATCCATCCTTTCCATGCGTTGGCGCCAAGTCGGCCTTGGGGAAGGGCCAGTTGGCCACCTATGTCGCCCGCAGCATCGACAGTGCTTGGAATGACGTCGATATCCAGGATCAGCTTATGCAGTTTGCCTGGCGCTACCAGGAAAACCCCGCCCTCTTCACGAGCTTCGCAGTGATCTTTGAGGGACCGAGCGACCTCGATGAGAAACATTTTGAGCAGCATCTATGGGACCGGATCCAGTCACTTACTGAAAAGGATAGCTGGCGTGGGCAGACGCCGGACCCTCGCGTCAGTGCGGATCCCGATGACCCGCACTTTTCACTAAGCTTTGGCGGCGAAGCATTCTTTGTGGTTGGCCTTCATCCTAATGCCAGCCGTCCAGCACGGCGCTTTGCCTATCCGACAATGATTTTCAATCTTCATGATCAGTTCGAGTCTTTACGTGCGCAGAACCGATACGAGAAGCTTCGTGTTTCGATTCTCCAACGTGATCTGGAACTGGCAGGTAGCGTTAATCCAATGCTGGCTCGGCACGGCACCGTTTCCGAAGCTCGTCAGTATAGCGGTCGAAAAGTACCTGAGGATTGGAGCTGCCCATATCATCGTAAGGACCATTCTCCCGCGGCCGACCCGCTGGACGAGATCAAGCCTTCATAATGGGCTCGATCACAAATGAAATCCCGCCCCGCTCGGGAACAGCCTTTGAGATCAGCGCCGGACAGGTTCTGACCATTATCGATCCGTTAGGTGGCCAGGTCGCCGATCTGTTGGCCATCTCGAAGGTGGATACTGCCGAGATAGTCTCATCGGGGCGCACCCTGGACTATGCTGAGAGCATTTATCTCACTTCAGGAAATCTGCTGTACTCGAACCGTTCAAACGTCATGCTCGAAATCACCGAGGACACTGTTGGCCGGCATGATTTCTTGCTGACACCGTGCAGTGAGGCGACCTTCCGCCTGTGCTATGACAACGAGCCGCCGCACCAGGGATGCCTTGGCAACCTCCACCATGCACTTGAGCCGTATGGTATTACCGAGGACGCTATTCCCATTGCTTTTAATTGCTTCATGAACGTTCCGGTTGATGGGGCAACTGGCAAACTCAAGGTACTCCCGCCATTGAGCAAAGCCGGCGACTTTATCCGCTTCCGAGCCCGCATGGATCTAATCATCGGTCTGACCGCATGCTCCGCCCCTGCCAGCAATGGTGGAAGCTTCAAGCCAATCCACTACGCCATTGAGTAACATCTTCCGCGAGCGGAAAGAGAGCCTGACTCTTGCTATGCGAGACCTGTGAGGCGCCGCAATCTGGCCGTCCACATTGGCTTTGTGACGGCTGCGAGGTGTCCTTCGTTCTTCCCTGCTTGCTGGCCGATCAAGCAAGATCCGATGCGACCTGCTATTGTGGTCACATCGGAATGTTCTTGCGATGCTGAGGCTGGCCTAACTTGCCAAAGCGACGGCATCGGCTCCAGCCGGCGTTCGTGCGGGGGCATTGGAGTCATTTGCCACGTGCCAAATGGCTTCGGCAACATCCGAAGACAATGTCTTCGGCGCGCCTGGCGTTCGCATCGTGTTGATCACACCTGCGGCGAACTCGCTGTAGGCTTGGGGGAAACCACCATTCTCTTGCAGCAGAGACAGAGCCGTGCTGCCGAAGCTTGTATCCGGCGCTGCACCGGGTAGGACGATCTTTACGTCAATGCCCAAAGGGGCAAGCTCGATTGCAAGGGACTCTGTAAAAGCATTCACGGCTGCCTTGCTGGCAGTATAAACTGAAAGGAGCGGCAGCGGCTTCATGGTAACGCTTGAGGTCACGTTTATGATGAGACCTGCATTGCGCTCCCGAAACTGCGGCAGCACAGCTTGTATCATTCGCATGGTGCCAATTGTGTTAGTCTCAAAAATTGACTGAGCGATTTCCATCGGCGTGCCTTCAAGGGCGTTGAGCCAACCGATACCTGCATTGTTGACCAGGACATCGATTGGACCTGCCGCTTGGATCGCGTTACGTACGCTCTCGCCACTGGTCACGTCGAGCGGAAGCACGGTGAGGTTATCGGAGGCAGGGATCAGGTCCGTGCGCGGCGAGCGCATGGTGGCGATGACCTTCCAGTCGCGAGCGAGGAAGTATTTTGCGGTATCCAGGCCGAAGCCGGAGGAGCAGCCGGTGATAAGAACGGTCTTCATTGTCAGGTCCTTTGTGTTCCAACGCAGCTTATGTGGACCATAGGGGCAGGACGCGCTATAACAGTGCATCCTGACTATATTAGAGATCGTCCGAATAATGGATCCGTTGGCCGAGATCGTCTCTATGCTGCAGCCGAGTCTGCCTTTCTCAAAGACAGCGAGCGGATCGGGTAATTGGCGCGTGGATGGCGCTGGCGACGGTAGCCCATTCTTTGCGGTTATTCTGGAAGGCTCGACTAGGCTCTCGGTTAATGGCGAGCCGGACATCGCCCTGCAAGCGAACGACTTCGTGCTTATTCCTGCTGCTTACCGCTTTAACTTGGCGAGCACGGCAGAGACGACGAATGATGATACCGACCCGCTGCGTGTTACCAAGCTTGGGGACGAAACGCGGCACGGCGACCCCACAGGCTCGCCCAATATGCGCGTGCTCATCGGGAGACTGGCATTCGGATCGCCTGATACAACACTGATCTTTGCCTTGCTTCCCTGCCTGCTGCTGGTCCGTGGCCAGCCGCGGCTCACCAACCTTGTCCAGATGATCCGCAGCGAAGCACAGGCGAGGAGGCCGGCGCGGGACGTGGTGCTGGAGCGGTTACTGCAATTGCTGCTGATCGAAGCTTTGCGCTCGGATGCTGCGGGCTTGGATACGCCGGGATTGCTGCGCGGGCTGGCAGACCGCCATCTGGGGCCGGCGATCCGGCTGATGCACGAAACGCCGGCCAAGGCGTGGAGCGTCGAAGAACTTGCTGCAACAGCTATGCTGTCACGCTCGGTTTTCTTTGACAGATTTCAGAAGCAAACAGGCATGGCGCCAATGGAATATCTGCTGTCGTGGCGTATGGCGCTGGCCAAGGACATGTTGCGCCGCAAAGATGGGGGGATGAAAGAAATTGCCCGGCGGATTGGCTATGGATCGGCCAGTGCGTTCAGCGTGGCCTTCTCGCGATCTGTCGGTGTAGCCCCAAGCCAGTACGTTCATCCGGGCAATCAGATATCTGGCTCAGACGTTGTGGCGACCGCATCGAGTTATTAGGTCGGCACTGAACTAACCCTTGGCAGTTGCCACAAACGGCGCTCTAGCAACAAGCGATGTATCATCCAGAGCATCGATCGCCGCTTGGGCTAAGTCAGATCGACTGATTGATGAGGATGCAGGGCGGTCGAACGTCAGGCGAATATTCCCTTGGGCTGGCCCGTCAAGCAGCCGGGGCGGGCGCAGCATCGTCCAACGAAGAGGGCTTGCTTGCAGAATTTCAAGTTCGGCTTGCCTGTCAGCCAGCATCTCGCCCACCAATCGGCGCATCAACCAACCGATAAGCTTGTCCGGCGGTCCCTTTTGATCGCCCGGTGCATCTACACCTGCGCCACCGATGCTGATGAACCGTAGATCCGGCTCGTTCTTGAACGCGCGGGCAACGCTCGAGCAAACTGGATTTCCCTTAGCTGAAGCCAAGGCTGAAATCACTGCATCCACACCTTGGACGGCATGCAAGATTTGACCTTCTTGCGTCAGATCGCACTGGATGAATGTTGCGCCTTGCACCTTCGTGTCGCGTCGACCAGCGCTTACAACTGCATGATTATTCTGCAGCAGCGCCTGAACGATCAGCTTTCCAGTGCGTCCAGTTCCACCCAGGACAAGTATGTTCATTGTCACCTCGCCTCCATTGACACCCATGTGCGATAGGAGGAACAAACGATCAAGTACGCACTAAAAGGATACTGAGCCCATGCTAGAGGAATGTCCTGTCGATGCAGCGCTGCGCAAGCTTACGGGTAAGTGGCGGCTTCTGGTTCTCTTCCGCCTGAGCGAGGGGCCACAGCGCTTCAACACTTTGCAACGCAAGATGGCGCCTATCACGCAGAAGGTGCTGACCACCACTCTGCGAAATTTGGAAATAGATGGACTTGTGTGGCGCAAGTCCGAAGACAGTGTACCGCCACATGTGACCTATGGCCTTACACAACGAGGCACTGATCTCGCTCCGGTCTTTGAATCGCTCGCGCAATGGCAATTGGCACGGGATTAAGTCAGATGCTGGCCGCGATGTGCGCACCGTTCCTGAACGCCATGGCCATGATGGTCAGCACAGGATTGAAGCCGCCATTGGTTGGGTGAAGCGAGCCGTCGCAGACAAACAGATTGTTATGTCCCCAAACGCGGCCCCAACGATCCGTTACCGAAGCTTGCGGTGTTTCACCCATGCGGCAGGTTCCCGCCTGGTGCTGCCCCGCTGAGAGTTGTAGCTTTGGTTCTCGGCCCCAGACGCGCCTGGCGCCAGCTGCCTGAAGCCAATCCGAAGCGCGCTCGAACATGAACTGGGCGGTCCGCACCGTCTCAGGGTGGGTGGTGCCCGATAGTCGTGCGACGGGAAGGCCGAGGCTGTCGGTGACATGCGGGTCCAATGTCACCCTGGCGTTGGGGCTGGGAATTTCATGTACAGGTCCTTTTACCGCCAGCACGCGGCGATAGCCATCTCGCATGAAGTCCTTGGCAGCTCGGCCCCAACGCGGCAGGTCGGGCGGAAGGGCCGTTTTCCAGAAGATGGCTGGCAGCATGATGAAATCGTCGGCCAGCATTCCTCCGCCGATTATCCCGGCATTGCCATGGTTGAAGTGTGTTGTCGCGATGGTAACTCCCGGGCCCCGATCATCGTGGATGTCCCGATCGAACCAACCATATGCGGATGGGTAATAGTGACCCTGCAAATGCCGGCCCACCTGTCCAAGGTTATTGCCTAATCCGTTCTCGTGTTTGTCCGAGTGCGACAGGAGCAGCAGTCTTGCGGTCTCAATTGCCCCGCAACTCACCACCACCGCGGCGGCCTTTATCCGGCGAGCCTTGAGGTTTCCCTCTTCCACTAAGGTCACACCGCTCACCTTGCCACTGGCATCGGTATTGATCGATGTGACCGTGGTGTTCGGCAGGAGTTCGCACTTGCCGGTAGCCAAGGCGCGAGGCAAAGCGGTGTTCTGCGTGCCATTCTTAGCATCGGTTGGGCAAGGGAACCCCACGCAGGAGCCGCAGCCGATGCACGCCGCGCGACCAGCCCTCGACTTCGTATTGATCAGCAATGGTGGCACCAGAGTATTAATTTCCATTGCCGCCGCACCCTGGCGCAAAACCGCGGCGCTGCTGAACTGCGGCACTGGCGGCATGGGGTAGTGATCCGCCAAAGGTTGTCGAGAGCCAGCGAGCTTAGGAGCAGCCGCGACGCCAATCTCCCATTCCGCCTTCTGATAGAAAGGCGCCAGATCCTCATAGGTGATTGGCCAATTTGCCAACGAAGAACCTGGAGGAACGCCATAGCGGCTTGCCATGGCAAAATCCTCCGGTAGGAAGCGCCATGCTTGCGCACCATAGACCACAGTGCCGCTTCCAACGGCCGCAGCATTGTTGTGGTAGCCCGATTGGTGCGGCTGCACAATCTTCTCAGTGCCGTCGGGTTCGACGAACACGCGTGGATTGCCCAGGATAGCCGGACCTGCATTGTGGCCGTGGCGCGACAGTCTCTGGTTGCGCAAGTGGTCTCGTTGCCCGTCAGTGGCATAAGACATCTTGCGCCCGCGCTCTACCAGGAGAACGCGTTTTCCTGCCTCGGCCGCCAGCATCGCCACAATGGTTCCTGCCGCTCCCGCACCCACGACCACCAGATCATAGTCACCGCTCATTGATTGTCCCTGATACAGGCTGCATTGGCCCATTGGGGCCGTCGGGCAGGCGATGTTCGTAGCCGATCATGCGCCAGGATAAGGCACCATCATTGGCTCCATTTCCCGGATCGGCGTAGAACCCCTCCGCCGTAAGCTCGGCAAGGTCAGCAAACCAGCGCAAATGCTCTATCGATCGAAGGAGATCGTTCTGCTCTTTGATGGCCAGGTCCACAAAGCGCTTGCCGAGGTTGGCCACGGAACAGGCTTCAAGGTCTGCCAATCCCTGCTGTACTGCTGACGCCAGAACATTGTCTTGCGCCAGATGCCTCACAACGAAGCGGTCGGTGCCCAAGTCCAGCGCGCCAGGATCTTGGTCGGCTGGGATGATACGGTCAACGACTGCGCGGAGGAGTTCAAAATCAACCAGCATTCTCTACATCTACGCTATTCTGCGGAGAATATCATTCCTGTCTCAGGATGATTGATGATCCCATCATCGGAAGCAACAAATAGCCGGCAGGTGAGGTCGTTTTTACGAGGTGACGCTGGGTAAGTTGGCCGAGACGACATAGCAGCAGTGGGTCATGGCGGCGGCGCTAGATCATTGATGATCGCTGTCGTCGTCCAGAGAGTCGCGGTGGTTGTTCAGGTCCGCATCGACTGACGATGGTGCATCGATCCAGTGGTGCATTGGCTGGCCGGTCGCTGGATCGCGTGCAGGAATGGGCAGCATCATGATGCGCTTGGCGGCTTGGCGGCGAGTGTCTTCTGTCAGGAATGCTTGCTGCACATTGTCCCAGTCACGGCCTTCGGGATAGCCGCCGACCATCTGGATGTCGTCGGAATTTCCAGTCATGCAGTGGGAGACACCAGCCGGCAGGACAATGATGTCACCGGCCGCGATATGAAGCGAAATGCCGTCTTCGCCAAACACTACCACCTCCATCCAGCCGCGAGCGCAGCCAAGGCATTCATGGGTGGTAGAGTGAAAATGGTGATAGGTGTAGATGCCCGGATAGCGCCAGTTGTTGTACCAGCCATTGGAACGCAAATGCGCTTGCACGGCATCTTCGCCACCGCCTGGAACGGCATTGCGGTGCAGCAGCAATGGAAAACGGCTATTGGGCAGCATGCCTTTAGGCGTAGACCAATGTTGCTCCGTCTTGATCTGCATCACGGCGGTCTCCTGCAGTTCGTGATTTACTATATTTATATTTGCCCTGCCAGTCGATCTTTATGCCGAGTCCTAGCACGGTCATTGCAATCTGATCTGCGTCTTGAAGCTAATTTGGCGGCCATCTGTTCCGTTACAAAACGATCCTGGCTAAGCGGTCACCTCTGTTTACCTTACAAGTCTTCGATGTAATCGCGACTTCGATGAAGTAGACAAAATCATATTACTCGCATTTATTTGCATGAACATCTCAGCACGACATAGACGGAGACCGCCGGGAAGAGCGCCAAGACTGCGGGGCGAGCTGATCAAGGCCATTTCAGAACGAAGCCCTAGCTCGTTGAGTAGAACATCTGATTGCGCATAAAAGCTCTTGAGTTTGTCTATGTGCAATTCCTTGTATTTATGTTTTTGCTCTATTTGTTTTGTAGCTGGCTTTACTCCTGATTAAGCAAGATCGTGCATGCTGATCTTGGACGCAGGATCATTCGAAAACGCCGGTGGGGACCGTCGTGACGTGGAGATGATCGGCAAGTTTTGACTCTTGGTAAATGGCAAAGCCATCAAGAGCATGCACCGGTCACGCGATTGTTCGCGCGTCACAGACATCATCTAGCGGCTCAATGACCTGCTTGACTACGCTCCGCCGATTCTGGCGAGCGAGACATGCGGGCAGGGGGCCTGTTGATGTTTGGACATCTAGTGCGCAAGAAAACAAGTGACGATCGGGCCAAAGTGGACGCAATTATGCGCAGCCAGGCGGTGATCGAGTTCAATCTTGATGGCACGATCTTGTCCGCAAATGATAACTTTCTGGCAACACTGGGGTACGAACTTCAGGAAATCGTTGGCAAGCATCACAGCATGTTTGTGGACGCCGGGTATGCCACATCCGATGAATATCGGCGGTTCTGGGCTGATCTAGGCGCTGGCAAATACCAGTCGGCGGCTTTCAGGCGAGTGGCTAAATCCGGGCGAGAGGTTTGGATACAGGGCAGCTACAATCCCATTTTTAATAAGTCCGGCAAGCCAATCCGCATCATCAAGTTCGCCACCGACATCACGGACCAGAAAAACCGTGCTGCCGATCACGAAGCCCGTATGGCGGCGTTAAGCCGGGTACAGGCTGTGATCGAGCTGAGTCTTGACGGCACGGTAATCTGGGCTAATGACAACCTCTTAGAAACAATCGGATATCGACTCGACGAAATCGTTGGTCAGCATCACCGTATGTTCTGCGACCCAACCTACACCCGCACGCCGGAATATAGCCTGTTTTGGGAGCGCTTGAAGGCAGGGGAGATTATTGCTGCCGAGTTCCAGAGGTTTGGGAAGGGCGGTCGTGAGATTTGGATCCAGGCATCTTATAACCCTGTGCTCGATGCTCAGGGCAAACCGGTCAAGATTGTCAAGTTTGCTACGGACATTACTGAACGCAAGCGGGCAGAAGGCATCATTGCGCAGCTCACTGCAAGCCTCGGCAAGATGGCGCAAGGCGATCTTACTGGCAATATCGCGACCCAGTTCACTGGTCAGTATGAAGAACTTCGCCTTGCGTTCAACCAGTCACTAAGCCGTCTCTTTGAGATTGTGCGAGGACTGCAGGAGACTTCCCGTTCTCTCAAGACCGCTACCAACGAAATCTTGGCGGGCGCAAATGATCTGTCGGAGCGAACAACCAAGCAGGCAGCGACAATTGAGCAGACTTCAGCGGCTGTTGAGCAACTCTCAAGTGCCGTGACAGAGAATGCCAAGCGCGCTGCTGCAGCCAGTTGCAAAGCAGGCGAGCTCGCGGGCAATGCTACCGAAGGCGGGGCTGTGATGGACAAGGCTAATGCGGCAATGGCTGCCATTCAGACCAGTTCGGGTAAGATCTCCAACATTATTGGCCTGATTGACGATGTTGCGTTTCAAACCAATCTCCTAGCACTCAATGCTTCCGTCGAAGCCGCGCGGGCAGGAGATGCTGGCAAGGGCTTTGCAGTTGTCGCAGTAGAAGTGCGTCGCTTGGCACAATCTGCGGCACAGGCTTCCAGTGAGGTAAAGGCGCTAATCGAAGCCAGCGCCGGCGAAGTTCTTGCAGGGTCACGCCTAGTGGGCCAAGCTTCCGAAACGCTCCAGCAGATCCTTAAAGGCGCTCAAGAGAGTTCGTCCTTGATCGAAAACATCGCGCAAGCCAATCAAGAACAGTCGTCAGCGCTCGAGGAAGTCAGCATTGCCGTAAGGCAGATGGATGAGATGACGCAGCATAACGCTGCTTTGGTTGAGCAAACCAATGCCGCAATCGAGCAGACCGAAGCGCAGGCAGCTGAGCTCGATTCCATCGTGGATGTGTTCACCTTGCAGGACTTTATAGACGGTTCAGCTGAAAGGCAGGTCCGGAGCCACACAGGCGTTCGCCGGGTCGAAGCGGCTTAAGTAACGGCTATACAATAAAGCCAGCATCGTACGCCGGTGATCAGGACTAGATGCAGCTGGCCAGCGAGCGGACAACAGATTGGGAGTTCTGCGGCGGCTCAAAAGCTCTGCTCATCACGCATGTACTGCACCTCGTTCAGAGCTGAGCGCTCGCCTTACGAGCAAGGCGGCGATCAATACCGGGATAATGATCCCATAGGAAAATCGAAGTCCGACATGCTCGGCGATAAAGCCAAGTAGAGGTGGGCCAGCGAAGAAGACAACGAACGTCATCTGGCTGAGTGCTGCGACGTTGAGCGCAGATGGCCGGTCGGTTCGGCGGGCGGCAGCTGAAATAGCCAAGGGGTAAACAGAGGAACAGCCGATGCCGGCCAAGGTGAAGCCGGCAAGCGCTGCCACCGGACTAGCTGCTAGAGCAATGAGAGTCACTCCGGCTATGGCCAGGAGCAGCAGACCTGTTGCGACCGACCGTGGGCCGAAGTACTCCACAACCGGGTCCATGCTGAGGCGGCCTATGGCTATAGCCAGCGAGAACAAAGTAACGCTAAGCCCGCCGACAAAAGGCTCCACCGCGAAGATGTCGCGCATGTAAATGGCCGACCAGTCTACGCCTGCCCCCTCCACCCATAGCGGTGCTGCACCAAGAAGGCAGAGTGGCAATAGACCGAGTGTTGGGAAAGCAAAAGGTGGATGGTGATCAGTAGCCTCGTCCCCCGGCCGAATTGGCGCTCCTTGCATGTTCCAGAAAGCTAGAGTGCCTATAACGACAACCACGGCTAACGCAAAGGTCATGTGGAGTTCCACCGAGACGCCCCATTGCCGCAGCACTGCAGCGACTAGCGCGGTAACGAAAAATCCTAAACTCCACATGCCGTGCACGCGGCTCATGATACGTCGGCCGAGCACTGCTTCATGCCGGTCAGCTTCCACATTGGCGTTGATTTCTAGTGCCCCGGCTAAGGTACCAGCCAAGAACAGAAGGGGCGCGGCCCAACTTGCTGAGGGCATCCATGGGACCAGCGCATACAAAATCGTGGCACCAAAGATGGTGATGAAAGTGGTCGTGCGGGCGCCTAGGCGCTGGACGACTTGACCTAGGAAAGTGAGACCCGCAAGAACGCCGAATGACAAAGTGACAAGGAGAAGCCCTAATTGTCCTTCGCTGAGTTCAAACTCTACCTGCAAGTCCGGCAAACGGGCCAGGAGAGCGCCCATGGAAAGGGCAAAGATGAACTGGAGGAGATAAATGCGCTGATGCGGCTTCATCGATCGGCCTGCTTAATGTGAAGCGCATATCTATCAGAGTTAACGTGAACTAGTCCCCTTAGTCCGCAACACCTGGAGGAAGTGTGCCTGCCCGGAAAAGCACCTTGGGTTCATCGTAGGTGTCGGCTTCGATGTCGACATCAGCCGAGTAGGCCCATACACCCGCACGCGAAGGCGCGATACGCTCTGCTGCTGCAACAGCGGCTTCAGCGCTTCTAGCGGCTTGCGGTTGATCCGGTTCAAGCTTGCGCCCCTTAGTACGGAAACCTTGCACATAGAACATTGTAGGCATCACGCTTCCATTTCATTACTGCCAGCCGGAGCCAGCCTTGGTGAGTTTCTGTCTTTTGGGAGTAGGTAAGGACTTACCTGGTATTATGAACTAAGTCACTCAATGAGGGCATTGAGTAACACACTCGCTCGTAAACGCAGGTTCCAAGAAAGAGACCCGCTTGCAATCTAAGGAACAAAGATGTTCCCGCTAATCGACCGCGCTTCCTTTCTTCAGAATTTCCAACGCCTTACTCAAGCGGATTACCCGCGCCGTTTAATTAACCGATCCGGCGACACTTCGATTTTGTTACGCCGTGCAGAATTTTCCGAAGCCAATGTCGACTTAGGGGCGTCCTGATCGTCTTACCATCAAGAAGCAGCCAGTTGACCTTTGTGAACAAGTTCTTCCGCACAGCCAACGGCATCCACTTGGAGAGGGGGCGACATGGGCAAGACAAGGATTGTTTATTGGATCAGCACAGGACTTTTGTGCCTGATTTATCTGGGTGGCGCGGTGACCTATCTGACGCAGAGGCCTATGGTTGAACAAGGCTTCGCTCAGTTTGGTTTTCCACCCTATCTAATTCCCCTACTGATCGTCGCCAAGGTCGCTGCTCCCTTGGCAATACTCACCCGCTTTTCCGTTTGGTTCAGTGATCTGGCCTATGCCGGCATACTGTTCCACTTGCTGCTTGCCGTCTCGGCACATGTGAACGCTGGAGACAATGGCTTCGTCCCGGCTTTGGTGGCATTGGTCCTGATGACCGTTTCATTCCTAACTCAGAACGCGACCCGCAAGAGCATCTCGCCCAATGTGCCAAGCATATTTGGATCAACGCTGCGGCAAGCTGCTCGAATGCCTTCGGCAACAGCTTAATTGGGCAGAAATTTGCCGCATAGCTCCCGCTGGAATTCAATGACCGCTTCCCATTCGATTACCATAACGCCGATCTTCGTGGCCGACCTGCTGGTGGAAGGCGAGCGGATGCCGGTCTATGTGCATGTTATCGATCACCCGCACGCTCGAATATTAGTGGATACCGGTTTGATGGGACTGCACCCTTTGGCGGCGTCTCTCCACCCCTGCCTTCATCCACTCAACAAGCAGAACTTTGACATTAGCGGCATTGACATCGTCATCAACACTCACCTGCATGCCGATCACTGCGGGGGCAACCACCTCTTCGCGGGTAAGCCGATCTACGTTCAACGCAGGGAACTAGAGGATGCTCGAAGCAACAAGGATGAGTATCCTATTGGTGAGTGGGTTGATGCACCTGGCGTCGAGTACATTGCTGTGGACGGCGAGTTCGAACTTCTACCGGGGGTACGGCTCGTTCCTGCACCAGGCCATACGGCCGGCATGCAGGTTGTTGTTGTAGAAAATGGTGACCGCCCTATTGTGCTTGGTGGTGACGTAGCGGTTTGGTTTGGCGAGCTTAATCAGCCGCGGAGCGAAGGACAGCTGCGCGTACTTGCTATGAGACCAAAGGCTATTTGGCTTGCTCATGAGCATGAGCCATGGCGACCTCAAGATTACTAAACGCAGTATTGCGGGCTGAATTAACTTGGAACGATCACTCTAGCAGGCAAATTTTGTTTTCATTTTAACATCTACGATTAAAATTGGTGCGTTCATCTGATCCATTGCGATTGTAATTTGCCGATTTACATGGTGAAGGCGGACCATGGCAAGATAAGCATTGTTACGGGGACCAAGTCAGATTTGAACTGCGATGGTCCGAAGAGGGGATGATCATGCTTGTTCTGGTAACGGGTGCAACCGGCAAAGTTGGTCAGGTGCTTCTGCGTCGCATTTTTGAAGACCATAGATGCCCGAACATTCGCGTACGTGCGCTGTGTCACAATAGAGAGGTGCAGCCGCGTGACAATCTGGAAGTCGTCCGCGGCTCGATATCGGATCGCGATGTCGTTGATAAGGCGATGGCGGGAGTGACCCACGTTATTCACATGGCGACAGTGAAGGAGGATCCACTGTCAGCCATGGATGTTTCGGTTAAGGGCATGTTTTGGTTGCTTGAGGCCTTTCGCATGAGCTCAAGTGCCGAGCAGTTCATGTTGGTTGGTGGCGATTGCGTGGTCGGTCACATCATCATGCCCTATGATACCCCGATCACCGAGAAATCGCCGCGCAAGCCCTATCCTGGCGTTTATGCCCTCTCCAAGGTCTTGGAGGAGGTCATGCTGGAGCAATACTACGTCCAGTATGGCATTAACGGATGCTGCCTGCGAGCGCCCTGGATTATGGAGAAGGACGACTTCAAATATGTGCTTAGCTTTGGCGCTGACCAGTTCGGGGGCCCAAACTGGGATGAATTACTGTCTCCAACCGATCGGGCTCGCCATCACGCCAGCGGCGCGGTGCCCTTGATGATTGATGCGCAAGGGCATCCGCTCAAGCGCAATTTTGTTCATGTCGATGATCTTGTTGCGGCTATGTTGGCAGCACTCGGCAATCCATCAGCGCGCCAGAACTTGTTCAATATTGCTATGAACAGGCCAGTCGACTACGCGGCGGTGGCCACACGGCTTTCAGAAACCCGCGGGGTGCCCAGCGTGCGAATCGAGACGCCTTATCACTCCAACTGGCTAGACAATAGCAAGGCTCGTCATCTGCTCGGATGGGAGCCAAAGATCGACACCGAACAACTAGTCGATCTAGCGTTCTCTTATGTTCGTGTGGAGAACGATCCGCGGAAGGTTTGGTACGTGGGTTAAACGGAAGGTGTTGGAGCGCGTCACAGAGGGCGCGCTCCACCCCTAAGATTTACTTCTGAATGCAGGTGTCGACAGTGTCTTTCGTGCATTCGTCAAGGCCGGTAAAGACCGGATCTTCGACTGGCTTGCCTTCAATCAGGTCAATCATTACTGACGGCGCCAAATAGCCCATTTCGAATGGCCGTTGACCCACCAATGCAGTTACAAGTCCTTCCTTGGCAAGGGCGACTTCTTCGCCGATCGTATCGGCTGCGCCGATGGCGAAATCGTTGCTCGCGATACGGTCGGCAAGCGGTCCGATAAGGTCGCGATAGGGCTGCGGGGCGCCAAACAGCGGCCAACCACCCATGATGCCGAACGCGTCGAGGTCAGGATTGGCGGCGAGGATGTCGCTCATCGCCTGCACGCCCCGGGCGCCGTCATCATTTGTAAACACTGGACATCCGGCGACTTCGGTCCAGCCGCCTTCGCCTGCCAGAGCCGCAAGACCTTCTTGGCCGCTGAGCGCGTCCCGCATGCCTTGGGCACGTTGCAAGATATTATCAGCGGCAGCATTGCCTTGAATGCTGCAGATGGTGCCGCCATCGGGCTTAGCGGCCTTAATGTACTCGCCGATCTTCTTGCCCATCAGATAATTATCGGTACCTAAGTACGTCCGGCGCAAGCCGACGTCGGCTTTGGTGAGGTCGGCGTCAAGCGTCATAACCGGGATCGTGGGCGCGGCGCTCTTGATGGTGTTGGCTATCAGCGGCGCGTTTGACGGCGAAACGGCCACGGCGGCGGTGCTTGGCTTGCTCAGCATGTCTTGCAGGATCTGAGCTTCGCCAGCCTCATCCGATGTCGAAGCCGGACCGGTGTAGAAACATTCGTATTCGGAGTCGGTATTCTCCGAGTTCCACTTTTGGCAACCCTGGTTGATTGCTTCAAAGAATGGATTGTCCAACCCTTTAACAACGATAACAAGTTGCTTCTTGCTCTGCGCATAGGTAGGTGCAGCGCCAAGCGACAGGGTCGCAACCGCAAGCAGTAAGGCGGTTTTTTTCATTGATCTTCTCCCTTTTTGGGCAGCGCTGTCCGCAGGCTGGTTTATACAGCTCTGCGTCCTCCTCCGCTGCCGAACCACAGCTAATCTCCGCTTTGGAGCCACGTCAACAATAATAGTATTTATTGCTGCATAGGCGTTGACGGCCAAGAATCCATTTGCATAAGTGAGGCGAGGTTTCGTCCTGGGGAGGAGAAGCCGCTAATTTTGCATCGGGGAATCAATCCGCGAGGATTGATAACAGTCCTCCATGCGCGGAAGGACAGCCTGTGGCTATTCTGGAACTTTCCAATATTTCGAAAAATTTTGGAGCCATCCAAGCGGTCAACGACGTCTCGTTCTCGCTTGAGGCGGGAGAGGTTGTCGGGCTGATGGGCGACAACGGAGCGGGCAAGTCTACACTGGTAAAAATGATCGCCGGTAATTTTGCGCCTAGCGAAGGCACGATGCAGATGGAAGGGCAGAGCCTCGTTATGCATCGGCCTGTGGATGCCCGGCGTCATGGCATCGAGATCGTCCATCAGGATCTGGCGCTCTGCAACAATCTCACCGCTGCTGCCAACGTGTTCCTCGGCCGCGAAGTCCATCGCTGGTTTGGACCGCTCCGGGTACTCGACTACGCATCGATGTACCGACGCGCCGGGGAAATCTTTGCTGAACTCAAATCGGAAACGCGGCCTCGTGACCTGATTCGCAACATGTCAGGCGGACAGCGCCAAGCCGTTGCCATCGCCCGCACTCGACTGTCAGAAGCCAAGGTGGTGCTGATGGACGAGCCGACCGCTGCCATCTCTGTGCGGCAGGTGGCGGAGGTGCTCAGCCTGATCCAGCGCTTGCGCGACAGCGGCGTTACCGTTGTACTCATCAGCCATCGCATGCCCGACGTGTTCAGCATCGCCGATAGGGTGATCGTGTTGCGACGTGGCCGCAAAGTTGCCGACAAACGGATAGCCCAGAGTTCACCCGAAGAAGTCACCGGCCTCATCACTGGCGCAATCGAGAAGGTCTAGAAAGCCATGACGATCACACTCGACCAGACGATTGCGCAAAGGCAGCATAATTGGCTTTCGACGCTCCTCAAGAGCCAAGCCTTCTGGGTCTTTGTCGCGATTATTGCGGCATGCCTGTTCCTTTCAGTAGCTACTGACTCCTTCGCCACTTCCAAAAACATCTTCAACATTACCCGCAACGTCACCTTTACTGCAATTATTGCGCTTGGGATGACCATGGTCATCATCATTGGTGGCATTGATTTGTCGGTGGGATCGGTGCTGTGCCTGTCGAGCATGGTTCTTGCAGTGACGATGCATGCTGGGTTTGGGCTCGAAGTCGGTATTCTGGTTTCGCTCGCCACAGCGCTTGCCGTTGGTGCGTTCAATGGTGTGCTGATCGCCTATCTAGGCTTTCCGCCATTCGTGGTCACGCTTGGCATGCTTTCCATCGCCCGAAGCCTGGCGATGGTTGCCTCTAATAATACGGTCGTTTTCCAGTTTGGCCCGGACCATGACAGGCTTTTGGATCTGGGGGGCGGCGCCTGGTTCTTGGGCATTGCCAATCCGGTGCTATACATGATCGCTTTGGGGCTGATCGTGGCCTTTATCTTGCGCTGGACCAAGTTCGGGCGCCACCTTTATGCCATTGGCGGCAACGAGAGCGCCGCCACGCTGACCGGCGTGCCAGTCCGGCTGATCAAGGTCGCGGTTTATATGATTTCAGCTTTGTCAGCCGGCATCGCTGGCATCATTCAGACGGGCTGGCTGGGCGCTGTAACGACCAATCTAGGCACCGGCATGGAACTGCAGGTCATTGCAGCAGCAGTAATCGGGGGCGCCAGCCTTGTGGGTGGCGTTGGAACCGCCATTGGCGCTCTAGTCGGCGCTGCACTCATCGAGGTCATTCGCAATAGCCTTGGCCTGCTCGGCATCAATGCTTTCTGGCAAGGCGCCTTCATTGGCGCGTGCATTATCATCGCCGTGGCATTCGAGCGTGTCAGGCAGTTACGTTCTTCAGATTAGCAACGGGCGGGTTGCCTTCCTATTTCGGCGTCCCGTTCAGCCTGTCGATATAGGCCGGCAACATCGGCACGTAGTCTTCGGCGCCGCCCGCAGCGATGGCAACGCCATAGGAATTTTTGACTGCATTACCCACCGGATTCACCAGCCCCACGCCGTCAGCCATGGACTCCAGGTAGCGCAGATCCTTGAACGCGTTGGAAAGGCTGAACTTGTGTGCCTCGCGGTCGCCTTCGAGCGTAAAGCGCATGAAGGTTTGGTAGAAGCCACAATCCATCCGCCCGCCACGGATAACTTGGTCTACACGATCGGCAGAGATGCCGACGCGCTCGGCCAGTGCGAGGGCTTCGGCATAGATCGCGCCGTAGCCCAGCGAGATGAAGTTGTTGAGCAGTTTCATGCGATGCCCATCTCCCACGCCGCCTATGTGGACGATCTTGCCGGCCCATGTGCCCAATATAGGCGCTAAGCGCTCAAACACCTGGTCTTCGGCGCCAACCATGGTGTCAAGCGTGCCTTCCCAAGCTTCCTTGGGCGTGCGGCTCAACGGCGCATCGGCGTAGTCTATCCCGAGGTACTTGAGTTCGGCTGCGAGCTTAACGGTCGAATTGGGGTCTGAACTCGAACAATCGACCACCACGGACCCGGCCTTGAGATTGGCGCCCAATCCATCTGGACCTTGCACCAGCGCCTCGACCTGGGTTGAACCGGTCACGCAAAGGAAAACAACATCGCTGCGCCGCGCCAATTCGGCAATGGACTTGGACTCGACCGCACCACGGCCGACCAAATCTTCAACCGGCGCCCGGTTTTGGTTGGCATAAACGCTGAGGGCATAGCTCTTCTCAACGATGTTCTTGGCCATGCCGTGGCCCATCATGCCCAGACCAATGAAGCCGACAGCGGTTTGGGCCGAGAGTTCAGACATAGTACATTCCTTTGTTGCTCATTTGAGATCGAAGCGCTGGCGCAGATCGGCGACTTGTTCTGGCGTAAGCGGGCGAATCTTGTGACCGCCGAGCAGCAGAAACAGTTTGGCGGTTTCTTCCAGTTCCTCGGTCGCGTATTGGGCATTGGCAAGGCTGGTGCCGGCTATAACGGGCCCATGGTTGGCAAGCAACACCGCGTGGTGTGCGCCGGCAAGAGCACCGACTGCCCGCGCCAGTTCGGCATCGCCGGGCGGCAGGTAAGGGATCAACGGCAATCGACCGACCCGCATGACGTAGTAGGCGGTGAGCGGAGGTAGAACATCGAGCGGGTCGAGTGTTTCAAGCAGACTCACTGCCACAGAGTGGGTGGAGTGCAAATGGACGACCGCGCGGGCATCCTGCCGTTGGCCATACATCGCCAAGTGCAGGCTGCCTTCCTTGGTAGGCGCATCGCCATCGATATGATGGCCATTGGCATCAAACAGTGACAATCGAGTGGGGTCGAGCGCACCCAGCGAGGCATTCGTTGGTGTCATCAGCCAACCCCCGTTTTCCAGCCGAACACTGATATTACCCGTTGATCCAAAGGTAAGACTGCGCTCAAACAATGATTTGCCGACTCTGGTGATCTCGTCCCGGGCTACAGTTTCCGCGTGCCGGATGGAGTCAGTCATCGAGCTTGTCCCATGCCGTCAGGAAGAAATCCGCCGCACCAAAATTGCCCGATTTTAGCACTAGTGCCAGATCGGGCGATCCGATGCTGCGAGTCCAGGGAACGCCGGGAGCGATCTCGGGTCCGATGCGGAGTGCCTGTGCCCCGAGTGCTGCGACCACTGCCCCGGACGTTTCGCCGCCGGCGACTAGAAAACGCGTGAACCCTGAATCGCGCAGGATGGCGCTGACCTCGGCTAGCAGACTCTCAACGATATGTCCGGCTTCTGCGACGCCCAACAGGCCCTGCACCTCAGCGATCTCGGCAGGCGCCGCGCTTGAATAAACCAGTGCGGGACGTTCGGCATGTTGATTGAGAACCCAGTCAGCCAAGCCGCGTGCACTCTGCGCACCGTTGGCAACATCGAGCGGCAGAATACGCAGTGCTGGCAAGCCAATAGTGATTGCGTGCGCCACCTGTCCGAGCGTTGCTTGCGAGCATGACCCCGCCAAAATGACAGATCGACCAATAGGCGCCGCCATTCTATCGGGCAGTATCGTCGTGCCGATGCGACCTTTGCGCCGGAAGTTTTCCGGCAGGCCCATGGCGATACCCGAACCGCCGGTGATCAGCTTGGCATCGGCAAGGCCAGTGCCCAGCACCTTCAGATTATCATCGGTGACTGCATCGGCTATCATCAAGCGGTATCCCGCTGCCGCGGCCTGCAGCAGATTAGCCCTAACAGCTAGAGGTCCCTCGCTCACCACGCTGAACGGTATCAAACCCACGGGCGCTCGTGCTTGCTTTTGCAGGACACGCACCAGATTGGCATCCCGCATGGGCGTAATGGGATGATCCTTCATCGGAGAGTCCGACAGAAGCGCCTGCCCGACGAACAGATGGCCCTGATAAATGGATCGGCCTGCCGCTGGAAAAGCAGGGCATGCCACGGCGTTCTGTTCCCCTAATAGATCAAGTAGCGCTTCGGCAACCGGCCCGATATTGCCCTCATCGGTCGAGTCGAAGGTCGAGCAGTACTTAAAGATCAATTGTTCGGCGCCGGCCAGCAGCAAAGCTCTTGCTGCTCCAAGGGATAGGTCCACCGCTTGCGCGACAGCGATCGTGCGCGACTTGAGGGCGACTACTACCGCTTCGGCATCGCCGAAATCGGCACCGGCCGGCGGCACGCCAATATATTGCACCGTTCTCATGCCGTTGCGAGCCAACATCAAGGAGAGGTCGGTTGCGCCGGTCAGGTCGTCTGCGATTGCGCCAAGCAGCATGTTCCTCGTTCCTTGGTCAGGCCGTTGCGCCGGGCAAGATCTGGTAGCCGGTGTCGATGACTTCAGTTGCCGAGGGCCGCTCGCGTTGCGACAGAAGCTTTGCAATAGCCGTTTGGCCGGTCAGGAAACGGTTGGAGCGCAGTGTCGATAGCGGCGTTGGCAAGGCCTGACCAATGTCCAGTCCGTTGAAACCGAACAAGGCTAGATCGTCTTTCGGCCTGATGCCAGCGCCCAGGCAGTAAAACACCCCGCCCACTGCCATGTCGTCATTGGAAAATACGACCACATCCAAATCTGCGCCGTTGCCCAGCAGGCGCGCAAGCGTCTCGCGCCCGGCCAACGTGGAACTGGGACCAGCATGCAAGCTGCTTTCCACCAAGGCCAGTCCAGCTTCCGCCAAGGCGGCCACTAGGCCATCATGGCGCAGCCTGGCGCGGCGATCGGCCACCCAATCATGCCCCACATAGCCAAAGCGGCGATAGCCTTTCTCGATCAAATACCGGCCTGTATCATAGCCGGCGCGCCGGTGCGAATGGCCCACTGCTAGATCGATTGGTATGTTGTCGGTGTCCATGAGTTCGGCGACCCGCACTCCACTATTTACCAGCATGGCTGATGCAGCCTTGCTATGGTCCAACCCCGCTATCACCATGGCCTCCGGGCGCCACGCCAACAGCGAAGTAATCAGTTCCTCCTCAACAGCTAGATCGTAATTGCTAACCCCGATGACAGCCTGGAAACCTGTTCCCGCCAAAGCCGAATTGATGCCTTCGAGCACTTCGGGAAAAACGATGTTGGTGAGCGATGGTACGATGACACCAATGAGCTTAGAGCCCGAAGAGGCCAGTGCGCCAGCGAGCCGGTTTGGCACATAGCCACTCTCGCGGACCGCAACCAGCACACGCTGGCGTGTCGCTTCGGCAATTGGCCCAGTGTTTCGTAAGATGCGCGAGACAGTGATTTCACTGACAGCGGCGAGCCTCGCCACCTCCGTCAGTGTCACCCCTGGTCGGCTCCCCGCTAGTCGCTTGCTTCGCATGAAAACGGCGCCTCGCTGCACAGGCTCAATTGACTTGCCAACTCATAACGCGTCATGATCAAGATCAATGACAGCGCTAACATAGCAAGCTATCACTCTATTCTGCAATCACTCTTCAGCAGCGCACTCACCGGAAATACGCACATGGCAGCGGACACTGGGCTCCAAATCGCAGTTATCGGGCTAGGATCGATGGGTGTGGGCATGGCCCGTTCGCTGATGAGGGCCGGTCATGTGGTCCGTGGCTATGACGTATCTGAAACCGCCATTGCGGCGCTTGTGAACGCAGGTGGGATCGGCAGCACCAAACCTGCCGAAGCGGCCACATCGGCGGCCATCGTCGTCGTTGTTGTCGTTAATGCCGCGCAGACCGAAGCTGTACTGTTCGGCGAAGGGGGCGTCGTGCCAATCATGCCGGCAGGCGGCGTGATCATTTCTTGCGCCACCATGGCCCCTGACGCCGCCCGCGCATTTGCGATCCGTTGTGCTCAACGCAATGTGCTTTACCTTGATGCTCCAATGAGCGGCGGCGCAGCACGAGCTGGAACAGGCGAACTCACCTTCATGGCCTCCGGTACGCCTGAGGCATTTATCGCCGCTCGCCCGGCGCTTGATGCTATGGCTGGCAAGGTTTATGAATTAGGCGATGAAGCTGGCATCGGGGCGTCGTTCAAGATCGTCAATCAGTTGCTTGCCGGAGTTCATATCGCGGCGGCCTGCGAGGCCATCACATTTGCCGCCAAATTGGGTCTGGACATAGCCAAGGTCTACGAGGTGATCACCGCGTCTGCCGGCAATTCCTGGATGTTTGAGAACCGCGTGCCCCATATTCTGGATGGCAACTATTCGCCGAAAAGCGCTGTAAACATCTTCACCAAGGATCTTGGAATCGTCAGCGACATCGGCCGGGCGGAGACCTTCCCCCTGCCCATCGCCACCTCGGCTCTGCAATTGTTTCTGATGACCGCAGCTGCTGGAATGGGCCGGGACGACGATGCCTCTCCCGCTCGCCTCATCGCTGAGATAACCGGGATCGAACTGCCCGCGCGCAAGGACAGCTGAGCATGGTCAAGTTGGCTGCCAACCTCACCATGATGTTCAATGAACATCCGTTTCTAGACCGTTTCGCCGCTGCCGCCGATGCTGGCTTTACGGCTGTCGAGTTCCTCTTTCCGTATGACCATCCGCCCGATGAGATCGCGCAGCGGCTAGAGCGCTCTGGCTTGAGCCTTGCCCTGTTCAACCTGCCTCCCGGTGACTGGAGCGCAGGCGAGCGAGGCATGGCGGCAGTTCCGGGCCGGCACGCCGAATTTAGCCAATCGGTCCAGCGTGCGATGGACTACGCCAAAGTGCTACAGCCAGCGCGCCTGCACCTGATGAGTGGACATGAAAGGCGGGACAACGCGGATGCGGTCGCGGCTTATCGCCAGAGCATTAAGATTGCCTGTGCAGCCGCTACGCCTCTCGGCATCGACATCGTCATCGAGCCCATCAATGGGCGTGACATGCCAGGCTATTTTCTAAACGATTTTGCATGGACGGCTGATTTGCTCCGCAACCTGGGTCAAGCCAATTGCAAGCTGCAATACGACATCTATCACCGCCAAATCCTGCATGGCGATGTGCTGACCAGCCTCGCCGAACTGCTGCCGATCATCGGCCATATCCAAATCGCTGCAGTGCCGCACCGGCATGAGCCGGGCAGCGGCGAGCTGGATGATTTTCGTATTCTGCGGCACCTCGATAGGCTTGGCTACAATGGTTTCGTCGGGCTCGAATACCGGCCCGAGGGCGACACGTTAGAGGGCCTTGCGTGGCGCGACAGTTTCAATTCTTTGGAGAGCATATGATGAGCAAGCGCATTGTTTTTACCGGCGGCAGCGGCAAAGCCGGACGACATGTCGTGCCCTATTTGCTCGGCAAGGGCCACCAGGTGCTCAATCTTGACCTTGTGCTGCTTCCCATTGAAGGGGTGAACACGCTCGTCACCGATTTGACCGATAGCGGTCAAACGTTCAATGCGCTGTCCATGCACTTTGGTTTGGAGGAATACGCCTCGGGCACAGGGCCGGCGCCGGTGGACGCTGTTGTCCACTTCGCGGCAGTTCCACGCGTGCTGCTCCGGCCCGACAACACCACGTTCACGGCCAATGTGGTGTCGACCTATAACATCATTGAAGCTGCAGTAAAGCTGGGCATTAAGAAGATCATTATCGCGTCGAGCGAAACCACCTATGGCGTGTGCTTTGCCGAGGGGGACAAGGACTATCATGCCTTTCCTCTGACAGAGGACTATGACAGCGATCCAATGGATAGCTATGGGCTGTCCAAGGTAGTCAATGAAAAGACTGCCCGCGCCTTTGCCATGCGCAGCGGCATCGACATCTACGCTCTGCGCATCGGCAACGTCATCGAGCCGCATGAATACACCATGTTTCCCAAGTTCCTGGCAGACCCGGCCTCGCGCAAGCGCAACGCCTGGAGCTACATCGATGCGCGGGACCTCGGGCAAATTGTTGATTTGTGCATCGCCAAGGAAGGCCTGGGCTATCAGGTGTTCAATGCGGTCAACGACGAAATCATGGCAAACACTGCTACAGCGGAGTTCTTGGCGCAGTGGGCGCCAGCGACCCCGATCACAGGCTCAATCGAAGGGTACGAAGCGCCGATCTCGAACCGGAAGATACGTGAGGTGCTTGGGTTCGTTGAACAACATAACTGGCGACAGTACGTTTAAGGGGTCCGTTTACCCAAGCCGCTTCGATTAAGTAGCTCATGCATCTAAACATTGCAGTTCGCAAGTCTTCTGAATATCGCGGCCTTGCAGTAACAATCATTCAAGTGAAATAAAATTCCGCAGTCGTGGACGTGGCCTTTTCGCCATCCTGTCCGGCAGTTAGATAATTGGCTGCAATTGAACTGGCCACGAGAGGGCTGCAGTTGTTTACTACCAAGATTTAAAAATAGGATGTTTTAGGTTTTCATAGCTCATATTCATAAAAGTGGCCCTGACAAGTCTTCGTTGGAAAGCCGGCATGAAGTTAGCTTCTACAATGCCGCAATTTGGAGGTATGCGGCGGCAGGCGCGCGGTCGCTACAGTCCAAGGCGCGGTCACTCTCGCTCACCTTGTCTTGACGTTGCGTGAGGTGGCGAGAAGCAGGCTTGTTTCGCTTCCAGCAACACCAGGGATTTGCCGTATGCGACCGAGAACTGCATCGAAATCGCCGAGCGTGTCAGTTGCTAGCTCGACCACGAGGTCCCAGCGACCATTGGTTGAGTGGATGGCCAGTACCTCCGCAAAGCCGCGGAGTGTGCGGTTGACTCGTTCTGCTGCTTGTCCTTCGATGTCAATCATCATGATACCTTTGACATTTTTTCCGGACTCCTCCGAATTAACAACAGCGGCATAGCCGATAATAACACCGGAGCGCTCGAGACGCTCAATCCGGGATCGTACCCCGGGAAATGCCGAGCGAGACTGCAATGTCGGAAATACTTCGTCTGGCATCTTGCCGGAGAAAGCTCAGTAGCTGCTGATCGATCAGGTCCATTGCTGCCGAAATGCTTGATGTCACTGCCATTCTGGCTCCTTTGCATAGGGAATATTCCACTTTAGCATCTTTGCTCTGCCACTTGTCCGCGATTGAGTATGGGAGGCTGCTGACAACTGAAAGTGTACTAAGTATGCAAAATGCTTTCGAGGGCGAGTTGGACGTGCTCGTTGCAGGGTCAGGCATTGTACTGGTTACGCATATTAGACCAGAGCCGTGATCAGTGCCTCGGCTATTTTCTGTTCGCAAAACTAACCTCGGGCGGTGTCTGATTGCCAGCAAATCTGAATGTCGTGCCTTTTGTAAGCGTCGACCATATGATGAAGCTGGTCCTTGGTGTGGGTGTAGAACGCTTTCTAGTTGAGCTAGCGTTCTATATCGAAGAGGACTTTCGCCGCTGGGCCCTCTTTGACAAGACCCCTCGAGTGGCCTCCCACAGCAGCGATGGCGTCATCGAATTGATGCCGACCAGTGATGGGCAGCTATACGGTTTCAAATACGTCAATGGTCATCCAAAGAACACGCGAGACGGCCGGCAAACGGTGACCGCCTTCGGCGTGCTTGCCGATGTTGGTAGTGGATATCCTATGCTGCTCTCGGAGATGACCATGCTAACCGCTTTGAGGACGGCGGCGACATCGGCAATGGCGGCAAAGTACCTGGCTGCGGCAGGCAGCGACTGCATGGCGATCATCGGCAATGGAGCACAAGCAGAGTTCCAGGCGCTTGCCTTCAAGGCGCTTATTGGGGTGTCCAAGCTGCGGCTCTATGACATCGATCGCGCCGCATCGCAGAAGTGCATGAACAATTTGGCGGGGCTTGGTTTCGACATCGCCATCTGCGGCTCGGCGCAAGAAGCGGTCGCGGGCGCTCACATCATAACGACGGTTACTGCGGACAAACGTTCTGCGACCATCCTGACGGACAACATGGTTGGCGTCGGCATTCACATCAACGCCGTTGGCGGGGATTGCTCTGGTAAGACTGAGCTTCACCGGGATATCTTGCTGCGCTCCGATATCTTCGTTGAATACGCTCCTCAGTCACGCATCGAGGGTGAGATCCAGCAGTTGGACTCTGCCTATCCTGTGGTCGAATTGTGGGAAGTCATCTTGGGGCAGGCAGCTGGGCGCGCGAATGCCAGCCAGATCACCTTGTTCGACTCTGTCGGCTTTGCCATCGAGGATTTCTCCGCGCTTCGCTACGTCCGTGATCAGCTCGAGCGGACCGGCTTTTATGAAAAGCTGGACTTGCTTGCCGACCCGGACGAAACGAGGGACCTTTTCGGTATGCTCATGCGGGCAAAAGTATGAGCATTGTCTGAGACCGGCGGACTGCAAATAAGCTTCAATGAATGGACAGACAGATGCAAGGCTTCGACTAAAATTCTCAGACTTCCCTGGCTACATTATAGAGTTCGGACCTGGGGCCTACGTTGTGAGTGCAGGCTTTATGATGGAATGCCCATTTGGAAGCAGATAATGCTCCATACCGGCCTCGCATAATTGCAGGGACTGGTCTGCTGCAGGCGATTGGCCATGCCGTGCTTTTGGTGTGCAACCCTGCTTGCGGGCCTGTGGAAGCTTGGGGGTTACTCCCACTCAGTGCAACACTCGGAAGTGTTGCAGAACGCAGGTAAGTGTGTTTAGCTGCGATTGCATACGAATGCAAAACGGGGAACTGTGAAGCGGGGACGCTTATTCGGTCGAGCACCGTCCACTCGCATCTTCGCGCGGCGTAAGGCGGCACAGTTCGTGCAGAGGGTGAGGAAAACGCAATGAAGATTATTTCTAAGCTAGCCATGTCGTTGAGCGCTTTGTGCCTGGCAGGTGGGGTTGCCTATGCCGATTGCGGCATCGCCAGTGGAAACGTCCGAATACTGAGCAATGATTTTGACGCGCTGCGGCTGGTCAATAAGACCGCCGAAGAATGTGCCAAAGAGGGTGTGACGGTGACGTCCAACCCAACGGCCGAGCACAAGAACCTCCAGGTGCCGGCGCTGACCATTAACCCGGCCGAATACACCGTTGCGGTGGTGGCCAACAATTCGATCGTGCCGCTGCTCAATGATGATCTTATCCGGCCGCTTGACGACCTAGTGGCCAAGTATGGCCAGAACCTGATGCCAAACCAGTTGATCAAGATCGACGGCAAGACCATGGCCATCGCCTTTATGGGCAATGGACAAAATCTATTTTATCGCAAGGATATCTTGGAGCAGGCCGGCGTCACTGAACCGAAGTCCTATGATGACGTGCTGGCCGCAGCGGCCAAGATCAAGGAAGCGGGCCTGATGGAATATCCGCTGGCTGCCAGCGTGAAGCCGGGTTGGGACCTGGCTGCTGAATTCGTGAACCATTACCTGGGTACCGGCGCCGAGTTCTTTGCGCCCGGTTCGGCCGAGCTTGCCATCGACAACGAGAACGGCGCGAAGGTGCTCGAAGTGATGAGCGCCATGACTAAGTTCATGGATCCGAACTACCTGACCTTCGACGCTTCGGAGATCCAGAAGGAATACGAAGCCGGCAAGGTCGCGATCATGAACGAGTGGGGCTCGATCGGCGGCGCAATCCTTGACGATGAAGGTGCAGCCGAAGGCGTGGTCGAAAACACCGTATTGGCCGCCGCACCAACGATCGGCGGAGGCACCATTCCGGCTGCCGCGTTGTGGTGGGATGGCTTCTCCATTGCCAAGAACATTCCGGATGCCGACGCCGAAGCTTCGTTTGCCGCCATGGTACATGCCATCAATCCTGAAATGGTCGCGGCCAACAGCGACGTGGCGACGTGGCTGGTGGAAGGCTACACCCCCGGCCCTGCGGCTGTCGGCGTGATCGCCAATGCCAACGGCGGCGCCCGTGCCTATCCGATGCAGCCCTATATGGGCCTGCTGCATACGGCACTTTCAACCGAGCTGGCCGAATTCATCGCCGGCACGGAAGATGCGACGCAGGCACTGGCTGACGTCAAGGCGGCCTATGATGCGGCAGCCAAGGAAGCCGGTTACCTCTAGGAACTCAGGTCAAAGTCGCCCCTCCCCTTGAGCGGGAGGCTGGGTGGGGGTTCGAGAGCCACGATATCGTGGCCAAGCTCCCCCCACCTTGATCCTCCCCCTGATAGGGGGAGGTGTCGACTGAGAGGCTCCTCCTCCTCAAGAAGAAGGTGCCGACCGAGAAATCGACTGCAAATTTGCACCGGCGAATGGGGCTGCAATGCCGCACAAGACATTCTTTGCCTTTATCCTGCCCTCGCTGATCGCGATGGTGCTGTTTATCGCATTGCCGATCGTGTCGGTGGTGGTGCAATCCTTCTACGTCGCCCATGAGCGGGTGATCGTGGAAGTCGAGAACTGCCAGCCGTTTGGCGGCTGCACCAAGGAAGTGCGCGTCGACAATGCCGCCACGGCACAATTGCAGGCCGAGCAGCCGCTGGGGCGGTTCAACGGGATCGGCACCTATTTCAATCGGGCGCATTTGGCGGTCGCGGAAATTGGTACGATCTTGAGCAACAATAACGGCTTAGGCGATGTCCTGACCCGTATCTACAATCTGCCGTTCTACAAGGCCCTCGCCTTCACCCTGGCGTTCTGCTTCGTCGTGACCCCGCTGGCTATGGCACTGGGCTTTGCGATCGCGCTGGCGGTCAATGCCTTGCCCAAGGTCACCAAGGGTCCGGTGATCTTTTTCTCGCTGCTGCCAATGATCATCACGCCGCTGATCGGCTCGCTGATCCTCTACTGGATGCTGAGCCCGCGCGGGATCCTGGGTGCAACGCTGCAGGATCTGTTCAACGATCCGACGCTATCCTTGCGTGCCTCGCCGGTGCTGACCTGGCTGTCCTTGCTGTTTTATGGCGTGTGGACCAATGCGCCGTTCTCGTTCGTGGTATTTTACGCCGGACTGCAGACCGTGCCCGGCGATACCCTGGAATCGGCGATGATTGACGGTGCCTCGCGCTGGGAGCGCATCCGCTACGTCATCATACCCCATCTGGCGCCGCTCGCGACCTTTGTCGCGCTGGTGCAACTGATGGACAATTTCCGGGTGTTCGAGCCGATCGTCGGCTTTTCGGCAGAAGCCAATGCCACCTCGTTGAGTTGGCTGATCTTCAATGATCTCAGCGGCGATGCGCAGCAGTTCGGCTCGGCTGGTGCCACCTCGGTGCTGACAATTGCCGGGGTGATCGTCCTCTTGATGCCGGTGCTGATCCGCACCTGGCGCGAATTCAACCACAAGGTGGTGTGACCGTGTCCGACGCCGTCCAAAAGCGCCCGATTGGCCTCAACATCATCATCTATGGGTTCATTGTCGTCTGGGTGATCCTTGCCGCCTTCCCGTTTTTCTGGACGGTGTGGGGGTCGTTCAAGGTCGAGGTGGACTTCTTCTCGCGTGAAAGCTGGTGGAACGCCATCTTCGGGCCGAACACCACGGCGCAGACGGGTGCGCCCTTTACTGGTGCCGGCTATTACGGCGCCTGGGTGACGCGGGAGTTCTGGCGCGCCGTTGGGAACACGGCTGTCGTGACTTTGTTCGTGACGGTGATCTCGCTGACGCTGGGCACGCTCGGTGGCTATGCCCTGGCCCGGTCGGGGCAGCGCTATGCATTCTGGATCCTGATCGCGGCGCTGGTGTTCCGCGCCATGCCGCACATCACGCTGGTTTCAGGGTATCTGCTGCCGTTCTTCCAGCTCAATATCTGGGGCGTGCTGCCGACGTCGATTATTGTCCTCGTCGCGATCAACCAGCCCTTCACCCTCTGGATGCTCCATTCGTTTTTCCTCTCCATCCCCAAGGACCTCGACGAAAGCGCCATGGTGGATGGCTGCACGCGGTTCCAGGCGTTTCGCATGGTGATCATCCCCGTGATGTGGCCGGGCGTAGTGACCACGGGGCTGTTCTCGTTTCTCCTCGCCTATAACGACTTCGCCGTGACCTCGATGCTGCTCAGCGCCGACAACCAGACCATGGTGCCCAAGATTTCGAGCTTCCTGGGCTCGATCTACACGGTCGGCGACGTGATGTTTGCGGTGGCGGCGGTAGTATCGGCAACGGTGCCCTTGTTCATTCTCGTGCTCTTTTTCCAACGCCAGATCGTCAGCGGGTTGACCGCCGGCGCAGTGAAAGGCTGACCCCATGGCCCAGATCCGCCTCAAGAACGTTTCCAAGCGCTGGAACAATTTCGTCGGGGTCGACAATTTCAATCTCGATATCGCCGACCAGGAGTTCCTGGTGCTGCTGGGTCCATCGGGGTGCGGCAAGACCACGACCATGCGGATGATCGCAGGGCTTGAAGAGATCACCGAAGGCGAAATCTGGATCGGGGACCGTCTGGTCAACAAGCTCGAGCCCAAGGACCGGGACATCTCCATGGTGTTCCAGAGCTATGGGCTCTATCCTAACATGACGGTCTACGAGAACATCCGCTTCCCGCTCAAGGTTCGGAAGGTGCCCCAGGAGCAGCACCATGAACGGGTGATGGCGGCATCGAAGATGGTGGAGCTCGACGACTTCCTGCAGCGGCAGCCGGCGGCCCTGTCCGGTGGGCAGCGGCAACGCGTGGCGTTGGCGCGCGCCATCGTGCGCGAACCCAATGCCTTCTTGATGGACGAACCGCTGAGCAACCTCGATGCCAAGCTGCGCGTGTCGACGCGGGCGCAGATCAAGAATTTGCACCATACGCTCAAGCGCACCACGATCTATGTAACGCACGACCAGATAGAGGCCATGACCCTTGCTGATCGCGTGGTGGTGATGCGCAAGGGGCTGGTGCAGCAGGTCGGCACGCCGATGGAAATTTATGACCGGCCGGCCAATACCTTTGTCGCAAGCTTTATCGGCTCGCCGGCGATGAATCTGGTGCCGGGTGACATTGCCGATGGGGTATTCCAGAGCCGGCATATCCGCGTTGAGGGCTTGTCGACTGCGGTCAAGGGCGCCGTTACGCTGGGCTTCCGGGCGGAGGATGCGGTGCTTGCCGGAGAAGCGGGTCACATTGAGGCGCCGATCTATTCGGTGGAACTGCTGGGTGAAGCCACGATGATTTCGGTGCGGGTCGGAGGCGAACTGGTGTCGATCAAGACCAGCAAGGATTATCGCGCCGAGATCGGCGATGTGGTGCGGATCAATATTGCGCCGCAGGCTTGCCATCTGTTCGACAGCGCCAGCGGACAGCGGATCTGACCCATGGCGGTGGAACAGCGCTTGAGCGGTGACGAACCGGTGGCCGAGCAGGCGGCGCTTGAGGCGTGTCTTGCCGAGCATGGCATTGTCCTGACGCCAAGCGAGACGGAAATTGTTCGGCAGCTAGCGCAATGGATGAGCGAAGGCATTGCCAAGCTGCCGTCCGCGATGCCAATGGACATGGCCGGCGTGAGTGCGCTGGATCTGAGCCTGTTCGAACAGGGCGCGATGTTACGCGATGGACGGCTGACCGCGGTGGTGCTGACCCAAGCTTGCCTGGATCGGATCGGGGAGCGGGACGGCGCTTATCGGGCGTTCTACCACGTCACGGCGGAGCGGGCGTTGCGGGAAGCGGCGCAGGCGGATGCGGATTTGGCGGCAGGGATCGATCGTGGGCCGCTGCATGGCATTCCGGTGGCGCTCAAGGACATGATCGACATGGTCGACGTGCCGACGACAGCCAATGCGCCGGGCCGTCGCGACGCGCTTGCCAAAGCCGATGCGCTGGTGGTGCGGCGGCTGGTGGAAGCTGGCGCGGTGTTGGTCGGCAAGGTTGCGACCTACGAATGGGGCACGGTGGGGCCCGATGGCCGGGGCTTGTTTCCCCCTGCTCGTAACCCGTGGAGCCTCGAGCATATTACCGGCGGATCGTCATCGGGCAGTGCCGTTGCCGTGGCCGGCGGGTTGGTGCGGACGAGCATCGGCAGCGATACGGGCGGTTCGGTGCGGGGGCCGGCATTTTATTGCGGTGCGGTGGGCTTGAAGCCGACGTTCGGGTTGGTGCCCAAGGATGGCGTCCTCGGCATGTCGCCCAGCATGGACCATGTGGGGCCGATCAGCGCCACCGTAGCCGAAGCGGCGGTGACGCTGGATGTGATCGCCAGCACCGCAGCGGAGCAATCGGCGGCGCGGCTGCTGGGGCAGCCAATTGCGGGGTTGCGGATCGGGTATGCCCGGGATTGGTTTGCCAACGACCCACAGACCATGCCGGCAGTACTTGAAGCAATGGATGGGGCGATGTCGACGCTGTCCCAATTGGGCGCAGTGATCACCGAAGTCGAACTGCCGGACTATCATGCCATCGAAGCGGCGGCAGCGGCGATCCTCCATAAGGAAAGCTTTGATTTCCATGCGGCGGAGCTGCGCGACCATCCTGAAGATTATGGTCGCAGGGCTTTCGTGAGCCTTGCGACCGGAGTTGCCGTCAGCGACAGCGAAGTGGCGGCGGCGCGACAGGCCGGCCTCCAGTTTCGCCGGAGAGTTGACGCAGTTTTGCGCGAGCACGATGCCATCGTGACCGTCGGCACGTTGACGACGGCGCTGCTGGCGGCGCCATTCGAGAAAGAAGCCGTTTGGACGCCGATGCGGACCATTGGCTTCAACGTGAGCGGGCACCCGGTACTGGCGATGCCGGTGGGTTTTCACCAGGGATTGCCGATGGGCATGCAGATTATCGGGCGGCACGGGGACGAGGCACGGATCGTGCAGATCGGGGACGCGTTCGAGCGGGCGACCGACCATAGCGCGCAGCGACCACCGGCGGTTTTCAGACAAGTTTAGCGGCATAAAAGAAGGAGCGGCCCATGGCCATTTGGCTCAAGCGCGGCAAGGATGTGGAGGAACGGGCCAAGGCGGATCGGCAGGTGCGCGATACGGTCGAGACGATTTTGGCCGACATCGACCAGCGCGGGGACGAGGCCGTGCGCGAACTGTCGATCCGGTTCGACAAATGGGACCGCACCGATTTTCGGCTTACCCAGGGCGAGATCGATGCTTGCATAGCTGAATTGACCGATCAGGATCTCAGCGACATCGAATTCGCCCAGACGCAGGTGCGCAATTTCGCGCAGGCGCAGCGGGCGACGATGACGGATCTTGAGGTGGAAACCCTGCCCGGCGTGACGCTGGGGCACAAACACGTGCCGATCAATGCTGTCGGGTGCTATGTGCCGGGTGGGAAGTATCCGCTGCTGGCATCGGCGCATATGTCGGTAATCACGGCCAAGGTCGCTGGCTGCGAGCGGGTGATAACCTGCGCGCCACCGTTCCATGGCAAGCCAGCTTCGGCCGTGGTGGCGGCGCAGGGCATGGCGGGCGCTGACGAGATCTATGTGCTGGGCGGCATCCAGGCCATTGGCGCCATGGCGATCGGCACGGAAAGCATCAAGCCAGTGGACATGCTGGTCGGGCCTGGTAACGCCTTTGTGGCCGAGGCCAAGCGGCAGTTGTACGGGAGGGTGGGGATCGATTTGTTTGCCGGGCCGACCGAAACGCTCGTGATCGCCGACGAGACGGTGGACGGCGAAATGTGCGCCACGGACTTGCTCGGCCAGGCCGAGCATGGACCGACGACGCCGGCGATCCTGCTCACCAATTCGGAAAAGCTGGCGCGCGAGACGATGGCGGAAGTCGAGCGACTGCTCACCATTCTGCCGACGGCGGAAATCGCCAGCAAGTCCTGGGCCGATTATGGCGAAGTGATCGTGTGCGAGAGCTATGAAGAAATGCTCGCAGAAGCCGACCGGATCGCGTCCGAGCATGTGCAGGTGATGACGGACCGGGACATGTGGTTCCGCGACAATCTCACCAATTATGGCGCGCTGTTCCTCGGGCCGCGCACCAATGTGGCCTATGGCGACAAGGTGATCGGCACTAATCACACCCTCCCCACGATGAAGGCGGCGCGCTATACGGGTGGCCTGTGGGTGGGGAAATTCATGAAGACCTGTACGTGGCAGAAGGTAACAACGGATGCCGCTTCGGCGATGATCGGCGAATATGGTTCGCGATTGAGCATGCTCGAAGGCTTTGTTGGCCATGCCGAGCAGGCCAATGTGCGGGTGCGCCGCTATGGTGGGCGTAATGTGCCCTATGGCACGAGTGCTTCGCCGCGAACGGAGGCTGCTGAGTAGCATGGCCCTGCCGCACACACCCAGCTTTCGCCTAGATGGCAAGCGGGCTCTCGTCACCGGGGGCACTCGTGGCATCGGGCTGGGTGCGGCGGTGGCGCTGGCGGAAGCGGGCGCTGCCGTGACGATCGCGGCGCGGACGGCTGGGGACATTGAGCGCGTCGTCAATGAGATGGCCGAGGCGGGCCTGGCCGCTGAAGGCGTGGCGCTGGATATTACCGACAGCGCGACGGTGGCGGCGTTTGTCGAGGATGTGGAGCCGTTTCAGGTGCTGGTGAACTCGGCCGGGACGGCGCGGCATTCCGACTTTGCCGGCATTACTGCGGCGAACTACCAGGCGGTGATGGATCTCAACGTCGCTGCGACCTTGTTTGTGTCGCAGGCCGTGGTGGAGAAGCTGGTCGCCGCGGGGCTGCCGGGGTCGATCATCCATGTGTCTTCGCAGATGGGGCATGTGGGTGGACCGAACCGGGCGGTCTATGCGGCCAGCAAATGGGCCGTGGAAGGGCTGTCCAAGGCCATGGCGATCGAATTGGGGGCACAGGGCATTCGCGTCAACACCGTGTGCCCAACGTTTATCGAGACTGAATTAACGGCCAAGAACCTCAGCGATCCCCAGTTCCGCGAGTGGGTACTGGGTAAGATCAAGCTGGGGCGGCTGGGGCGGATCGAAGACGTCATGGGTCCCATTGTGTTCCTGGCGTCTGACGCTGCGGCCCTTGTGACTGGGGCTTCACTGATGGTGGATGGCGGATGGACAGCGGAGTAAAAAAGCCCGGCGTCACGTCTTCGCAGGTCGCCGAACATGCGGGCGTGTCGCAATCGGCCGTGTCGCGTACCTTTACGCCGGGCGCATCCATTTCGCCCAAGACGCGGCAGAAGGTCCTCGCGGCCGCCAAGGAACTGGGCTATCGGCCCAATGCCATTGCACGCTCGCTGATCACCAATCGGTCGCGCATTATCGCGGTCGTGATGGCGTATCTGGAGAACCTCTTCTACCCCGAAGTGCTGGAAGAGCTGGGCCGGGCGCTCGCGTCCGAGAACTACCATCTGCTGCTGTTTACCGGGTTTGTGGATCGGCACAGCGATCCGGTGTTTGACCAATTGATGCAATATAGAGTGGACGGGATCATCCTGGCTTCGACGTCGCTGTCGTCCGAACTATCGGAGGAATGTGCAACGGCGGGGATTCCCGTGGTGCTGTTCAACCGGACGACCGAGCGCGATGCGGTATCGAGCGTCACGACGCGCAATCGCGAGGGTGGGCGGCGGATAGCGGAGTTCCTGGTGGCTGGCGGGCACAAGAGCTTTGGCTATATTGCCGGGCTAGAATTCTCATCCACCAATCGGGACAGGCAGCAGGGCTTTACTGAAGGCCTGGCGGCCCATGGGTTTACCAATATCATTGTGGAGCCGGGCAATTACTCGCAGTCCGATGCTCAACAGGCCGCGCGGGCGATGCTGGGGCGCCCGGACCGGCCTGAAGCGCTGTTTGTGGCCAACGACCACATGGCCGTGGCGGTAATGGACGTAGCGCGCCACGAGTTCGGCCTCGCCATCCCCCAAGATCTTTCCATCATTGGCTATGACGATGTGGGCCCTGCCCGCTGGCCGTCCTACAGCATCACGTCGGTGAGCCAGCCGCTCAAGCGCATGGTGGAATCGACGGTCGATATCCTTATGGACCAGATCGCCAGCGGCGAGATCGAGCCGGAGCACCGGGTGCTGACGGGGGATTTGGTGGTGCGCGGCTCGGCGCGGCTGCCGCCGAGCGGCCTAGTCGAGATCGATGGGCGGCAACTCTACCGGCCACGCGGAGCCTGATAGTGATTTCGATTATCTCATCACCGCCAGAATTCTGTTGCATACGAATGCAAGATATACCGCTTATCCCCCTTTGCGAGTGAAAGGATATTGTCGTGACCACATGGACCCAAGACCAGATGGAGAAGCGCCTAGTGCGCTATGCGGACCTCAAGGGCTTGCGCAACGCCTTTATCGATGCGCGTACGCCCGGCTCTGACCGGAAGGAGAACTTCACGATCATCGGACCTGGGGTCAGTGAGAACCCGGCGCAGGTGGTGCATATCCCCGAAGCGCACGGCTTCAACTTCGGCGCAGCGCGCCAGCCCTTTGGCTGCGTCAATTCCCAGCACTCGCACCTGACGGCGGAAACCTTTCTCGTTCACACCGGCAAGTGGCGCTTCGTGTTCGGCGCCAACAAGGACGAGGGCTACCTGGACGTCGAGCCGGGCGACGTGGCGACCGTCCCAACGCACATGTTCCGAGGCTTCGAGAAGCGCGACGAGGGCACGGGTTTTCTCGCCGTGGTGCTGGGCCATGACGATCCGGGCAAGGTGGTCTGGGCGCCATCGGTGTTCAAGATGGCCGAGGATTTCGGGCTCAAGCTTCTCAAGGGCGGCAAGCTGATCGACACTACTCTGGGTGAAACGGTGCCTGAAGGCGCTGAATTGGAGCAGCCCCCAACCGAGGAAAAGCTGCGCGAGTTGGCGACGCCGCCCATGGAAGAGCTCAGCACATACTATCTCCCGCATAGCAAGATGGCCGGCAACCCCAACTCCCCTCTCGCTGGAGCGGGTGTGGAAGAAGCGGCATTGATCGGCGATGTCGACGCTGCCGACGGTTTCAAGGCCGGTCCGATCATTGGGCACTGGCAGCATGGCTTTGCCCTGCGCCGCCTTAAGCTAGAAACAGGCGCAACCATCGCCCAGCATAGCCGCTCCGAAGGCGAGGTGATCTTCGTGCAGTCGGGCACACTCGAGGTCAACTGGGCCGATGGCAAGCTGATCCTGGGTGCGGGCGATACGCTGACCATCCCTGTCGGGATGGTGCACGGTTTCCGCAACCCGGCCTCGGCCGATGCGATCGCCTTTGTTATCCGGGGCACTGCTGCACCAGCGGCACCCCAATTCGCAACCGCCCGGGCCGCGGAGTAAAACGCTATGGCACACAAGATCCTCACCACCCATGTCGGCTCCCTGCCTCGCTCCAAACAGGTGACCGATCTTGTGTTTGCCAAGGAGGCCGGCGTCCCCGTCACGAAGGCCGGCTTCAACAGCATCATCGCCAAGGCGGTGGACGATATTGTCGCCAAGCAAAAGGCGGTCGGGATTGATTTGCCGTCTGACGGGGAGATGAGCAAGATCTCCTACGCCACCTATATTAAGGACCGGCTGACGGGGTTCGATGGCGATTCATCCCGCCGGCCGCCAGCTGACCTTGAGATGTTCCCAAGCTTTCTTGCGCGGCAGGCCAATACAGGCGGTACGCCGACCTATCGGCGGCCCAAATGCGTGGCTGAGATTACGGTCAAGAGCCTTGAGCCGCTGCGCGAGGATGTCGAGAATTTCCGGGCGGCCTTGACGCAGCATGGCTATACGAAGGGCTTCATGAACTCGGCGACGCCGGGCGTAATTGCGCTGTTCCAGCCCAATGAATTCTACCAGACGCAGGACGATTACCTCGAAGCCGTCGCTGAAGGCATGCGGGTCGAATATGAGGGGATCGTTGCGGCGGGGTTTATCCTGCAGCTCGATGCGCCCGATCTCGGGCTCGGGCGACACATGATGTACAAGGAGCTTGATGATGACGGGTTCGTCCACGCGGCGGGCCGGCACATCGAAGTGATGAACCATGCCCTGCGCAATATCGATGGGCACAAGGTGCGCATGCATGTGTGCTGGGGCAATTATGAAGGACCCCATGTCTGCGACATCGCGCTCAAGAAGATCCTGCCGGGGCTGCTGAAAGCCAAGCCGCGCGCGCTGCTGTTTGAGGGCGCTAATCCCCGCCATGCGCATGAATGGGTGGATTGGAAGAATGTCGATCTGCCCGATGACTATGTGCTGATCCCAGGGGTGATCGACTCCACATCGAACTTTGTCGAGCATCCGGAACTCATCGCGCAGCGGCTGCGGAACTACATCGACATCGTTGGGGCGGAGCGGGTGATCGCCGGGACTGATTGCGGGTTCTCGACCTTTGCCGGGTTTGGAGCGGTGGATAGCGAGATCGTTTGGGCCAAGCTCAAGGCGTTGAGCGAAGGTGCTGAAATAGCGAGCAGTCGGTCCAAGGCTGCCTGAGGAGAAAAACCATGCCAACCCTATCACCCGAGATTCTTGCCGCCCTGCGCAAGGCCGATACGCCGACCGTCTGCAATGCCCTCGAGCATGTGATGGGCGGGCGCACGGCGGAGGGGTTCACCAAGACGCCAGTGGTGTGTGCGGACCCCAGCTTGCCGCCGGTGGTGGGCTTTGCGCGCACGGCCAAGATTCGGGCCTCGTCGCCAGCGCAGAAGCCGGCAGCCGAAGTGCGGGCGTTGCGCATGGCCTATTATGAATACGTCGCCAGCGGCGCTGGTCCGAACGTCGTGGTGATCGAGGACACCGATTACCCCCATGTGATCGGCGGCTTCTGGGGCGAAATGCAGGTGGCGCAGCACAAGGGGCTAGGCATCGCCGGGACCGTGACTAATGGCGTGCTACGCGACCTCGGCATGCTTGACGAAGGCTATCAGGTGATTGCCGGCGCAGTTGGGCCAAGCCATGCCTTTGTGCATGTAACGGAGCTTGATTGCCCCGTCACGGTCTTTGGCATGGCAGTACGGCCGGATGATCTCATCCACGCGGACCGGCATGGCGCGGTGGTCATTCCCGCCGAGCATATCGAGCGCATGGCCTGGGCTATCGACGTGGTGATGCGCAAGGAAGTGCCGATCTTGACTGCGGCACGGGCGCCGGGATTCACGGTGGAGAAGCTCAAGGCGGCTTGGATCGAGGCGGATAAGATCAGCTGATTGCACAAGCTGCCAAACGTCTGATGTCATCCCGGCGCATGCCGGGATCCATCCTGATGTTTTCAGGCGAGTGTGGGTGTTTTGACAAGCCAGCTTTCGGCTGTGGCAGGATCTCGGGATGGATCCCGGCTCGGGGCCGGGATGACACCGTGTTTTGGGGTATGTCAGCGCTAAAACAAAGACCAGCTTTCGTTATGCGGTCTTCTTGTTCTGCATGCGATCGAGGCGCAACTGAGCGGCGCGGCGGTGGCCTTCGAGGCCTTCGCTAGCGGACTGGCGGGCGGCGGGCGGGGCGACCTGTGCGACGCCGCGTTCGTCGAGCCATTGGTGGGTCGCGATCTTGACATAGGCGCCGACCCAGAGGCCGCCTGTGTAGGCGCCAGCGCCCATGGTGGGGAGAGTGTGGTTGGTGCCCGAGCATTTGTCGGAATAAACGACGCTGGCCAGTTCGCCGATGAACAGCGAGCCGTAGTTGCGCAACCTCAGGGCAAACGCCTTGCTGTCGACCGTGTGCACCTGGAGGTGTTCGGCGGCGATCAGATCGGAATAGGCGATCATGGCTTCTTCGGTGTCGCAGACGGTGATCTCGCCGTAGTTGATCCAGGCTTCGCGGGCGGTGTTGGCGGTAGAGAGGGTGGCGAGTTGCGCCTCGACTTCCCGAAGCGTTGCCTCGGCGAGGGCACGGTCAGTGGTGATGAGGCCGACGCGGGTGCGCACGTCGTGTTCGGCCTGGGCGAGGAGGTCGGTAGCGATCATTTCGGCATCGCCGGAGCTATCGGCAACGACAAAAATCTCTGATGGGCCGGCGAGTTGGTCGATGCCGACGGGGCCAAAGACCTGGCGCTTGGCTTCGTTGACGAAGGCATTACCGGGGCCGACGATCTTGTTGACCGCCGGCACGCTTTCGGTGCCGTAGGCCATGGCGGCGATGGCCTGGGCTCCGCCGATGCGGAAGATGCGGTCGGCCCCGGATAGGACGCAGCCGGCGATCATGGCCTTGTGAGCATTGGGTGGCAGGCAGGCGATGACCTCGTCGACGCCCGCGACCTTGGCCGGCACGATGGTCATTATGGGAGCAGACAGAAGGGGATAGCGGCCGCCGGGGACGTAGCAGCCGACGCGCTGGATGGGGATGACGCGGTGGCCCAGGTGTACGCCGGGCAGGGTTTCGACATCGAGCGGCAGGATGGTGGCGAGCTGGGCTTGGGCGAATTTGCGGACGTTGGCGATGGCGAACTCGGTGTCGGCGCGGGTTTGCGGGTCAAGTTGGGCCAAGGCCTCGTCGCGTTCGGCGGCGGAGACTTCGAAGACCGAAATGTCGGACTTGTCGAACTTGGCCGAGTATTCGCGAACGGCGGCGTCGCCGTTCTTGCGAACGTTGGCGATGATCTCGCTCACCAGGGTTTCGACCGGTGCATTGTCGCCGAGCGATGAGCGTTCGGGGGCTTTGACATAGCTTACGCCGGGAATGGTCTGGGTCATCATCTCGCTCTCGATTTGGGATCACCGACGGCGCTTGGCGTTAGCAGACTGCTAACGTTGAGTGTCACCGACGGCGCTGAATCGATCTTGCATACGTATTCAAAATTTGCCAGAGTTTTTTGGTGAGAATGGGCCCGGCTGTTTGCAGCGCCGATCGCAACGCGGATGTGATGAACAAAGTTTTCCCCCAAGCAGCTGAGATGATGGCAGGTGCCCATTTGGCATCGCTGCCCCTCCTGCTGCTTCCCGGTACGCTGTGCGACGCACGGCTGTTTGCCCCTGTGGTGGAGCATCTCGCGGTGACCGCTGTTGTGGTCGACATGGGGGGCGAGCGGACGACGGCCCATCTGGCAGCGAGGATCTTGCGGGAGGCGCCGGAGCGTTTTTCCCTTCTGGGATTTTCGCTCGGTGGGATCGTGGCGCTTGAAATGGTGGCGCAGGCGCCCGACCGGGTGGCGCGGCTGGCGCTGATCGATACCACGGCGCGGCCGGATCCGGAGGCGAATGCCCGCAAGCGAAGGCAGGCGGTCGAGCAGGCACGTGAGCTTGGCATGGAGCAGTTTGTCCATGCGGATTGGGCGAACTTGGTTTCGCCGGTCAATGCCGAACGCGCTGAGCTGCGCGAGACGATCATGGCTATGGCGGTGGGTGGCGGGGCCGAGGCGCTGGCAAGCCAGGCGGAAGTCGCCATTCATCGCCTGGACAGCCGACCGCGCCTTGGCGCTATCAAGGTGCCGACGCTGATCCTTGCGGGGGAGGACGAGCAGGTTTGCTCGCTCGAGGCGCATGAGGAACTGGCCCAGGGCATTGCAGGGGCGCGTTATTTTACCATTCCACAAGCAGGACACTTCAGCCCGCTTGAAAATCCGCTCGCCGTGGCGCGTCATGTCAGCGACTGGCTCGATTGGCGGAATACCGATCACACCCTATCAACTCAAGGATCCGATATGAGCGATGTAACCAGCAATCCCAAGACCAAGGGCAGTTCGGAGGTAGCGCTGGACGAAAGCGTGTTGCAGGTGGAGCGGCGCGACTATCCCGATCTGGCGCCGACGAACCGGCCGCGCTCGCAGTCGCTCGAAGGGTTCGATGATATCTACACCGATATCGTCGACTACATCATCCGCTGCACCCACAAGATTTGGGATGAGCGCGATATCGGGCTGATCTATACGCATTACACCCATAATTGCGTGCTCTATGGCACGACCGGCACGATCTACAACCGCGAGGATGTGGTGCGCGACACGATCCAGCGGCTGGTCTCGTTTCCCGAGCGACGCGGCATGGGCACGCAGGTGATCTGGAACGGCAACGACAAGGACGGTTTTTATACCAGCCATCTCGTGACCGGATCGGGCCGGCACACGCAGTTCGGCCACCTGGGCCAGCCGACGTTCAAGCCCTTTGTCAGCCGCACGATCGCCGACTGCATGGTGCATCGCAACAAGATCTATCGCGAGTGGGTTGTCGCCGACCAGATGGCCATCATCAAGCAATTGGGGCTCGATCCCAACCATTTCGCGATGCGGACGGCCAAGGCCAAGTTCGATGCGGGGCTGACCTCGCTCGACATCGGGGAGAACCGGCGCTTCCTGGGGCAGACGCCGCCAACGGAGAAGGCCGACGTTTCCCTAGCCCATAATGACGTCGAAGCGCAGACCATTGAAATGCTGCACGAGGTGTTCACCAAGCGCATGTTCGGCCGCATCGCGCAGGATTATGCGCCCAACGCGCAGTATCATGGACCGCTGATGAAGGAACTATACGGCGTTGCTGCCATCATTCACCAGCATCTGGGGCTGATCGGCTCGCTACCCGATGCGTCCTACGAGGTGCAGCATGTTGCCTCCAACCCATGCGAGGAGGGTGGTACCAAGGTTGCGGTGCGCTGGATAATGGAAGGGCACCATCTTGGCTATGGCATTTTGAACGAGCTGGGCGATCCAACCGGCAAGCGGGTGCAGGTGATGGGGATGAGCCATTACCACTGGAAGAACGGCAGAATTGTCGATGAGTGGAATGTGTATGACGAGCTGAGCCTGTTGGTGCAGGTGAAGCTAGGGCAGTTGGCGGAGGCGGCTTGAGGGGGAACTAGCCCGCGAATAACCGAGTTTGGATTAGTCTGACGTTGCTGCTTCACCCTTCTCGGGAGCTCGCCCACTATCTCGACGCAAACCATCAAGCTCCGTTTTGATGCTGCCAAAACCGATGGCACGGCTGTCGGCAAGGACATCTCGGCACTGGCGATCATTGGCTCTACCCTGTTTTGTGCTTCCGATGAAACTGCCAGCATCGAACAGCTGGTGTTCGATCCAGCTGCAGAGACGTTTGGATCCCACCAGAGCATCGCATTGCAGGATTTCTTCTCTCTTCCTGCCGGAGGCGCCGAGATCGACATCGAAGGGCTTGCGGTTCATGAAAACCATCTTTGGATCACCGGGTCGCACAGCTTGAAGCGTAGCAAGCTTGCGGTGGACGGCGATTTAGGTGATCTGGCCACGCTTAAATGGGATGCCAATCGAAGTTTTCTGGGGCGCCTTCCGCTGCGCGAAGTGCAAAAGGGCGTCTTCCAGCCGTGCCCAGTGGAGGCGTGGGATGCGTCTTCGCGCCCAAGAATGATAAAGGTTGGTCCGAACGGCGAAAAAGGTCTGCGTTGGCTGTTGAGGGACTGCAAACTCTTTCGGCCATTCATGCCTGTTCCTGCGAAGGAGAATGGCTTTGACGTAGAAGGACTGGCCCTTGTCGGCGACCGGATCGTTGTCGGCCTTCGCGGCCCTGTACTTGGGCGGCATGCTTTCCTTGTTTCCATGCAGCTCAAGGAAACAGGTAAGCATTTCCTCAAGCCCAAACGGGTGAACGGCAGTCGGTACCAGCTTCATGCCATCGATCTGGGAGGCTTCGGCATCAGAGATTTGCTGGTTTGTGGCGATGAACTTCTGGTTCTTGCGGGACCAACCCAAGCCATAGAAGGGCTGGCTCGCATCTATGCCATTCGCGATTTTTCACCTGATAATGCCGTTATTGCCAAGCACCAATTGCGCAAAGTAGCTACCCTACCGATGCGGGAAGAGTGCGATCATGCAGAAGGCATAGCACTGCTTGCAACCGGGCAGGGCCAGCAGCTCGTCGTGGCACATGACAGCCCAGCGCCAGAGCGCCTGGACGAGCAAGCGCACGAACTGCTGCTGGACATTGTACCCTTGGTTTAGATGCTCCACAGGCTTCACGTCTTGGACGATCTATTCTTTGCAAAAGCAGGGTAGCGCAGATCCTGTTTCACGCTGCCAATGGCAAGGAGGCAACAGCATGGTTCTCAGCAGGCCGTAAGCTCCCATGCCTTGCAATCGGCCCTAGTTTGGATCCGTTTACCGCACAGTAAGGGTGTAACCGCATCTTGCGGCTAAACGGAAAGGCTCTCGACAATGCTCAGCAATGTTATTCGCATTCTTATTGTGCTGACGAGCATCGTGCTGCTGACTGGGTGTCAGCTATGGGCGGACAATCGAGGAAATGTGCCTATTCCAGCGGCGCTGCTGGAGCGCATGGCGGCAATCGGCACATCCCCAGCCGAACCCATGATGATCCGGGTCTATAAGGAGAGCTCTGAGCTAGAGGTCTGGAAACGGACCCGCTCGGGCCAATACGCCCTTCTGAAAACCTATCCGATCTGCAAATGGTCCGGCACGCTTGGCCCCAAGATCAAGGAAGGCGACTACCAGTCGCCCGAGGGATTTTATGATGTCACTCCGGCATTGCTGAACCCCAAATCGTCATATCATCTGGCCTTCAATGTTGGTTTTCCCAACAAGCTCGATCAGGCGCTTGCGCGTACCGGCAGCTACTTGATGATCCATGGCGACTGCAAGTCGGTCGGTTGCTATGCAATGACCGATGAAGGCATCAAAGAAATCTATGCCCTGGCTCGTGAAGTCTTCCGAGGTGGCAGCACATCCTTCCAGCTCCAACTGCTGCCGTTCCGTATGACCGAGGACAATTTCGCGCGCCATTCATCAAGCCCACATGTCGATTTTTGGCGCAATCTAAAGGCCGGTGCGGATTCTTTCGATCAAAACAAGCAGCCACCGCTCTGGGACGTGTGCGAGCAACGCTATGTCTTCAATCTGAACGATCCGAGGAAAGCTCCCCTAAATCCAAACGGAGCCTGTCCGACAGGCTCGTTCTCGACAATGGCAGCGATATAAGCTTCGTTTTTTGTAGCGATATTGATCGCGAGCGAACACCGCAGCAGACGTCCTTGGGGAGTCAGCAAATTCTTTAGATGCCTTGAAGGTCAGCTCGGTGAAAGATTGAACGATCCACTGGTCCCTGTAGCAAGTGGGTTGTTTACCCGCACCGCTGCTACGCTGCTTGGCAGTTAGTCAGCTCACATGCGGATCGATACGTCCTTGTCGGCCAATGGCTTTGTGGATCCGAGTGGTCTTAGATACCAGCGGTCCTGTGACACCCTGGCTCCAAATCGTTGCGCGTGATCCGCGCAACGACAAACGATGTGACCGCCTTGGTATTCGGCGGCTCGTCAACGGGATATCGGGTCGGTGCTAGCCAAATTGGTAGGTGGCCGGAACCCAGTGGAAGCCATCGCCGCGAGTTTCGACAAAACCGATGCCAGGGTATGGCATATGGTATCCCACAACCGCCAGGCGATCGGCCGCGATCATGTCCAGCAGTCGGCGACGGGTCGCGGCGGCAGCGGCCTTGTCCGCATCGAACATCACCTCCCAATCGGGGTGGCCAAGAGACCAGACATAATGGTTGGCAGTGTCTGCGATTGCGATCATCTGTGTTCCGCCGCTTTCCAATCGGAAAGCCAGATGCCCTGGGGTATGCCCAAAAGCTTCAACGGCCGTGATGCCAGGAGCTACGGCGTCCTCACCTTTAAGGAATGTCATTCGGTCGGCAAACGGGCGTACTTTTTGCTCGAAAAGCTCGTCACCAGTCTTGGCCCAGTGGTCGTATTCTACCTGACCGACAACAAAAGCGGCGTTCGGGAAGGTGGCCGATCCGGCTTCGTCGGTGAGGCCGCCGACATGGTCAGGATGCAAGTGAGTGAGTACGACGTGTGTCACATCGCCCGCGTTCACACCAGCTGCGCCCAGCGCAGCCAAAAGACCAGGGGCGTCTAGACCGGCATCGAAAAGTATCGTTTCTTCCCCGGTGCGAACCAAGGTTGGGGTGACGTCGAGGTAAACACGATCGGCTGGAATGAAGTTTTCGCTCGACACAGCGTCGAAGGTAGCCTGGTCAACGTTGGTACCGAATAGCGAATGGGGCGCATCGTTGGGAAAGCCACCCGCCTTTAGAGCCACGACCTCGATCTCGCCGACTGCAAAAGAACGAAAGAGTGGTACTCCCGTTGGTGTGCTAGCCTCCTGTGCGGCCACGGAGCGACTTGCAAGGCTCAACATGGGTGCTGCCAGCGGCAGCGCGGCGCCCGTCAACAGCATTTTTCTACGAGAAATGGTCACGATTGTGTTCCTTTGGTTCGGTTGTAAAAGCCTGATCAGATTTGGACGTTTGCAGATCGTCCGAAGCAGGACGAAAGAACAAAATGGGTAATCGCGTTGCCCAGCTGATCCGCAACTCACGGGCAAATCAATTCACAAGAAGATGTGTCCTGTGTGTCAGGGTTATACCCGGGCTGCGTGGCTATCGCTAAAGGCCTGTGGGTCAATCATTTATTTGTCTTACTCGAAAAGCAAATGTTGGAGCAGAATTCATAAACAACATCGGCAGGGTCGAAGGGTTTGGTTGAGCCATTTGAGCCTGCTGCATTGGTGCACTTTCAGGAGCTATGAGCTTTGCGCACTAGCCCGCCCGACAACTGACGGGGGAACCGGTCAGCGCCCAGCCCATTGACGGATAATCCCTTGGGCATGGAGGAAAGAATGCTCCGATTAGCTGCGTTGGCCGTCGTTGCGTTTTCGGTGATTACAACGCCTTTAGCGTTCGGGCAGAGTGGCGCTGGGTGGGAATCCTATGTGGATGACACGTACGGGTTTACAGCGGAATTGCCCCTGGGTGCATTCGAGGTGATCGACACTGAAGGAACACCCGGATTGGCGCTCGAGGAAATCGGCGGGCAAGCAACCGTAAACCTTTATGGCGGGCCCGCGGAGGGGATAACTCGCGAGGCACTTGAATCCCGACTGGAGGCCGGCGAACAAATCCGAACCATAACGTATAGAGCCGGTGACGCCTCCTGGTTCGTTCTATCTGGCTTCTATGATGGGTCAGACAGCGGCACAATCTTTTACACCAAGGTTCTGTTCTCGCAGGATCATCAAACGTTCTCGGCCTTCGAGATTACTTTTCCGGCCGAGGACAAACCACGCTTCGAAGCTCTAGTGGAACGCTTTGAAGACAATTTCACCCGACCCCGGTCATGAGCTGACCTTTGGTGGCGTCGGCACTGGAAACAGCAGGGTGGCAACGCCGTATTCGGTAGCTGGAACAAAAGCGATCCACAGAGAAACTGCATTGTAGAGCACAAAAAACGTGGTGGTTGCAGCTTTCCAGCGTGGCAGCGAAGTAATTTCTGAACCGCAGATCACCTGCAGCAAAAGCCTCATGCGGAATGCTCATGCAGACAGTGGCCCAGTCTTCAAAATGGAAACCTAAGTTCCTATATATTCAGCAGGAATATAGAGGATTCATGATGTTTACCGAAGACACGTTTCGGCGGCATGCCGAAGAGGTTTTGGTGCTTGCAGAACAACTCGCCCGAGCACGGAAACTGTTTAAAACCGAAGGCGGTCACCTTACGCAGGCTGGAAGAGCTGTTGTGCTCGAAGGAGAGCGGCAGGGATTTGGGACCGGGGAGATCGCATCGCTTCTCGACGTTACTCCGGCTGTAGTGCGGTATCACTTACGTCAGCAGCAGCGCTCTTCGCATTCAAGTTCCAAGGTGGCAGAGCAGCTTGCTGCATAGCTCGGACTAAGGTTCCCGTTGGCTCAGCAGGCCCGCTGGGCCCTTCGAGTGCAGTTTATTTTGCCAAACCCGATGCCAACAGGCTGAAGGCTTCTATCGCCTTGGGCAGCACCATTTCACGGTCGTGACTGGCTGCCACCCATAGCGCTGCGTTCAGGGCGGCGCCGTTCAGCAGACGCGCGGCTGCTTCGGGATCGACGGGCTTGATCAGCCCTTTTGTGAGCAGATCCTCAAGGGCAAGTTTGGTGACTTCCAGACAAGCGTTTTGGCTAGGCCATTGTGTTGGATCGCCAAGCACGGCAGGGCCGTCGAGCAAGACGATCCGCTGCACTTCAGGCTCAAGTGCCATTTGGATGTAAGCAGCGCCTTGTGCAAGCAAGGCCTCCCAGCCGCCAGATGCGTTACCGGCTTCTTGTGCCCGTCGGGCCATTTCCCCATCGACCTGGGTAACGACGGCGGCGAGCAGGCCCTTCTTGTCGCCAAAATTATGATAAAGCGCGCCGCGCGTCAGGCCCGCCGCCGCCGTGAGTTCATCCATCGATGCGGCTGCAAACCCGTGCTCTGCAAAGGCCTTGCGGGCAGCGGCAATCAGCTTGGCGCGGTTTGCCGCCATAGTTTCCGCCCGGCTTTGCCTAGCCATGATCGGCACTCCTTCAACAAATTCATGATTGCTCATTGACATACGTAGCGTATGTGGAATATGTCCACATACACCGCGTATATCGAAACGTAGCGTTTTGCAACTCTAGCGCGCGACCAACATCCATCACTCAAGTCCCTCAAGAGGAGACCATCTCATGAACGCACCTCAACCTGTTTTTCCCGCCGCTCGCCACGCTCTTTACGAAGCTCACGGCTACTCAGCAGCCATTCGTTCAGGCGATCTCCTGTTTGTTTCAGGGCAAGTGGGCAGCCGCCAGGACGGCTCGCCGGAACCTGACCTCAAAGCCCAGATTCAACTGGCCTTCGCCAATCTCCAGGCAACGCTCGAGGCTGGTGGTTGTTCATTCAACGATATCGTGGACGTGACGAGCTTTCACACCGATCTGCAAAATCAATTCGAGACTTTCCTGCAGGTAAAGAACGAAATCTTCCCCAAGGCGCCTTATCCGAACTGGACGGCCATTACAGTGACTTGGCTCGCCGGATTTGATTTCGAGATCAAGGTCATTGCGCGTATTCCCTAGAGCTGGGTCGCTGCGTAACTATTGGCGCTTGCAAGTGATGCTTCAGAGATTGGCCCGCCGCAGTGTTACCGGCGGGCCTTGGTTTGATCACCAAGGATAGGTCTGGTTGATCGATCCGGTGAACGTGCCGCTCGGGCCGTAGCCGCCCAGAAGAGCGACGCGCACAGCTTCCGCGGCACCCTGTTCAACAGTTTCGGTGCCTTCGTAGTTGTTGAGTGCAGTGCTGGTGAAACCGGGGGTTACGGCGTTGACTTTGATGCCCTCCGCTTCGAGATCGATGGCAAAGGCCAGAGTAATGGCGTTGAGCGCCGTTTTGGAGGCGGCATAGCCGGGGTTGAACGCGGCGCGGTAAGGATTTGGCGTGGCGTTGAAGGTGAGCGAGCCAAGGCTGCTCGAAACGTTGACAATACTTGCCCCACTCGACTTGCGCAGCAGCGGCAGGAAAGCCTGGGTGACGGCGAGGACGCCGAAAACATTGGTGTCCCAGATGCGCCGCACTTCATCAAGCGAGATCAGACTTGCTCGTGAGCGCTCGATATAGCCCTTCATGGTCTCGCTTTGTTCGCCATTTGCCCGAGAGATCGCGGCATTATTGACCAGAATGTCGAGACGCCCGAATTGCTGCTCGACTTGCGCCGCGGCGGCTTGAATTGAGGCTTCGTCAGTTACATCGAGTTGGATGGGATGGACATCGCCGGCAATCTTGTGCGCAGCCACTTGTCCGCGTTCCAAATTGCGCGAGGCAAGGAGCACCGTCAGCCCCTTGGCGGCGAGGTCGCTGACAATCTGTTGCCCAATGCCCTGATTAGCGCCGGTGACAAGTGCGATACGGGAGTTTTCAGTCATGGCATGATCCTGTTCTTGATTGGCCGAACAGAAGATGGTCATGCGTTGCTGGACGTACTATGCTCAAAAATCCAGTTGTTTGTCGAGCTAGTCCAGAATGGCTGATCCTCTTGCGCAGATCGTTGGCTTGTTGCAGCCGGGCGCACCGTTTTCCAAATGCGTCACCGGATCAGGGCCGTGGCGTGTCAGGCGCACGCAATCGCCAAATCCCTACTATGTCGCCGTGCTCAAAGGGAGCTTGCGCTACCAAGATCAGCAAAGCGGTGAGGTCGTCGTCAATGCAGGAGACTTCATTCTCATCCCCTTTGCGCAAGACTTCATGATGTGGAGCGATGTGCCCAGTGATGACAATGACCAAGTGATCAATCCGGTGATCCTGGAAGGAGGGGGTTACCGCGTTGGCAGCATCGATGGTCCGGTCGATATGCGGGCCTTGGTCGGCTACTGCGTCTTTCAATCCGACGATGCAGATCTGCTGTCGTCGCTCCTTCCTCGCCTGGTGGTGGTGCGCGGCGAGCATCGTCTGGCCATGTTGATGCAATTGCTTGGCGATGAGGCCATCGGCAGCAAGCCGGGCCGGGAAGTGGTGTTGCAACACTTGCTCGAAGTGCTGCTGATCGAAGCACTGCGCTCAACTGCCCAACTGGGCGCGGCGCCCGGATTGTTGCGTGGGCTCTCCGATGAGCGGCTAGCATTGGCGATCAGGGGCATGCACGCCAAGCCCGATCGCGGCTGGACGGTGGCCGAACTAGCCCGGGAGGCGGCGCTGTCCCGCTCGGGTTTTCATGAACGGTTCCACCAAGCCGTTGGCATGGCGCCTATGGAGTATCTAACCGCCTGGCGGCTGGCTTTGGCCAAGGATTTGTTGCGCAGACAAGAGCTTAGTATAGGCGCCATTGCGCGGCAGGTGGGATACCGCTCGGCGAGTGCGTTTAGCGTGGCATTCATGCGCAGCGTTGGGGTTTCTCCAAAAGCTTATGCACGCAAGCTCGTTGCGGACTTGCCTGGCATAGCGGCGCAAACATTCGAAGGCGCTATTGCCTGACACGCCCGAGATTTCAACCACTTTGACTTTCCTTCCGATGTAGTCTTGTTCACTGGAGGGCATCGATGCAGTTCTCACCGGATCGGGACGGGTGCAAGGCAGACATGGTATCTATAACCAATCGCCTAGGGATCGTTGCGAACCAAAGCGGTGAATTCTTCTGCCAGATGATCGAAGGTGGCGCGAACCTTTGGCAAGCGCCGCAAATCGGCATGCACAACCAACCACGTGTCCAATGCCGCGACCGTAACATCCGGCAGGATTGACACCAGTTCGGGATCGTCATGGGCAATGCGGCGTTGCAGGACGCCTATGCCAGCGCCGGCGCGGATTGCTGCCAATTGAACCAAGTGGCTATCGGAGCGCAGCACAGGGGTAAGTTCGGCAAGGGCAGGATCAAGGGCGCTGATCAAGTCGGTATCATAGCGCGCCTGATCAGGGCCGACCAGATCGTGCTTGAGCAGGTCTTTTAAGTTTTGGGGAAGACCTTTGCGTGCAACATAGCTTTGGTGTGCGAAAAACCCCAGCCGTATCGCGCCGAGCTTCTTAATGATCAGATTCTCTTCGGCCGGAGGGAACATACGGATTGCTATGTCGGCTTCCTGGGCATTGAGGTCGGACGCGTCATTGCGGGACAAGATTGCCAGCTTCAATCCCGGAAAGCGGTGCCGCAATCGAACAAGCATCGGAGGCAGCAAGGCCGCGGCAACGACTTCGGACGCGCTCACGCGCACCACGCCTGAAATCTCCCCAACTGGTCCCGACGCCGCACGCACGACTGCCTCGGACGCCCTCGCCATTGTCTGGATGTGTGCGCTGATTGCATGAGCCTCTTCGGTCGGGACCAGACCTGAAGCCGATCTCGTGAACAGGACTGTTCCCAAGGACCGCTCGAGAGTTCCGATACGGGCCCGAACCGTAGGCTGTGCCAGATTAAGGGTACGCGCCGCAGACGAAAAACTACCGCCCCGGAAGGCTGCCTCGAACACCTGCAGATCGTCCCAAGACAAGCGCATGTTCATCGTTTTTCTTCTAGCCGCTGGTGGAAGTCTGTAAATTACCTAGCATCGTGCTTCATGCGAGTCTCCAGGCATCAAAGGAGACCCGTGATGAACAATTTGAAACGCAATATCGTCGTGAGCCTTGGTGCAGTCCTGGCGCTTGCCGCTTTTGCTCAAGCACCCGCTCAGGCCCAGACCTCGACTAACCCCGGGGGAACCCGGCAAATCCCGCCCATCGTTCAAGCATGGGCCGACGCCTGGAACAGCGGCGATGCCGAAGGCATGGCGACCCTGTTTACCGACGACGGCGTCTATGAGGATTATGCTTTTCAGGCCTCGTGGGACGGTCCTGAAGCGATTGCGCAATGGGTCGAGATCACCGTGGCGAACATTCCCGATGCACGTGCAGAACTACTGGACGCCTATATGACGGACGACAGGGCTACCCTGCGCTGGGTGTTTCACGGAACGCCAGAGCGCATGGGACCAATTGAGGGGACCGGCAAGACCTTTTCGGTCTCTGCCGTATCGGTTTTCGAGCTTGAGAGCGGTAAGATAAGCCGTGTCAGCGACTTCTACAACTTGGCCAATTTATTCCGCCAACTGGAACTTGAAAACCAGGTGTGGACTCCTCCGTTCGGGCCGGACGTCTTGAACTAACAAGATTTCTCCTACTACCAAGCGACGAAGCGCCGACCGGCAACTTTTAGGCCAGCCATTCCCCTGTGCAGCCACCAAAACTGCTCAGCTCTGTTTTTCGGAGCTGATCAGTTAGATTGAGGCCTGCGAACCTGGCCTGCCGCACTCATGGGTGACTTCAAAAGTCCGATCAGCTGTTCGCCCAGCCGCCGTCGACCAGGAATTGCTGCGCTGACAGCATTGCGCTGTCTTGTGCGGCAAGGAACAGTGCCATGCGGGCAACGTCGTCGGGATAGAGGCGGCCGGCTAAGGCTTGATTGGTGTCGATCGTTTTTTCGCTCTCCGCATCTACCCAATGGGTCAACTGCCGCTCGGTCATGATCCAGCCCGGAACAATGGTGTTGACCCGGATACCGTGCTTGCCAAGTTCGCGCGCCATGGCACGGGTCAGCCCATGGGTTGCGGCCTTTGCCGTTTCATAAACAGGAATGCGCGGAGACATGACCATCCAACTGATGGAGCCGGTGTTGATGATCGAGCCGCGCTTGGCTTTGATCATGCCTGGCGCAACGGCCTGGATGGCAAAAAAGCTGTGCTTGAGGTTGACTGCCATGCAGTTGTCCCAATAGTCGGGCGTCACTTCGGCCCAATCATGCCGCTGGTCATGCGCCGCATTGTTGACCAGCACCAGAGCATCGCCATGGTCAGTTGCGAACGTCGCGATCGCCTGGCGATAAGCCTCCACATTCGTGATGTCGCAGTTGATGTAGTGCGCAGTTTGCCCCTGATCTTTGAGCTCGGCAGCAAGTGAATTGCCCTTGTCGAGCTGGATATCCACAAAGCCGACTTTGGCGCCCTGGGCTGCGAAATTGCGAACCAGGGCTTCTCCTATGCCCGTTGCGCCGCCCGAGATGATCACCGGAACACCGGCAAGACTTGGATAATGCGCGTAGTCGATCATAAAGAAGCTCCGGTAGATAGGAAGGCAAAATAGCTCAGACGAGCGAAGGTGAGGCTTAGATAAAAAGGCTGCTGTGCCGGCTTTCGAGCTCGGGCAGATCGTCGAGGATGCTGCCCAAATGCTTGGCCATGGCCTGTTGAGCACCCTCGACATCGCGGGCATCGATGGCTGACATGATCGCCTGATGCTCGCGCACGCGGCGCTGCATGTCGGCTTCGCTCTGGAGCGTCATGTTACAGACCCGGTCCATATGCGTCTTCATGTCGGCGATGGCGATCCAGGCGATGCCCACGCCGGCCCCGGTCGCGACGGCGATGTGAAAGGCTTCGTCATGCTCGCGGAACGCAGCATGATCGAGCTTGCCGGCAACTTCTTCCTGCTTGAGCAGAATGCTTGCGATGCGCTTGCGCTGCCAAGGATCGAACGATTGCGCCGCCTTGGCGACCACGGCAATCTCCACCGACTGGCGCACGAACAGCGCTTCGGTCATCTCCCGAGCCGAAATACGCGCCACCACAGTACCGCGATGGGGCCGAACTTCGATCAGCCGGGAATTGGCGAGACGAATCAGGGCTTCTCGTACCGGCTGGCGGGAAACGCCCAAGCGTGTTGCGATCTCCTGTTCGGACAACCGCGCGCCGGGCAGCAGTTCAAGCTCGATGATG